>Ga0137390_10002976_pt1 | contig 13659 bp, 9 predicted proteins | sample 15con2h24AmetaG_FD_104937 | JGI IMG/M metagenome (GOLD analysis project Ga0137390, IMG submission 104937) | Vadose zone soil microbial communities from Angelo Coast Range Reserve, California, USA - 15con2h2.4A metaG | ecosystem: Environmental > Terrestrial > Soil > Vadose zone > Saprolite... | reverse complement strand
TCGCCTCCTCTATTGCGGGAGCGCAGGGCGGCTATCCGACCCGCCCGGTGCGCTTCATCGTCGGCCAGGCGGCCGGCAGCTCGTCCGACATTACGGCGCGGCTGATCGCGCAATGGCTGTCGGAGCGACTCGGCCAGCAGTTCGTGGTCGAGACCCGGCCGGGCGCGGGCGGCAACATCGCCACCGAGGCGGTCGTGCGCGCGCCGGCCGACGGCTATACGCTGTTGCTGTTGAACGCGCAGAACACGATCAATGCGGCGCTCTACGACAAGCTCAACTTCGATTTCCTGCGCGACATCGCGCCGGTCGGGTGGATCGACCGCGTCGCGATGGTGATGGAGGTGACGCCGGACTTTCCCGCCAAGACCGTTCCGGAATTCATCGCCTATGCCAAGGCCAATCCGGGCAAGATCAACATGGCGTCGGCCGGCATCGGCGGCCGCAGCACGTCGCGGGCGAGCTGTTCAAGTTCATGGCCGGCGTGGACATGACGCACGTGCCCTATCGCGGCACGACGCCGGCGGTGACCGATCTGCTGGCCGGTCAGGTGCAGGTGATGTTCGACGTCACCCCCACGGCCATCCCGCAGATCAAGGCGGGCAAGCTGCGTCCGCTGGCCGTTACCACGGCGGAACGCCTCGCCGCGCTGCCTGAGCTCCCGACCGTCGCCGAGTTCGTGGACGGCTACGAGGCGAGCGCTTGGATCGGCGTCGGTGTGCCGACGGGCACGCCAGCCGAGATCATCGCGATGCTCAACAAGGAGATCAACGCCGCGATCGTCGACCCGACGATCAAACAGCGGCTCAACGAGCTCGGCGCCATGGTGGCGCCGCCGAGCTCGCCCGCGGAGTTCGCAACGTTCATCGCCGACGACGCCGCGAAATGGACGAAGGTGATCAAGTCGGCCGGAATCAAGCCTCAGTGAATTTGTGCCTTTTAAAGCGCCTTGATCCGAAGATTGCGGAATTGCACGCGTGAGCCTGCGTGATGGTTCTGCAGCCCGATATGGCCCGTGGGCGACCTTTGCGCATTACTCAGCTTGCTGACTCCCTGGCCGTTGAGCACGACGTTGATCATGTTTCCTTGCGCCGTGATCTCATAGGAGTTCCACTCGCCCACTGGCTTCGATGCGAGCTTGATGGCCGGAGCGAGCTTGTACACGGACCCGGTAATGTGCAGCGGATCACCGAACGTGTTGGGGGTCACGTCCGGGTTCTTGCCGGTATCGTCGATCTGGATCTCGTAGCCCTGATCCACCGCCAGCTTCCAATCGTTCGCGGGATCGGCGTTGCCGAGGGCCGGGAAGCGAACGAATACGCCGGAATTGTCGTCCGGCGCCGATGCGCGCCAATCGACACGCAGGATGAAGTCGGTGAACTGCTGTTTCGTGTACCAGAGCAGGCCGATTCCACCAAAGCTTTCGACAATATTGGCCCCGAGCTCGATGAATCCGCCGAAGCCTGCCATCTGCCAACCGGCCAGCCCACCGCTGCCCAGCGGCATGAAGCCCGGCTCGGCCGGTAGACTTTGAGTCACGATGGCGAGGGCTGTCTTGCGCGCCAGCGACAAGGCGGTGAGCGAGGGGTTCGCCGATCCCAGCGTCGGGAACAACGCGGGACCCGCCACATAGGCATTGGTCACGTGGTGAAAGCGGCCGTCGAGGTTGGTGACGGAGCTTGCCGCGTCGCTGCCCATCCATAGCGTGCCAGCCTCGTGGTGAGTGGAGCCCAGGCCGTCTCGGATCTTGTTCTGCGAATCCCACGGACTGTTGTTCGAGCTCGGCGGCGGCGGATTTTGATGCCACGAGCCGGGATCGTTTCCGTCGTTGAGGAAGCTGTCCTTGTAGAAGTACTGGATGTTCGTGGGATCATCGTTGGCGAGCTTCAGGCCCAAGGCCAATGCGGCATCGTCCATCGTGCGCCAGAGCTGGTTCTCCGGCGTTCCGGCAACCAGGTTGACCCAGGCGCGACGGCGTCCGAATTCGTCGGTCTGGTCGCTCAGGTCCTCCCAATTGGGATAATTGCCCGTCTTCTTGACCAGCGAAGGATCCTGGCTGCCGGTCATCTCGCCGATGCCGCGGAACGTGACGACGATCCAATCGGCGGTTTGCGACGACAGCGTCTGGTCCACCAAGTCGATGTCCGGGATCATCCGCCACATATCTGTTTCCGAGTTGGAGCCGGTGACTGCGGCGCCGGTCACCTGCAAATGGAAGCGGCCTTGCGGGGTCGAGCCGCGGACCAGGAGCGCCGCCGCCTCCAACCGCGTGGGCAGCGTCGGGCTGAATGCTGAGCGTTTTATGCGCACGATCGTGTTGCTGCGCAGGTGGGCCATCAGGTTGCGACCCATCACCGGCGTCGGGAAGGCGTCGAGCGCGAGCCGTGTCGATTCGATCGTGCCGGCGGCCAGCACGACCGCACAGGTCGGCGGAATAGTGAGGAATTTCTGCTGACCGTTGACCCAGGCTTCGAGCTGCGTGACTGCGCCGTTCGCGACCGAGAGGTTCGTCACGTGGGCCCGGGTAACCAGGAACAGGCGCCGCCGCCAGTCCGGGTTGGCCGTGTCCTGGCGGATCGCATCGATCAGGATCGGCGCGCTTGAATACTTGTCAAAGCTGAACAGGCCGGAGGCCGGCGGCGCCGCCTGAACGGCCAGCGGGGCGTCCTCGATCGCGTCCAGGCTTGCCACACCAGAGATTGCGGCGGTCGCCTTCCTCTTTAGATCGTCGTTCAACGGACCGGCTATGTAATCGGTCTTGTCAAACACACCGGTCTCGCGCTCGGTCCTCTCATATTCATCGCCGGTACCGGAAACGCTCTGCAGGAAGGCGGCGACCTCCTTCGGCCACTTGTCGAGGTCCGCTTTCGTGAGTCGTGGCGACCAGCCGCCCCAGTACAGCGATCGGCCGCCGACGCAATAGGCGAGGCCGGGAAAGCCGACCTGACTCCGCCACGGAATGCCCCAGACCAGCGCCTGCGTGCCTGGATCGTTGGCGTTGTTGGGGACGGTAGCGCTACCGGCCGGGTTGAGGCCGATACGCGCAAGGTTCTGCACATGCTCGGAGACAAGAAACGGGCCAGCCTCGAGGACAAGGACACGCAGGTTGGCGTGACGGAAAATCTTCTCGGCGCAATACGCGCCGAACATGCCCGATCCGATCACGACCGCGTCGAACGCAACGCCGCCATTGTTCACCGCTTCGTCCCAGGTGTTGCAGATGTAGCGGCCGAGGACGTCGAGCGACAACGTCGTGTCTTGAATGGCCACCGGCGTTCCGGTGTCTTGCAGACGACTGAGCATTGGATCCTCCCATTGCGGGGCGTTCCATTAATCGTTGGCGTCGGACCGTGAAACTCCGTCGCGCAACGCTCCCAGCCGACTTACCTCAGGTTGTGCCACCATTGAGCCTATATCAAGGCAGCTTCCATCGATCCAATACCGATCACTCGCCGCGTCGTCATCGCCGGGCTTGACCCTGGGCTTGACACCGCAAGTCGGGCTTGCCCGACTTGCGGCACGTTATATTGCGAAACTCGGGCTTGCCCGAGTTTCGATGCGATCCATCTTCTTTCGAAAAAGAATGGATGCGCGGCTCAAGCCCGCGCATGACGGCGGTGGGATCGGGCCGCGAAAGTCCAATCCCATCAGTTGGGCAAGGACCGGACAATGACCGCAACGGTGATGCCCGCCCTCGAACGCCAGCTTCGGGCCGAGCTTACGGGCGACGTCTGGTTCGACCCGTTCACCCGCGGGCGCTACGCCACCGACGCCTCGCACTACCAGATCGTGCCGATCGGGGTGGTCGCGCCGCGCTCGCTCGCGGAGGCCGAGCGCGCGCTCGCGCTCGCGCGCGAAGAGCCGTCGGCACCTCCTGCCTAAGACCTCTTTTGCTCGATCACCCTGTCAGCGAAAGCCAGGATGGGAATCCGGTATGTGGATTCCAAGAGTTCTTGCGGGTTTCAGGTCGATCGACATTTTCTATCAGGCTGGGTTGCTCGACGGGCAGGTCAGCAGGGTTCGAGCCGTCGAGAATTTTCTTCACGTAACTGGCCGAGCGTCGATCGGACTCGCGCCGCGGGGGCCCGTACCCGTAGCATAGCTGTAGCGGGTGACCTTTTCCGAATCTGCGGGCGGGAGTATCTTTGCCGGACGGCGTGCCGGACTTCGGACGACAGCGTGGCACTTGTCACAGGATGGCTCCTCGGATGCGTCATTACCCGCCGGGCCCGCGCGACCGACTCTGCGGCATAACCTTCCACCGGCCCCTGAAGACCGACCCCTTGGCATTCGCCACGAAAGTGGCGAAGGACTACGGCGACTTTACCTACGTCCGCGTCGGCTGGGTCAACCTGTATTTCGTCAACCGCCCCGAGCTGATCCGGGAAGTCCTTTCGACCAAGGCGAAAAGTTTTCGCAAGCTGCGCCGGCAGATACGGGCGCTGCGCAAGATCGAGGGCGACGGTCTGGCCGCCTCCGAGGGCGAGACCTGGGCCCGGCACCGGCCGGTCGTCCAGGGCAGCTTCCACGCCCGCCACCTCCCGAGCTACGCCCGCGTCATCGTCGAGTACACCAGCCGCCGGCTGGAGGGCTGGGTACCTGGCGCCCCGTTCGACATGGCCGCGGAGATGAACGAGCTGGCGCTGGAGATCGTCACCAAGCTCGTCTTCGACCTGGACCTGTCGGGCGAGGCGGCGCGGCTGCGCGATGCAGTCCACGTCTTCCGCACCGAGATGCAGCGCGAGATCAGCGCACCATTCGTCCTGCCGGACTGGCTGCCGCTGCCCAGCAAGATCCGCCAGCGCCGGGCCGTGCGGATAGTGGACGACCTGATCTGGAAGCAGATCCGCGAGCACCGCACGGCCGGCGTCGTGAAGACCGGTATCCTCGCCCAAATGCTGGCGGCCGCCGCCGCGGTTCGCTCCGATGCGCCCATCACCGACGCCGAGATCCGCGACGAGGCGGCCACCCTGTTCATCGCCGGCCACGACACGATTTCGGCCGCCCTGGCCTGGTTCTGGTACCTCCTGTCGCAACACCCCGAGGCCGAGCGCCGGGTCCTGCACGAGGTCGATGCCGTCCTCGGCGACCGGCCCGCCGTCAGCGACGACGTGCCGCGGCTGCGCTACCTGGAGATGGTCGTGCGGGAGTCGATGCGCCTCTACCCGGTCGCCGGCTTCCTCTACGGGCGGGAAGCGGTCGAGGACGTCGAGCTGGGCGGCTATACCCTGTCGCGCGGGAGCTGGATCCTGATCGCGCCGTACATCGTCCACCGCGACGAGCAGCTGTTCCCGAACCCCGAGGTTTTCGACCCCGACCGCTTCGCCACCGGCCGCATAGACGAGATTGCGCCATACGTCTTCATTCCCTTTGGCGGCGGGCCGCGCATCTGCACGGGCAACAGGCTGGCGATGACGCAGGTCGTGTTGCTCGCGGCGACCGTGTTGCAACGGTTCCGCCTCGCGCTCGATCAGGCGCCGCCGGAAATGGAGCTGAGAATCCTGCTCCGCCCCAAGGGAGCGCTGCGCATGTGCGCGCTGGCGCGAGGAAATCGCCGAACCCTCCCGCCGGCCGGTTAGCGACGCTTCGCCGAAGCGTGCTGCAGGAAATAACGCAATGTATCATCGCGACTCGGGATTTCGGGATTTGACAATGAATCGGAACCGGACTGGTCACTCGTTCGAGCGCCGCCTGGTAGAGAAGATGTTCGCAAGGGCCGACTTCGAGTAGGATGCAACGCGGTCCTCGATCCGGTGGCGGCAAATGCAGTTCAATCATTTAAAACGGCGCGATTTCTTCACCCTTGTCGGCGGCGCGGCGGCGTCCGTGGGAGGGGGAGTAGGGAGGTCACGAATATTGGAAGTCGGCGCGGTCACGGATTTTGGAAGGTGAGCGCGACAGCCGGCGCGGGTTTGCGCCGGCCGGAGGGGATGTAGACGGGTGAGCGGCTGGCTTGGTCACTGTCACGACAGCAGCCTCGAAGGAAGCCGAATTCGATGAACCGCATTTCTCGTACTCTGGCGGCGATATACGAGTCAGTCGTCTTTGGGCCGGTCTATGGGACGTTACAGTACCTAATCCGGTCGCCCGAGCCGCTTGATCCGGACGCAACCTGGACGCTCCTGACGCGAGAACTCCATCCCGTGGCCGACTGGGCGAGATGGAACTGGCCGCCAACATTCATGCGATCATTTTTGGTGGCCGCCAAGACGCGTCAGGACCATCTCATCGGCATCAGCCATCATTACGACATTTCGAACGAGTTCTGGGAGCTGTGGCTCGACCGCAAATACATGCTGTACTCGAGCGCCGACTTTCCCGATAGCAGCGAAAGCCTTGAACAGGCACAGACGATTAAGGTGCACGCGCTGCTGGCGCTCATTCAGCCGAAGGCAGGGGAGCGGATTCTCGACCTCGGGTCTGGCTGGAACGGCATGCTGAGGCCGATTTACGAGGAAACCGGCGACAAGAAGAATCTCAGCGGCTACACGCTCTCCCAATATCAATTGGACTACAACCGCGCGCACGAGGGATTCAATGTCGAGTTACGCAATTTCATCACGACGGAATATCCGGAGGAATCCTTTGACAAGATTCTCGCGACCGGGACCATGGAGCACGTCCGGCCCAATGAGCTCTATCCGCTCGCGGTGAAACTATTTCGTGCGCTCAAGCCCGGTGGCAGCCTGACCCTGCAGACGAACATAAGGCTTGCGACCCCGCTTCCCGCGACCGTGATCGCGGCGCAAATTTTCTTTCCAGGTTCGATGGCGACGCCGCTGATCCGCTTCGTTCGCCATTTCGAGCGAGCAGGTTTCCGCATCGTACATCGGTCGTTCGGTGACTATCGTCTGACGCTGCGGCACTGGTTCATGCGGCTGGGCGCAAACCGCGATCGAGCCGTCGCACTGGTCGGCGTTCGGGCCTACAACCGTTTCCTGGTTTACCTGTGCTCGGCCTGGCGCTGGCACCATGACGGCGTTGGGACGGTGCTGCGGCTTTCCATGATCAAACCCGACTTATATAAATGCCAACAAAATGGGCTGTGCGGCCGGACTGACTCGATCACGGCCCGCTTCGACCGCTCTCCGGCGCGGCAAGACCAGGCGACGGCATCACCACGTCCCGCGCAAGGCCAATCCACTCCAGCAAGCGGATGGTGAGCCAGGCGACATCGAGCTCCCACCAGAAATGACCATGTCGAGCCGAACGAGGATCGGCGTGATGGTTGTTGTGCCAGCCTTCGCCGTTCGCCAGCACCCCCACCCAAAAATTGTTCCTGCTGTTGTCGTTCGTTTCATAGTTTCGGTAGCCCCACAAATGCGTGATCGAATTCACGCACATGGTTATCTGAAACACATAGACGGTCCGCACGAAGACGCCCCAAACGAGCATGCTAGCGCCGAGCTGGATCGCATCCACTCCCCTCGCGCCCATGGCCAGCGCGGCGCCCCATCCTAAGCCGAAGAACGCGAGGCACGACACGACGGCGAGCGCCACCCAATGGTAGTTGCGCTCGAGAAACGCGTACAAGGGGTCCCGCATGACGTCCCTGGCGTAGCGTTGCAGCAACTCCGCGCGACGCGCAGGGCCGACCCTGACCAGGTACCAACCGAAATGCGACCAGAGGAAGCTCTTGCATGGGCTGTGAGGATCCCGCTCCTCATCGGCGGACTGATGATGCCACCGGTGGATCGCAACCCAGTATGGAGGCGATTCCACCACACAGCACGTTCCCAGCAGGACGAAGGCGCGCTCCAGCCCGCGCGGACAGGAAAAGCTGCGGTGAGTCAACAGGCGATGGAAGCCGAGGTTAATGCCGACGGTGCCGAAGATGTAGACGCCGAAAGCAGCGACAAGAACGCCGGTCCAGCTGAAGAACCAGGGAACGGACGCCAATAACGCCAGAAGGTGAAAAGTCAAAACCCCCGCAACGTAACCCCAGTCGATCTGCCACGAGTGACCCGATTCCTGGCCCAGCCGTTCGGGGTCAAGAGCGCTCGCGGCATTTGCGACTGCAAGCTCGTCGGACATCGCGGCTATCCATCATACTTCATCACGGCAACGGCGATGCCGCATTCCGTCGGCCGACATGATCCCCTCTCGATTCAGGCGATCGCGGATTCCCGCGCCGGCGCAAGCGGCGGATAGCCGAGACGGGTGCATACCGCGCCCCAATGGGAAGCTAACCGGGAAGCGATTTGGCGGTCAATGTCAGGCGCCGGCGAGCTGCCATGCAGATGTTCGGCAGCATAGGCCTGGATGGAGGATTTCACCCGCTCGAAATCGCCGAGATCCAGCTCGCGATAGACGCGACTCACCGCGCCGGTCGGATCAGCGGCAAGGTCATCGTATCGCACAACCGCCACGTGTCCGGAGGGCAACTCGGCCAACCCGTCGAGCAATCGATTCATCAGCTCGGGATATGACCAAAGAATGTGATCGTCGATGTCCGCGGGCCGATATTCCTGCAGGGCGCAGCGAGGAAGCATGCTGCGATATAGCTTCCGTGTCGAATGAAAAACCGCCCACGGATGCCGATGGATGTGGATGAACTTCGCACCGGGAAACAGCGCGCGCAGGTGACGGATTCGCGCGCTGTGTGCGGGATTCTTCAGGAGCAATCGCCGGCCCGGGTTGAGCGCGGCCAATTTCGCGAGGTAATAAATCAAGGCGTCGCGCCAGAATTTCAACGTTTCGTCGTCCGCTCCCGTGAACAGGACTTGTTCCGCGAACACTTTGCTCATCTGCTTCGGGAAGTACAAACAATTGAGGAAGGAAGGAGCTCCCATCGTGGCAAGTGCGAGCTCCTCTTCCTGTGGCAATTCGGGATCAAGCCGCATGTCGTCCATCGGACGGGTGGGCGGAAGAAATCGCAGGAGCACGCGGCGAGAAATGAATTCGAACGGGCTGGGATAGAAGTCGTATGGCCGCAGCGCATCGACGATCCTCGGAAAGCAGAAGCCGGGGTCTCGGCTCATCAGATTGTGGAGGAACGTGGTGCCGCTGCGCCAGTGCCCGATGATGAATACCGGTGGCGGATCGAACAAAACTGCCTTGACACGGCGAGCGACGCGCAACTCCTCGACCATGCATGCGGGCCAACGCAGGAAGGCACTGGCGAAGATGATAGCGACTTGCGGGTAGTAACGAGGAGAGACTCCGCCATGCCGCGAGAGGGTGCGCGCAAGACTGGCTAAACTTGCGCCCGCCAGCAAATGGAGGGGAGGCCTGCGAATGTTGGCAGCGTTAGCGTGATGATCTTCTTCGAAACTTCGAAACATCGCCGACCTTTCGGTAGGGCAGATACATTCTGCCATGCGGCGGCACAAGAGCGGTGGGGGAGCATGTCGTGGATTAGTACTACCTTATCGCCGCGCAACGCCGCTCGCAACGCCTCGATCTGCTCGGCCGGCCAAGCTCCGCCCCAAGGGAGCGCTGCGCATGTGCGCGCTGGCGCGACCGAATCGCGGAACACTCCCGCCGGCCGGTTAGCGACGCTTCGCAGAAGCGTGCTGCAGAAAATTGACACCGCCCCGCTATAGAATCCGAAGCGCCATGAGCAACGGCATCTGCATGCTCGCTCGATTCTCTCCGCCTCGCTGGGCCGGATCGTGACACGGAGCCCGTGCTTCCTCAAGATCAACGACATCAGGGGCGATGACTTCGGCGCGGCAGAAATGTGACCGCGAGGCCGAGTAACAGCGCAATCCCTCGGCGCAGCCACCGAACCTGGCGCATCGCCGTCGAACGCTCTGCCTTTCAAATCAAACGTCTGGCCCTCCATCCGTCGTGCGCCAAGCCCCGGCTTGGCTTTTCGCGTCGCCGGCGCTTTCCGGGGTCCCGCCGGTGGCCATTCACGGCCTTTCCTGGCGGGCAGTGCCGACTACCGCCAGCACCTTGGAATCGTTTTCCGCCATCCGGCTATCGATCCACGAGGCGACCCCGCGGTACGCATGCAGGAATACCTCGTTGTGCCGCTCCCAGCTCGTAAACCGAAGGTCCTCTGGGAGTTCTGGCCTGACGAGAATATCCATGTCGCCCAGCGGCAGATCCGAACGCCGGTTCGTGAGCATGCCGAGCATGATCACTTGCAGGATACCGGGCGCCTGCGGCAGTCGCCGACGGGAGAACGGATTGAGCAACGCGACCGCCAGTTCGCGAGGACCGGGGATCGAATCGTAATCCACCGGGTAGGTCTTTGGCCCATCGGCCCGGAACATCACGACCACGTTGGGTCCGGTTTTCAGGGTCTTCATCGGCGCCAGCGGGATATTATCCATGAGCGCACCGTCCACCAGCATCTCGCCGTCTTTCGTGAAGAACGGTGGCAGCACACCCGGTACCGAGCCCGACGCACGCACGGCGTGCCAAACCAGCCCACGCCGATGGATCCGCGGCGTGTGGTCACTGAGATTGCTGGAAACCGCGAACAGCGGTATCCACAGGTCTTCCATGAGCACGTCGCCGTACTCGGTCCGAAGCGCCCGATCGAACGCCTTGTGGTCGATAAGCCCGTAGCGCGGCAGCGTGAGGCGGCGGAATGCGCGGCTCCGGACGAAGATGTTGTGCGTTCCCTCGTCGACGCGCTCGGGGTCCACGCCGTACGCCAATGCGGCCGTCATCGCCGCGCCGACGCTCGTGCCTCCCAGAATGTCGAAATCCGCGCCCGCCTTCCGGAATGCCTTGTACACACCGAGGTGGGCACTTCCGAGCGCGCCACCGCCGCCGGCAACGAAGCCGACGGCCCGACCGGACAGAAAGCGGAAGAGGCGCTGAACATCCGCGACGTCTTGCAGGGCGACGTGATGGTGCATGAAGACGTCGCGCGGTCCAAGCCAGGAACTCGTGCCCGTGGCGATTTGGGTGCGCGCGTCGTGCAGAATGACGAGACGCCGGGCCGATGGCCGGTGGACGGAAAAGGCGAACAGCTCGCAGGCATTGGGTTCGACGGAGGCACCGGCTGAAGCGACCAGTAGAACCACGTCCGCTTGGCGGATGCACTTTCTCGTCCAGTCGGTGAGCGTCTGGTCGGCGATGTAAAAGACGAAATCGGACTCTGCTTCGAGCGAGTTGAGCCAGGCCGACGTCGCGGGATCATCGAGCGAGGCCTCCGCAAAGCGCTCCGCAATCTCCTTCTCGGTGAGGAACACGGCACGGCTGACCGAGCCGAACACGTCTCGGAGCGAATCGACGAACCGAGAGGAAGGGCGACTGCTGCCCGCAGACACGACCGCCACAGTGCGCACCGAAGCTGGAGCTTTTGCGGCAGCATCGACGCTTTCGGAAAGCCGGCGCGCCAGCGAGACGATCACGGCGTCCCGGAGCTGTGGCGAGGAATCGCTCAATTCCCGGAAACGCTCGCGCGTGATCGCGAGCACGCGCGAGTCGCGCAGCGCCGTCACCGTTGCGGTTCGGGGAAGCCCTGCGAAGAACCCGATCTCTCCGATCGGCTGCCCCTGGGCGATTTCAGCGATCGGCTCGACCACACCCTCCAAATGAACGGTGAACCGGCCGGAAAGTACGAAATAAAGCGCGTCCGAGGGCTCCCCTTGTCGGACCAGGATCTCGCCGCGCCGGAGTTCGCGGGGCTCGGCTTCCCCCGCAAGCGCCTCCAGGTCTTGCAATGCCCTGCAGTCGAGAGCCGGAATCGCAGACAGAAGATTGGCGCGTGTCTTCGCCGATGTCATATGCACTGCCTATTCAAGAAATATCACTGAAACTCGAAGTCCGAGCCGACACGCCAAGCGCGTGGAGAGCGCGTTGAACAACGAAACCCACAATCTCGCGCCTGATGCCCTCAGATTGCCGACCGCGAGAACGACTTTCATCGACCCGAACGGATTCAACCGCGACATTCCAACTCTCAGCCTTGCCGGGCGGATCACGGCCTCCGACCCGGCCATCCGACAACCTGAAATGCGTGCTGGCCGACGCTACCGACATGATCGCGCGCAGCCGCTATGCCGCGCTCTCGCGCAAGGTTACACGCATGGGCATGCCGTTCTTCGGCATCAGAAACATCTGTGCGGACGGCTGCGGGTCGAAATCGGACCTCACCTCGAAGTGGGCGGCCCGGACAAAGGTGGCGAGCATGATGGTCGCCTCGATCATCGCGAACGCGGCCCCTATGCAGATCCGCGGCCCTGCCCCGAAGGGCATGAATTGAAAGCGTGTAAGCTTTGAACGGTTCTCGGGAGAAAAGCGATTGGGATCGAATCGATCCGGATCCTCCCAATAGCTCCGATGGCGATGAATGGCATAGATCGGGATGATCCCGATCGTGCCGGCGGGAATCGAGACGCCGTCGAACTCGATGTCCTCGATGATATCGCGAACGATCACCGGCGCGGTCGGGAACAGGCGAAGCGACTCGTTCAAGACCTGTTGAACCGTGCCGAGATGCTCGACATGGGCGGAAGTAACGCGATCGCGTCCAACCACCTCCTCTATTTCCTCGAGCATCCGCGCTTCCCATTCCGGACTCTGCGAGATCAAATAAAGCGTCCAGGCCAACGCGAATGCCGTTGTATCGTTGCCGCCGACCAGAAATGCGAGAATGTTGCCGATCACGAGTTCATCCGACATGCTCTGTCCCGATTCCGGATCGGAAGCCTTGAGCATCCTGGTCAGCAGGTCCTCGCCGGCTGCTGCGTCGGCGCGGCGCACCCGCACCAGCTCAGCAACGGCATCGCGCAATCGGGTCTCATGCGTCCGCATTGATCTTCCGCCGGGTCGCGGCATCCAGTGGGGAAGCCCCAGCAGCGCATACATCACCCACCAGTTGACTGCCGTGTAGTATGCGGCTTGTCCCATTTCGATGGCGGCGAGCATGTCGTCCGGGACCCCGGCCAGCATCGTCTTCGAGATGACATGAAAGGCGGCACGCGACATGTCTCGGTGCACTGCATGGGCCGTTCCCGGTGGGGCCGTCCGCCACTTGGCGACGGTAGCTTCGGCCACATCGGTCATGATCGACCCGTAGCGCAGAAGCTCGTCGTGACGAAACAATGGTGCGGCCGCGCCTCGCTGCCAGCGCCATTCCCGACCCTCGGACGATATGATCGCGTTGCCGAACATCGGTTTGAGAGCATCGACCTGCAACGCGCCTTTCGGAAATTCCGCCGGACGGGTCAGAAGCAGGGTCTTCACCAGTTCCGTGCCGGTGAAGAACGCCATGCGCGGCGGCCCGCGCGCGATTACGAGCGGTTCCCGATAGGCCTGCTCCGGGATGACCTCCAGATTGTTGCCGAGCAGCTTGGCGAGATTGAATGGGAATCGGAGCGGCTGGGCAGCGGGCTTGACACGGGGCGGGTAGAAAGGCACGGCGCTGTTCGATGTTCCGAGCATGGGGCTTGGCCTCCCTGGTCTCATCCCGAACCGGCTGCACGGCTACACCGAAGATGCGGATGCTCTCTCCCTCAGCTTGCCGAGGGGCCTCTTCTCGTGGGATATGCGCCGATAGAGCGATTCGTAGTCATCCCATTCCGTGTTGAAAATCCGATCCAGAATGCGCGTCCCCAGGCCGTAATGGCCGCTATATCTGGAGTGGTGAAGCGAATGGTACGTGGTACTGGTGAGTACCTTGCCAAGCCAGCGATTATAGTCGCCGGATTTCATTTCGAAGTTTGCGTGGCTGAATGAATTGATCACGAGATATCC
>Ga0137390_10002968_pt1 | contig 13673 bp, 16 predicted proteins | sample 15con2h24AmetaG_FD_104937 | JGI IMG/M metagenome (GOLD analysis project Ga0137390, IMG submission 104937) | Vadose zone soil microbial communities from Angelo Coast Range Reserve, California, USA - 15con2h2.4A metaG | ecosystem: Environmental > Terrestrial > Soil > Vadose zone > Saprolite... | reverse complement strand
TCGCGGCGGGCGTGCACCTGCAGGTCCGGACGCCGTCGCCGGACCATCCGCACGGGCATGGATTGGTGGCGGCGACCAGCGTGAAACGCGACGGATACGTGACGGAGCCGCCCGAGCGCGTGATCGTGACGCGGCCCGCTTCGAGCGGCTGGCGCCCGGTCGATCGGTGGTTATCTACCGCTGCACGAACTACGGTCCAGGCCGTGGCGACTGTGGTCGGGTGTCGATCCGTGCCGATCAGCTGGAACCGCGCTTGGTCGAGGCGACGATTCAGTACGTGGATCGCTTGACGCTGGGTGACCTGATCGGCGAGGGCGCACCCGACCTCACCGCCATGAGTAAGGAACTGTCGAAGCTCGACGGGCGCGAGGACGATCTGGCGAAGTCCTTCGCGATAGGAAAGACCTCGCGGCGGATCCTTGAGCTCACGCAGCGAGAGATCGAGCAACAGCGCACCGATATCCGAAAGCGGCTCAACATCCAGGCGCGACACAACGCGCTGGCGACGTTCGCAGGCAAACCGGGTGCGCTTCGGGCGGCGTGGGACGCGCTGAGTGTCGATCAGCGGCGCATGGTTATCGCCGAGGCCCTCCATCGGGTGACGATCAAGCCAGCGAAGAAGGGCGGCTGGCAGTTCGACCCGACGCGCATCGTCATCGGCGACCTGGCGCAACCTCGTAAATGATCTAGACATCCACAGTCCCGAAATCGCGTACGGTGGACGGGCCCGCGCATTTTGGAGGACCGCCAACATGTCGCAGACAGCGTTGACTCTGGTACCCAGCGCAATCGCGGTGACCGTCGCCGTGCTCGTCCCCTGGTTCACGTTCCGATTGGCTCTCCGACAGGACCGCGATCGGCGACTCCACGACCAGCGGGCGCACCTGTATGTGGACCTGCTCACCGAGGCATACGCCGAGACAAGGCAGTTCGAGTACGAGATCGCCGACGAGGACACGCGAAAGCGGATGCAGTCCTACCGAACCGACCTCCGCTTACCACCGCTGGAGCGGGCCCGCCTTGGATCGCGGGGGACGATATTCGCCAGTCGTCCGGTCAATCGGCTGTTCACCCAGCTTCAAGGGATAGCCGCCCTGACAACGCTCGTCGACCGAGCACAGAATGAGGGCGACCGGACAGTGGCTCGGGCCCGAATCGCCGGCGCGTTTGAAGCCTTAGAGGTCCAGGTACGACGCGAGATGGGCGCAGACGCCGTCGCACCCTTCGGACGTCAAATCGTGACCAACTGAAGCAGAGCGTCCTGAGTTCCCCGGTCATCAAGCGCCTTCGCCAGAGTCAGAGACAGCCACAGTCTCGACCTGCATCTGCGAGCGGCCTACGATCGTTGCCGATGCCCCTGCCCGATCCAGCAACCCTTGCGACGCTTGTGATTGCAGTCGTCACCGGCTTTCTTGTCTTGGTCACAGCTGGGGTAGTTTTCGCGACTCTAGGGTTGGTCGCTGCGACCTTCTATCAGGGCCAGCTCACTCGCACGTCGCTTGACCTTTCGATCCGGCCGTTGCTTGCGGATCCGAGGCCGGACTCGGGCGCGCCCCCAGACGTGGTTCAGTTTGGCGCGCCTGGACGCAACTCCCTCAAAGTCGAGGTCGGAGTGCTATGGATGAGACCGGACGGCACTCAGATTTCGGTTCCATTTCGGAATGTGGGCGCCGGGGTCGCAGTGATCATTAGAGCGACAACTGAGCCGCCAATAGACGGAAGCGTTTACGTATCGCGGAAATTCGTTCCTGTGGGGGAGCATGTGCGGGTCAACATCTCGCGAGCCGGCCCGCCCGTGTCCAAGGCCAAGGTCGGTTTTTGGTGGGCAATGGAGCCGTTCGCGGTATTGATTCACTACACGGACAGTTCGGGCGGGCAGCCGTTGATCAGCCGGGCCGATTTCAAGCAGTTCGCCACCCAAGGTCCTTTTGTGGAGACCATCTCCGTCTACAAGAGGGGGCAGACGACGCCATTCGTTATCGGTCGATCATCGATTTAACCAGTGAGCGCTACAAGCCAGTCCGACGGGCGGACAGTCCGACGCCCGGCGCGGACCCGCTTCGAGTCTCTCAATGGCTCTGGTGGCTCCAAACGCCCGTTCGAGCGGCGAGCCCCACGCGGGAGGACGACGCCTTTTGACTAGGGGATATCGATTCCGCCCGCACGTAGGAGGGCGAGGATTCGTCCAAAGGTCGGCGTGAATCGATATTCAACCGCCGGGTCTGAGCGGTATCCGGGCCCAAGTCTGCTTCCGGGAGGGCTGGCAGGAAGCACAACTGGTTCGAGTAATCCAGCTGCTTGTAGACGATCCACGAAAAACAGCCCGTCCGGTCCCAGCTCGGATGGGGGCGGGAAGGTCCCCGGCCCCGGGTGATCGGCCAGCCTACGCGCTGAAGTGAGGTCGGCCGGCGTCAGGTTGATCATCGATGCCATGACGCTCTCGACGTCAAGTGTCGCTGGCCTGTCGACCGAGGTCGCCCCAACCAGGATTGCAGCGATCAGCTGTACCTTTTCCCGGCTGCCGGTCTCAACCGCGCCTCGCATAGCTCGAATAGCCGCGTCATGCAGCTGCTCCTCGGTTACGGCCGGGTCCTGCTTCTCAACAGGTAGTCGGTCAAGCGCCGCGCTTACCTCGTCGCCGAGGATCTGGAGGCGGCCCAGCATGAGATTCGACCCGGCTGTCCCGAGGAACGCATCGATGAAGCTGCCGAGGCCGAACGGAATTACCGTCACCAATGCGCGGGCCACGGGGTTTCTGGCGTAGGCCAACGTGGCTTCACCGATGACGCGCAGCGCGAGGTGACCCGTTGTCTGGTTTTTGTCGTCGAGCATCAATCATCAGAAGGTAAGCTTTCGCCGTGCCGGAGTCGCTGACGTCTCAAGCCGAGGCGGCCGTGCGAGACGTAGTTGAGGGTACGTGTCCTATCTGCCGAGTCGGCCTAACGATTCACGACGGCCGCGCTTGCTGTCCTTGCTGCGGTGACACGTATCGCGTAGGTCCGCACCGGCTCGAGGTGCGGAAGTGCGCCACTCACGGACGTAGTTGTGAGCATTGGGCGGCAGTCTGGTCAGCGAGCTCGGTTACCGATGGCGGATCGGGCTAACCCAGTCCGCAATCGCCACCGGATCGTGCCTCGTCTGGCTCGGGCCGGTCCAGGTTCACAGACCCGCTCGAGCTGTGAGTCGTCCCTTGCTGCGGACGCAAAGGGCCGCATTCAAGTTCTCAGCGGAGTCTTTCCAGAAGTCGTTATCAAACCGGCAGCCATTGCTCGATTGAGGATTTTCACCGCCGTCATCGGCCGATGAGCCTCCCGCAAGACATGCACCGTCGCCTGCCAGTAGCTCACGGTACCGAGTCCATAACCCCAGCGAACGATCGCCGTGATCTGCCGCCCTTAACATGCCAGAGGTGATCGGGGCGGTCGATCTTCATGCAGTCGTCACCCGGATCGCGACTCGGTCTCCTGGCCGCACGGAAGCGACGCTGCAGTCAGACGTCCGGCTCCTCTTGCTTCAAGCGCCCCTCGCTCTCCAGCCGGGAGATGTTGTCAACGTGGACCTCGAAACACCGGTAGGTACGCGCAAGCGAATCGACATTGAAACTGGCTCAGCCGTAATCGAAGTAAAGCGCGACCTCCGAGTTGGCAGCGTTCGGACGGAAGCTGAGGAACAGCTGGCGGGGTACGTAAGCGAGCGCAGTAAACAGTTGGCGCACAGATATGTGGGCGTCCTCACGGATGGCGTTGAGTGGCGTCTTTATCACCTCAATGTGGCCGGTGCGCTGCAGTCGATCTCCACCTTAGTTGTCGACTCACACCATCCGGATCTAGACGCCCTGACAGTGTGGCTTGAAAGCGTTCTCGCCACCACCGACCAAATTCCGCCATCACCAACCGAAATCGAGCGGCGGTTAGGAGCTACGAGCCCCGCTCACGCACTAGACCACGCTGAGCTGCTAGACCTCTATCGCGCGAATCTGACTCGTCCCAGCGTCGCTCTCAAGAGGGAGCTGTGGGCGAAGCTTCTTACCACAGCTTTTGGATCTGCCTTCACTAATAGCGACGATCTCTTCGTAGAGCACACCCTCCTGGTGACCTCGGCCGACATCATCGCTCACGCCGTCGTCGGCTTCGACACGAAGATTTTGAGTCCAGCAACCATCCTTGGCGGTGGCCTGTTCAGCGAAGCGCAAATTCGTGGCGTCGTTGACGAGGACTTCTTCGACTGGATCATCGAGGTTGATGGAGGTCCGTCGCTCGTACGAACGCTTGCACGTCGGCTCGCACGCTTTGCGTGGGCGAATGCCGCGCACGACGTGATGAAAGTGCTCTACGAGTCGGTCATAAGCACCGCACAGAGATACAGTCTGGGCGAGTACTACACCCCCGACTGGCTCGCCCAGCGAATGGTCGACGAGACAATCGACGCCCCGCTCACTTCACGCGTGGTCGATCCTGCATGCGGTTCGGGAACATTTCTGTTTCACGCAGTTCGGAAGTACCTCGCCGCTGCCGAAACCGCCGGTCAAACGATGCGCGAGGCACTTGAAGGGGTGTGCAACCACGTGCTGGGGATCGACATCCATCCGGTCGCGGTCTCGCTCGCGAGGGTTACGTACCTGCTTGCAATCGGACTAGAAAGGATTCGAGCCGCCGATCGCGGACCCGTTTACGTACCGGTCTACCTCGGGGACAGTCTTCAATGGGGTCAACGAAATGATCTCCTCAGTGCTGGTCTTCTCAGCATCCCGACCCAGGATGGGCCACAGTTGTTTGCGTCCGAGCTTCGGTTTCCAGACGCCCTGCTTGCGGACGCCGGTCGCTTTGACTCGTTGGTTTCGGATCTAGCGGATCGGGCCGCAGCCCGCAAAGTCGGGTCGTCGGTTCCGAACATCTCCGCAGTCCTGGCTCGCCATGGAGTCGGGAGCGACGACCGCGCCCTGTTGAGCGACACCTTCTCCATCATGTGCCAGCTTCATGACCAGGGACGAGACCATATCTGGGGCTATTTCGTTCGGAACCTGGCGCGCTCGAAATGGCTTGCTCGTGCCGAGAATCGCGCTGATGTGCTGATCGGAAATCCGCCTTGGCTCACCTTCAATGCAATGACACCGGACATGAAGGTCGAGTTTCGTCGGATGTCCGATAACTATCGGCTCTGGTCGGGAGCTGGGGCGAGGAATCACGACTTATCCGCTCTGTTCGTGGTCCGTGTGAGTCAGCTCTACCTGAAGGACGGCGGCCGGCTTGGTTTCGTGATGCCGTTCGCTTCATTGTCTCGGAGACAGTTCAAAGGATTTCGGGCCGGCAGCTACCTAGCCGGGTCAGAACCGGTCACTTTTCGCTACGCGAACTCGTGGGATTTGGATGGAGTCCGCCCGCATCCGTTCCCGGTGCCCGCTTCCGTTGTCTTTGCCACCCGAACCCATGGTGATGTAGGTCCACTGCCGAGGGACACCATTCGGCTGGCCGGCAAACTCCCCGACAAGAACCTCCCATGGTCCGAAGCCGGGCGTCATCTTTCTGAGACGCCGGGTTCTATTGAGGTGCCTGAAGGCAAACACCTGTCGCCGTACGCCAAGCGCTTCCACAGCGGCGCCAAGCTGAATCCGCAGATGCTCGTGATGGTCAAACGCTCCGATGCCGGACCGCTCGGTGTACCGGCCGGATTCGTTCGCGTCGAAAGCTACCGCAGCAAGCAAGAAAAACCCCCTTGGGCCAACCTCGCAAGCCTGGTTGGTGTGATCGAAGCAGAGTTCGTCCGTCCTATGCACTTGGGGACGACCGTCGCCCCGTTTCGTCCGCTACAGCCACTCTCGTGCATAGTGCCGTGGGACCCTGCCGTCAAGCGACTTCTAGATATCGGAGATGACCGCCTAGATTTCTACCCAGGGCTCAAACAGTGGTGGGTAGCAGCAACTGAGCTGTGGACCATCCACGGAACCGCTAACAAATACGCCCTCACTGGGAGGATCGATTTTCAAAAGAAGCTCGGTGACCACTTTCCTATTGCGCCGATAAGAGTTGTTTACGGGGCAGGTGGCAGCCGTCTCGTGGCTGCACGCATAGACGATCAGCGAGCAGTCCTTGGTCACAAGCTCTACTGGGCGCCGATTGCAAGTCTCCCAGAGGCGCAGTACCTGGAAGTCATCTTCAATAGCGAAGCTCTGACTCGTCGTGTAGCACCACTTCAATCGCGTGGTCAGTTTGGTGCTCGCGACTTCGACAAGTACGTGTTCTATGTGGACATTCCGTCATTCGATGCGAACGACCCGACCCACCAGAGGGTTGCTGATCTAGGTGCGCAGGCAGAGAAGGTAGCCGGCTCGGTTGTCCTGAAAGATAGGATCGGCTTCCACGCCGCGCGCGAGAGTGTTCGCCACGCCCTCAGAAGCACCAAGCTCGAGGAAGCAATGGAGGCGGCGGTTCGCGAGCTGCTCGGCCCTGCCGAGAAGGAATAGGCCAACGTGCGAGAGCTTGAGTTCCAGAAACCGGATCAGAGCGCCGCCTCGATGGAGAGGGGTAGGGGTCCGCTCAATTGTCCGGGTAGATGCTAACCAGGGGCCCGAAGCTGTCCCGCTTTCAGTGGCGTCGGACGCTCACTAGGCCTAGCCTCGGCCCATGTTGGTCGCCATCGGTGGCGCATGAGTTCCGGAGACCTACGCTGCCCCGGATGCCTTGAGTACGAGACACGGCAACGGTCACAACACCAGATGCGGCGGTTCCTTTCTCGGGCTGGATGAGTCACCTTTACGCCGCACGCGGGACAACTCGTGTCGGCTAGCGCCCCTTCTCGACTCGCCGGTTTAGATCGCAAGGATCTCCACCGGCGCTGTAATGACCGATTCACCGGGAAATTCAGTATTGAGGACCTTGACGGCGAATGCTCCGTATCCCGGGCTTGGGGTCTCTAAGTGAATTGGAACCTCAATGCTTTCATGTGCTTGGAGCAGCAGTTCTTCCTTCTCCAGCCAGATGTTCCATCCCTCAGGACGCTGGCTTCGCCCGAAAACGTCAGTAAATACGTTTGCGACTGCCGCCTCAAAGAATGCCCGGCCGGATCGCTGGCCGTAACCACCCTCCGCGTCAGAGTAGTACGGCGAGTACCAGTCCGACGACACTGCCAGTTGCTGGGCCAAATACGCACCCAACCAAAGTTCGCCATCGTGCCAATCCGTCAAAACTTGGAGTCGGAGCGATGGGTCCGTCGCAGCACTCACTCTCAACGTTCCCTTGTGGACCTTTCGCTGGGTACCTACCGCGACCAAGTCGTTCCCGGATAACCCGGACGTCAGCGCCCCAGCCGGCAACCCTAGTCCGGCCCTCGTTTGAATGTCATCGAAGACCACGTCGGCAACGAAATCGGTAGCCGAGACAGTGATTCGCGGCGACAGGCACGCGTGGTTGTCATGGAAGTAGTAGGCCGATTGATTGAAGCCAATTGCCGCCGTAGCAACCCAGTTCTCCTCTCCCACGCTCCTGGCGCCGCCACTGTGGAGCACCCTCATCTGGCTCCGAACCTCGCCAATCGGTCCAAACAGACTTCGGAGCATTCGCGTTAGGCCCCCGTGGTATGTCCTAACCGAGAAGATCGCCGGTCTCGCCCATGAATCAGTTGAGTCAGCAATCAAAGACAGCACCTTGCCGCTACGCATGAATCCGCCGTCAACTCGATTTCCGGATGTCCAATCCACCCATCCCAGGGTGCAGCGGTCCATTGGTGGCATTGTCGCGTCGATCGGTCGTGGCGACAAGGATAGAGTCGCGCCAAACCCGTACTAAGGGCGGGAGACCCGTACACCTCGCGACGGGTCGAGACCAAGGTCCCTCGGGCCGATGCCCTTCGCGACCCAGAGCCCGCCCCCCCCGTTGTGGACGGCTCCAGCGGCTGAAGGGCCACAAAGCTGCAAGACGCCACCTGCGGGACGGCTGCGACCCGAGCCGCGCCGCTCCAGGTAGATCAACCGCTCTATGGATTCGGCAAAGAAGCCCGGACCCACCTTAGGTCCGGGCTTCACGCAGACCCTTTAGGCGCCGGCGACCTTGAGACCGTTCTTGCGAGCCCAGGCGACTGCGGCTTCGGCGGTTCTAAACTCTTCCTTGGTTGCCCAGTTGCTCACGGCCCCGAACACGCCCGTGTTCTTGATCAGGATCCAAGCGTTCCGAGGCTTGCGCATGTGGCGGACGTAGACCCGACCGTTCTCGGGCTTCGACGGTTGACCGTGCCCGCTGGCCGCCATCGTAGCCTTCTTGCCGGTCGGCGCGATCACCGGATTCTTCGCGGCACCCTTGCGGTCCTTGATCATCCCGGCGATCAGCTTTTGAGCCTCGCGTCGATGGTTCGAACGCTTCTTAGTGGCGACCTGGACAGCGGTTTCGGAGGCGTGCTCGGATGCCTGCATGGGAGTCCTACCTTTGTGTGTCGCGGAAGGCTTTGGTCCCGGGGTTCCGCGTCCGTCCCGGTGACCTTAGTTAAGCAGTGCATCCCAAATTCACCTAGCACTGGCACCGCTATCTGGGCCCATCTCAGACGTGACCAGGTGCCTGAGGCCGCAATACCGATGAGGAAGGGTGCGGCGCGGTTATCGCATGAGCGGTCGCCGCAACCGCTGGGCGCGGCCTTGTAGCGCGGGCTGATAGAAATAATTCCTGGAAGTGGCCTAGGTATATACAGGGACTTCGTGCCCTGAGTTCATAGACATCCGGGGGTCCGCCACACCCAATCCAAACGATGGTGCACCCCGCCTCCACCTGAACAACCGCACCGAACGTTGGATGCTCACGGGCAGGCTGGGGGGACCCATCGCCGTCGGAGCACGTCGGGCCGTCGGCAAATTCACACGCGTCTCTTCGGAGGCGCCAGACGAATCTAGTTCGATCTTCGAGGCCTTGGCCGTGCCCTCCGCTCCAGCTGAGGTGGTGGTATCTGGTATGGACGATGGAGCTCGGACAAACAGGAGATATCGCATGGTTGAACTCAAAATGAGAGCCAGTTGCCGTATTAAGAACCAGCCCGTCGCATCGGCGGTGTGGGGACTGATTCGGATTGCTGCTGTCGTCTACTACATCGTCCAATTGATGCACAGGCCTTAGCAGCCTCCAGTTAGCTGGTACGCGTGACAGGGTGGTCCTGGACATCCTCCACGCACCTGAGCTGCGCCCATATATGCGGCGTTGAACTAATGTCGCAAGACACTCATGGAAAGGCAACCCACGGAGCCGGGCCAACCTCGAGATGCAGACCAGCTGGTACGCGACCTGCTTGCTCAGGGTTCAGAGTCGCTAGTCGACTACAAGGCAGCAATGTCCGTCCCGACGGATGCGCCAGGGCGGGCCAGCTTGGCAAAGGATGTGATCGGGTGGAGCAACTGTAAGGACGGCGGTTATCTACTTATCGGCGTTGATGACAAGACGCACGACCCGGCTGGACTTAGCGAGGCCCAAGTAGCCACGTGGGACGCTGCGGACCTTACCTCGTCGCTTTCGGCATTTGCCGCCCCACCTCCAGTCGTTCAGGTCTTCCGAGGCTCCCTTCCTGATGGCACGATCCTCGTGGCTGTCCGAGTCGTTCCATTCCAGGACCAGCCCCTTGTCTGCATCAAATCCGTTGACCATAGGGGCCATTCGGTGACTCGGTCCGGGGCCCTTTACATTCGCGCACCCGGAACGCAAACCAAGGAGATAACAACAGAAGCAGAGATGCGCGAACTACTAGGAAGGGCTTACGTCACGAGGGCGGACCGACTCCTTTCCGAAATCAAGGCTCTGATCGATGCGCACTGGCCAGGTGGGGTCACATCTCCGGCTGACGACCTATTGGCCCTGATTGATCGGGATTTATCCTCGATGGAGCTGCCATGACCGACGCGGACGTTGCCTATTGGTCATCCGCCATCGCGCCGTCACCACGCCAGACAAAGCGATTCCCACCCGCAAAGTTGAAGGATGTCGTTGAGGCGGCGTCTGTCGCGCTGCGGGGCTGGAACTATCCGCACGTCCCTCGCAATCCTCAAGACATTCTTGGACTCCAAGATGGCGGGATCGAGGGAAGAGTCGACTGGGCTAGATACAAAGAGGTTTGGAGGTTCCACCCCGACGGGATGTTTACCCACCGATGGCGCATGCGAGAGGACGATACTGGCTTTCGCGGAACCATTCACCTCGTCAGTGCTATCTACACTGGTGCAGAGGTATTCGAGTTCGGGCGTCGGCTCTACCGTGACGACGAGTCGGTCGACGAGGTGATCTTCAAAGTCGACCTGGAGGGCGTCTTCGATCGCCCTGGAAGTGGCGATAGTTTCGAAGACCTTCCATATGGCACACGCGCAAGACGCAACGTTGCCAACTACTCCACCACTGTGCCCCGCGCCGACCTCGCGGCGGGAGTACTGGAGCCGGCGGTAGATGCTACTAGCAATCTGTTCGCCCAGCTCGGTTTCTCAGGGGTTTCGCGAGGCTTCATCACGCGCAAGACTCAATCATTCCTCGAAGGCAAGATATGAACCACGGCAAGGGGTTCAATTGAGACCACTCCGATAAGCACGTCAGACGATGACAGATGGTGGGCTCTAGTTAGTCCGGCACTTCGCAGCGATCCGTCGGGTTATCTCACCACGCCTCACGACGCGATACGGGTCCTCAATAAGCCATATGACCTTGGCGAGCTTAGGTTAGTGCCAGGCGACCGCCAACTTGTGGACTATGTTCATCTCGTCGCTCTCGGCTGGAGCCGATTAGTGTCGTGGCCGATCATCGCATCGGGTCCGATCGGGGACGACTGGCCGGCGGTCGATCGATCGGGTTCGCGCCTCCTGCACCGATTATGCTGCCTCATCTCACTCGCCTGGGGGGAACCGTGGCAGGTCCGCCTTGCTCCGCAACGTGTTTCTTACATGCCACCTGAAGTTCCCGAGCCGGTGCTCATACCGCGGGTAACCTGGCCAGACTTTGAAGATTCGGCTCAGATTGGCTACCGTGAGGAGGCAAGCCTCCCCGATTGGTTGCCTCGTGCCTGGGAGAAGCTCAACAACGACGCCTTCAACTCGACGGTCGCGCCCGCGCTGAGTCTGTGGCACGAGGGCATCCTGCTCCAACCGGAACATCCTTCAATGTCGATGGTGGCCTATGTCGCAGCCATCGAGCAAGTCGCTGGAAACCCAGGTGATGGCATTCTGTCGGCCCGCCGAAAATTCTGGGAGGCCGTCCGGGAGACTTCGACGCCAGAAGACCTACTTGCGCTCAAGAAGGCCGACGTGTACGGCAAACGATCTGCAACGAGTCACGGCAGCGGTCTGTATGGAATTGAGTTGGAGTTCGGTCATATGCTCCTGAAGCCTGACGGGCCGGGCGATCCGACTTATGACTTCATGTTCGACACTCTGCAGCGGATGGCGCGTATCTCGAGGGCGGTTCTGTTAGATCGGCCCGCGACTGGCCTGAGAGGAGCGGAATGAGCGATCCCCAGGCCGCGCGATGGGGCGGCCAAAAGTGGTCCTCCTGGTACAAACTCCCGGATGCCGTCGCGGCTCGAGCAGCTTTGGCACCGGCGCAGGCAGGCATTTATCGGATTCGGTGCACAGGGCGGTCCGGTCTTATCTACATCGGACAGAGCGGTAGGTCATTGCGGACGCGCCTTCGTCAACTACGAGATGGCATGAAGGATGCGGAGGCTGGTCGACCACAAAATGCACCTCATTTCGCTGCCCCATGTGTTTACGCGCATGCAGCTCGGTGGGGCGTCGAGGTCTCCTGGGTCGCGTTGCCAGATATCGAGAAGCGAGAGCGGTTTGGAATCGAGGTCGATCTGATCGCACTTTACCGCCGAACCGAGAAAACAAGTCCAGCCTGTCAGTTCGCAGGAGTGCTTGAGCCACCCTAGAGAACGAAAGGGCCGTCAGGCATGGCGCCCAACGGCCCACCGGAATCCCGCAAATTTCTAGGGCCGACTCGGCGTCGACTTCTGACTTTGAGGAAATGGCGTGGAGGACGGCGTCACGGGTGCCGGATCAGAAGCGATCGGCTCGCCGTGGTAGCCCAATGTCGGACGACCTGGCGAGGAATGTCCAGCCGCGGGCCGATGCGAGCTCGGCGCGGGTGGTCGATAGGTCTGCACCGGGGTGATCTTGAATGGTGTTGCCATCAGTGAACCTGCCTCGCAAGCACGCGGATCATATCGTCGGCTCTGACCGTGAGTTCGCGGTGGTCCCCGGTGACTACCCAGCTTTCACACAGCTGCCATTAGCCATCATCTCGCGGACGCCGCGCTCGTCAGTCCTGAGAAGTTCTGCGGCTAATGCGAGTGGAATTCTCGGCGCGACCTGTGCGCCCATCAGCGCCCGACCCTGAAGGCTCCGTAGGTGTGATCGAAGTTCAGCAATCTGAACGCGGTCGGAGTACGGCGACGTGGCTTGGCCACGGGCGCGCCTCTCGGAACTTGATCGATGTGCCGGGTTTCGGCTCACGACAAGCGGAGCTAATTCCTCGCGCCGCTGGGGATTTTGGATCACTGCGAGGCCTGGCCCCGGCAGGTATGCGGTTACCCAGCTCACTTCGGCTCTAGCGGCTCAAAGAGTGTCGGATGCAGTTTCACCCGCGGATCGTCGCGATCAACCCACTGGCCGGGCCGCAGAACGAGTCTCTCGCCCTCGTAGAACGGGCTCAAGGCCTTCAGCGACCGCTCGCGCGGTACGCCGCGGCAAACGCTCACGAACCATTCCGGCCGAGACTTGACCAGCCAGTTGTCGGCGGGAGTCGCGAGCCCGCCATGACGAAGAACCTGTCGTCGCGAATGTTGCGCGTGGATACGACGGCGTCCTCATCCAAGAGAACGCCCAGAATCTCAGTCGGGCGGGCGGTTGTGCTCATCCGGTGCTCCGATCTGACCAACCCGCCATGGCAGTTCGCAGGTCAGCGCTATTGATGCGTACTGGTCGGCCGTGCGTGCCTCCGAGCCGGACCGCCCGCAGCTCGCCCCACTCGATCATGCGCGTGACAGTGGCCGGACTCACCCGCAGCTGCTCTGCTACCTCCAGCTTCGTGAGCAATCCGATCAAATGTTCGCATCGATGCCCACACCCTACCAGGAGCGCACCGAAAAGAGAATCCCGTCTTCACGGCGCTAGTTTCCGCATGCATACCTCGGCCGAAGTTCGCGGATGCGCTCCACCAAACGGTCAGGCGGGTTTGAGGAAACTCGAGGTGGCTGTTGCGGATCGCGGACCGCACGCGCTCGCGTGCCTCCTTGACTGTTGTCGTGGCGAGACCGACCAGCGAAAAGGTGCCGGCGCTGCCGCGGCCGATATCGGCCTCGACGTGGACGGGACGCGCGTCCAGGCCGAAGAGCACGCACGAGTCGGCGGTTCCGAGCACGACTCGAAGTTATTGAGACGCCGGGCGAAATTCAGCCCAGGTTGTTAAGGGCGATCCCCTCATCTGCGGCTGCGCAGTCGACCTCCCAGCAGCCCCTCCGGCGCTGCCCCATCCCCCGCCTACGGCGGGTACTTCCCCGCAAGCGGGGAAGAGCAACCTCCCCATAAATGGGGAGGACAGCTCTCGTCAGGCATTAGCCCCTCCGGCGCTGCCCCATCCCCCGCCTGCGGCGGGTACTTCCCCGCAAGCGGGGAAGAGCCACCTTAAGGGGAGCTCAGGAAGTCGTCTACTTCGTCGTGGAAGGGC
>Ga0137390_10002959_pt1 | contig 13690 bp, 9 predicted proteins | sample 15con2h24AmetaG_FD_104937 | JGI IMG/M metagenome (GOLD analysis project Ga0137390, IMG submission 104937) | Vadose zone soil microbial communities from Angelo Coast Range Reserve, California, USA - 15con2h2.4A metaG | ecosystem: Environmental > Terrestrial > Soil > Vadose zone > Saprolite... | reverse complement strand
CCCCGGGCGCGAGGTGCGCCGCTTCTGCCGCATCGCACCCGCGGGGCGGCGGCTCCTCGAGGCGGCGAGCGAGCGGCTCGGGCTCTCGGCGCGCGCCTACACGCGCATCCTGCGCGTGGCGCGCACCATCGCGGACCTGGCGGGCGAGGACGAGATCACCACCTCGCACCTGGCCGAGGCGATCCAGTATCGGAGCCTCGACCGGCGCCGGCTGTCGTCCCCCTACGAGACCGCATGACGCGGGCCCTCGCGCTTGACGCTCGCCGCGCGGTAGTGGCAGACGGCGGACGCATCCGATGCTCGAGCTGGCATACCAGCAGGGAGGCAGCGAACGAGTGGTCCCGCTCGCCCCCGGGGTTCTGCTGCTCGGGCACTCCCCTTCCTGTAGCGTCGTCCTCCCCGGTAAGGGGATCGCCGCCCGCCAAGCCCAGGTGGTGGTCGAGGGCGACCGGTGCCGGCTGGTCGACCTCGGCAGCGAGGGCGGCACATACCTGAACGGCGTCCGGGTGTCCCAGGCCGTCCTCAAGGGCGGCGACCAGATCCGGCTCGGGGAGCAGGTACTCCATGTCCGGCGTGCGCTCGAGAACCAGGTCGTCCTCGACGCCGGGAAGCCGATGGCGGACGATACGGCCGGCGCGATCATCCAGCCCGTCGGTGACCTTCAGCGGTCCCTTGGCGTCGTGCTGCCGGGAGCAGAGCGCCCGGCCGCCGTCCCTCCTCCCGTGGCGCCGCCGACGCCCGAGCCCGCCGAGCTCGCCAAGGCCAACCGCATCCTGCGGAGCCTCTCCGAGCTGGCCCAGGCCCTCATCGCCGCCCAGCCGGAGGAGGTGCCCCGCCGCGTGATGGACGCCGTGTTCGAGCACATCCACGCCGACCGCGGCTTCATCATGCTGCGCGAAGAGGGAGGGAGCCTCGAGCCGTGCGTGGTGAAGTATCGAAACCCGGCCGAGGAGGCCAGGATCACGATCAGCAAGACCATGGCCGACCGGGTCGTCCACGACCGGGTGGCCATCCTCACCTCCGACGCCCAGATCGACCCGCGCTTCTCGACCCGTGACAGCATACGCGTCCACCGCATCCGCTCCGCGATGTGCGCGCCGCTGTGGAAGGGGGACGCGGTCATCGGCATCATCCACGTCGACACGCCCGTGCAGGCGAACAGCTTCACCAAGGCCGACCTGGAGCTCCTGTCGGCGCTCGCCAACTATGCGGCGGTGGCCATCGAGCAGGCCAGGCTCAACGAGAAGATCCGCGACGAGCGCTTCGCGCGCGAGCGGCTCGAGAAGTACTTCTCGCCCTCGGTGGTAGCGCGCATCCTCTCCGAGGGCGAGAAGGAGGCGCAGGAACTGGAGGCGACGATCCTGTTCGCGGACATCGTCGGCTTCACTCGCCTGGCGGAAAAGATGACCCCGCCGGCGGTCGCCGAGCTCCTGAACGACTGCCTCTCCTTCATGGCGGAGGCCGTCTTCGAGCAGGAGGGGACGGTCGACAAGTTCGTCGGGGACTGCATCATGGCCGTGTTCGGCGCTCCCTACACGCAGGCGGACCATGCCGTGCGCGCCGTGCGGGTCGCGCTCGAGATACGGCGCCGTCTGGCGGAGCTCAATGAGGCTCGGCGCCCGCGTCCGCCGATCGAGATGCGCATGGGCATCAACAGCGGGCGGGTCGTCGCCGGACCCATCGGCTCGGCCAAGCGCAAGGAGATCACCGTGCTCGGCGACGCGGTGAACGTCGCCTCGCGTCTCGAGTCCGCGGTCGCCCGGGCCGGCTCGATCGTGGTGGGCGAGCGCACGTTCGAGCTGGTGAAGGACGTCTTCGTGCTCGGGGACCTCGGCCGGGTGGCCCTCGAGGGCAAGGAGGAGGGTATCCAGGCCTACGAGGTGCTCGCGGAGCGGAGCGGCCGAGAACCCGGCGGTCGCTGAGCCGCCTCCCCGGCGCCCCCTCTACGAGACCGCGTGACGCTGGCGCTCGGGCACGGCCTCGAGCGGCGGGGGCGGCGGCCGCCGCCGCGCGCGCACGCGCGCCACCAGCGCCTCGAGGTACGTGTAGTAGACCGGCGTCAGATAGAGGGTCACGAGCTGCGAGAAGAGGAGCCCGCCCACGACCGCCAGGCCGAGCGGGCGCCGCGACTCCGCCCCCGCGCCGAGCCCGAGCGCGATCGGCAGGGCGCCGAAGAGGGCCGCCATGGTCGTCATCATGATCGGCCGGAAACGGATCAGGCAGCCCTCGTAGATGGCGTCGAGCGCGCTCTTGCCCTCGCTCCGCTGCGCGGCGAGCGCGAAATCGATCTGCATGATGGCGTTCTTCTTGACGATGCCGACCAGCATGATGAGCCCGACGAAGGCGTAGATGTTGAGGTCGATGCCGAAGACCAGCAGCGTCAGCAGGGCGCCGAAGCCGGCCGACGGGAGCCCCGAGAGGATGGTGAGCGGCTGCACGAAGCTCTCGTAGAGGATGCCGAGCACGATGTAGATGACCAGGATCGCGAGCACGAGGAGCACCCAGAGGCCCCGGAGCGAGGACGCGAACGCCTGCGCCGCGCCCTGGAAGCTGGTGGTGATGGTCGCGGGCAGGGTCTGGCGCGCGACGCGCTCGACGGCCTCGACCGCGTCGCCGAGCGCGTGGCCCGGCGCCAGGTTGAAGGACAGGGTGACGGCCGGCAGCTGCCCGAAGTGGTTCAGGGTGAGCGGCCCGACGGTCTCCTCGAGCCGCGCCACCGCCTCGAGCGGCACGAGCTGCCCGCTCGTGGAGCGCACGTAGAGCCGCGAGAGCGCCGCGATGTCGCGCTGGTACTGCGGCTCCACCTCCATGATGACCTTGTACTGGTTCGTGGGCGCGTAGATGGTCGACACCCAGCGGTTGCCATAGGCGTCGAAGAGGGCGTCCTCGATCTGCTCCGCGCTGACGCCGAGCGTGGAGGCCTTGTCCCGGTCGATGACCACGTTCACCTGCGGGTTCTTGATCTGGAGATCGCTGGTGACGTCCTGCAGCTCCCGGAGCGCGCGCAGGCGGGCCTCGAGCCGGGGCGCGGCCTGGTAGAGCGCCTGCGTGTCCGGGCTCTGGAGCGTGAACTGGTACAGGCTCTTGGTGAGCTGCCCGCCGATGCGGATGATGGGCGGCACCTGCATGAAGACGCGCACGCCGGGCACCGTGGCGAGCTTCGGCCGGAGCCCCTGGATCACTTCGTCGGCGCTCGGGCGTTCCGCGCGCGGCCGCAGGTGGAGGAACATCCGCCCCTGGTTGAGCGTCGACCCGGTGGACGCGCTCGACGCCGAGATGCTCGAGAACAGCTCCTCGACGCTCGGGTCCGCACGCACGATGTCGGTGACGGCGAGCTGGAGGCGCGTCATCTGCTCGAACGACACGCCCTCGGCGGCTTCGACGACCGTGAACACGAACCCCTGATCCTCGTTCGGGATGAAGCCCTTCGGGACGTGAACGAAGAGGAGGCCGGTCACCGCGAGGAGCGCGAGCGACACGCCCATGGTCGCCGGGCGGTGGCGGAGCACCCAGGCGAGGCTCCGCTCGTAGCCGCGCAGCATGGCGTCGAAGGCGCGCTCGGTCGCCGCGAAGAGGCGCCCGTGCCGCGCCTCCGCGGGCGGGCGGAGATAGCGGGCGCACAGCATCGGGGTGAGCGTCAGCGACACGCAGCCCGAGATGAGGATCGCGACGCAGATGGTGACCGCGAACTCGTGGAACAGCCGGCCGAGGATGCCCGGCATGAAGAGCACCGGGATGAACACCGCCGCCAACGAGAGCGTCATGGAGAGGATGGTGAAGCCGATGTCCGCCGCGCCGTCGTACGCGGCCTCGAGCGGCGCCTTCCCCATCTCCATGTGGCGGACGATGTTCTCGAGGATGACGATCGCGTCGTCGACCACGAACCCGATCGAGAGCGTGAGCGCCATGAGCGAGAGGTTGTCGAGGCTGTAGCCGAGCGGCTGCATGGCCGCGAAGGTGCCGACGACCGAGAGCGGGAGGGCGAGGCTCGGGATGATCGTCGCCGACACGTTACGCAGGAAGGCGAAGATCACCAGCACGACCAGCACGAGCGCCGCCAGCATGGTGAGCTTCACGTCCCGCACCGAGGCGCGGATGGACTGCGAGCGGTCGAACAGGATCTCGACCTGCACCGAGGGCGGCAGCCACGCCTTGAAGGTGGGCAGAAGCGCCGTCACGGCGTCGGCCACCGCGACCGTGTTGGTGCCGGGCTGGCGCTGGACGGCGAGCACGATCGAGCGCTGGCGCCGCTCGGCGGAGCCGTACCACGACGCCGTCTTGTCGTCCTCGACGCTGTCGATCACCTGCCCCAGCTCCTCCAGGCGGACGGGCGAGCCGTTGCGGTAGGTGACGATCAGGGGCCGGTACTGCTCGGCGCTGGTCAGCTGGCCCGTGGCCTCGACGGTGAAGGCGCGGTGGCTGCCGTAGAGCGCGCCGGTCGGCAGGTTCACGTTGGCGCCCTGGATCGCCTTCGCCACCTCGTCGATGCCGATGCCGCGGCTGGCGAGCGCGTCGGGGTCGAGGCGCACGCGCACGGCGTACTTCTGCGCGCCGTACACCTGCACCTGCGCAACGCCGCCCACCATCGAGATGCGCTGCGCCATGAGCGTCTCGCCGTACTCGTCGAGCGTCCAGAGCGGCAGGGTCGGAGACGTGAGCGCGAGGAAGAGGATCGGCTGGTCCGCCGGGTTCACCTTCCGGTAGACGGGCGGGGTGGGCATGCTCGGGGGGAGGAGCGGCGTGGCGAGCGTGATCGCCGACTGGACGTCCTGCGCGCCCGCGTCGATGTTGCGCGAGAGGTCGAACTGGAGCGTGATCTGCGAGCCCCCGAGCGTGTTGACCGAGTTCATCGAGGAGAGGCCGGCGATGGTGGAGAACTGTCGCTCGAGCGGGGTCGCCACCGACGAGGCCATGGTCTCGGGGCTCGCGCCGGGCAGGCTCGCGGTCACGAGCAGCGTCGGGAGGTCGACGTTGGGGAGGTCGCTCACCGGGAGGCTGCGATAGGCGACCACCCCGAAGAGGAGCACCGCCAGCATGACCAGCGTGGTGGCCACGGGCCGGCGGATGAAGGGGGCGGAGATGGTCATACCGCCTCCTCCTTCACCTGCACCCGCACACCCGGGGCGAGGCGCAGCTGCCCCTCGGTCACCACCTGCTCGCCCGCCGCGAGCCCCTGCTCGACGACCACGTCCTGGCCGAGGGTCTGCCCCACGCTGACCGGGCGGGAGGCGACCGTTCCGTCCGGCTGCACGACGAAGACGAACTTCCCGTCCTGACCCGTCTGTACGGCGCGGCTGGGGATCATGACGGCGTCGTGCCGGGTGGCGAGGCGGAGCGTCACGGGGACGAACTGCCCGGGCCAGAGCTCCTCGTTCGTGTTGGGAAAGATCGCCTTCAGGAGCACGGTGCCGCTCGCCGTGTCGACCGTGTTGTTGATGAAGTTGAGCGTGCCGACCACGGGGTGGTCCTCGGCCGCGGGGCGGAAGGCCTCCACCGGCAGCTCGCCGCCCGCCAGGCGCGCGCGGATCTCGTCCAGCTCCTGCTGCGGCACCGCGAACTCGACGTAGATCGGGCGGAGCTGGTTGATCACGGCGAGCACCGTCTCGTTCGCCTTCACGACGTTGCCCTCGTGCACCAGGATCTCCCCGATGCGCCCGTCGATCGGCGACGTGATCGAGCAGTACTGGAGCTGGATGCGGGCGCTCTCGACCGCGGCCTGGTCGGCCGCCACGGTCGCCTCCAGGGACGCCGCGCGGGCCTGCGCCTGATCGTACTCGTCCCTGGAGACGATGCCGTCCTTCACCAGCCGGGCGAAGCGATCCGCCTCCACGCGCGCGTTCTCGGCCTGCGCGCGGTCCCGGGCCAGGTTCGCCTCCGCCTGCCGGAGCGCCGCCTCGAAGGGACGCGCGTCGAGCGCGAAGAGGAGGTCGCCGCGCTTCACCTCCTGCCCCTCGGCGAAGTGCACGCGCGCGACCCGCCCCTCCACCTGCGCCTTCAAGGAGACGGTCGAGTAGGCCGCGACGTTGCCGATGGCACGTAGGGTGACCGGCGCATCCTTCTGCACCGCGGGCGCCACGGTCACCGGGACGGGCGGCGGGTCGCTGTTGCGCTCGGCGGCGCCACCGCCCCACGAGCAGGTGGAGAGGAGGCCGAGAGCGGCAAGGAGAGCAGCGAGCCGAACCCGACTCATCTCGCTCGAGAGCATATTCGCCTCGGCGAGCCACCGCCACGCCTCCCGGCGCGCCGCTTGCATGCGCAAGATTCCCGTTGACAAGGGCGTCCGGGGAAGCCATCTCTCTCTGGCCCGCACGCGCGGGCGACGACGATGCAGCAGGCACCCAATGCACGAGCGTTCCTCCGCCGGCTCCATCCGTGGATCGGCAAGGCCGTCCACGTGCGTTGGACGGTGCGGCGCTCGCTCTACCAGAGCGAGGTGAACGCGCTGCTGATGGCGCTCGACGCGAAGCACGGGCGCATGTCGCCCGAGCTGAGCCTCCGCGTGCAAGGGCTCCTCGGCCGCCTCTACCTCGAGTGGTTCCCGCGCACCTGGCGGCGCAATCCGACCTACGCGGAGATCCTGGGCGATTTCCGCTGGTGGCTGGGCGTGGCGGAGCGCTGGTCGGAGCCGCCCGCCAAGAACGGGCGGCTCCGGCGCGCGCTCGGCGAGCCGCCCGCCGACCAGCCGAAACGGCTGCTCCGCCTGCTCGGCCTGCCGCACGAGTGCACGGCGAGCGAGTTCATGTCCCGCTGGCGCCGCTTCCTGAAGGCGCACCACCCGGACCTGAATCCCGACCAGACCCCGACGAGCGCCGCGACTTCGCCGAGGCGGTCGCGCTCTGGCGCCGCTAGACACTACCGGCGTGACCGATCCGTACCTCGCGCCCGACTTCGCCTCGAGCGCGCTGGTCACGATCGACACGCAGCAGGACACCCTCGACGGCCAGCCCTTCGAAGTCCCGGGCACGTCGGACGCCCTGCCGCACATGCAGCGCCTGGTCGAGGCGTTCCGCGCCGCGGCCCGGCCGGTCGTGCACGTGGTCCGCCTCTACCAGCCCGACGGGCGCAACGTCGACCCCTGCCGCCGCCGCGCCGTCGAGGAGGGGGCGCCGCTCGTGCTCGCCGGCTCGCCGGGGGCCGAGCTGGCTCCAGGCCTCCTCCCCTCCGGCGCGCCCCGGCTCGAGACGGAGCTTCTCCTGGCCGGCGGCATCCAGCACGTCGGGCCGGGCGAGGTGCTCATCTACAAGCCGCGCTGGGGAGCCTTCTTCCAGACGCCGCTCGAAGCGCATCTGCGTGCGCTAGGCGTCTCGACGCTCGTCTTCTGCGGCTGCAACTTTCCGAACTGCCCGCGCGCGTCCATCTACGAGGCGAGCGAGCGCGACTTCCGCATCGTCCTCGTGCGGGACGCGGTCTCGGCCCTCTACGAGCGGGGCGAGCAGGAGATGCGGGCGATCGGCGTCATGCTGGTGGACGCCGACGCGGTGGCGGCTCGGCTGCTCGCGACGCCGGTCGGGTCGTCCGCAGGCTCGGCCTGAGCCGGCACCCTCCTTGCGCCCGCGAGCATTCCGGTGCTACGCGGCGCGCAGAGCGGGCCCGAGACGGTTGGGGGGACTACGATTCGGCGCTCGGCACTGCTCGCGACGGGCGTGCTCCTCATGCTCGGGCCGGCGGCCCGGGCGACGCCCTGCCCGCGGGTCTGCCGCCTCTTCCAGGAGACGTGTCTCGAGGCACAGCCCCGGAAGCTGCGCCTGTGCAGGGCCGCGTGCGCCTCCGATCCCAGGCCGGGATCCTGTCGTGACACGTGCCGCGATACCACGCACGAAGTGGCCGATGACTGCCGCTCGCGCGCCCGCCAATGTGGCGACGACTGCGAAGCCGTCCCCGCGTCGCCGTGCACGCGCGCCTGCGGCGCGGACGCTCGCCGTTGCCTGCGCGCCGCTCCCTCGGCGGCGCGCACTTGCCTCGCCGGCTGCCGGCACGGCCGGAGGAGCGAACGGCTGGACTGCCGCCAGGAATGCGTGGGCAGTATCAGGGATGACGCCTTTCGGTGCCTGAGAGCCGCGCCCGTGTGTATCCGCGCGGCCAGGCAAGCCTACCGGACGTGTCGACTCGACTGTCCCAGCAAACCGTACTGGCAGCGGTTCGCTTGTCGGAGAACCTGCCAGAGGGCGTACATCAGAGCACGCAACGACTGCCTCGCGCACCCGGAGTCGGGGCTGTTCGCCTGTGTCGCCCCCTGTGCAGGGTCCCCCGCGGGTGCCTTCGTGGGCCTGCGGCCGCCCCGCTGATCGCGCCGCCCGTCGTCATTATCGTGGAGGCGGCACGGCGCGGGCCGTGTTTTGCAGAGCGGAGGGGCGAGGTTATCATGCGGGACCAATGAGCGCCGCCGCCCGCAGCGACCGTCTGCGCGCCCTCCTCGCCGAGCGCATCGTCGTCCTCGACGGCGCGACCGGGACGTACATCCAGGGTCGCGACCTCATCGCCCGGGACTTCGGCGGCCCCGAGTACGAAGGCTGCAACGAGCACCTGGTCCTCACCCGCCCCGACGTGGTCCGCGAGATGCACGAGGGCTACCTCGCCGCGGGCGCCGACATCATCGAGACCGACACCTTCGGCGGCACGCGCATCGTGCTCGCCGAGTACGGCCTCCAGGACAAGGTGCGCGAGATCAACGCCTCGGCCGCGCGCCTCGCGCGCGAGGTCTGCGCCCGCTTCGAGACGCCCGACCGCCCGCGCTTCGTCGCCGGCTCGATGGGCCCGGGCACGAAGACCATCTCGGTCATCGGCAACATCACCTTCGACGCCGTCACGGCCGCGTATGCGGAGCAGACGACGGCGCTCGCCGAAGGCGGGGTCGACGTCCTCTTCCTCGAGACGCAGAACGACACTCTCAACGTGAAAGCGGCCCTCCTCGGGATCGCGCAGGGGCTCGCGACCGCGGGTCGTGAGGTGCCGGTCGTCCTCTCGGTGTCGATCGAACTCCAGGGCTGCATGCTCGCCGGGCAGTCGACCGAGGCGGTCTACGTCTCGGTCGCCCACCGCGACCTCCTGGCAATGGGGCTCAACTGCGCCACCGGCCCCGACTTCATGACCGACCATCTCCGCACCCTGGCCTCGATCTCGCGCTTCCCGGTCTCTTGCTTCCCGAACGCCGGCCTCCCCGACGAGGAGGGGCATTACCACGAGACGCCCGAGGTGATGGTGGCAAAGCTCGAGCGCTTCTGCGCCGAGGGCTGGATCAACATCGTCGGTGGGTGCTGCGGCACGACGGCCGAACACATCCGCATGATCGCCGAGATGGCGCGGCGCCACCGACCACGGAGCGCGGCCCCCGTCCGGCGCACCATCGTCTCCGGCATCGAGGTCCTCCCCATCGAGGACGATCGCCGCCCGGTGGTGGTCGGCGAGCGCACGAACGTCATCGGCAGCCGCAAGTTCAAGGAGCTGGTGGTCGGCGGTGACCTCGACCAGGCGGCCGAGGTCGGGCGGCGCCAGGTGCGCGGCGGCGCGCAGGTGCTCGACGTCTGCCTCGCCAACCCCGACCGCGAAGAGCTGACCGATATGATCACCTTCCTCGAGGTCCTGACGCGCAAGGTGAAGGTCCCGCTCATGCTCGACTCCACCGACGCGCGCGTCCTCGAGGAGGCCCTCAAGCGCTGCCAGGGGAAGGCGATCATCAACTCGATCAACCTGGAGGACGGCGAGGAGCGCTTCGAGAAGGTCGCGCCGCTCATCCACCGCTACGGCGCGGCGGTGGTGGTCGGCTGCATCGACGAGCACAAGCAGCGCGGCATGGCCGTCACGCGCCAGCGGAAGGTCGAGATCGCCGAGCGGAGCCACCGGCTGCTCACCGAGAAGTACGGCGTCGCCGAGGAGGACATCATCTTCGACGCGCTCGTCTTCCCGGTCGGCACCGGCGACCAGAACTACGTCGGCGCGGGCGCGGAGACGGTGGAGGGCGTGCGCCTGATCAAGGACGCCCTCCCGCGCACGAAGACGGTCCTCGGCGTCTCGAACGTGTCCTTCGGCCTCCCGAGCGCCGGGCGCGAGATCCTGAACTCCGTCTTCCTCTACCACTGCGTGCGCGCCGGCCTCGACCTCGCGATCGTCAACGCCGAGAAGCTCGAGCGCTACCCCTCCATCCCCGAGGAGGAGCGGCGGCTGGCCGAGAACCTGATCTTCTGGCGCGGCGACGACCCGGTCGCGGCCTTCGCGGCCCACTTCCGCGGGAAGAGCGCCACGCCCAAACGCTCCGACCGGAGCACCCTACCATTAGATGAGCGTCTGGCGCGCTACATCATCGAGGGATCGAAGGACGGCCTGATCGACGACCTCGACCTGAAGCTGAAGGAGTCGAAGCCCCTCCAGATCATCAACGGCCCGCTCATGACCGGCATGGACGAGGTGGGCCGCCTCTTCAACAACAACGAGCTGATCGTGGCCGAGGTGCTGCAGTCGGCCGAGGCGATGAAGGCGGCGGTCGCGCACCTCGAGCCCTTCATGGAGAAGAGCGAGAGCGCCAACAAGGGGACCGTCGTGCTCGCAACCGTCAAGGGCGACGTGCACGACATCGGCAAGAACCTGGTCGAGATCATCCTCGGCAACAACGGCTTCCGCGTCATCAACCTGGGCATCAAGGTGCCGCCCGAGGACCTGATCAAGGCCCATCGCGAGCACCGCCCGGACCTGATCGGGCTCTCGGGGCTGCTGGTCAAGTCCGCGCAGCAGATGGTGGTGACGGCCGAGGACCTGAGGGCCGCCGGCGTCCGCTGCCCGGTGCTGGTCGGCGGCGCGGCGCTGTCCGCCAAGTTCACCGCCGCCAAGATCGCGCCGGCGTACGCGAGCCTCGTCTGCTACGCGAACGACGCCATGGCCGGGCTCGACCTCGCCAACAAGCTGATGAACGAACAGACGCGCGAAGCGATGGCGGCCAAGGTGCAGGCCGAGCAGAAGCGCCTGCGGGAGGCGCCCGCCCGCACCGTGGCGGCCGCGCCCGCGGCCGCGGCGCCGCTCATCCGCCACGACCAGCCGGTCCCGACCCCGCCCGACTTGAAGCGCCACGTGCTCGACCGCCTCCCGCTCGAAGACGTCTTCCCGTACTTGAACCCCGCCATGCTCTACGGGAAGCACCTCGGGCTGCGCGGCAACCTGGAGGCGCTGCTCGCCCAGGGCGACGAGAAGGCCGCGCGTCTCCGCGAGCGCGTCGCCGCGGTCGAGAACGAGGTGCTGGCGAACGGCACCATGCCGGCGCGCGCCGTCTTCAAGTTCTTCCCGGCGCAGTCGGAGGGCGACTCCATCCTGCTCTACGGACCGGGGCACCAGGTGGTCGAGACCTTCACCTTCCCGCGCCAGTCGACGGGCGAGGGCCTCTGCCTGGCCGACTTCGTCGCGCCGCGCTCGACGGGCGTGACCGACTACGTCGCCCTCTTCGCCGTCACCTGCGGCGGCGGGGTGCGCGAGCTGGCGGAGCGCTGGAAGGCCGAGGGCCGCTTCCTCGACTCGCACATCGTCCAGTCGCTCGCCATCGAGGGCGCGGAGGCCTTCGCCGAGCTGCTCCACCGCCGCCTGCGCGAGATGTGGGGCTTCCCCGACCCGCCCGAGATGACCATGCAGGAGCGCTTCAAGGCGCGCTACCGCGGCGTGCGGGTGAGCTTCGGCTACCCCGCCTGCCCGCGCCTGGAGGACCAGGAGAAGCTCTTCCGTGCCCTCGACGTGGAGGGCGCCATCGGCGTGCGTCTCACCGAGGGCTACATGATGGACCCCGAGGCGTCGGTGTCGGCGCTGGTGTTCCATCACCCGGAGGCGCGCTACTTCGTGATCGCGCCGGGGGACCTGGAGGCCTTCGAGCGGCGGGGCGCGGGGAGCGGCTGAGGCAGCTCCTGATGATTCAGCCACATCACGAGGATCGCGAAGAAGCTGAAGACGAGGGCGAGCTCCTTCACGGTGTGTGTGGACCTCCGCCGAAGACCGTGAGACATCCGCCGTCGACCAGGAGATCGGTCCCGGTGATGTAGGACGCGTCGGGGCTGAGTAGAAAATCGACGGCGGCGGCCACGTCCTGCGGCTCCGCGACGCGCGCGATCGGGCTCGCGGCCACCATCTGCATGATGACCGCATGCCCGTCGATCTCGGACTTCCCCATCGGCGTGTTGGTGATGTTCGGAGAGACCGTGTTGACACGAATGCCCCGGCGGCCGAATTCGAGCGCACGTCTCTTGACGAGCTCCATGACCGCGAGCTTGGAAACGCCGTAGGCAATATCGGGAACGTCACTGATCGACTCGAGGCGCTCGAGTGCCGAACGATCGGTCGGATCGCCGATCGCTTCGAGGTGAGCCGCGCGAGCCATGTGGCCCGCCATCGAGGCGATGACTACGATCGCGGAGCCGGACGGCAGGCGACGCGCGGCCTCGTCGAGGAGGGTCAGCGTCCCACCGAAATTGATCCGGAAGATCTCCGCGGCCGAGGCCAGAGTCGGTGAGACGCCCGCGCAGTGGGCGACGGCCACGAGCGATCCGAGCGCGCCGGCCCGTTCGAACGCGCGCGCGACTTCGGCCCGCTCGGTCACGTCGCCGGCGGCACCTTCGGCCGCGAAGCCGCCGCGGCGCAAGGCCGCGAGCGCTTCGGCAAGCGTCTCGTTCACCCGGTCGACTAGGTAGAGCGCGTGCCCGCGGTGGGCGAGGCGCTCGGCGACCGCGCGGCCGATCCCGCGCGCACCACCCGTGATCAGAGCGACCGGCTTCATTCGAGGTCTCTCAAGGCTAGCCCGTCACCTCGGGGATGCACCGGTGGCGGGGGGTGATCCTCCCGCCCCACCTGCGCCTCTCCAAGTCCGACGGATTCCTGACGGCCACCCATCCCCTCGTGCCCAAAATGTGTGCGGCTTGTACAGGCACACCGGAATGACGCCGCGGGAGCCGCAGCCCCCGTGCCAACAGGCTGACACGGATGGAGGGAGACGCGGCACCAGCCGATAAAGGAAACATGGATCGGCCTGCTACTGCAACTTCACCCCACGCCGCCTGGTACAGCGTAACTCCAAAGGGAGGAGCCATCATGAGGACATCAATACTACTCACAGCCGCCCTTTTGGCGGTCGCAGCCCCAGTTGCAGCCGATGTCCTTTGTCAAAACACACGGCACCCCAAGGGAATCGTGCTGCGTGTCACTTGCAAGGCTAACGAGACAGATGTCGTGTCGCGGGTTGTGAGCCTGCTCGGCCCTGGCCCAAAGGGTGATCCAGGCCCGAAGGGAGACAAAGGCGACCCAGGCCCCTTTCCCATGACGCTTCCGTCGGGTGAGACCTTGACGGGGCTTTACCGGGACGACAACTATGTGAACAACGGAACCGGCGAATCTGCGGTCGTCGTTTCACCCGGTATCGGGTTCACTTACCCCCTCGCGACGGCGCCCACGCCGAACGTAGTCCCTATTGGGGGACCGCCGACCGCCGCCTGCCCCGGGTCCGCGTCAAATCCCCAAGCCACCCCGGGCAACCTCTGCCTCTACGCAGCACAAGGTAGTACACCCACGTGCTTGTACGAGCCCGTCGGCAACAGTTGTGGAGTCGTCAGCAGGTTTGGGTTCTCTGTCTATCCGACCTCTACGCCGTCTGGGTCCGAAGGGACTTGGGCAGTTACGGCTCCCTGAACATCCTTCCCCCGCCCATGCGGTATTCCACCGAGTTGCTCTG
>Ga0137390_10002948_pt1 | contig 13712 bp, 12 predicted proteins | sample 15con2h24AmetaG_FD_104937 | JGI IMG/M metagenome (GOLD analysis project Ga0137390, IMG submission 104937) | Vadose zone soil microbial communities from Angelo Coast Range Reserve, California, USA - 15con2h2.4A metaG | ecosystem: Environmental > Terrestrial > Soil > Vadose zone > Saprolite... | reverse complement strand
GAGGCGAAGATGCCCGCCGACATCAGTCTCGAACAGCTTGCGCGTGTCAGCGAGGAGTCGCCGGTGCGGGTCGTTGATGCCGACGCTGAGCGTGCCATCATTGCAGAGATCGATGTCTGCAAAAAGGACGGGGACACGCTCGGCGGAGTGGTCGCAGTAGTCGCGGATGGGCTGCCGGTCGGCCTGGGCAGTCATGTGCAATGGGACCGCAAGCTCGACGGGCGAATCGCTCATGCATTGATGAGTCTGCAGGCTGTCAAGGGCGTTGAATTTGGCAAGGGCTTCGACGCGGCGCGCGTCCGCGGTTCGCAATTGCACGACGAGATTGGCTATGACACGGCGGCACAGCGCTTCACACGGCATTCAAATAATTCCGGCGGTACCGAAGGCGGCATCAGCACCGGCGAACCGCTCCGAGTGCGCGTTGCCTTCAAGCCGCTGTCAACCCTGATGCAGCCGCTGCGTTCGGCCGACATCAAGACCAAGGCCGACGCAGTCGCCGCCATCGAGCGCTCCGACGTATGCGCTATTCCGGCGGCAGCGGTGATTGCCGAGTCGGTAGTGGCATTCGAAGTCGCCAACGCTTTCCTGGAGAAGTTCGGCGGTGATTCGTTTGCCGAAATCGAGCGCAATTACAACGCCTACCTCGAACAGGTTCGCAACTACTGAAGAGGAAGCTATCAGCGGTCAGCAATCAGCCTTCAGCAAGAGAGCTGAATGCTGAGTGCTCAAGGCTTGTTAGGTGCGCCGAAGTTGCTCAAGCCCCAGCTAGAGTCGATGGTGCGAGCGTGCGCAACAGAGTGCGACAACGGAGCGCGACACATGCTGGGTCGGTGAAAAAATGGCGCCCAAGCTCATCCTGACCGGCTTTATGGCAACCGGCAAAAGCACGGTCGCCCGCCACCTGGCTCGACGGCTGGGATGGCGCCTGCTCGACTGCGATGCTGAGATCAGCGCGCGGGCCGGAAAGCCGATTCATCAAATCTTCCGTGACTCGGGCGAAGCCCATTTCCGTGCGATGGAGCGGAGCGTCATTGCAGAAATGAGTTCAGGCGGCAGGCGCTGCGCGCGGTGCGGGCATCCGCGGCCCGCAGTCATCGCAACCGGCGGCGGTGCGATCGTTGATCCAAAGAATTATGCGGCGCTCCGCGATTCCGGCGTGATTATCTGCCTCAGTGCACGCCCTGACGTGATTGCCCGACGAATCTCGGCCGGCGTCAAAGCGCGCCCGATGCTCGCACACGGCGGCATGCCGGTTAAGCAACGGATTGCCGAGTTGATGGAAGAGCGGCACGAAGCTTACGCGCGCGCGGCGATTACCATCGATACGTCTGAGCGCACGGTCGACCAGGTAGTCGACGCGATCCTCGATGCACTTGCCGACGCTTATCCGACGATAGTTCAAGCATTGCCGTCAACGGCGCACAACCCGCATGGACCGCGCAAGTAGAGCCGCGACACGCAGGGCCCCGCCCGCGAGCCCTACGGGAGTTTCTATATTGGGGGGCCATGACTGGAGTCTCCCCCTGTTGTCAGGGGGAGACCGGCGCCTTCTTTCAGGCGCCGAGAGAGGGTCCTTTTCAAAGCGGCTTCCGAGCCGCGTGATTATGAATGCTGGCGACGAAACCCCGCGCGATCGCGGCCGACGGCTTCGTGCCAAGTCCACGAAGGAGGAGCGGAAGCTGTGGCGGCTTCTCAGAGCTAAGCGCTAGGATTTAAATTCCGCCGTCAGCGCCGGATCGGCCCATACTTCGCGGACCTCTGCTGTCGGTGCGGCGTATGATCATCGAGCTCGACGGCGGGCAGCATGCCGAGCCGGAGGAGGAGCGGAGAGATGCAGCGCGAACGGCTTACGCTGCATTGACCAATTCATAATCGCGTGCCTCGGAAGGCGCGCTGAAAAAGGACCCTCTCTCGGCGCCTAAAGAAATGCGCCGTTCTCCCCCTGTCCGGGGGAGATCCGCCCGCAGCGAGGGGACCCGTGGCACATGCCAGGTTGGTAAGACATGGAAAGTTTTTCCGTCGAACTCGGCCCCAATTCACATCCGGTACATGTCGGCCACGACCTTCTGACTGGCATCGGTGAATTCGCGCTGGCCGCGGGCTTGCCGGCGGGCCGCTGTGCTCTAATCACCGACTCCAATGTCGGCCGGCTCTACTCAAAGACGGTGCTCAACAGTCTGGAAAGTTCCGGCTTCCGTGCGCAATTAATTGAAGTTCCGCCAGGCGAGCCCAGCAAGTCGTTGGCCGCACTCCAACAGATCTACGAGCGGCTGGCTGAAGCCGAACTCGATCGGGGCGGCGCGATTTTCGCGCTCGGCGGCGGCGTGGTTGGCGACCTCGCAGGATTTGCCGCGGCCACCTATTTGCGCGGTCTGCCATTGGTGCAGGTACCGACCTCAATGGTCGCGCAGGTTGATTCGGCGCTTGGCGGCAAGACCGCGGTGAATCTCCGGACGGCGAAAAATTTGATCGGCGCCTTTTACCAGCCCCGGCTGATCGTTGTTGACGTTGGAACGCTCACGAGCTTACCCGAGCGCGAATTTCGCGAAGGGCTCGCTGAGGTGATCAAGTACGGTGCGATCATGGACGCCGAGTTCATCGGATGGCTGGAGCAGGAGATGCCGATGATTCTGGCGCGGGAAGCAAATCGGCTGGGCCAGATGGTGGAACGCTCATTGCGCCATAAGGCGTCGGTCGTGTCGCGCGACGAGCGCGAGGGCGGGCTGCGAAAGATTCTAAATTTCGGCCACACATTGGGCCACGCACTGGAAGCTTCAACCGCCTACGGCAATTATTGTCATGGCGAGGCGGTCGCCATTGGGATGGCCGCGGCCGCGCGTCTGTCGCTACGCCATAGTGGACTGAGCGCCGATGAGGCAACGCGCCTGGAGCACTTGCTAGCGGCGGCTGGCTTGGCTATCGAGTTGCCCGCAGGATGGCTAACCGGCAAGTTTATTCGCGCATTGCGGCTGGACAAGAAGCGCCGCGGCGATGAGGTCGAATTCGTTTTGCTCGACCGGCTAGGCCACGCGCTCACCCGCAAACTGAAGTTCGAAGAGATTATCGGAGAGTGGGCGGAAACGTAGGGCGGTTCGTGCACCGCCCGTCTTTCTCTTTACACAGGGCGCGGTAAGCGAACCGCCCCTACTAAGCCTTTCGTCGTTAGAAGCGGCACTGGTTGACCGCGCGCGCTGCCACCCTTCACGCGCGTCAAATTAATTTTCTGACGTTGAGGGGACGTTCCAAACATGCCCGCAGTGGAACTCTGCTTCGAGTGCAGCCTGAAAATCGATACCGAGAAAGAGAATTCGTTATTATCTCGGCGAGCCGACGGGTATTGCCCTTTGGGCGAGCCCCCACTAATCTGCCGTCTTCAGCTCCGTTCTGAGTGGAAGGAAAAATTGACCTCCAAGCGCTGAATCCTTCGGCTCCGTAATTGCCAGACCACCCGCCAGCTTCGGAATGCGCAGCTTTCCCGCCTCTAAATAATGGGATTCCAGCTCGAAGGCGAGCCAACGCCGGCGAAGCTGTTCGCAAACGGCTCCTGTTGTATTCGAACCGGCGAAGATATCCAGCACCAGATCACCTTCGTTAGTCAGAAAATTAATGAAAAATTGCGGAAGCTGGGGCGGGAATCGAGCTGGGTGAGGCTTTAGTCCAGTCTGCTCACAAAGCTTGAGATAAGCTCCGTTCGAATCGTTATTGCCTTGGATGATCAGGTTGGAACAAATCGCGCCTCCTTGGTCACGCCCCCATTTCTCCGTTATGTGATGCCCGGAGGGCCGCTGCTTCGCACGGTAACCCTTTTTGATCAGCCGTTCCATGTCTCGACTGTATGGCACTAGAACGTTCCGGTTGTCCGCCTTCGGATTTGGTGTCTTCGACAACCACCAAATACAGTTAACCGAATCTTTAACGCGTATGCGACGAACGGTAACCCATTCGGCTGGAGCAGGCATCTTGCCCGGATTGTGCCAGTAGAACTCTTGCGCTAGGTAAAAGCCGAGGTCCTCAACCAGCGAGATTAGCAGCTTGAAATGGTAAAGCGATCGTGTAGGGCGCCCCGGTTCGTAGGCTCCGCCCAGGTCGATAACGAAACTTCCATCGTCCGTCAGCACTCTCCTTACTTCTCGTGCAAACTCCAAGAACCAAGGGATGTAATCGCCCTGGTCCTTGTTGCCGTATTCTTTTTTGAAGTGAAGAGCGAAAGGCGGCGAGGTAAGCACCAAGTTCACACTCGCGTCCGGCAGCTCACGCAACAGAAGACGTGAATCAGCAACGTAGGCAGCCCCCAGGCGTGTCGCATATAGCGGCGTCTCCTCGAGCTGGGCAAGCCGAACGGCTGAGCTTGGCTTTTTCATCTCGGACAGACTATGAGTATTCTTACCGCTCTTGATCTGTCAATACCCTAGCATCCGCCGCGGCCGACAGAAAATCGTTAAACCAATATTTATCTTCGCCCGTCAGAGGCACAGGCTGCATAATTTTCAGTAGCTCCGCGTTATCATTGCGACGCTCGAGCCGACCGGCCGCGATGAAGCGGAACTCCCACTCGGTCGTCTGGTTGAAGGTGCAAGCGGCCAGTAGGTCGAAATGGTCCACCTTGTAGCCTCTGGTCATCCGCCCCTGTTTGTCTCGTCCACCACGGGTCTTTTGAATCTCCACCTTACAGCCCCGCTCAGGAGAGAAGCTATCGTCACTTCGCAGATTCTTGCATTCGACGCGAAGCTTTCGGCCGTCCGGCATATGCACTTCGAAATCGGGCTGCCCGTCTGCGTCGTACCATCCAATCGAGACGATTTCGCCCGCCGCACGCAAGCGCTCTAGATAACGGTTTAGGTAAAGCTCGGCCAGCTTACCCTTCACATCAGCTTGCGCGCGGAACCCGTGTTCGATCGCCTCCAAGATATCTGCAATAGGAGCGTTGAACTTTTGTTCAAGTGGATGGCGGGCGGAAGAGGTCATTTCCGATCCTCTTCCAGGAGAGCGGCGACAGTAATTCCGAGAGCGCGAGCGATGTCACCCAACACTGTTAGGGTTGGGTTACGCTCACCCCGCTCGATCCCACCGATATAGGTTGGGTGCTTTTTGGCTCTGGCCGCCAGCTCTTCCTGAGTCCAACCGCGCTCTGTCCTGAGCGCCCGCACTCGTCGCCCAAGTCGGCCTTGTATGGCCTTCATTTTGGCCGCTGAGATTAGGCCAGATAACCTCTACGCTCCAGAGACGATAAGTATTGTGAGAGATGATGAGTATCGTTGTGGACAGGGGCCGAAATTGAGCGTCCACGTTCGGCGAGCTGTGCTGCGAGGCCCTGCCAATGTTAAGATTGAACCTAACTGATACCCGGCGCCGCGCCCCTTTTAGACGAACTTTCGGCCGCGCCGGCTCGGCCACGCGCTCACCCGCAAACCGAAGTTGGAAGAGATCATCGGGGAGACGGCAGAAACATAGGGCGGTTCGTGCACGGCCCGTCTTTCTCTTTACATAGGGGTGCGGTACGCAAACCGCCCCTACTACCACACCTTTCAAACAGCCGAGGACTTTAAGGCTTTAGCGGCCCGCCTGCTGCGCGATTTCTGCCGGACGCTTGGAATCGGCGGCGGCCGGAACTGACCGGGTGCTGGCCGATGCCGCAGGCTTACCCAGCGGGATCAGATTGAGTTCGCCGGCACATTGCTCGACTGCATGATAAGCGAGGCTCGCGCCTTCCGCTAATTCGCTAATCGCGCAGATCGTTGCGCCGGCAGCGACAACACAGAGCGCCGCTGCCGCGATCGTGGAGCCGAAGAGCAATGCGGACGCTGCCGCCATAGCGCAGGCGCCTAATCCCGCGCGCGCGCCGGTACTCAGCCGCAGCCGCGCTGCAATGTTGGTCCTGAGAGCAAGCCCGCCCAGTTCTTCGTCGGCGGTTTTGAACTCGATACGGGTCCACGGATTCGCTTCGACGAGCAGATCGAAGTCTTTCCACCCGGCTTCGGCGAGGACCGCGCGGCCAAGCGATACGAAAGCTCTGCGGAGGTGTTCCAGCATGACCTCGCGGGTCGTATACATGCTGTTCCAGTAGCTCAGGCGGAGGCTGCGGCGCTTCCAGTCGATCGTGGGGTGCTGCCGCACGGCAGTATCAAACAACGCACGTTTTCGAGCATCGCCGCGCCAGCGATAGCGGGCAACTGTGCGGACTATCGGCCCGCTGAACGCAAGCCACGCAATTAGCACTCGTGACGCCGGACCCCAGTGGCATTTTTCGAGCGGTGCCCGTAACGCATAATATGCGGCCCATAATGGACCGGCAGTTAATGCGGCCAGGGCCGGCAGCATCGTCACGCCAAATATCACCGAAAACATTGCCAGGACCACAGCCGCCAGGTTCCATTCCGCCGTCATCGGCGCCACCTTGAGCACGCTCAACGGCATTTCGTCAACGCGTTGGAATTGTTCAGCCGTTCGCACCCAGCGGATGCGCAGGCGTCCTCCACCAGGCACCGTCCTGGCGATGCCCGGAATGGTACCATTCCACCTAATCTGACCGAGGATGTTGAAACGCTGCGGATATTTGAAATAGAGCATCGCCTCCGCCCTGCCATAGCCGCGCTGTTGCCGGTAATACGCGTCGACCGTATTGCGGCGGAAGTGCCACACGAAAGCGGACGGACAATAGCCCAGCATATGGCCCTCATCCATCAGCCGCCAGCAGATATCGACATCGTCACCGGCTGCTGTGAACTGCGGATCGAAGCCGCCAATATCCGCCAGCGCCGCCTTGCGAAAGAGCATGTTGCAGCCGGCCAGATGCTCGGCGCGTTCGTCACCGATAAGCACGTGGCAAGGAGCGCCCGGCGAAGCTGCGACGCACCCTTCGACCCATCCGTCCTCATGCGGGGCGTAATTCGGACCGCCGCAACCGTCAACCCCTCCCTCGGCCATCGCACGCACCATAAAGCTGAGCCAGTGCGGGTCAACCACGCAGTCGGAATCCGTATAGGCGATAAGTTCCCCTAAAGCCGCATGCAGCCCAACGTTACGCGCAACGCCCAGCCCCTTGTTGGCCTGACGAATCAGGCGGAACTCGGGAAAGTCAGCCGCAATTTGCGCGGTCGTGTCGCGTGAGCCGTCGTCGACGATAATCACCTCGAAGTTCGGGTAATCAAGCCGGCGAAGCGATTCCAGACAGTGGCGCATTGTGCGTTCTGCATTGTAGGCGCACACCACCACCGAGACTGCCGGAGTCCAACTCGGTTTTGGCGGACACGCACCGTTGAGCGCAAGGAAAGGCAGAAGCTCGCCTGCCCGGAGCATCTTGAGCGAGAGGGAACCGTTCATGAACGGCTTCGAGACCCGCATCTCGGCCGCACACACCTGTGCGACAACACCGGCAGCCCCGAGCCCAAAAGCGCAGGCAACGAGCTCATCCTGGTTAGGCGGCGCCGCCTCAAACTCAAGAACCACGGGCCGGGCCTCGGCCAGGTTATGAAGACGGACCACTGACGAGCGGAGTTCGCCCGGGGCCAGCGGAGGCATCACCCCATAAACGAAATCCTCCTCGCGCAAGGTAAGTCCAACGGTAGCGGCGCGATGTTTCAGCCCCACCATCCGGTCCGCGTCGCTGTCGCGGATTGCGGCGACGATCCTGGCGAGACGGGCTCTAAGCCTCTCGAGTCCGCGAGCACGCAGCGCATCAGGGTGGACTGGGCAATCGAGCAGGTAGCCGATCAGACCTGGGTAGCCGCGCAGGCTCCTTACTCTCTTGCCAGCCTGCGAGATTACCGAGCGAAGACTGCGGCGTGAAAAGAGGTCTTCGGGCCGGACTTCGATCTCGATCAAGGCATACAAGCCTGACTGGGCAACCAGATCCAGCAATGCTTCAGCTTCGTCCTCGGCGATAATCACGGCAGTGGTATGTGCCGCGTACAAGTCTCCCAGCCGCTTGCGCAACGTAATTTGTCCGTCGAAGTCGAGTACTCTGCCCCCTGCTGCGAATCGAATTGCCTTCAGGAAGAACTTATCGCCGCGTCGGCGAAAAAATTTGCCGCTGGGTAAGACCGGCGGAACTCTATCAGTGGCAACAATCACGCCCCGTAGAGCCAAACATGTGCCACCAGCCGGACGCTGAGTTGGGCTCGATTTAATTGGTGCCCGGCGAATTTCTCCGCGCGGCTCCACCGACCAATTGGGATGACGTTTGACGTTTTGAGGAGTGCAGCAGCGGCCGGCATGACTGGTTGGGCAGCTTCCGCGTCTCCCACTTGAGTTTCTACATGTCGGGGCTAGCGCCGCTAAGGGCAACGCGTCCGCTGCCCGAAAAATTAGTGGGACAGGCGTCTCTGCCTGTCACCGCTGCGCGAGCGTCTTAGTTCGCGCCACCTTCTACCATCGCTCACCGATCCAACGGCCAGACCAGAGGGTAGTCCCCGATCGCAGGCCAGCGCTTCCACGCATTTCCGACAATGTAATCAAGCTTCTGGGCCTCGCTGGCGTCAAGCTCCTCGCGTCCTCGACCGAGCCGCCAGGTAACGAAATAGGTGACCTGGTCCTGCCTCCAGTTGTGGAAGCTTTCCCCGGTAACAAAATTCCGTGACTTATTCGCGGTGGCACGGGCGAGGACGCGCGTGCATCGTCCCATTCGTCGCTGGCGGGCTCCTCAGGGCAGGCTATCGGCAGAGGACGCCTGTCCCACCGGTTCCAGACTCTGATGCCGCCGATCGCTCTCACGGCGCAAAATGTAGAAAGTCCAGAGGCCGGCTCAAGAGCGCCCCCGTAGGAATTGGAGCTCAAATCTAAGGCGGTCGAGTGCGTTCCCAACCGAATGGGCCTAGTTGCCAGCTTTCGCAGAATGCGAAGAGACCGGTCATCCGCTCTTTGGCAAAATGCGCGATTTGATATAAATGAATCGTGTGAGGGAACAAAAAAAATCGTCGCGCCCGGTCTCTCAGCGCGAGGAGTGAGCTTCTATGGCTTCTGCCTTAAGAGGGCGTTTCGCCGAGAAGGTGCTCGGTAAAAAGCGCCGCAGCCAGCGCCAGTCGTGTCTCGGCAAAACCCTGTGCCCTGAGCCAACTGATTGCGCAATTGAAGCGACGCCCGAGGACCTCGAGCAGATCAGGACCCAACTCAGCGCCATCAAACGAATGCTCGCGCGGTTATTCGGCCGTGCTTATGACGGAGGGCAAATAACCCGCCAGGCAAGCGCCCGCGCAGCCGACCTAATCGAAGCGAATTTCAACGAGATCGTCGAGCAATGGACCAGCGGCGTCGAACAGATGTTACGGCCAGCCTCGGAACAGCCGCTGGGCGATATGACGCCGTTGCAAAAAGCCGCGCACGCCAAGCGGCGGCTGAATCGCGAGTCCATGGCCAATGCGCTGGTCCGCTTCGTCGGTCATCTGCGCGACCCCGAGGACCTGAGCACCTATGTTTACCTGCGCCGCCACTGTCAGGAAGGCATGCTGGCGCGAGCGAAGCCCTCGGAATTCAACGTTTTTCAGATCGCTTTAAAGCAAGTGATTCTTGGGCATGTCCGGCGCCAGCGTCAGACCCGCCTGATGGAAGTCGTGCGCGATACGGTGGTTGCGTCAATCGACGAACGGCGCCTGATGGTCGATGGTTTCTATATCGAGTCGCGCGAGCGGGCGCTCAAGGCCTCCGAAGAGAAGTACCGCAATTCCATCGACCATGCTCCGGACCCGATGTACGAAATCGACCCGGAAACACTGGTGATTCTCGCTGCCAACTCCGCCGGGATGGCGTTCGAGCATGACGTGCCGTTCATCGGCCAGCCATTAACCAAGATGGTTCCACCGCAGATGCAGGACGCCGTTTTGACGCATCTCCGTGCAGTAATCGAGCGCGGCTCGGACCAGGTACTCGACTGGCCAATGGACGGCAAGTTTCTCGACGTTAACTCGGCGTTGATCTCATCGGGCAAGCGCCAGTCGATCCAGATGATCCTCCACGACGTCACCCAACGCCACGAAATGCTGGACTCGCTGCTCAAGGTGGAACGGTTGGCGGCGGCGGGCACTTTTGCCAGCGGTGTTGCGCATGAGGTCAATAATCCGCTGGCGTCAATCTCCTCGTTGGTGCAATCGCTGCTGCCTGGCGAACACGAACCCGAGCGGCTGACCGCGCTGCGCACGATCTTGTCGCAGATAACGCGAATCGCGACCACGCTCAAGGATTTGGTCAATTTTGCCCGCCCGGCACTACCCGAGCGCAAGTCGCTGGAGCTGAACGAGATGGTCAGCGAAACCCTGCGGCTGGTCGCTTACAATCGGCGCTTCGACGGAATTCGGATTGAACCTTCGCTGGCGCCGGACCTCAAGAAACCCTATGCCGACCATAACGGCATCCAGCAGGTGCTGCTGAATCTGCTGTTCAACGCCGCCGATGCCTCCCACAACGGCGATGGCGTGATCCGTGTCATTACGGAAAACGCACGCAGCCAACAAAGCGACGGGCGCGTGTTGATGCGCGTGGTGGACAATGGCTGCGGGATTGAGCCGGACAATCTCGAGCGGGTGTTCGATCCATTTTTCACCACCAAACCGGCCGGAGCCGGCGTTGGTCTGGGCTTGTCGCTGTGCCAGAGCATTGTGCTCACCAACCAGGGCACGATCCGCGTCGAGAGCAAGGTTGCGCACGGCACTACGGTCACCATCTGCCTGCCGGTCCGCAGCGAGAAGGCCCTGCATGAAAATTCGACGGGTGCGCAATGAACGGCGAGGCGAACGATAACGGCCAGCGATGGCCCTCGGCGGAACGCGGCCCCTACCGCATCCTGGTGGTCGAAGACGAGCAGTTGATGCGCTCGATCATCGTCCAGTTGCTGCGCAGCGAGGGATACGAGGTGCTTGAAGCCAACGCCGCGGCAAGCGCCCTCGGAATCTTCGATGGCGAGAAAATCGATCTGGCGATTCTCGACCTTAACCTGAGCAGCGGTGGCAGCGGCCTCGATCTGCTGGGGCGGATGCGCGACCTCGACCCCGAACTGATGGGCATCATCGTCACCGCATACGCCAGTGTCGAGTCTGCGGTCGAGGCCCTGCGCAAAGGCGCCTACGACTACATCACCAAGCCCTTCGCCAACGATCATCTCAAAGCTGTTGTCCGCAATGCACTTTCCCAAAAGGCGCTATTCCACGAGAACCGCTTTCTCCGGCGCGAACTGCACGAGAAATACCGCTTCGAAAATATCATCGGCACCTGTGACGCCATCCAACAGGTGTTCCGGATGATGGAAAAAGTCGCCCGCACCGATGCGAGCGTCCTGATCATGGGCGAATCGGGCACTGGTAAGGAGCTGATCGCGCGTGCCCTGCACGAAAACTCCGAGCGCGCCAACAAGCGCTTTCTACCGATTAATTGCGGGGCGCTGCCTGAAAATTTGCTCGAAAGCGAGCTCTTCGGCTATAAACGCGGCGCATTTACCGGCGCGATGCAGGACAAGATTGGATTACTTAAGGCTGCCGACAAGGGCACCGTGCTGTTCGACGAAATCGGCGACATGCCGCTGGCCTTACAAATCAAACTGTTGCGGGCGTTACAGGAGCGGGAATGCTATCCGCTCGGCTCCAATGAACCGGTAAAATTCGACGTGCGCATGATCTGCGCGACCAACAAAGACCTGGCCAAAGAAGTGAGCGAGGGGCGTTTTCGCGAGGAGCTCCTTTACCGCATCAACGTCATTGCTATCCGTCTGCCCGCGCTGCGCGAACGCAAAGACGATATCACTTTGCTCGCCAATCATTTCCTGCGCAAATACGAGAAACCGCTGGGACGCTCACCGATGCGCTTTTCCAAAGGCGCGATGCGTTTGCTGATGAACTATCGATGGCCGGGAAACGTGCGCGAACTCGAAAACACGATCGAGCGAGCCGCAATTCTGGCCGAGACCGACGTAATCCATACTCACGATATGCCCGAAAAACTGCACGATGCGTTGCCGGCCGACGGCAACGACTCCGACAGTCCAGGTATGACGCTCGAAGAGCTCGAGCGAGAGCACATGCGCCGGGTCTTGAACCAGGTCAAAGGCGATAAAGTCAAGGCGGCGCAGATGCTCGGAATCCATCTGTCGACGCTCTACCGCAAGGTGCAGCGTTACCGGCTCGATAATGAGGGCCAGCCGCAGCCATCCAAACCCGCGGCGCACGCCGTGTGAAGAAATCGCCGTCACAGTGAATGTTGCGAAAAGCGCTGGAAAGCCGGCCGCCGCAACGGTCGAGGAAAGGTCTGCGTTCAAGCAACGTGGCTGACCGCGGACTCAACCGAAACTCAGGAAAATACTTAATCTGTTTAAATGGCGATGGCTCGCGTGATCCGGTAATCTGATTAGCCGGAATGCTGGTTAGTATTATATTGGACACTGGGGAGGAGTCCAATGAAACGTATATTATTCGCACTGATCTTACTTTGCATGGCGAATGCCGCCTCTGCGTTTGAATATCACTTGCAATTCACTCCGCAGGCGGGCGCCCGCGGGCTGGTGGTTGCAGGCTACAAGTTCGTCAGCAAAACCGTTCTCGGGAATTGCAGCTATTACACCCAATCAGCATGTTCGGGGCGCGGCTGTCATCCACCCCCGCCGACTTATCATCACAGCACTTGCACCTGGGACCTTTACGGTAATCTCTTGAGCATGACTCCGGGTGCACCCACCGCGCCGACACCGCTTTACCAGACTGGGACAGAGATTGTTTACGCGGTCAGCGGTACCAGCACTACAGGATTGGACACCAGGAATTTCGGCTTCGTGGCAACACACTCTGCACATTACACATGGGAGACGCTGAACGGCGACTACGCCGACATTCCTGATGCTGTATACCCAATCAAGGCGACACTCATTAGCGATGGCGACTTTACTCTGAATATCACCGGGGCCCGGGTGGTAGCTCAAACTTACGGAACATATACCCCGGCTCCGGGGAATGCTGCCGTCTCGGCCAATACCTGCATGGGTGGTGTTGCGCCTGGTGCGACGTGCACTGTGACCGTTTCCTACAATCCGACCACGATCAGCTGCACTTACTCACCGTATGGTTATGCATACACCGGTATAGACCTGTCACTCGTCACTAACGCAGGCGCCAATACAGATTTCACTCAGCGCTTCACGGTCACAGGCGTACCCATCTGCGACGATTGAGAGCGATAGCAGAGCTCGAGCGCGAGCACATACGATGGCAACTGCGGCGAGAATCGCGGTGGCAAATGTATAAGGCAAATGAAAGTAAGGGAAGCACTTCGGCGGCTAAAAGCAGGTGGATGGTATCTGGTGCGCACGGTCGGCAGCCATCGTATCCAGTCAAACCCGGCACAGTGACCTTGCAAGTAAACCTTCGATTGACATTCCGCCCGGCAGACTGAACAGCATACTCAAGCAGGCCGGACTCTGAGAGAGAGAGATAATGCGTTACGCAATCGTGCTCGAAAAAGGATCCACCAGCTATGGAGCGTATGTTCCCGATCTGCCGGGATGCGCGGCTGCGGGGCAAACCGAAGAAGAGGCATTGAAGCTCATCCGTGAAGCGATTGAGCTTCATATCCAAGCCCTCAAGGAGGATGGTTTGCCGATTCCCGAGCCTCACAGCCGGGTCGAATACGTGGACATTGGGGTGGATTGAAACCCTCCTTAGCTGCGAGGGCTTCGAATCGGACGGGCTGTGGCCGGGAGGTGGCGACTGGGTTCGCGCTTGGCAGTTCAGCGCCGCGAT
>Ga0137390_10002942_pt1 | contig 13727 bp, 10 predicted proteins | sample 15con2h24AmetaG_FD_104937 | JGI IMG/M metagenome (GOLD analysis project Ga0137390, IMG submission 104937) | Vadose zone soil microbial communities from Angelo Coast Range Reserve, California, USA - 15con2h2.4A metaG | ecosystem: Environmental > Terrestrial > Soil > Vadose zone > Saprolite... | reverse complement strand
TAGTACAGTCGTTCGTCCGGGCCTTGGCTTTTGAATTTTGGAGTTAGAGCCTTGAGCAGCTTGCGGAGAAATCGCTCGGCCGCACGCTTATCTCGCCGCGGTTGCACCAGAATGTCGAGGACTTCTCAGTCCTGGTCAACCGCACGCGACAGATACTGCGGCCGGCCACTGATCCCGAGAAAGACGTCGTCGAGATGCCAGCGATCGCCCGGGCAAGGGCTACGCGAGCTGGAGTCTACCGCGAAGCCCGCTCGATCGAATAAGTGGACACTACGCGGTCGCAATTCTTGGCGCGAAGTTCGAAGTGCTGAACGCGAAGGGCTGAGTGCGGAGTGCTGAGTGCTGAGTGCGAAGGGGTGAGTGCTACGGACGACGATCGAAGAACTGAGCGCGAAGAACTGAATACGTCCAGAGGCCGCGCCACTTTTTAGCCGTAGATATTCGCTGCTGTGGCTGCCGCAACGCGTCAACCCCTGCCTCGCCCAGGTGCGCGATAGCGGGAGTCTTCCCTCGCTCGTCGCAGCAGCGATTGCCGCGGCGGCCATCATTCAGGTCGAGACAATCGGCACGCGTGGCCCTTGGAGCTGTTCAGAAGGCGTTACGCCTTGTGGCGAACAACGGCCGAATAACGAGCAGACCTGCTCGTGCTCGACGATGGCCTCCGACATATTGCGTCACATCCGGTCGGACATCGGCAAGGAGCCCCTGTAACGTCCAATCCGACGCGCATCGATGTTCAGTTCGTTGCATCCGATAATCCGCTGTTGCTTACCGTTCATCCGCTTCGAATCCCTGCCGTTAATGCCGGCATACGTCTTGCAAGATAAGTGAGGGGTCGTGTGGGTTCGCAATCGCCGATCTGCGAACGAATGAGGGTTTACGAAGATATGTTGTGTACAGCGCAACGAGCGCAATGAGTGTACGGCCGGCAAAGATGGAGCCCGAATGGACGCGCCAAGAACTGAACACCTTCGCATGCTTTCAGCTCGATTGCATGCGGTAGGCACAAAGCCCGAGGCGGCTATGACAACGCAAAAAGCAATGCTGCAACACCGTGGTTTCACGCTGATCGAGCTGCTCATCGTCATTGCGGTCGTGGCAATCCTGGCAGTGATCGCGTTACCGAGCTATCAGGCGCAGATAAGGAAGGGCCACCGCGCCGCGGCGCAATCGTACATGATGGATCTGGCACAGCGCCAAGCACAGTATCTGCTGGCTGCCCGCGCGTACGCGTCTACAGAGGCGGCGCTTGGTTACACGACACCTCCAGCCGTCGCGCCGTTTTACACCATCGATATCGCAGCGCCTGTAGCGTCGGCGCCCGCTTTCACGATTACGGCGACGGCAATCAGTGCGCAGGTCGCGGATGGCGACCTGACGATCGATAACCAAGGTACGAAAACGCCTGCGGACAAGTGGTAACCGATGTCAGCTCATCGCTTTCCGCGTCGGAGTATCGCCAGGGCGTCATCGCGCGACCATGGGCGATCCCGCGGTTTCACCTTGGTCGAGCTGCTAACCGTGGTCGTCGTCCTGGTGGTGCTCAGCACTATCGCGGTGCCTTCGTTCAACGAGCTCATCGCAAGCCAGCGCGTGCAGATGGCGGCGATGGACGTGTTCACGTCGCTGTTGCGTGCGCGCAGCGAAGCCATCAAGCAAAACACCGACGTGACGCTCTCGCCCGCCGGCACGTGGACCGCCGGCTGGGTTGTCGCCATCGGCGGGACGAATATCGATACGCACGCGGCGACGAACAACATATCCATCAGCGATCCGGGGGTGGTGACGTATCGAAGCTCCGGCCAGGTCGCTGGCAGCACCAAGCCCAAGTTCTCGGTTTCCGCGACACAGACCGCCGCGAAGCGCTGCGTGCAGGTCAACTTAAGTGGCGAGCCGGTTGTCATCAGTGGGGCCTGCTCATGAATGGCCGTTCGCTCTGCAAAGTGAATCGCGAACACGGGGTGAGCCTGCTCGAGGCGCTCATCACGATCTTCGTTCTTGCGTTCGGCATTCTCGGGCTCGCGAATCTGCACGCCAAGATGCAGACGGTCGAAGTGGAATCGTACGCACGCTCGCAGGCGCTGGTTCTTCTGGACGACATGGCGGCGCGCTTGAGCGCGAACCGCGGTGCCGCCGCGACGTACGCCACCGCGAACCCGACCGCGAGCCCGGTGGGAGCGAGCGACGCGCAACCAACCGATTGTTCCAGCGCCGCAGTGGGCGTTGCGCGCGACACGTGCGAATGGAGCAACGCTCTCAAGGGGAATACGGAGCTCTCGGGCAGCGCAGCCATCGGCGCGATGATCGGCGGGCGCGGTTGTATCGAGCCGCTCGCAGGAGCCAACCCGCCGAGCTACCAAGTCATCGTGACCTGGCAGGGCTTGAGCCCGACCGTCGCGCCAAGCGGCGTCGACTGTGCTCAGTCGTACTATGGCGACGACAGGCTTCGCCGGGCAGTCGTCAAGGTTGTTTCCATCGCCCGTCTCGGTCCATGAGAGCCAACTCGCGAGTACGCGATCGAATGCGAGTACGCGCGCCGCGCGGATTCACGTTGATCGAGATGATGGTCGGCATCGCGGTGGGGCTGATAGTGCTCGCGGTCGTGACCACGGTATTCGTGAACGTGAGTAGCAATCGTCGCGACATGGAGCGAACCGGGCGGCAGATCGAAAACGGCCGTTTCGCCACCCAGCTGCTTGCCGATGATATCGTCAATGCCAGCTACTTCGGCGAGTTCGATCCGCGCGATGTTGGGCCGCCCACGACCAAGCCCGATCCTTGCTCGACCAGCGTGGGGGACATGAAGAGCATGGTACTCATGCATGTCCAAGGCTTTGCCGCTGACGCCGCCAAGCCGTCATGCATCAGCGACGTGCGCACGGGTACGGCGGTAGTCGCGATTCGACGGACCGCCACGTGCATTGCCGGCGATACCAACTGCGACGCGGCTGCTACGGGCCAGATCTACTTTCAGTCAGCGCTGTGCAACGCCGAGCTCGCGAATGTGCCGCTGTCGACGACCTACCTTGTCGCCGCGATGCCGGCGTTGGGGTCGCCGTTTGCGCTGCACAAACACGATTGCGCGGCAGCGGCGAGCTTGCGGGCTTATGTGATGCACATCTACTTCATCGCCAACAACAACGATCCGGGTGACGGCATTCCAACGCTCAAACGGGCCGAGCTTGGCGCGAATGGTGCGTTCTCGATCGTCCCGTTGGTCGAGGGCGTCGAGAACCTGCAATTCGAGTATGGGCTCGATACGAACGGCGATAGCATGCCGGACGCCGTTAGCGCCGACCCGGGAACGTACGGTGGCTGCGCCGCGGATCCTTGCTATATCACCAACTGGCTCAACGTGGTGACTGCAAAGATACACCTGCTTTCGCGGTCGATCGAGCCGACTCCGGGGTACACCGACACGAAGACATATCCCCTCGGCCTGCAAGCCGACGGGACGCAGCGCACAGATGGCCCATTCAACGACGGCTTCAAACGGCACGCCTACACCGAGACGATACGCATGAACAACCCCGCCGGGCGGAGAGAAACATGATGCGACACCGCTACAAGATCGCGGTGCGACGTTCCCAACGCGGCGTCACGCTGGTTGTCGGCATGATCATGCTCGTCCTGATCACGCTGCTGGTGCTCGCGAGCTTCCATCTGGGCCGCAACAATCTCGCGATCGTCGGCAATGCGCAGCAACGCAACGAGGCGCTCGCCGCCGCCCAGCAAACGATCGAAGCCGCAGTCGACTCGCCGTTGCTGACGAGCTCGCCCGGGTCGATCTTTCCAACACCATGCTCCGGATGGCCTGCCAACACGCTGTGCTACGACGTCAATGCTGATGGCACCAACGATGTCGTGGTGCAGATCACTCCAGCGCCGACTTGCGTCAAGGCTCAGGTCATACCGCTGACAAGCCCAATCCCCTTGCCCACTTACTGCAGAGGAGGCGTGAACCAGTCGTGCTTCGGTCAGGGCGGCGGCGCCGGGTGCAACGACTCTAGCTGCGCCAACAGCCTCTGGGATATCCGCGCCGTCGCGCAAAATCTCGCCCCGAACGGCACCTCCGCCGCCAGCCGGGGCCCCGTCGCCGTCGTGAATCAGGGCATTGCCAAGGTCGTCGGGACAAGCGAAATCGCCACCGCATGCCCATAATCCCGCTCGAAGGATCATCATGAAGCTTGAACGCCTCAAACAAAAATGGCCTCTTCTGATGGCGGCTGCCTTCGCACTCGTCCTTCCGCTGTCGACAGTGGCGGAGGATATCGACATCTTCGTCGGGTCGTCCGGCGGCGGTGGCGCCAATGTGCTCGTCATTCTCGACAATACGTCCAACTGGTCGGACAACGCGCATAAGTGGCCTAATGGGCTCCTTCAGGGTCAAGCCGAATTGCAGGCACTCATTAATCTCGTCCCCACCCTTGACGCCAGCATCAATCTCGGCTTGATGATATTCAACCAAAACGGTGGCGATAACTGTTGCAGCGGCGGCTACATCCGCTATGCGATGCAGCCGATGAACAAGACCAACCGTGACGCCCTGCTGGCCGTCCTTAACGACCTCTACGTCAATATCACCGATCCCTCGAACAAGGCCGCGTCGAACGCCAGCTACAGCATGGCGCTGTTCGACGCGTTCAAGTATTTCGGTGGCTACACGAGTCCCGTGCACGCCACCGACAACGTCGCCGGCGCGCCCCAAAATGCGACGCAATTCGGGCCGGCGGTCTTCGCGACGCCGCCGAGCACCTTCAGCAAGCCAGACCCTCTCGGTTACGTGCTGGGTTCCAACTACACGGTTTATTCACCGCCCGCCGCAGCAGCCGATGTGTGCGGCAGCAAGAATTACATCGTCTTCGTGGGCAACACAGTTCCCAACAGCGATACGCCGCCGTCGGAGGATATGTCGCTATTCCTCAAGGGCGTCAACGACAACATACTCCCGTCGCAATATCAGTTGAATACATTCACGACCACGACGACGACCAAACAGCAAAGCCTGGGTAACTCGTCGGCGTGTTATGCCAATAGTTCCAGTGGGCTCAACAAATGCACCAGCGACAACGCGAACACTTGCGGGGCGAGCTATGACACGTGCACGTGCGTGTCCCCGTCGACCACAACCGGCTGCAGTGGAGGCCAGGTTAAGTACACGATCTCCGGCGGAACCAAAGTGACAACCGTCACACCGACCAGCTCAACGTGTGCGCCGGGGGCCCCAGGCTGCGGCCCGATCCGCTACGCGGACGAATGGACCAACTTTCTCTACCGGACCGACGTCAACGCAGCCCCGGGTCAGCAAAACGTCACCACGTTCACGATCGACGCATTCACCGCGAATAAGCAAAACGCCGATCAGACAGCGCTGTTGTACAACATGGCGTATTACGGCGGCGGTCCCGGCGATTACTACGCGGCTTCAAACCAGAACGCCATCAACGTTGCGTTCGGCGACATCTTCGCCAAGATCCAGGCCACGAGCAGCACCTTCGTCTCGGCGAGCCTGCCGGTGAGTGCAACCAATCGGGCGCTGAACGCGAACGAGGTCTACATCGGCATGTTCCGGCCGGATGCGTCGACAAAGCCGCTCTGGCTCGGCAACATGAAGCGCTACGAGATCGGCAACGATTTTGGACTAGCCGACTTCAATGGCAAGCCGGCGGTCGAAACGTTGCACGGGTTCTTCGCCCCGTGCGCCACGAGTTGGTGGACTTCGGATTCTGGCAAGTACTGGACCAATTTCATAGAAGATCCTTCGCCCACGAGCCTTTGCACCCCCGCCGCGGGCAACGCCTTCGATCGGTACTCGGATTCGCCCGATGGCCCCCAGGTGGAGAAGGGCTCGGTTGCGGAGGTCATTCGTAGGGGGAACAACCCCGCCTCACCGACATGGGCGCTCAATCGGACGCTCTACACCAATGGGTTCCAGACTTTCAACGCGGCAAACTCGGGCATGGCCGCTGTCGACGTCGATTTCATCAGAGGGCTCAATGTCGACCCCGCGGGAACGTATCAGACCTACCAGTACGATCCGGCCGACCCGACAAAGACCACGACCATTCGTCCCACCGTCCATGGCGACGTCGTGCATTCAAGGCCCCTGGCGATAAATTACCCATCGGGGCAGACGGTGATCTATTACGGTGCGAACGATGGCACGCTGCGCGCCGTCGAGTCCGCGGAAGGCAAGGAGCTTTGGGCGTACGTCGCGCCGGAGTTCTACGCGACGCTTCCGCGCTTGCGCCAGGACAGCCCCCTCATCAGGTACAGCTTCGCCAACCCGCTCAGCGGCTCGACGCCGAAGAACTACTACTTCGACGGCTCGATGGGCGTCTACCAGAACTCGGATAGCTCGAAGGTCTGGGTCTACCCAACCATGCGCCGAGGCGGACGCATGGTCTACGCGCTCAATGTCAATACGCCGTCGGCGCCCTCGCTCATGTGGAAGGTCGGGTGCCCTAATCTGACCGACGACACAAACTGCAGCAGCGGCTTCAGCGCCATTGGACAGACGTGGTCGACGCCCAACGTCGCGACGCTCAAGATCGGCGGCACCGTCGGCGAGGCGCCAATACCGATCGTCGCGGTTGGCGGTGGCTACGACAACTGCGAGGACAGCTCGCCCAACGCGGCCTGTGCCGGCGCCAAGGGCTCGATCGTGTATATCCTCCGCGCCGACAACGGCTCGAGGCTCGCATCGTTCACCACTGCGGGCCGTGTCGTCGCCGACGTGGTGTTCGTCGATCTCGATAGCGACGGTATTCCCGATCTCGCCTACGCCGTCGACACGCGCGGCGACATCTACCGGATCAGCTTCGGCTTCTCCAAGTCGGCGCCGCTGGCCGCGGCGAGCTGGACGTCGACGCTCATTGCGGCTACGACGGGGTCGAATCGCAAATTCCTTTACGCGCCCGCAGTATCTCCGGCGTACGACAACAGCACCGGCAAGTTCTATGTCTATCTCGCACTTGGCAGCGGTGATCGTGAACAGCCGTTGGACACGCAGTATCCGTATGCCAATCCGGTATTGAATCGCTTCTACATGTATATCGACGACATAGCGTCTACAGTCAAGGCGAACCTCGACTCGACCGCAATGAGCGCCTTCACGGCGGCGCAGTCATGCGCCACGTCCCTGGTCATACCTGGGTCCGGCAAGTCCGGATGGTTCATGGACCTCGATGTCTGCGGACCGGGGGCGACGGACTGTACGCCAGGCGCTACAACGCGGGGCGAGCAGACGGTGACGTCGGCCGTCATCGTCGGCGGCTTCGTCGCGTTCAGCACCAATCGCGCCATCCCGCGCAGCGCCAATGTGTGTGCGCCGCAGGGCGAGGCACGAGGCTATGCGGTGAACCTATTGAACGCGTCCGGCGTCATTGGCGCGCAGCCGAATACCTGCGGCGGCGATCGGTCGGGACCGTTTGTCGGTGGCGGCCTGCCCCCGTCGCCCGTGGTGAACAATGTCAATGTCGATGGAAAGGTCGAAACGATAGGCATCGGCGTGGTATGCCTGAGTGGCTGTGCCAGCGCCGGAGTGCAGAGCCAGAGGGTGTTCAACCTGCCGCCGCAACCTCGCACACGCGTGTACTGGCGGCAGGAAGGCGACAACTGACCTATGTTGTTCTTCAGCGGCCCCGACGCCACAACGCTGCCGCAGGAGCGCGCTGGAGATCACCTGGCGCCATACAAGCGTTTGAAATGTGCGGAGCGTTGAGCGGCGCGCTTCAAAAGAACACCTGTCATCCGCAATAACTCAATCAGCCGAGTGCGGGCGCGAGCGAATACTCGTGATGCAAGCCAGTCAGTATCGATTTGACACGCAGCACCAAGCGCCCGCCGATCTGATGCCGGGAAAGCTGAGTCGACGCTCGCACGGTCGCCAATGGGGGATCAGGAACACCGGGACCCAATGCCATGTGCGGACGCGCCCCGTTGTAATGGGTCACCCACACTTTCAGCACCAATCGCAAGTGCAATTCCGACATGGGAATCAGCCAGTCCAGACATTCACGTCGAATCGTTCCGATCGCGCGCTCGCAGATGGCGTTGGCCTTGGGGCTGCGCGGCGGTGACTTCAGCACCCTCAGCCCGAGCCGGCTGATAGACGCATCCAGGTGCTGGGCGAAGATGCTGTCGCGATCGTGGACAAGGTATCGATAAGAATCCCCGCAGCCGACGGCTTCCCGCAATTGTTGCAGCGTCCAGGCTGCGGTTGGATGTTGGGTGATGTTGAAGTGCACCAGCCGACGCGAAGCCGTGCTCGATCAGCACCAAGACATAGAGCAGGCGAAACGTCGCCGTCACGGTGACGAAAAAGTCGCAGGCGACGATCGCCTTGGCGTGATTGCGCACAAACGTCGACCAGCGCTGATCACCGCGCGGACGACCAGGCGGTCGCTTCGGCATGTACTTGCGCAGGGTCCGCGGCGAGACCCGCAAACCGAGCTTCAGCAGCAATTCATTGGCAATCCTCTCTTCGCCCCACAGGGGATTCTCGGTGGCCATGCGCCGGATCAACTGGCGCAGTTCCAGCGGAATCGGCGGGCGTCCCGGTCTTGACTTGCAGCGCCAGAACAGGCGCCAGCTTGCTCGGTGCCAGCGGATCAATGTCTCAGGCCGCACCACGACCAAGGCACCGCGCCAGTCAAACATCCGGGAAAGCAACGCCAGCGACACCCGCGTCGCGGCGTCGACGCGCCTTGGCTTGACGCCGCGCTCTTGGTACAGCGCAAGTTCGCGACGAAGAAATAGGTTTTCCGCCTCGACGGATCGCCGAGGTCTGACTGACAGCACAACCAAGCCGACAAGGTCGGCCAGCAACCGAAGGATGATTCGAATGAAAACGATCACGCTGCGATCATGCCACAGCTCGGTGCAAGTCGCGTCACGGCGTCAGTCCAGTCGAGATCGAATATTTGCGGAGCACAGGAGTTGTACACTGCCCGTCGGGCGGGCCGCTTCTCTCATCAGACCGCGCCGCTGGTAGTAACGGACAGTTTCCCCGTTGACCTGGGCGGACTCGAGTAGGTCCCCAGCGGCAGCAAGTGCGCCAGATACTGCATCGTCTTCTTCGCCGCTGTGCTTGAGCCCCTCGTAGCGTTTGATCGCCGCAGTGTTCGCCAGATACACCCGGTATCCATCCTCCTGCAAAGCGTCCACCAGCCAGTATCAGTTGTACGTCGATTCAACGACAACGCCAACCAGCTCTTCTCGGTGCCCTGCCAGCACTGCGAGAATCGCTGCAGCATCATTCGGAACCCGCCGCAGCACCAGCACTCGGTCCCCATCGTCGCTTACGACCACCACACTGTTGTTCGAATGAAGATCGATTCCGCTATATTTCATCTCGGCCTCCTTTGGGTTACAGCAAGTTCGCAAACCTACAACGCATCGCATGGTGGCCAGGACGTCGAGCGAGCCGCGCGCCTCGTCGCCGCGGGAGCTGCGCCAACCCCCGCCAACCCTCCCTGTTGCCGTCACCTTCTCGTCGGCGGACCCTGGAACGGCTCATCGCCAGCACCCCCGCCGTGCGGTTTGCCGCCGAAATTGACGTTCGACCCGCGCGACCCACCCCCCATGCGCGGGTGCCGGCGGCGGGTCTGGATCTAAGTCACGCTTCACTCAGTTGAGTGATCAGGCCTTTCTCCTGCCACTGTTGTCGAGACTGCAAGAGCACCGTCGCCGCGTCAGGGTCCAGCGGGCGAGAGAAGTAGTAACCCTGGCCATACTCGCAGCCCAGAGCGCGCAGCTGCTGCGCGATTTCGTAGGTCTCTACGCCTTCCGCGACGGTCTTCATGCCTAAGTCCGTCGCCAGGCGAATGATCGCGCGGACGATGCCGGCGTTCCCTCCGTGCGCAGTGATCCGGCTTACAAACGAGCGATCGATCTTGAGATAGTCGAATTGGAAGCGCTGCAAATAGCTCAGCGATGAGTAGCCGGTCCCAAAGTCGTCCAGCAGTAAAGGAATGCATAGCTCTCGGAGCTGCGTAACGAGATCGCTTGCGCTCCGAACGTTGCTGATCAAGCTACCTTCGGTGATTTCCAACGACAATACGCCCGGTGGCAGCGCCATTTCCTGGATTAGGCTTGCAACGTGGTCCGCCAGATCCGGTTGCCGCAAGTCTTGGGCGGACAGATTCACGCTCAGATAGAACTCTACGTCATCGGGAAGCTGCGCGCGCCATGCCCGCGCCCGCTCACACGTGTTCCGCAACACCCAGCGCGTGATCGGGACGATCAACCCGGTCTCTTCCGCCAGGCCGATGAATCTGTCCGGCGGGATCATTCCTTCCAAGGGATGCTGCCAGCGCAACAGCGATTCCATGCCTACGATGCGACCGGTGGCAAGCGATACGATGGGCTGGTAGTGAATCCTAAGCTCGTGTTGTCGGATAGCACGATGCAAATCGCTTTCAAGCTGCAGCGAGCTTACGACTCGGTCGCGCGCTGCCGCTTCAAATACCGCGATACGGGTCTCACCGCCGGCTTTGGCTTTCGCCAGCGCGATGTTCGCATCGCGCACCAGTTCCTCGGCATGCTCGTAGCCGGACGTGCTTAGGGCGAGCCCGATACCAGCAGATGTGAAGACGTCGCCGCGACCGAGGTTGAATGGTTCAGCCATGCTGGTCAGCAATCGTTCGGCTGCTGCGACGGCGGCATCACGGCTGTGGATCTCAAACAGTAGAAGAGCAATCTCATCGCCACCCAATCGAGCGATCACCGAGTCCGCAGAGTCCAGGCAAGATTCGAATCGCTGCGCCGCTTGCATCAGCAGTTGGTCGCCAGCAGCATGGCCGAGGCTTTCTTTGATGTTTTGGAGGCGATCGAAATCGACGACGATGACAGCGACGCAATAGCCGGGCTGGCGTGTCGCACGACGCAAGCTACGTTCCAGCCGCTCAATGAAATAATGTCGATTCGGCAGGCCGGTCAAGGCGTCGTGAAAGCCTGCCTGGTTGAATTGCTTTTCGAGCTCCTCGCGCTGCTGTATTTCTTCGGTCAACCGCCGGGTGGCTTGTTGCAACCGTTGTCCGCGTCCGTCACTCTCCTCGCGGGAGCGTGCTGCTTTGTCAGCCATCTCGTAGATCAGGACGGCAGCCGACAAGGCGAAGATCCCGGCCAATGCGCCATGTAGGAGCAGCGAGGACCAACGGAGCCAACCCTCACGCGGAGCAAGCGAGAGCCGCCATTGCTCGTCGGTGCGATGGATAGCCTGGGTTACCGGACTTGTCAGCTCCGTGGTGCTCGAGCGCGAGAACGCACGTGGCTGCCGACTACGCGGATCGATGTGCGATAGCTGATAGTCATAGCCAGCGGCCGACAAGCGATCAAAGCCTGCGGAACGAAGCAATCGGTCCAGTGACAGGTAAGCGGCGACCCAGCCCGACAGCGGCTTGCTGCCGTTCGATGGACCGACAACGACGGGCACGCGAATAATGACGCCATCGGCGCCGAAAAGCTTAGTTGGCCCGACGAGTGTTGGCGCTTCGGGCGGACGCGACTCGTCGGCACGGGGAATCTCCGGCCAACTTGCGACGGACAGAGTGTCTCTCCCGGACGATTCGACCCGCGCGGGGTAGACCGCGTAGATCTCGTCGCCGATGACCAGGAGGAGTTGCTGCACGTTCGCAGCCCGCCCCATGGCCGTTGTGGCGACCGAGGCAAAGTCATCGACGCTGTCGCGGCGTTGTATTTCCGTTGCGAGTGCGCGGACGGCGTCGGAGGCAGACTCGAGCTCGCGCTCGAGCGCATAGGCTTGCGTGACAGCTAACTGTTCCGTAGCCAGACGCTGCTCCGCCGCATCGCGTTTGGCATCCATCCGCACGAATGAAAAGCCGGCGAAGACAACCACAATGAAGACGCAAGCGGCTGATACGAGGCTGCGGTGGCGCTTCATGGGTTACCGATTCGCTTTCATGTTCCGCCTAACGGAATTTTTAGGCTGAGCGTCAACGTGCGCTTGCGTCCCGTGTCCAGATTGACAAAATCCGCTACCGCCATCAGCTCGACGCCCGACACCGGTATCGCCATGCCCACGAAGAATTCTCGGAAAGCGTGGTCTCGATTCCCGCTGCCAACGTCGATGTTGAGCAAGTCAGGCGCCGATCGACCCCACGCAAGGCCGCCGAGCAGCCGGGCCGGTTCCGTCTGCCAATCGACCCGAGCGGCAGCGAATTCCGAATTGAGATTGCCGCTGAGCGAATGAGCGTAACTGATGTCGGCGGAAAGTCGCGTCGACGGCAGAAACAAGGCGCCCGCCTTCAGCAAATGTCCATGCGTCGCGCCGATATCGACGAACTGATCTTCTGCTTTGACATAGACTGCGGAAGACGCCGCGTAGCTCAGGCCCGCGTTGAATAAGCGATACGCGAACAGTGCGCCCGCAGTCCGGCCGCTGCCCAAGCTCGCTTGTCCTTGCACAATAGTTCGTTCGTCGGGGCGAATGGCGCCTCCGACCCGTCCAAAGGACCAGTGGCTGTCGCCAATCGAAAAAGAGGAAACGCCTGCGGTCAGTGTCGTTCCATTGACGCTCGCACGAACCCAGTCGAGCGAACCGCCACCGCCACCATGGCCAGTACTGAACGTGTCCGCCTGTCCGGCGACGATCAGCGAGTCAGACGGACGCGTGTCGGCGGCGACGGACGGACGCGCCGATTGCTCGAGCGCAGGCGCGAATGTTTCGGCATGGGCGACGCTTCCGCCGAACAGCAACATGAGTGCGCAGATGGTTTTCATTCCGCCGTGTCCACCGCGCGCAGACTGACTATCGTCAACTTGTCGTGTTCACCGGGGATATCGACGACGACGCAGTGGATCCGGTAGCGCTTGTTGTCCAACTCAATCTGGCGCTCCAGAGAGGTGCGCAATCCCAGGACCCACCACGCGTCGGGGAGACCGCTTAGCTTGAGCGCGGACCCCGCCTCGATGCCGAAGTGCAAAGCGCCAAAGAGAGTTTGCGCGGTTTGGTTGAAGTACAGGATGCGCTGATTGGCCCCGACGACAATCAGCGCCTCGTCGACGGCATTGAATGCGGCCTGCAAGTAGTACAGATCGCTCATGTCTTCGACGCTTACATAGGCGTACCGGACGCCGCTGTGATGGATCGGATAGACCCGAATCCTGGCCATCCGCGTCTCCGTGGCCACACGGTACACGGCGAATGGCAGCTCCCCACCTGTGCCCTCGATCAGCTCTTGCACGACCTCGGGGTAGGAGAAGTTGATCAAGTCGAACAGATTCTTGGTCAACAGCGAGTCGCGGCTCAGCATGAGGTGGTGCATGAAGCTCTGGCTCGCCTGCTCGACTTTGAATGTGTCGGCGTAGATCAGCGCGGCTGGGAAGGGCGATGCGCGCAACACCTCCTGCGAGCGGCTTTCGGCTTCATTCAGGGCGTTGACCGAGTATCCGAGCCGGCCATAGAGGCGGCGCAACAAGGTATTGAGCGATTCGGTCATCAGAGCGACCGCGAATAACAAGACGGCAAACAACTCGAGCACGACAAAGAAATAGGACGCCGGCGCGGAGAAGCTGGGAAACGGCTGCGATGCGCTTGCCGCAGGCTCCGGCAAATGCTTAATCAGCCATTGCACAGGTATGCCATTCTCGATCAGATACCACCGCAGCTCCGGCGCCTCGATCAAGGCGACCAATGCGACGACGATCACGGCGAGCAGCGCGGTCAGGTACGATTGCCAGCTCAGCGACACGAGGCTGCCCGC
>Ga0137390_10002940_pt1 | contig 13736 bp, 11 predicted proteins | sample 15con2h24AmetaG_FD_104937 | JGI IMG/M metagenome (GOLD analysis project Ga0137390, IMG submission 104937) | Vadose zone soil microbial communities from Angelo Coast Range Reserve, California, USA - 15con2h2.4A metaG | ecosystem: Environmental > Terrestrial > Soil > Vadose zone > Saprolite... | reverse complement strand
GCCGCCTCCCCAAGTCGCTGCACGATACCATTTTCCTGGTCAATGCCAATGAGCAATGGATAGCGCTGCCCAGCCTCTTTTGCAATCTTCTGCAAATTCTTTGTAAGTTCTAGTACCTGCTGAGTATCGCGAATATTGCGCGAAAATAGGATGATATTCCCAACATGATGGCGTTGAATCAGGTCGATAATTTCCTGGGAAGGAGTGATTCCCCAGAAGCCAACCATCAACAATTGGCCAATCTGCTCTTCCAACGTCATGCCATCGGTGTAGTTGTCCAAGTACTCACCTTATCTTTGCGCCTGGTTGCCTGTTGAGGAGAGATTCACCTATCGTTGCACGGCTTCCAATGCAGCCCGGAGAACATAGTCATGTGCCGCGAGTCTTTCCCTGGCCTGTTCCGGCGAAATATTGGCTCGTGCTACCAGAATGGCCGTTTTGACTTCGCCTCCTGAAATCTTTAGGAGCGTTCTCCCTGCATCTTCATCCAGTTCTGTAGCATGACGAATAATCGAGAGGGCGCGTTGTTGTAATTTATAATTCGTCGCTTGCACATCTATCATCAGGTTGCCCAAGGTTTTTCCCAGCAGTATCATTGTGCCGGTACTGAGCATATTCAGCACCATTTTCTGTGCTGAGCCTGCTTTCAGGCGTGTTGAACCGGTAATTACCTCAGGTCCAACAACAGGGGCGATCATGATCTCGACTTCTTGCTCAAGTGGTGTATTCGCGTTACAGGCCAGGCCAATCGTCAAAGCACCACACTCCCTCGCATAGGCGATAGCGCCTCGCGCATAGGGTGTACGCCCACTGGCTGTAATGCCGATCACCACGTCCGCTTCCGAGATGCCAAGCGATGCTACGTCGGTTTGCCCTGTTTCCCAACTATCCTCGAGGTCCTCGTACGCCTGGCCTAATGCTTGCGGACCCCCCGCAATGCAGGTAATCACCATTTCTCGTGGAATGTTGAAAGTTGGAGGGCATTCTGAGGCATCTAAAGCTCCGAGGCGACCAGAAGTACCCGCCCCGACATAGACAAGCCGCCCGCTGCGACGCAGCCTTATAGCTATCTCTTCAATCGCTCTCGCAATGTGTGGCAATACTTGCTTGACAGCCTGAGCTACCTTTGCGTCCTCGGCGTTGATTACTTGCACTATCTCTAGGGGACTCATACGGTCAATTTCGATCGTTGCTGGGTTCACCTTTTCGGTATCCAGCACGTCCAGGGTGTGTTTAATCAATGTGTCCATCTAACTCACCTCTGTTCAGCGCCACCCGATTTGTGGGTTATGGCATTAGTTGATCACGCTTCAGATGGGTATAGAATGTATACTTGTTACCACAATACACGGCTTTGGCGTACTCAATCGGCTGGTTGCGTTCTGTGTAGGTAATTCGACGCGTAAAAAGTACCGGTCTGCTGATGGATATTTTTAAGAGTTGTGCCTCTTCGTTGCTTGCCAGACCCGCCTCTAACTCCTGATCTGCTTCCATGAGTGGTATCCCATATTTTGTCTCTAGTAAGCGGTAGAGTGAATGCTGTTCCAGATCCTCTTCTAGTAATCTTTCACAACCCTTGAAACTGATTTGCGATAATTCAATGGCAAGTGGCTCGTCATCTGCGAGTCGTAAGCGCTGCAGACGGAAAATGAGTGTACCTGGGTCAATGCTAAGTTTTTCAGCGGTTGTCTCGTCAGCCGGAAACATCTCGGCCGAAAGCACTTTTGAGCCAGGTTTTTGTCCACGTGCACGGATATCTTCAGTAAACCCGGTAAGGCGTATCAACTGCTGGGTGATTTTATGCTGGCTTACGAAGGTACCTTTCCCCTGTTCGCGATAAAACAGTCCCTCATTTACCAGGTCCGTGATAGCCTGGCGAGCTGTCATGCGGCTAATTCCATACTTTTCGCTCAAATCTCGTTCAGATGGAATAAGATCGCCCGGCTTCCACTCTTCTGACTTCACTCTTTCCCGCATGATCTCTTTCAACTGATAGTAACGAGGCAGGGGACTGTTTCTGTAAATAGCACTCATCTGTTTTCCCTCAATCTTGTCAGATGTACTCTCTTTGCCTACACCTACCTTGATGATGCCAATGACATCATTCCATAATAGTAATATATACACATTGTGAGCATATCTGCCTTATTACAACCCTCTTGCTTTCCTTTCTCAAATATGGTACTAGTTAAAACAAGTGGTATAATTGGTATATTGTATATACCACTTTATTTAGTTATAATAATCACATACTTTTTCGTGCCTGTCAAGTGCTCAAGAGGGAGGGTAAACCAGGGATTCCAGATCAGACAGTCCCTACTAGTCACCCACGGCACTAAGCCACGCCGCCAATGACACTGCGTGTCTAACGCTGCGCGCTCAGGCTGCGTGCAAGGAGAAGGAAGGTAAAGAGGATCAATGCGCTTTACGTTACGTGATGCTCACCTCATAGATGCCACAACAGATATTTCTCGCGGTGCCATTACAATTGAGGGTACGCATATTCAAGCCGTTGAATGTCCGGCATACTCAGACGAGCAGCAGGACAATATCATCGATGCCACAGGCACGATAGTAATGCCCGGTTTCATTGACGTGCATACTCATGGGGGCGGTGGCTATAATCTACAAACAACGGATGCCGGTGAAATTCGAGCCTATGCACGCTGGGTGCCTGAAACAGGAACTACGTCATTTCTTATAGTCGTGATTGGCGTACCTGACTCAATACCGGAAGAGCAGTTAAGAACAGCCATCGAAGTGCTGGATGACCAGGGAAATGGAGCCGAGCCTTTAGGGATTCACCTGGAGGGACCATATATCAGTGTGGCAAAGCGTGGAGCACATCTGCCATCCTGGCTTCGCATGCCTGACGAGTCCGAGACAGAGCTATTGCTTGCATTAACGGATGGATATCTGCGCCTGCTTACACTGGCTCCCGAGCTACCTGGAGCTTCGACTATGATTCGTCGACTGATAAACGCAGGTGTCACCGTGAGCATGGGCCATACTAACGCAACCTACGAGCAATCACTGGAGGCGATAAAACTGGGTGTAACGCATGTAACTCATTGCTTCAATGCAATGCGTCCACTGCTTCATCGCGCGCCAGGTCCGCTTGGAGCGATTGCTCAAGCCGAACAGGTGCGTGGAGAACTAATCGCAGACGGTGTGCATGTTCACCCGGCAGCTATGAATGCACTGGTAAAGCTGTTGGGGCCAGAGCGAATCGTTGTGATCACGGACGCTCTCGCGGGAGCAGGTGCTTCTGAAGCCACATTTGATTTCGCTGGTCAGCCCGCGAAGGTGATTCGTGGCGCTGCTCGTTTAACTGATGGCACGATAACTGGCAGTGTCTTAACCATGGATCAGGCGCTGCGCAATATGCTTCTGATGACCGAAGTCTCGCTCCAACATGCTGTGGGTATGCTGACACTCAATCCAGCACTGGCAGCACAAGTGTCGCATCGTAAAGGGCGCTTGAAGGTCGGCTACGACGCTGATCTGCTTATCTTCGATCAATCGCTGGCACTTCAGGCCACCATTTGCAAAGGAGCGATAGCGTTCGCAACCGATGAATGGAGCGAACGCCTGGCAGCCCTGTATTTTCTGTAATTACAGCGTCCGAGTCACCTTATGTAGTCCACGTGGGATGTCCGGGTTCAAACCTTTTGTTAGCGCCAGGTTCAGGACAAAAAGTTGTCCGGGAATAATTGTGATGAGAGGAGTGAGCCACTCTGGAACGCCAGGATAGATTGGAAGAGCTGTCCTGGCCAGTGAGAGCGCCTGTTCGGACTCTGAAATAACCAGTAGCTCAGCTCCTCTGTGTTGAAGTTCTCTTGCCAGGTCGAGCATATCATCGTAGGTGGCACCTGTTGGCATCAACAGGAAGACTGGCAATCCACTGTCGATGGTCGCGATAGGGCCGTGACGGAAATCGGCCGAAGAATAGGCTGACGCCATAATGTAGGTCAGTTCTTTCAGCTTGAGCGCAAGCTCAAAAGAGGTAGCATAGTTATAACCGCGCCCGATGACAATGCAATGATCCATATAGCGGTAACGTTCGACGCGCTGGGCGAGTTCCGAGTCCAGTCGTAATGTGGCCTCTATCGCTGAAGGTAATTGCTGAAGTGCGGTCAGATGTTGTGCATTACCGCTCAAGGTAGCGGCAAAAATTGCCATCACCGCGAGTGAGGCTGTATAAGTCTTTGTAGCCGCTATGCTTTGTTCTGGTCCAGCATGCAACTCGATGACATAATCGGCCATAGACGCAAGCGGAGATGCGCCATCGTTGGTAATTGCCAGCGTGGGTCGACCTTGTCGCTTACCCTCTTCCAGTACCGCAATAATATCAGGTGACTGGCCCGATTGCGAAATCCCTACAACTAGCGCACCCGCCAGGCGCACCTGAATCTTATACAAAGTTAGAAGCGAGGGTGCTGCAAGCGCGATCGGGTATCCCGTAAGCGTCGTCCAGACATATTTTGCATACGTTGCAGCATGATCTGATGACCCGCGTGCGGCGATGAGAACATAGTCAAATGCCGGAAGCTGTGCGACGATTTTTTCGATGTGCTTCGTTTCACGCTCCAGCAAACGCTTTATGACTTCGGGTTGGCTCCAGATTTCTTGTTCTAGCAATGAGACCATACGTACTCCGTTCACTTTTTACGTAAATATTCAGCTCGGGGTTCCAAGGGGCCTGCAAGGCCCCTTGGCGGGGTGCGGGGTGTCCCCGCTTTCTCTCTCACCCCGCCGCCAGAGGTGGCGCTAAAGAAATGGGACCTGAATAATTACTTTTTACTTCGATCATACGACAATCACGAAATTCTAACACATATTACAACAATCCTGTATAGTGGTCTAGATGACTTGACAAATGAACCAGAACAAGGTACAGTAATCTACATAGACTGATCTGGAATACCTGTTAACAAACATACTGCGTCCTGTCGAGGTGAAGTGATACTTCCTTGTGCTTATAAGGATGATTCCTGAAAGGAGGGATAGCTGAAAGAAAACGTGCAACCAGTTCTTGCGTCTCATTTGTGCAATTGTGCACTACACAACATATTTATCAGAATCGTTGAATCGGTCAATTCATCCAGCGATAGGAGGTTGTAAATGACTCCCAACTCTCTCCCGGCGATATCTTCAAGGGTGAAAGTTAAATCGTTCACGGCATTGCTTAGTCTGATCGTTCTCTTCTCATTGATACTCACGGCCTGTGGCGGTGGTACCTCGCAGAATAATCAGACCGCTACCAAGCACATCCTTAAAGTAGCTGCTCAATCCTACGATTTCGCTCAATCCGGTTTTAACATCTATAATGGCCACCCCAATGCTGGCCTGGGTTTGATCTATGAAACCCTGTACTTTGTAGATGTGAATGGTGGCTCGTTCACGCCAATGTTGGCGACTAATTACCAGTGGAATAGCGATAACACACAAGTAACCTTTACTATTCGCCAGAATGTGAAATGGAATGATGGCCAACCGTTCACTGCGAACGATGTTGCGTTTACTTTCAACCTTATGAAGCAATACCCGGCAGCAGATGGTTTAGGCGTTTGGAGCTTTCTGTCAACTGTCACTGCACCTGATGCCAATACAGTTGTAATGACCTTCCAGAAGGCCTATCCTCCGGTGTTGGTGAACATTGCCGGGCATGTGTATATCATACCGCAACACGTCTTTGCCACAGTTAGCGACCCGACCAAATATCTCACCGACAAGCCTGTAGGTACTGGACCTTTCACGTTGGCCAGGTACCAAACAGACGTGGCAGTATACGACAAGAATCCGAACTACTGGCAGGCCGACAGGGTGAAAGTTGACGAGGTTCGCTTCCCGGAGTATAAAGACAACTCGACCCTGCAGTTAGCGCTGCCAAAGGGTGATATCGATTGGGCTGGCTACTTCTCACCGACGCTCCAGCAGGACTTCGTCGCGAAAGATCCAGCGCACTTCCACATCTGGATGGATCCAGTCAATCTGTACTCTATATGCCCGAACCAGAAAGATCCCCTGCTTGGCGGTCAGGCTGGACTGCCGGTTCGCCTGGCACTCAGCACCGCTCTCGACCGCAATGCCATAGCCGCTCAGGCTACAGCTGGTCTGGAGCCTCCCGGAAGCATGACTGGTCTGGTGCTCCCAACCGCGCAGGACTGGCTTAGTCCCCAGTTTGCGAACCTGCCTACGACTGCCGATGTCGCTAAAGCCGAGCAATACCTGACCAGCGCCGGCTTCACGAAAGGCTCGGATGGCATCTATCAGAAAAATGGTCAGCGCCTGTCCTTTACGCTCAGAAGTGTTGACTCCTACTCTGATTGGAATGCAGCAGCAAAACTGATCGCGGACCAGGAAAAGGCTGTTGGAATCGAGATCAAAAACGTGACGGTTGGTGAAAACGCCTACTACACCCTCCGCACAGATGGCAAGTATAACTACCAGATGATGTTCTGTGGTATGGTGGGCGGCCCCACTCCGTACTACCTGTACAACCAATACCTGAACAGCGCTCAGATTGGTCAGGGTAAGTTCAACTTCGTAGCCTGGAACAATCCCACAACCGATCAGTACCTGAACCAGTATGCCTCAACCTCTGATCAAGCTACACAAAAGCAGGCTGTTGCAAGTATTCAGCAGGTTTTCGTCGCAAATCAGCCGTTCATTCCCCTGTGGACTGGCGCTGACTACGACGAATACTCCACCAGGAACTTCTCTGGATGGCCCGATCAGAGTAACCCATATTCCAGTGGCAGTCCGAACACTGCCCCTGATTACGAGCAGGTAATCCTTCACTTACAACCCGTTTAATAGTTCCCTGGGCAAACACAAGCATATCTTAGGGCATCAACGAGTGATGCCCTAAGATATGCCCTTGCGGTTGCCATCGGAGTTGAGTGTACAATGTGAGGGAGTGACAATCCAGGGAAGTAATCAGAAGGAGCAATCATGTGCGTCATGTAGTCCGCCGCATTTTGTTCTATGTTTTCGCTGTGTGGGTAGCAATTACCATAGATTTTTTCATTCCTCGCCTGGCCCCCGGTGATCCCGTCGCAGGACTCGTAGGCAAAATGTCAACGCAGGGGTATGTTACTCCTGAGATGCAGCAAGCTCTCTCAGCACAATTTGGTCTGAATACGCATGATCCATTGTGGCTGCAATACTTTAAGTATCTTGGCAATCTGCTGCATGGCAATTTTGGAAACTCCATCCAGTATTTCCCCACTCCAGTCATGACCATCATTGGACAAGACATCGGATGGTCGATAATGCTGGGTGGTATTGCCGTTGTGATTAGTTTTATTCTTGGCTGTTTCCTTGGAATACTTGCTGCATGGAAGCGTGGGACTACACTTGATACTGTACTCTCGCCCGGAATGAATTTTCTGTCCGCTATTCCTTACTTCTGGCTATCACTGCTTAGTCTCTACATTTTCTCCTATCTTCTTGACTGGTTTCCTCTGTCCGGTGGCTATGATTCAGCGAATATCGATCCGGGTTGGACGTTTGATTTTATTGGGAGTGCCGCGCAACATGCTTTCTTGCCTGCTCTAACGCTGGTAATCGCTTCGCTAGCGGGTTGGATGCTGACCATGCGCAACTCGATGATTACAACACTCTCAGAAGATTATGTATTAATGGCGAAGGCAAAAGGTTTGTCGCAGGTTCGTGTGATGTTCCGCTATGCTGCTCGTAATGCAGTGTTACCGAATATTACCGGTTTTGCTATCGCAATCGGCGCAATCGTTGGCGGTCAACTACTTACCGAAATGGTGTTTTCCTATCCAGGTATCGGATATGCTCTACTCCAGGCGGTGAACCAGCAAGATTATGCGATGATACAGGCTGTATTCCTGATTATTACGCTATCTGTTCTGGGAGCTAACTTCCTGGCTGATATGCTGTATGTTGTGCTCGATCCTCGTGTACGCCAGGAAAGGAGTGCGTAGTGATGCAAACCCAGGAAGTACCGCACTCCGCGAGCGTTGTCCCGATTGAGCACCTTTCCGGTGATCCACTGTATACTCGCCTCCTGGGTGTGCTGCGGGCTATCTGGCGAGCGATGACGATGAACCGCAGGGTAGCGACAGGCTGTACGATTGTTGGTTTCTTCGTCGTGGTTGGCCTCTTTGGACCATTTTTTATGCCCTATAACCCCAATGCGACATCGCACCTGTTTATCGCCCCTCCTTCGGCAGCGCATTGGCTAGGTACTACAGTCGTCGGGGAGGATATTTTCAGCCAGTTGATTTACGGTACGCGAACAAGCGTCTTCTGGGGTCTGGCCACAGGACTGCTTGTAACGGTACTCTCGATATTGGTAGGCCTGGTTGGCGGCTACTTTAGCGGCTTGACAGACGATTCGTTGACGTTGGTCACCAATGTCTCTCTGGTCCTTCCCGCGCTCCCCCTGGCGATTGTGCTCGCGGCCTATTTCCCACGAGGACCATTGACAATCTCTATGGTTATTGTGATCACGAGCTGGGCCTGGCAAGCACGAGTCCTGCGTTCGCAGACGCTGTCTTTGAGGAGCCGCGAGTTCGTAACGGCAGCGCGTGTAGGTGGAGAGCACACCTGGCGCATTATCTTCTTTGAGATTTTCCCAAATGAGATTAGTCTGGTAGTAGCAGGCTTTGTGAGTACAACCATTTTTATCATACTCGCCTGGGCGGCGCTGGAATTTCTCGGATTGGGTGATGGCACTATACCAAGTTGGGGTGGTATGCTGTACTGGGCGCAGCAAGCCGGCGCGTTAGGTGGCGGACTCTGGTGGTGGTTCATTCCTCCGGGTCTTTGTATTGCTACATTGGGAGCTGGACTTGCACTTATCAATTTCGGCATCGACGAAATCGCCGATCCGCGATTGCGACCTGAGCGCCCTGTGAAGACAGGAAAAAGCAAGAAGGATTTCCTTACAGACCACCTGAGCGAAGCTGGCCACGATAGTGGCGTTGGCGGTCTGCATTGAAAGGAGGGGCATAATGGAGACAAACGTTAGTGCAATTGCTCACACAGACACACTGCTCGATGTAAAGAACCTCTATGTCGATTATCATGCAGCGAGTGGCATGGTACATGCTGTAACAGATGTAAGTTTTACCTTGAGGCGCGGTGAAATTCTTGGCCTGGCAGGTGAAAGTGGCAGCGGCAAATCGACACTGGCATATACTATAACGTGCCTGTTGCGTCCACCTGCGATGATCAGTGGTGGAGAGATTGTTTATTACCCACGTCCATCTCAGGATGGCAAGGACACTTCACATGTCGCAATGACTCGTCTCTCGAAGGATGCGAAGGATGGGAATGTACACTCCATTGAGGAAACGCCGTCGATAAATCTGTTACAATTATCCCCGGCACAATTACGAGATTTACGCTGGGATGACCTGGCTATCGTTTTCCAGAGCGCTATGAATGCTCTTAACCCGGTCATGACGGTTGGCGCACAGATCATGGATGTGTTGCGTACGCACCGCCCTCATATGGGGTCAGATTCGCGCAAACAGCGTGCTATCGAGCTCTTCCAGTTAGTTGGTATCTCCCCGGACCGCTTGCGCAGTTATCCTCATGAGTTGAGTGGAGGTATGCGCCAGCGTGCAATCATCGCTATTGCACTCGCTCTTTCACCTGAAATCCTCATTATGGACGAACCTACGACTGCACTTGATGTCGTCGTGCAGCGCGAAATTCTCACAGAGATTATGCGCTTGCGGGAGAAACTTGGCTTCTCTGTGATCTTTATCACCCATGACCTCTCGCTCTTGCTTGAAATGGCTGACCATGTCGCGATCATGTACGCTGGACGCATTGTCGAGAAAGCATCACGCCAGGACCTCTACTTGCATCCACGCCATCCATACAGCTATGGATTGCTCAACTCGTTCCCGTCGTTGCATGGACCGCGTCGCAAAATGGCTGGTATTCCTGGTTCACCACCTGATTTGCGCGCAGTGCCGCCGGGATGTGCCTTTCACGCACGCTGTCCTCTGGCGATAGACGTGTGTCGCGAAGTTTTACCCACACTACAATCTATGCGAGGCGAGGACTCTGGGCAGCTCGTTGCCTGCCATTTATATGATCCCAGGTTCAATGCGGGACCACCATCCACAGCCGATTTGGCCAGTAAGTATCAGGCTCTAGCAGGGGAAAGCAGTGCCTAATGAACAATCTTGCAGTTGGACTCAATGAAGCTAGCGCTGACCATGATCAAGGTCCTATCTTGGAGGCTGTCCATCTACGCAAATTGTTTCCTTTAAGCTCGTTGAACCTCTCTGGGACAAAACGGGCCGTACATGCAGTTGAAGATACTTCCCTTGCGCTTTACCCTGGTCGAGCTACAGCGCTTGTGGGAGAAAGTGGAAGTGGTAAGTCCACCGTTGCATGTATGTTGGCAGGCCTATATAGTCCAACATCCGGCACCATCCGCTTTCGCGGAGAACCGGCAAAGTTGACGGATAAATCGTACCTGCGTACCTATCGCCGCCACGTGCAGTTAGTCTTGCAGGATCCATTCTCCTCGCTTAACCCGGTACACGATGTGCGCTACCACCTTGCACGACCCTTGCGCATATTCAGCCATGCTCAAAGCAGAAACCAGGAAACAGAACAAATCTTATCCCTGCTTAATCGTGTCAATCTCAGTCCCGCCGAGCAGTTTATCCAGAAGTTTCCCCATCAACTCAGTGGAGGCCAGCGGCAGCGTGTAGCAATCGCCAGAGCGCTGGCAGTACAACCTGTAGTGCTCCTGGCCGACGAACCTGTGTCCATGCTAGACGTATCAATCCGTCTGGATATCCTCAACTTGCTGCTACGATTAAAAGATGAAGAGCGCCTTGCCCTGCTCTTCATCACACACGATATTGCCAGTGCGCGCTACTTCGCAGAGGACACCCTGGTAATGTACGCCGGTCAGATGGTTGAAGGAGGACCGAGTGACGAGGTGATCCAACGACCTATGCATCCTTATACGCAATTGTTAATCTCCGCCGCTCCCAATCCAGATCTCCTCAGTCCCGAAAGCGACAAGGGTGTTACTGATCTCACTGCTCGAGGTGAGATTCCTAGCCTTATTCATCCTCCGAGTGGTTGCCGCTTCCACCCACGTTGTCCTCACGCTCTGCCTGTATGCAGTCAGCGATTTCCGGCACGTACAGAACTTGGTGGCAGTCGCTGGACGAATTGTTTTCTCTTTGGCGATGGTGAAACATCTTCTCAAGCAGAGACTATGCATCCAGCGGCACCAGTTCCGGGTTCGTTTTCCGATTGAATGCTGATGGTCCACTGCCATCCAGCGTTACCAGCAATCCCAATCAAGTACAGGACGAGCAAAAGCACAGTCCTTCATGAGGAACTTTTGAGTATACTAATTCTGCCATATCTGAAGACGGAAGTACTAGCGACCCCGTTCCCCTTTGACATTAAACTAGCAAGCTCACTATACTTATACTACTAGCAAGCATACAGGCCGAAGTACACAATCAAATGTCAGGTTGACCACATGTAAGTTGATGGCATTCCTGAACCGCTCCTTAAGGTGCTAAAGTTCGGCATTAGGCTGTTTGTAGTGGTTACGTTTCTCTGCATCCTTACTGCTAAAAGTCCTATCGTCTATCCCTACTCGAAACAATATGTTATTCCGCCTCAGGTGTTCTTGTGTTACATAAGAGACCATGAGCTTGAGGACTTGACAAGCACGAAAATTCGTCGTTTACTTCAATCGAAGTTGGACACAACGGAATGGGTGAGTTTTACATCCATTCTACCATTTATAAAGAGTGGAGTAGCGCAACGTGAACATTCACACAGTACAGTTTTCACATATCCTGGAGACCGGCGACCTGCAGAATCTTCATGACTTTCTATCCCACACTGTTTTTGTGATTTCTCATAAAAACGAAAAAGTCAAGACGCTGCTCGAAGTGCTCTGGTATCTCCCCCTCAATAGCCCCATCATCATCGTAACAAACTGCCAGGATAGCGAAAGAGAAGATCTCACAAATGAGTTGAAATTGAGCTTGGCTCATCATGAAAGGATCTATCTGGTACACCAGAAGGAAGAGGCCATCGCTCGTTTATTCGAGACATATGGCGTTTACCATATCCTTGGTGAGGACGGCAAAGTCATCGATGGGAAAGGTGAGGGTATGTATATCGGAGCGCTTTGTGCTTATCAATTAGGGTATCCCCGGTGGATCATCTTTTATGATGCTGATAACTTTGTACCCAGCGCCCTCCTTGAATATACATTGGCTATGAGCAGGCTCTTTATGTCGGCTCCTTTTCCTGAGCAGTATCGCGAACGTGATACTATTGTTATCCGCAGGCAAGCAAAACATCAGGTCGCCCCAGATTTGCACAATGTGCGTATTTGCTGGTCGTCCAAGCCTGAAATCGGTAGTGGACATTCGGATACCAGGATCATGGGTCGCTGCACAAGGGTCGTTTCCCCGTTTTTTAACGACCTCCTGGAGGGGTGGTTTGGAATACGCGACTACGCAATCAGTTCCTCCAATGCAGGAGAACAAGGCATGACAGTCAGAACTGCGATCTCGTTGCGCTTTTCTTCTGGGTTCTCTGTCGAAACCTTTCAGCTCCTCGACCTGCTCTTTCATGCATATAAGCGAAAAGGTAGCGCCGAGGGGATCATATTACAGCAGTATATGTCCAAAAGTCCTCACTTTCATGAGAAAAAAGGCGATGAGCACATCAAGAAAATGATCGAGGAGAGCCTGGGAAGCTTCTTTTACTTTAAGGATTCGCTGCCTTACAATGTGAAGCGCCGGTTGCGGAAGGTTTATCGTGAACTTTGCCTTGATCTTGTATGTCCCGCGTTGTACCCACCGCTGCAAGATTTACCATTGAAGAGGATTGAGAGGTTTATGGACCAGTACTCGCTGTTTAAAGAAGCCGAATGCCAGGATTTACTAGTTGCCGAGTAGGAGGGGTAATGCGCCTCATTCTAGTGCGCCATGGTGAAACGATGTATAACGCGCAGAGACGCTACACAGGCCAGTCTGATGTTCCCCTCAATGCGTTAGGTGAGCGGCAGGCTGCTGCCCTGGGCGAGTACCTGGCAACGGAACACCTTGATGTCATCGTTACCTCTGACCTGGAGCGTACACGTGTTACCGCGGAGGCAATTGCACGCTATCATGGACTCCCTATACACGAGGATATCGACTTACGTGAGCTGGCATTTGGAGAGTGGGAGGGATATACCTACGATGAAGTTCTGGCAAGAGATGCGAAACTGGTCGCACAGTGGCGGGCCGATCCCGCCACATATGCTCCTCCTGGTGGGGAGACCGTTGCTCAACTACGGGACCGCTGTGCTCATGCGCTTAGAAACTGGCAAACGCAGTACCCGGAAGCTAGCGTCTTATGGGTGACACATGGAGGCCTGATTGGTGTGTTACTGTGTCACGTATTGGTCATCGATCTCAAACGTCGTTGGCAGTTTCGCCATGATAATGCCTCAATAAGCGAGATGTATTTGAGCGGTGACCGTGTGACGATCGTACGCTTGAACGAAACTGCTCATTTACGCGCTTTAAGGTTTCAGTCTGAGAAGATTGTGGAATTGACGAAAACGAATCAGGAAATAAATGATTTGGCGTAAAAGGCCTGTAATAACGAGGAACAAGGAGTGGTCCATGGCTCGGTCAACGAATGAGATCAACTGGCAAGAAGTTGGAGAGGAAACAATCACACGTTTGCAAGGTTTGCTC
>Ga0137390_10002936_pt1 | contig 13748 bp, 15 predicted proteins | sample 15con2h24AmetaG_FD_104937 | JGI IMG/M metagenome (GOLD analysis project Ga0137390, IMG submission 104937) | Vadose zone soil microbial communities from Angelo Coast Range Reserve, California, USA - 15con2h2.4A metaG | ecosystem: Environmental > Terrestrial > Soil > Vadose zone > Saprolite... | reverse complement strand
TGGAATCATGCCCCCAAAACCTTCGTCTGGAAAGCCACCGCCGACGTCATTCTTGACAAGGTACGCAGCTGTAAAGAATTATCTAGGACACCACACTAGGAAGGCGGTCTGGCAGAAACTCCACGAGCAAAACCCTGCTCTCGGTTACAAAGAGTTCTGTGTATACCTAGGGCGACTACGCAAACGCGCGCACCAGCCAACCGCACTCAGGGGCGAGGAAAAAGCACCGGCGGCTACACCCACCCAGGTAAGCCACGCGAGCCCGCCGGAGTTCGATCCCTTGGAAAACCTACGGCGCGCTGAGGCGGATCGCTCCGGGTTCCACTACCGGGGAACTGAGGACTTAGACTGGTTGGTTCATGGGACGAGAAAGATTCGCGGCAAGTAAGAACGACTATGGCTGAAACATCCGTTCGTCGGTCGCTGCCGGGGAAAGGCAGCGGGAGCGGAAGGGGCTTGCTGGCTTCGGTTTCTGGTCCAGCGTGCTCGGGTCGAGGGAGGAGGTCAGCTTTACCGACGGGTGAATCGTGACCAGCTGCTCGCTGCACTCCGTGATCCCGTGCGGGACGGTGACGATGGCAGGATTGCCGGCTTGAGCGCCGTGGGACACAGGGTGTATAAGTATCCCACCCTGAGGAGACAGGATCAATACCTCGTGGCCAAAGCAAAATCGTCGCGGGTCGTGGTTGGAGCCAGGTTGCTGCACGTGGTGGACAACTACCTTCGCAGGAAGCAGCGTGGCCGCGGGGATATGTCGGCCCTGATTTACCAGGCGCTTCAGGAAGTGGACTTAGGCTCCATTCAGCTCATTACCATCCAGGGGCAACGCCGCCAGGTAACCGCTCGGCCAACTAAGATCGTTTTGCCAGCGGATGTTCGGGATCAGTTAGAGCGGTGGTCTGAAGCCCGCACTTGTTCGATGAATGAATTGTTGAACAGCGCGCTGGTTGTTTCCCTCTTGAAGTCACGTCCGGAAAAGAGTGGAGAACGATCGCGGCGAGGGCAGACGCCCACCTTACACACGATGACCGCCCAAGAGCGGGAGGGATTCTTTGCTCGCTTGCTCGCCCTCACCGGACAGGAACCCGGTCCGGACCCGCGTTCCGCAGAAGGCAACTATTACAAATGGGATGCAAAACTCGAAGCCACGGTGGAAGTGGCAGGCGATGGTAGGCGTTATCTCATGGAGCAAGTCGGACCGGGAGAAATGGTACGAGCTCGGGAACTCAAGGGAAGCGCATTTGTTGGACGTCCGACAGCAGGGTCTGGGAGTCACGCGTGATTGGACCGTGAAAAGGAAACACCTGCGCATGGGCACACAAGTCCAAGGCGGGAGGCTCGTGCGAAGAATGCGCTCAGAGCGTCGCACTGTGGTTCCGAAATCAGTCAAAGAGATTGCCGCTAGTGAGAATCCAACAGGACAGAAACCCGTACTCATCCTCCTGGCCGGCACCGCGGGAGCCGGGAAAACAACGTTTTACGAGAGCCAGCTACGAACAGCGCTTCCGTCTGTTCTAAAGGCAAGCGCTTCCCCAATCGAACAAGCTGAAACGGATAGAGAGCGAACGCGCCTGATGAAAGAAGGCCAATCGTTTGTCTATCAGGACCGGACGATAGACTTCGGATCGATTCGAGAGGCTCAGGAAGTGGGTTTCGGCGTAAAGGTATTCTATGTCGGGACGGAAGATCCGAATCTAAACATGGGGCGAGTCCTGCTTCGAGTAAGCAACGGTGGACCTTTCGCGGCTCTGGCGCGCATACCGGATGATTACGCTCACGGCCTAAAGCAGCTGCCGGACGCCAAGAAACTTGCGGACGATCTCATGCTCTTCGACAACACGGCCCATGGCCATGGGCATCGGCTGGTGGCCCATTTTCACGCCGGCGAACTCATGAAGCTCGCCCGCTCGGTTCCGAAGTGGGCCCAAAAGGTCTTCGGAAGAGAGTTCGAAAGGTGGTTGGGTTCACGCGAGCGTGGCTGGCGTAAAGCCCGATAGTTTTCCGGAGGGGTTAGTACAGTCCGGAAATTGTCTTTCGATTAATCGGGGTCTCTGCCGTGTGGCGGCGCACGTCGTTGGGATGCGGATACCGATTCCGGAAGAGACTATCGGGATGCTACAATGTGCGACCACCTTGATGAGAAATCAAGTCAATCCCGGCGATCAACTCGATCACTATCGAATCGACGAGGTTTTGGCTCACACGACGGTGGCGTCGATTTTTCGAGGAACAGATCTTCAGACTCAGCGGAAGGTCACTATCAAGGTTCCGCACCCTGATGTGGAAAGTGACCCAATTTTCTCCGAACGCTTTCAACGCGAAGAGGAAATCGGCAGGTCGTTGGACCACGCTGGTCTCATGAAGGTCTTCTCCGACGGCGCTCATAGCCGGCCGTATATTGTGATGGAGTGGTTCGACGGACAATTACTGCGCAACCTTCTCAACGAGAAAAAGAAACTTCCCGCAGAACGCGCAGAGCGGATACTCTTGGCCATAACTGACGTGCTGGACTATGTCGAGAACCATGGAGTCGTCCATCGAGATCTGCGACCGGAGAACGTCATGGTCAATGCCGACGACCACATCAAGCTCATCAACTTCGGAAACGCTGCCAAGACCGGAGCGCGCCGGGTTACGTTTGCAAATCTCGCTCAGTCCGTAGGCATGTCTGAATATGTCTCTCCCGAAGAGTTGGGCGGAAAACGCGGAGATGCTCGCAGCGACATCTACGCGCTGGGAGTTATGCTCTACGAGATGCTGACCGGAAAGACGCCATTTCAGGGCGTCGAGCCTTTTGATCGTATGGGGAAGGATCCCACGCCGCCTCGCGAAATCGATCCTGCAATCTCGCCCCAGTTGCAGGAAGTAATTTACCTGACCCTCGAACGCGATCCCAGAAAACGGTATCCGAATGCCCACGACCTCGCGCGGAATCTCCGCCACCTTGATCAAGTCAGCGTCACCCAACGCCCCGAGTTGGGAGCCTGCAAACAACAGAGGATCGAGCAGGTCCGCAGAGTCCTTCTGTACACGATCTTGGCCTTGCTTCCCATCGCAATTTTTCTGTTGCTCCTCTACTTCGCGCATCGCTAAGAGCACGGGATACTAGATTTATTGGCCTTTTAACGATGCTCGGAGCTAGAAACCACAATCCGCTATCATGAACGCGGGCGGCAATGGACTCTCTTGTCACAAGCAGCGGGGCTGTCAAGAAGACTCCCGCGGCCGCTCGTCCCTTATTCGGGCACCGAATGGCCAATTCCGTGGATGCTCTCCGTAAGAAACAACCTCGCTCGCTCGCAGTCCGCTACGGAACGGCCTTATCCCTCGTGATCGCCGCTCTGTTGGCGACTCTGCTCGTGCAACGTTTCCTTGTTTTTCCCTACCCGTTCTTGTTTCTTTTTTTCGGGGCTGTGATGGCAAGCGCATGGTTCGGCGGAATGGGTGCTGGCCTGTTTGCAGTACTAATTTCTACGCTGGCTGTCGATTACTTTTTTGTGCCTCCCTTCTATTCCTGGCGAATTAGCGCGACAGCCGAAACCTACTTTGTGGCATTCGTCGTTTGCGACTTGGTGGCGAGTTGGGTGAGTTCGTCCAAGAAGAGGAGCGAGGAATCGCTTCAGGAGGTCCGCGATCAATTGGAGATCAGGGTGTCCGAACGCAGCGCGGCGCTAATGCGAACACAGGCGGAGTTGGCACATCTTTCGCGGGCGCTGAGCATGGGAGAACTCACGGCATCGGTCGCGCACGAGATCAGCCAGCCTCTCACCGCGGTAGTGACCAACGGGAACGCTTGCCTGGAGTGGCTCGCCGCGAGTCCGCCGAATCTTTTGAAAGCGCGCGAAAGCGCGGAGAGGATCGTCCAGGACGGCACTCGGGCGGGGACGGTCATCGCGCGGATTCGCTCTCTCTTCAAGAAAGAAGCGCCGGTGAAAGACTGGGTGAACATGAATGAAGTCATTCAGAAGCTAACAGTCTTCTTCCGCCATGAGGCGACCAGTTGTGAGGTCACGATTCGCACTGAACTCACTGCAACGATACCTCTGGTCAAGGCGGACCGGGTGCAATTGCAGCAAGTAATGCTCAACCTGATCATGAATGGTATGGACGCGATGAGCACAACCGGCCCGGCGAGGGAGTTGGTGATCAGGTCGCGCAAAGACGGCAATGACATTTTGATCGCGGTTGAGGATTCTGGTATCGGTGTGGACCCAGAAATCGCAGATAAGGTCTTCGATCCGTTTTTCACCACTAAGCCCCACGGTATCGGTATGGGTTTGTCGATTAGCCGCTCAATTATCGAATCTCACGAAGGACGTTTGTGGGCCACGCCAAATGCCAATGGGGGAACCATCTTTCAGTTCACGTTGCCGATTCAAGCGCAGGATTCCGATGAATGACGCACGCTCAACGGTTTTTGTGGTTGACGACGACGCGTCCGTCCGCGAAGCTCTCGGCAATCTTCTCGAATCGGTTGGGTTTGATGCACAGGTGTTCGCCTCTACCGAGCAATTTCGCAATGCGGCGCGGCCGGACTCACCCAGTTGTCTAATCCTGGACGTCAGGCTTCCCGGAGCCAATGGATTGGACTTCCAGCAGGCCCTCGAACGAGCTGGCATATTAATCCCGATCATCTTCATCACTGCGCATGGCGACGTCCCGATGACTTCACGCGCGATGAAGGCAGGCGCGGTGGAGTTCCTGATGAAACCGTTTCAAAAGGAAGACCTGTTGGCAGCGGTTCATCAAGGTCTTGAACTCGATCGGCTGAGACGCCTCGACCAGGCGGAGCGGGCGGCGCTCCACTCCCGGTTCGACGAGCTGACATCCAGAGAACGCGAAGTCTTGGAACTGGTGGCCACTGGGCTGACCAATAAAGAAGTTGCCGGAAAGCTTGGGATCAGCGAAGTCACGACGAAAATGCATCGCGGCCAGGTGATGCGCAAGATGAACGCCGCTTCCCTGGCGGATTTGGTGCGAATGTCGGATAAGCTCAAATCCCTGACCCGGCGGTAGCTTTCTCCTTATCCGCTCCATAAGCGCTTTCTATCAGAACCCATACCAAAGGATGATTGCGCTGCGGCGTCAAGCCAAATAGCTTCGAGTGATGAGCACATCAGCGTGGTGTGCACCCAGGAAACCATCTCATTTGGTAGCTCCAAGCGACCTTAGCCGGAAAAGCGAAATTTCGGCAGTCGCGCTCCTGCGCCGAGTTGCCTCCCGCATGTCGGAAGCTGCACCGCTCGAAGAGGTCTTGGCTGAAGTAGTCGAGTTTGTCGCCAGCGTGGTCAAGTGCGACTCATGTTTCATCTATGTGCTGGAGGGTGAGGAACTCGTGCTACGGGCCTCCAAAAACCCTCATCCGGAAGCAGTGGATCGGCTGAAGTTGAGATTAGGCCAGGGGATCACCGGCTGGGTCGCGAAACATAAGGCGCCCGTGCTGATTCCCAAAGATGCCAGCTCAGATCCCCGCTTTAAGCTGTTCAACGAATTGCCTGAAGATCGCTTTGAGGCCTTCCTTTCCGTCCCACTGGCGAGCCGGGGACGACTGGTCGGAGTTATCAATGTGCAGAATCGGGACCCTCATCGCTATAGCGAACGCGAAATTGGATTGGTTTCAACAATTGGCTTTCTTGTAGGCGCTGAGACGGAGATGGCGAGGCTGGAAGAACAAAATTCCGAACTGTCGGAACGACTGGAAGCGCGGACGCTCGTGGAACGTGCCAAGGGCATCCTGCAGAGTGAACTCGGGATTACCGAGCGAGAGGCTTATCAGAAGCTCCAGCGCCAAAGCCAGCAAATGCGGAAGTCGATGAAGGAAATTGCCGAGGCTATTGTGTTGAGTCACGCCGTGAAATGCGGAAATCAGGAATGACCCAATCTCCAGCAAGCTCTATTTCCCCATGCCGCGCGGGCTCTAGCACCCATTTCGCAATTCAGTAATGCGCATAATAAAAAGTTTGAATTTGACTTCGTTGGTTCCAGCCAACATAATCCGCTTACATTTCGTGAGTTGTTTCCCTCCTTTCGACGCTGAAACGAGGCCAGCCTTCAGGCACGACGCCGTGCCGATTTCGCAGCGACATTAGAAAGAAACAAATTTCCGCTTCAGCACGGAAAGCTTTTTCAGCCGGCTGAACTGCTTCTGCGCAAGCATTCGTGCGCCGAGCGCTGGGAGTGGTGTTCGCGAAGTAAGGAAGAAAGATTCTTTCGATTTTGGAGCGCATGATGATCGATAAAACGGCTTTGTTGGAGTTGCTGCTGGCAGGCTTTTTCGCGGTCGGATGCATTCGCGCTCACGGCCGCATGAAAACCGACCAGAGGATGCGTTTTGCCGATTTTTTCAGGATGACAGGACGCCTCGAACGATTGCGCCGCTCACGCTGGCAATGGTTCTCGATGGTGGCGATCATGCTCGTCTTGCGCTTGCAGCACGAGCTTCCCCCGGCGGTCGAGATCATGGTGGCCCTGTTGTTCATTATTTTTCTTGTGCTTCCCGTCCGCGCGCTAGTGGGAGTGGGGAGATGAAATGGATTTGGGACGCGTCAGAGTTTTTGAGGAAAATCCGCACGCAACTGCGTTTTGGCGAGCGATCGCGCGCTCCGCTGCGGCTGCTGAGGCTGGAGCTGCGCGATGACATGGCGGAGTGCGAGTGGTTGGCGCGCGCCAACGATCCATGGGATGTGGATCTGCCGCCCGCGGTACAAGAGGAAAACGAGCTTTTTCAGGCATTGCGCGACGCGCTGACCGTCCGCAAGTTCCTGTTCGCTTCACTTCCGGAGATCCGCTGCGCGATGTTCAAAGTCTATCGCCAGGTAGTGCAGAAATCACCCGAGCTCATTATCACGGGAACAGTGAGCCGCGAGGACGAGCCGCCGCCGCGGATCGCCTCATTGGTTATGCAGGCCAAACTTTGCGGTCTCCGCTTCAATTTGTCGGACGGTGCGTTTGAAGTTCTGAGCACGGAAGCAAGCGAATTGCAGTTCATCCATTTGTAGGTGCTCCTCAGGGAGCGAAAGGAGTTTTCATGGCAGCAAACACAGGACAGGGACGAGGGTTCGTAACGTTTCTGGTGGGACTGACGGTGGCCTGCGCCGGGCTCGCATATTTCTCGGCCGGGTTTGGAAAGCCGTTGTTCGGCGTCGGATTGGTCATTGTCATTGCCAGTCTCTTCGGGTTTTTGAAGTTGAAGCCGCTGGAGGGCAAGCCGGCGCAGAAAGCCTCTCCTACGACGATGAAGCTGGCCGGCGCGTTCGTCGCCGGTTTCGGATGGGTGCTCACTCTGTTTGGGATGCACCTCGTGCCGAGCACGGGCGGACGAATCGTCTTTGCCCTTGTGGGAATTGCGGTAAGTCTTTTCGGAATTGTTTACGTACTGCCCAGTGCCTTCAACAAGAACGCGATTTGGAAGACGTAGTTCGGCGCCACCAAATAAATCTATGGAGCTAAACACGATGAATTTGATCCGACGCAGTTGTACATTTCTCCTTCTCGCGCTCGGCCTGATGGTGAGCGTAATGGCCTATGGTCAGGCGGCAGCTGCGGCTGCAGCCCCGGCCGCGGCACCACCTCCTTCGGCTGCCGAACTGAAAGATACTGCGGCCAAGGCCCCTACCACCGATCAACTGAAGGCCGGCGATCCGGGCGGTACGATTACTGGAACTGTCAACGACGTACCAGTTTCGGACCCCAAGACAGGGTTGACTCTGGGCGACACTGCCAATCAAGTCGGTCAAAACAAAATCGCCATCAACTTCGTTTGGACGTTGGTGACCGGCTTCCTGGTCATGTTCATGCAGGCTGGCTTTGCCATGGTCGAATCGGGCCTCTGCCGGGTGAAGAACGCAAACCATACTTACATGATGAACTTCTTCGTGTATGGCTGCGGTCTGCTCGCTTACTGGCTGATAGGCTTCGCCATACAAATGGGCGGTGCTGCAGGCAACTCGAACCTGGGCGGTCTGAACTCCTTGTCGGTGGAACATCCCCTGGTATTGTTCGGCAAGACTTGGGGAATCTTTGGCGGGGCCGGAATGTTCCTGGCCGGCCATACCTACGACGTGGGCGTGATGGTCATATTCCTGTTCGAGATGGTGTTCATGGATACGGCCCTCACCATCGTCACGGGAGCCTGTGCGGAGCGCTGGAAATTTCTTACCTTCGCTGTGTCGTCGGTTCTGATGGGCGCTTTCACCTATCCACTGTATGGCAACTGGGCATGGGGCGGAGGCTGGCTCTCGCAACTGGGAACCAACAATGGACTAGGCAAAGGATATTGTGACTTTGCTGGATCGGGCGTTGTCCACGCAGTGGGAGGAATCACGGCGCTGGCTGTTTGTCTGATTATCGGTCCGCGGATCGGCAAGTTCAACCGTGATGGATCCAGCAACCCCATCATCGGCCACGATATTTCGGCCGTGCTGATCGGGTGCTTCATCCTGGCATTCGGCTGGTTCGGATTCAATCCGGGAAGCACCCTCGGAGCCTCGGCAAATGGCAATCTGCGCATCGGCTCGATTGCTGTCAACACGATGCTGGCAGGATGCACCGGAACTTTCGGCGCAATCCTTTATATGTGGTCGCTGAAAGGCAAACCTGATACCTCGATGAGTGGCAATGGATTGCTGGCCGGCCTGGTTGCGATTACTGCTCCCAGTGGTTTCGTAAGCACCTTCGGCGCAGCAGTGATCGGATTAGTTGCGGGTGTGCTTGTCTGCATAAGCTGCGCTTTCATCGAGAACAGGCTGAAAGTTGACGATCCCGTTGGCGCAATTTCGGTTCACGGAACCAATGGGCTCTGGGGAGTAATTTCCATTGGGTTGTTTGCAGACGGCACGAGTAACTACGGCGGAAGTTGGAACGGCGTAACCGGCTCGGTTACCGGCATATTCTATGGCGGTGACGGCTGGGGCCAGCTTGCTGCACAACTTGTAGGTGTTTCGACTTTGCTGGGCTTCGTCTTCACTTTCAGTTTCCTGTTGAACCTCGGGCTCGAATTTTTCGTTGGGCACCGGGTCTCGGCGGAAACTGAAATGGCGGGTCTTGATATTCCGGAAATGGGGCAACTCGGCTATCCCGAATTTGTCTTCCGTCCGGAGCCCGAAGTGATGACGCATGCTCATGCTATGGCTGTCGCGTAGCGTCGGCCAAACGTAGCGACGACCAGCGGCGGGATGCAGACAACTTCTGCGTCTCGCCGCATGTGTAGCGAAACAGTAACACCAGCTCTTTGAACCGGCAGGAGTCAATTCATGAACAACGAAAACACCCAGATTCTGCTGAACGATGCGCAGACCAAGACCGCGTTGAGCGCGCGCGTGTCTTCACTGGCGCTGGCGTCAATTGATTCTCAAACTCAAGGCTTACTTCTGCGGATGTTTGCAGACCCGTATCTTCTCGAAAAAGAGGAGAAGGCCGGTCTCGTCACGCGGCTACGCGAATGCGTTTCACGTTTTCCGGAGGTTTCAGAACTTCGCGTCCTACTCGGGATGGCACTATGCGTGAACTTCGACGTGCATCCGGCAATTGAAGAGCTGAAGGAATCGGTCAGGCTCGCGCCCAACAGCTTCATCGCCCAGTTCAAACTCGGAGAGCTGTGGATGCGCTTGCGCGTCTGCGACAAAGCGGAAGAACACACGAAGCTCGCATCATTGCTGGCGCAGAACCTGGCGCAAGCGGAGTTGGCGCGCAAGCAGGCAGCAACCATCCGGACTATGAAACGTGAAGGCATCGAACGCGGCGGATACAGGTCGCCCTTTGGCGCTGTGATGCCATTCCTGCGCCGCCTCTGGACGCGAGAGCCGCGAGGGGCGTCAGTAGCCTTGGATCTCCAGTAAGCACTCCGCAGGCATGTCGCCCGGACTTCAACTCGCGCTTCTGGTGGCCATCCTGCTTCCCGCCGGGAAGCTGTGCGCCTCTCTTTTCTCGCGTGTCGGCATACCGCCAATTCTCGGGGAACTCGTCGTTGGGGTCCTGCTAGGCCCAGGCGCGTTAAATCTTCTTCACATGCATTTGTTCGCGGGTGGACAGGCTTCGAATGCACTGTTGCTGCTCGCACAAGTTGGCGGGCTGGTGTTGATGTTCATTGCCGGCCTGGAAACCGACATCGACCGCATGCGAGAAGCCAGCTTGGCAGCGTTCCTAGTGGCACTCTCTGGAGTGATTTGGCCATTTTTCCTGGGCGCCGGAGTCGGGCACCTGCTCGGACTCTCCTGGACGACTTCCTGCTTCCTGGGTGGTGCCCTCACCGCAACCAGCGTGTCCATTTCCGCGCGAACTCTTATGGACGCCGGCAAGATGGCGTCCCCGGAAGCGACGGTGATTTTGGGGGCGGCGGTCATTGACGACGTGATGGGCCTTTTTGTCCTTGCATTTCTGGCCGCTTCGAGCAGTACGGCGAAGGTCGATGCGTTTGGCGTGGCCCCGATGACGAGTGCCTGGCTGCAACAGCGAATGGGGCCAGCCGCACATCATCCTTTGCTTGTGCAAATGCTGGTTATCAGTGCTTGCGTGTCGTTGTTCTTCTGGATTGGATACGGAGCAGCCCACAAGTTTCTTGATCCGCTTATCCTGCAATTGCGGAGGCTTTCTGCCAACGAAGCGGTTCCGAGTTGCGTATTTGCGCTGATCATGCTTTACGCGATTTCGGCCGAGTGGCTGGGCAGTGTAGCTGGCATCACAGGCGCGTATCTGCTGGGATATGTGTTTGCGGGCTCAGAATACAAAGCCGATGTCGAGCGCAGCTTCAACGCAATTGGGCATGGCCTGCTGATCCCGCTGTTCTTCATTGCGATTGGCTTGTCGAGTGATTATCGCGCGCTGGCAGGACACTGGACGCTGCTGGCAGTCATATTTGTTGTAGCGGTGGTCGGCAAATTGGTGGGATGCGGCCTCGCGGCACTGGCCTCGGGCATGGGATGGGTACGTAGCCTCCGCATCGGCTGCGGAATGATTTCCCGCGGTGAAGTCGGCCTGATCGTGACAGCCATGGGAGCCACCACGGGCATTTTCGGACGCTCCGAAGTTGCAGTGATGGTGGCTGTCGTACTGCTCACGACGTTAATAACACCGCTCGCCCTTCGCTCGGCCTTCAACATGAAATCGGAAGAGGACTCCGAAGATGCGCCGGGTGTCGCGCTTGAAAGGAACCTTTCCGTAGCTACTCCGGAAGTGCCGGTGACTCCAGCCGAAGAGCAAGCCGAACCAACCGAAGACCTCTCCAAGGAGCCCAGTTACAGAACTGGGCTAAATCACTCTGGCCCACTAATGAGCTTTCCGCGAGCCGAAGCGGTCTCCGAATAGGCCGCCTCATCCATAGACATAATTTATTGCTGCGATAAATATTTCTTATCCGAATACATACCTAAGGATGATTGTCTCTACTGCTTCCCAAGACTAGCTTCCCAGAATTAGCTCCTTTCGTGGAATCGATTTTCCGGCTTTGACTTCCGCTTCAAGACGTTCCGGTTCCTTCGGGGGGCTCGTGGTCGTGTCTTTTGCCCAGGATAGGTCTGCACGTCAACCATGCCCGCGGATAGACATCCTGCCGCCGTCGCTGCGGCTGAGAAAGAAGGTAAACCCATCTCGCTTCTGGTGGTTCCGGCGACCGACGTTTTTCGATTCCATCGTTGTGACCGCGCAACGGCTGGAATCCAGCCGTATTGTCTGCGGCCTTTCCAACAAACTGACTCCTGACGAACAAGGCAAACTTACCGGCGACGCGTGGGAGCGCCTGCCCGAGCCGAAGCCGCGCTTGGTCATGGAAGTGCGATTACCGAACGGCGTCTCGCGTGAATACTACCTCGGTCCGCACTTGCCACGGCTGCGCAATCAAGACCTCGAGTTGCTTCACCGTTTGTGGCTCGAAGTCACTTCTGATCCCAAATTTGCGGGCGCACACCATTATCACGTAATTGCCGTAGCGTTGGAACAGTTGGAGCGCGACCTGAAGAGTGAGCGGCGAAGCGAGGTTCTTGAAATGTTGTGGCAGGAACTCCAGAAGAGAGCATCACGAAGATGAGTAATTCTCCGCTAGTTTTCGTTCACCGTGTGCGGGCAAAGTTTCGCGAGTTCTTTCACCCCGCGAAAAAGCAGATTGTAGTTCGGAAATTGCGACTGCGCCAGTGCACGGCCTGGCCCCCAAAAGAGATGCCGTGGTGCCCGCGCGTGCCCCAACTCACACCTGGAGAGCTTCACTTGCTGCACATACTTCGACAAGAGCTCAGTTGTGAGCTTGCCTCGGAGGAAATCGATGATTGTGATGTCCTGCACCTCGCCCTACGAGAGCTTCAGCTAAAAATTAGAAACACTGCCCGTGAAGATCTGTTCCTCAGGCTCCGTTTTCACCTTCGGGACGTTAATGGGAACGACGCTTAGCAATATCCCCCAACTGCTCGAACTTGTGAAGGCTGCCAGGTCCGACGCGCATTACAAAACGTGACGTAAACGTGACATCACTCCTCACATTCAGTCAGATTTATCAAGCTTTTTCAACGCTTTTGCGCTTCCATCCATGCGGGCACTCGATTAGATAAGTTATTTGTTTACAGCTGCTTTTGTTCCAGGGAAGCATAAAAGCCCCAATAACTCTGGATCAGCATATCGGGGTTCGAATCCCTGGGGGGCAGCCAAATTAAAATCAATCACTTATCCCTAAAATAAGCCCGCACGGAAGCACTCTTGAGAAGTACTGAAAAGGCTCGATTTGGCGCATAGCGAATCGAAAGGCTCGGCACACCTACGGCACACCATGGTGGGGTGAACCCTTCGGTTGAGACAAACCTGGATGGCACAATTGCCGTTTAGTCCTGCCCCCAACTCTGGGCCGCGAATGTCTCATCCTGACCGGCAGTCAGTCGATGTCGTTGTCACAATTCAAAAGGTGGGACAAAGCTAGGACCATCGCCTTTGGGTTATGAGCCACCATGATACTTGCCTTTCAGCGAAGATCGCGCGTCTAATCGAATAGCGCCAGAGCCACCTTGATCGATTCCAAGAGGTGTTGGTCATTGTCGTAGCGAAAACTTTTGGACCAAATATCTGTTGGAAACCCGGATGATAGTCACACCCTACAATAATCATGTTGGCTCCTTTCTCCCGGGCCTTGGTTGATTTGCACCACCAAAGTCTATCCGGGCGTGGGAGCCGACATTGTTATGGAATCATTTCGCCAACTAGCCCGGTTCTGAGCGTGAAGTGCTCAATTGAGGGGTTTTGAGCGTAAAGGCGATGTTGTGTCAACTAGCGCTGACACTCGATCCTCCGAGCAGCTTGTAGCGCTCCTGCCCACACGAAAGGCCGAGCGACAGCATGCTGAAAGGTCACGGGTAATATCGTTACCGATAGTCAAATTGCGCGGAAAGGCTAGGGCGGAAATGCACTTCCGGCACCTCAACCCCGGCAGAGTTGGCTGGTAGGCTGCTCCTATGCCGGATGTCGTCAGTGAAACGAGAGCGTTGGAGACCCAAGCCAGTGAGCAAGCGCAGGCTTCCGACAAGGTGTCGGCGCTAGTGGAGTTGTTGCGGAACCGTTCTTATGCGGAAATCCGGCAGCGGATGTATGAAAGCGCGCCGGGCACTCCGTGGTGGACGGCGTGCCGGGCTGAGCTCGAGCTGCGCAATGGACAGCAGGTCGGCGAAGCGTCGCTGGCGATGTCGAGGACCTCGGAGAAAATGAGGGCTTCGGTGCAGCATTTCGAGCAATTGACTGATACCCTGCAACAGGCGACGAAAGACATCGCTGATCTGCTG
>Ga0137390_10002932_pt1 | contig 13754 bp, 21 predicted proteins | sample 15con2h24AmetaG_FD_104937 | JGI IMG/M metagenome (GOLD analysis project Ga0137390, IMG submission 104937) | Vadose zone soil microbial communities from Angelo Coast Range Reserve, California, USA - 15con2h2.4A metaG | ecosystem: Environmental > Terrestrial > Soil > Vadose zone > Saprolite... | reverse complement strand
GGTTTCCAACAGAATGTAGTCGAATGCGCCCTTGCGCTGCATCAACTTCTCAATGGCCGCGATGCCAGAGTCCTTGATGCTACAGCACAGACAGCCATTAGAGAGTTCCAGGAATTCTTCAGATGATTCCGCAAACGGATCTGACGGGGATGAAACATTGATAGCCCTGGCTGGTTCATTTGTCATATCATTGCGCCCACCAGGAATGGTGGCCGGACAAACATTCGATGTCCTGGGATAAAAATAAGATCGGTCGGAGAGATACGGAGCCGGGAGCATACAGCTGTGTCCCCGAACTCGTTCATGATGACCGCAATGCGGTATCCATGGTGCTCAGTGAGGATGCGCCTAACAGAACGTCAATCTTTCACGATCTGCGCAGGAGGGTGCTGCTGTAAAGTAAATCAGACACACTTTAGAAGTGTGGACTTCCCTGCGCCGAGGAATCCGGATATGATTGTGAGAGGCACCTGATGGCCTGCGGGTTTTTCATCGTCGCCGACAATCCCCCTCTCGAGTTCCGGCTCGATTAGGGTACTGTGACATCCGAGTCATCGTATTTAAGAACCAACGTTACACGGAAAACGATGTGGCAGGGTGGATGGCTTACGGGGCGTCTTCGTCGTCACTCATCACGGGTGTGGTCGGTGACTTAGATAGCTGGGATCGGACGCCGAGACGCGTGCGCGTGCCACTGTGGTGGTGGTGGGAAAGCAAGCACAGATTTGAATTGCGCCCTCAGACACCGCCTCCGAATCGACGCGTCTTCTGTTTGCCCTACGACATCCGTGCTACACGCAAACATCGTCATGTTCGCACCCAACTCTCAGGAACTCCGTGAGCTGATACAGGGTCCGGGGGATGTCGAGTGGAGGTACGTCTTACCCCGTATTTTCAAATCAAACCAGCCACGGACGGCTGCCAAGCGCAGGTATGACATGCGACATCAATGCCAGGAGATTCTGCCTGGCCTCTTACTTGGTCCTTTCCAAGTCTCGAAGAATTTAACCTCGCTCAAGGAGCTTGGCATTTCGCACATGTACGCGTCCCGCCTTCAAGGCTTTCGCACACCGCCCTGAACTTTACCCCTTCTGGCTGTTCTGCACACAGAGTCTGAATTCGCGATGTTAAGGAAGCCTTTTCGGTTCGCCCTCGTTTCCCGGAATCCTTCAAGTATCTCGTTCTAGATGTACAAGATTCGGAGGAGCAGAACTTGATCCGTTTATTTCCGACGTGTGTGGCGCGAGAATTGCTGTATCTTGGGTCCATGTAACGCGTCATCCTAGGGCCCAACAATTCATAAATGCAGCTCTTTCTCAAAGCGGGCGTGTTCTCGTACACTGTAACGGTAAGCCTCCGCCTGGTATAATTGGCAATTGACCTAGACCATGTGGTCATCGATAGGGGGAATAAGTCTATCGCCGGCATTCGTGATCATGTTCGTGATGCAACACTATCAATTGTCATGGGAAGATGCACTCCATTTGGTTCAAAATCGGCGGTATTGTATCTCTCCAAATGGCGGGTTTCTAACGCAGATAAAGGTATGCGCCATGAGAGTGAATCAAGCTTCGTGGGCGAACATCCTTCTGATCAGGGGGGGGGGATTATAATTTATTAGGAGTATGAAAGCATTTACAAGGCAAATTTAGCAGTGTCGACGTTCCCGGTGAGTCACCAGGCAGCGTCACGACGGAAACGAGAGGACGACGACGACGATGACGATGACGAACGGTGAGAGATTGCATCTAGCAGTGTTGCCGTGACTGACCCAGCCGATGACTCCCCTAGAGAGGACAAACGACCACTCGTCGACGACAGCCCGTTGTCTGATCCTGATGCCATGGAATCGTGATGTCTCCACTCCCTTTGTACTTCTTTAGTTCAATTTTTCCGCTCTGTCCACTCTTGTCTTTGGTCTGCTCATTTGCCCGTCTAATCGTAATCTAAATCTTTGACGCCGGCGGGCGCTATTGGGGTATCTATAAAGACTTGATTGTCACCTTTGTTTCCTCCCGGATAACCCGCTTTGCGTGAACCTCTGGAAGAATCCAGGTCAGCAAAGTGGACGCTTATATGTGGGTCTGTATTACCTTGGCGTTTGACCCAAGCCTCCACGGAGATGCCAGCGAAAACGACGCCCGCACCTGCCCACTGACCCGGGGTTAGCCTGTGGTTGTATATGAAGACAGAGAGGAGCATCGTGAAGAGCTTGCGAGTCAAAGTGATTGTCCTGACATCATTGGTTAGTCAAAATCGAGAATCATTTTCCATGGACAACACATACACAAGAGTGAGGGAACCGAAATGTTGAAGGGTCTCGAAGATGAATAGCTGGCCCAAGGCACCAGTTAAGGCGAACTGAACCAGGGGGTATATTATTGTTGGGTGACTCCGAATGAACGCAAGCGCGCTCTTAAGCTCGGCTTCACCTCCTGCGGATGGGTGAAGAACAGGAATGTATGGCAGAGGAAGGACAGAGATTGAGGACGTTAGGAGTGTGCAGAGAAGGTTGATCCAAAACATCATCTGTTGCCCGTTCACCTTGTGCCGTGCAAAAATTTCGTCCTGCGTAGAATTCGTCGCCCCGTCCAGGACCAGGTTGATTAGGAGATATGTCATCCCGATGATACTATGCCGTAGAGTCTGACTGTCTTGGCCTGCCGTGCCGTGCTTTTTGCCACCTTCCCCACCAAAGCCCATAAACATCGTGATGCCCGCTGTCACGAGGGCGACAACGACATATTTATGCCGCGCAAATGCACGACGGTATAAGAGGACGTTCATTACCATGACTGGCACGAGTTTACAGGACTTGGCGAGTACCATTGCGGGGTACGAGATGTGGGAGAGCGCCGCGAAACCGAAAGGTGCGGCGAATGTAATGAAGCAGGAACATTGGATGTATCTTAGCAAAAGCGGCTTCGAGTTCGTGTGGTTGGGAGGTGCAGATGTGTGGCCGTTCGATTTAATGTGTCCATTAGGAGCTCCATTGGTAGCGCCATTTGCTTTGGTATTTTGCACGACAGGGGGAGAGAGGCCGAGAAGGTCTGAAAGAGTTTGACCGGATTTCCGCCTTAAAAAAAGGTACGCAAGGGCAGACATAGAACTGAGGGCACTCTGACAAGTGTTAAGGAATATGGATGATTTGAACTTGTCTGAAGTTCTGCCATCGAAAGACCGGAAGGGGACAGACACTGAATCACAAGTCAGCTTGTCTCACTTAATTGACGGCACATATGCTTTACATCGCTCCTGGGATATCGCCCACAGCTATGAATAGTACAGTTCAGTATCAATGGGAACCCATAGGAGTTGTCACTCACCAAAAACATAGAATAGACGCCAATTACACAGACGGCAAGCCTTCGGTAGATCATATTACCTTAGTCGCGTCCAGGCATCACGGATTCGGAGAGCTCGTACCTGAGGAATGACATTCTTTTGAGAAGAGAAGGGAAGAGTTCACCCCTTATACCACCGACAACTGCCAGCAGCAGCGTTGGTTATAAACTTGACGCGCTTGAGGAATGGGCAACGTGGCGTTTTTCATTGCCACCTCTACAAAACTTGACCCTAACCCCGTTCTGGGGCTTGGTTACTGCTACCAGAGGGCAACCATCAATCCAATCACATCACAGGCTGCACCGCATTCTAATGTCGATCCGTCAAAGGACCACTGGACCTCGCAAACAAAACTCAAAGCTGGCGAGTGTGGCCGGGGACCACTCTAAACTCTCCAAGGTAACAAGCTGTTCCCTGTTCAGCGTTGGTAATCAAGCCATTCACTTTTAAGACGCAGAGGACCTTATTAAAGCGCACCGGGTTCATTGCAACTTGTGCTGCAGCTCTCTTAGTCTCACTCTACTGGACGGGTGTTTTACCTCAGATCCCACATCAACTCATCTTACCAGTGCCATATAGCAATGATAGCAATGGTCCTGCATTCATTGCTCGCGAGCTTCCTGGAAGGGGAAAAGGCATGATTGCCGTTCGGAATATCCGGGTAGGCATTCTCGTTATATGGATAGCCGACTCTAAAACCCTACTGAGACCAGCGGGGAGAGCAACTGATTCGGGAACAACCGTTGATTTTGGTTCCACATGAAAGTGAGTGATCATCACAACTAAACAAGACATGCTTTAATCACAGTGTAGTCAAAACTCCACCTTCCCAGTTGATCTTGGATTTAGTGCAGCAACTTTCCGCTGATAAAGTTGCATCGTTTTACAATTTGTCGCACGTGGATTTGCCTGGGAATCTTTCTCACGAGAAGTTTTCGAAACTGCTTCCATTGGCTATTTTCCAGACCAATGCCGTGGCCGCGGGGTCCAACGTCGGACTATTTCCAACAATGGCACGCCTGAATCATGGGTGCTCCGGCGCTTTCAACTCGGTGTATTCGTGGAGAGAAAGAGAGGGTGTCCTGGTCGTACATGCTCTGAAGGATATCCACAAAGGTGAAGAACTACTAACCGCATATTTCAGAACGCTGCAAACCCGAGACGAAAGAAGGTAGGGGTTGGTTTGTCGTTGTCAGCCTGTGTACGTGTACAAGTAATCCTATCTATTTATAGACACCATCTCAAGCAGAACTATGATTTTCGCTGCACATGTGCATGTTGTGGGTTGCCTGATGAGGAATCAAAAGCATCCGATATCAGATTAACGATGATGAGTGATCTATACAACCGCCTTAGTACGTGGGGCCATGGGGCACTTGATGGGCCGGAGGCTATTCGACTCGTCAAGCGAATTTGGGCTATCGGCGAGGAAGAGGGGTATACTAGCGAGCGTGGCCGTCTGGCGGCCGACGCAGTGTTAGTTGCAGTTGCTCATTCGGAGTACGTCCCTCGAATATCCGGAGTTATGAGGCGAGCGGTAGAAAACGTCACTAAACACATGTACAGTGCCGAAGCAGCTGTGGAGTGGGCCAAACTAGGACTGCAATGGGCATCCTATGAGTTAGGCTCGGATAGTGACCTTGCCGAAGAGATGCGAATAGCAATCCGGGAACCAAAAAGGCATACGATGTGGGGACAACGATCGGTGATGGCGGTTGGGAAGCCTCTGGAAAGGATGTCCGGGGTGTAACGCATAACAGTCGTTACGATGGATCTATGTACAGTCAAACACGAGGGTGTACTGCATGTGTCAACACACGGAGATGGTTCCTTTGCCCACGGGGCCCAAACATAATGGCCCGAATGCTTATATAACCCGAGACATTGCGCCCACGCGTCGCATGAATGCTTACATAATTTCGCCAGCATCATCGGCTCTACTCATATATACAGGCGACCTCGCCTCCCTTTGTCTAGAACTCTCACCATTTCCCCTCCCATGGCGCTTTCCCTTTCCTCCGACGTCCTTGTCCTCCTCTTGGGCGTTGTCTTGGCTGCCCTCTATCTCTTCCGTGACCAGATCTTCAGCTCGTCTCCCAAGCCGAAAACCACTGCCGTCCCTGTCAAGGAGACAAATGGCCAGGGAAACCCTCGTGACTTTGTTGCGAAGATGAAGGCTGGAGTAAGCCGCTCTCTTTTACCTTTCAGTTCCATCCTGATAAATGTTTGGTAGAAAAAGCGTCTTGTCATCTTCTACGGATCGCAAACTGGAACCGCCGAAGAATACGCCATTCGCATCGCCAAGGAAGCCAAGTCCAAGTTCGGTCTCGCTTCCCTCGTTTGTGATCCTGAAGAATATGACTTCGAGAATCTGGACCACATCCCCGAGGACTGCGCTGCAATTTTCGTGATGGCCACTTACGGTGAAGGTGAACCTACGGATAATGCCGTACAGCTTATGCAAAATCTTTCGGATGAGTCTTTCGAATTCAGCAAGGGTGAACATAAGCTCTACGGTCTCAAGTATGTCATTTTCGGCCTCGGGAACAAGACGTACGAGCATTACAACGTTATCTCGAAGCAAGTCGACGAATACCTTACAAAGATGGGCGCTACCCGGATTGGCCAGCGTGGTGAAGGCGACGACGACAAGAGCATGGAAGAAGACTACCTCGAATGGAAAGACGGCATGTGGGAAGCATTTGCTCGCGTTATGAATGTAGAGGAGGGCCAGGGTGGCGACACAGCCGACTTCGCTGTGTCAGAGATTCAGGACTCTCTCCCGGCCGAGAAGGTCTATCGCGGTATGCTACCTCCGTCCCTCCAGTTGATGATGATTTGTTTATATTTCTCCTTTAGGCGAGTTGTCTGCTCGTGCCCTCGCTAGATCCAAAGGCATTCATGACGCGAAGAATCCATACGCTTCTCCCATTTCCATCTCCCGCGAGTTGTTCCAGAATACCCATAATCGCAATTGTGTTCATGTGGAACTCGACATCGAAGGGTCCGGCATAACATACCAACACGGTGACCATGTTGGCGTTTGGCCCTCCAATCCAGGTGTTGAGGTGGAACGCCTTCTGTGTGCACTTGGCCTCTCGGAGAAGAGGGACACCGTCATTGGAATCGAATCTCTCGACCCGGCCCTTGCGAAAGTGCCATTCCCAGTACCCACAACATACGCCACCGTACTCCGACACTATATCGACATCAGCGCTGTTGCAGGCCGCCAAATTCTCGGCGTGTTAGCCAAATTCGGACCTAAACCCGAAGCCGAGACATATCTCCGAAACCTCAACACCCGCAAAGAAGACTACCATGCCGTCATCACCGAGGGCTGCCTCAAGCTTGGCGAACTTCTCCAGCTCGCTGCTGGAAATGATATCAAAGTAGCTCCGACTCCCGGGAATACTACTGCATGGAATATTCCCTTCGACATCATTGTCTCTTCGATCCCTCGCCTCCAACCTCGGTATTACTCTATCTCTTCTAGTCCCAAGCTTAATCCAAACTCGATCCACGTCACCTGCGTCGTGCTCAAATATGAGTCCGCCGGTTCTCGGATTCCACCTCGCTCGATCTTTGGTGTCGGCTCCAACCTCCTTCTCAACCTCAAATATGCCGCCAACGGCGAGATGGCCTCATTCATGAGCGGAGGCACGGAGCTCTCATTCCCAGCTTACGCCATCGAAGGTCCCCGAGGTGCTCATCACGAAGGGCCTATCTATAAAGTTCCCATCCATGTCCGTCGATCCACCTTCCGCCTTCCTACTAACCCGAAGAGTCCAATCATCATGATTGGGCCCGGCACCGTAAGTTGCTCGCCTGGGTGTTACATTTAGTGTTCTCACGAATTCTCTGTTCAGGGCGTTGCACCGTTCCGTGGGTTTGTCCAAGAACGTGTTGCCCTTGCTCGGCGTTCAATCGAGAAGAATGGTCCAGATGCATTGAATGACTGGGGAAACATCTTTCTTTTCTATGGTTGTCGGCGTTCGAACGAAGACTTCCTTTACAAGGAGGAATGGCCAGAATATGTCAGGGAACTGCAGGGCAAGTTCAAGCTTCACACGGCGTTCTCTCGCGAGCCGCCATATAAACCCGATGGTGGGAAGATCTACGTTCAGGACCTCATCTGGCAGGAGCGCACACAAGTCGCGGATGCAATCTTGAATGGCAAGGGTTACATCTATATCTGCGGCGATGCGAAGAGCATGAGCAAAGCCGTTGAGGAGACTCTCGCACGCATCCTCGGTGAGGCGAAGGGTGGCTCGGCAGAGGTAGAGGGCGCAGCGGAGGTCAAGCTGCTGAAAGAGCGATCAAGATTAATGCTCGATGTTTGGAGTTGAGCGATGTTAGACTAGTATCGTACAGTGACTCCTTTGCGTTCGTTAGAGTACACATGTAGTATTGGTATTTCAATGATAACACTAGATGGGCCTACACTAATCTAATCAATAGTTTTTCTTTCAAAGCAGGGAAGGCTTGCTTGGTGGTCCGAGATGGGCGACACTCACGGCGAAATGACTTGAAAATAGACGCGGACTCCGAGCCAGCTCACATATGACCATATTAGTATCATTAAGCTCTCCACTACCTCACAGCTTCCTTCCTAGACGGAATCATCCTGCCATAGTGTTTCTATTTGGATGCTTAGACCAGGAACCTGTCGATTGTTACTCACTACTTTTCCGCGCACGCATGTAAGATTCTTTCCGACCACATCTCCCCCCAAACAAGACACCGATTCGCGACCACCACGCTCCAACGACTCCTTGGAAGAGAGTACGCTAAACTCGCAGTTGGAATACTCGAGTTCCACTCCGTCTTCTTCTGGCCCTATTTTCACCAAAGCTGGTGAAGGCATCGAGCACGTACAATCCATTATCCGACGCTGGTCCGAGCAAAACTCCATTGCATTTCGCCAGCGTACGGACAGTCTTATCGCGCGTCTAGCCGCTTCCTTCACTCGCCTCGGAGGAGAAATTAACAGAGTGACTGGGTACGATGAAATCGAGGCACTGAAGCGACAAGTCGTCTCACAAGGTACGGTCTGGCCGCGCTCTCTATCCCAGCGCGCATGACGACTCGGATACATAGAGGCTCGCATTTCCGCCTCGAGGAAGGCTGCCCGCGACGCAAAGGCGGCTTACGAAGAAAGCGTGGAGAAGCGCTCCGAGTCGCAGCGCGAGGTCAATAGCCTGCTGGAACGCAAGTCGATGTGGACCGACGCGGACGTTTCGCGGTTCACGGCGCTGGTGCGGGAGGACCACGCGCTGGAGCAGGACGAGGCGCGGGCCAAGGCGGGCGTCGCGCGCACGGAGGACGCGGTGGAGCGCGAGTTCAGCGCGCTGATGCGCACGATCCTCGCGCGGTACCACGAGGAGCAGGTCTGGTCGGACAAGATCCGCAGCGTGTCGACGTACGGGCAGCTCGCCGTGCTCGGCGCGAACGTGCTCGTGTTCGTGTTCGCCATCGTGCTCGTCGAGCCGTGGAAGCGCCGCAGGCTCATGCAGGCTTTCGAGCGCAGGGTGCGGGAGATGGAGAAGGCGAACTTGGACGCGGTGGCTGTGGGGATGGGGGCACTCGAGGCTCGGCTGGAGGAGCAGGAGGATCGAACGCTTGCTCGGCTCGCGGAGGGTTCGGGCGCGCCGGCACCCGCTCTTGCGTTGCAGGAAGAGAGAAAGCGTCCGGCGGTGGTGTTTGCTGGTATCGCCCTCGCACGCGAGGACGCGATGCTGATTGCAGCGTCCATGTCTGCTGGTATAGTAGCATGGACCCTCCGAGGCTGGCTGGGCCTTTGACGCCGGGTGTTCGGTGCCCTCACCGCACCTGTTGCTCGAGCCAGGGCTTCCAGTGTGTCTACTAGTAGTAGTAGCGTACAGTACGGTAGGACCTTGTGATTGTTCTATAAACGGCTACCCTTGTCGAGCTGAGTGGTGAGCAAGCCCGCTGGATCGGCCAACGTGCGTTTCACCGTTCTCTCAAACTTGAATGTCATAACCAAACGCCCGACTCATCGGAATATTTCCCCGAATAAAAAGAGCTCGGTCCCAGGCGGTTGACACACGAATCTACTCGGCCATGACTTCTTTCATCATCAAAGCCCAGGCTAATCGGCCCGTCCCAGAATTTTGGCGGGCAGACAAGGAATGTGTGTTCTGTCGGATCATCCGTGGCGCGGCGCACGCCCATCGCGTTTATGAGGACAACCACGTCGTAGCTTTTCTAGGCGAGTTATCATAGTCACGCCATCCCTGGACGGTGTCATCCTAAAGGCCAAGCCTCACCCGCAGATATACTACCGCTTCGCCCCGGGCACACACTGGTCGTACCCAAAATCCATTGTTCGAGGATTTCTGAACTTCCCTCAGAATACGCGGCCTCCGTTGGGATAGCCATATCCCAGATATCCAATGCCTTGACGAAAGGTGCGCCCCGCCGGCATTTCATTCATGCCAGTGATCCGAGGACTCACAGTTATGCTCACAATATTGGGGACTTTTGTAGCTGTCGACAACACGGCCCTTAACGTGGTTTGTAACCAAGAGTACGCACAGGTTGTCCCGCACGTGCGCCTCATTTTATTATTACCTTCCTTTATTATCTTCCTTAGTACACCCGATCTCACTGTCAGCAGGTTCACTACCATATAATTCCTGCCCCGAAGTTCAGCACATTGCCGACTGGCTTGGGTCCCAGAGATCCGAATCAGGAACTGGCGCCAACAGGAAAGGACATGCACCGAAAGGAATACGAGTCGCGCGATGAACTCGACGAGGATGATGCAGATGTGTTAGTAGAGAGGATAAAGGCATATCTGTAATTTGTTACGACCAGTAACGACCACCGCCCCCCACTGGCATACCCCCATTCACTTGCGAGTTCCGCAGCCCATGAGCTTACCATCATCTTCATCAGTTCAGCCAAGAAAGAGTGTTCCCGCGTGTGAGAAAAAAGCTAGCAACCCGATTAGCACTTTGAGGTCCTTGTATGGGGCGCGATCGCCAGACTAGGTGGTGCCCTGCCCGAGGTTTCGCCAGACAGTCGGCTGCGTGTAGCTCCAATTGCCAGTGCCGGCCCGGCCTATAAACAGAATCAAGCCGATTACCGTGACCCTCACTAGTATTGCTTTGACGTATACTCACCCACGATGAGCTCGGAGACAAATACCGAGCTGGCAGATCAAGTGCAAGAATGGCTACGCGTTGACCGAGTGCGTGTGATTGACGTGCTAAACGTTATGTCTCACCGTTGAATCGCGGACGTCAAGAATCCGGCCAGCAAACAGGAGATTTCGGGTTTATGGGCTGCCGGACATATTGGCGAATTAAAGAAAAGGCTAGGGTATGCCACTATGCAGCGTGTTCTGCGGACCCATGTGAATTGCGTCGATCAGGTCTCGCATAGAGTTTGGGACTGCAGGTCTGCCAGTGATCAACTGCGAAGAGTATTTCGATAGCTTAAGGCGTTACTGATCATCTCACCTTTCTAGGTCTTCGTGGCCGGATGGAAGCCGGTTGGTCGCGCATGAATGACTTGATTGTCATACAGGCCTCGCAGGTCCGTGAAAATGCCCTGATATTGCGAATCGAGGATAGCCAAGCGGTGTGATGACTTAGGGCCTATGCGCTTACGTTCTTGCGTACGTCGACGACGCTCGGGAACGCGGAGCAGTCATCGGATACGACCATAGGCACAACTCTGAAAGGTGGGCGCGGCTGACCGCCGCTGCATTCATCGATAAAGGCGTTAAGGCCTATCTTTACCGCGGCCTTGTCCACACCCCGATGCAAGTCCTGTATTTTGGGCGTTCCGCAGGGGTTGCTCAACCAGTTCTAGGGTCCCTTTCGGCGTGAAGAGATTGAATGCTGCGTGTGGGGTGATGATTACAGGTCATTTCACGATGACTTGCATCCATACCTTACTGACGGGATCATTATACCCAGCTAGCCATAATCCCAAGGTAGTACATTCTCTCTCTCTCGCGCGCGACAGTATACTTACTGTACGAAACCCTAGCACGACAATGGTTATAAGGTGAGCCCATGGTCCTGGTGTTTTTCAGCAGGACACTCATCGTGTTAGGTGTACTGGGAGAACGGGGTTCAGGTACGGTCGTAATGGATTCTAGTCAGCCATGCCATGGTCTCGAACGTATGCACTGCTCAGATCATCGGCCCACATGACACAGGCATCTCAGAATCCATCCTTGCCAATCTAGACCCGAAGAGGTGGGACGCGGACTCCGTGCTGATGGATCCATTGTGTGTCGATCGTACTCGTGAGATGGTCGAAGGTTACTTCAATCACATGGCTTCTCTCACCCAATACAAGTGAGGCGAAAACGATGACTTCCCCTTACGGAGCGCTAGAATTGCATTCTCCCTAGAGCTCTCAACGAATCGACGGATATCAAGTTTGTCAACACTTCCATGCACGGCGTCGGCCATGTATTCGTCAGTCGAAGCTTCGAGTGCTTTGGCTTCAAGCCCTTCATCCCCGTGAAAGAACAGCAGAGCCCTGATCCGGAATTCCCTACCGTCAAATTTCCCAATCCAGAAGAGGCAGGTATGTCCCATACTTTACCCACCAACGATGGTCCTGTGATTACGACCCGGTTCCAGGAGCCTTGGTAAATAGAAGTCTCAAGTTTGAGGCACAGTGCTGAAGTGCAAGCAAAGGACCTTGCCATTCGTACCGCGGAGGCAACGGGCGCGACTTATGTTCTCGCGCAGGATCCTGACGCAGATAGGTTTTCTGCCGCAGAGAGAAGGTACAGTTGTTCACGGTATTATCTGGCTCGACCCTCTCACCAACTTTGTGGTTTTCGCAACAGGATTAACGGGACCTGGGTAATGTTCACCGGAGATCAACTAGGTGCTCTTTTTGCTGGAAGAATAATGGAGCAGTACAAGGCATCGGGTAAACCCCTAGGTAGGTCACGACCTTTCCCTCTAGCATGTAGTGCTGATACGCGTTCGCTCCGGCCGAAAAACGAATAGATAAACTGTCTATGGTGGCATCTACCGTGAGCTCCAAAATGATTGAAGCCATAGCAGCAGCCGAGGGATTCAAGTTTGCCGAGTGTCTCACTGGTTCGTAATCGTCTGTGTTGTCGCGTTCGTGGTTAATTGCTAGCGGTTAGGTTTCAAATACATCGGCAACACCGCTTTGGCTCTGGTTGAGCAGGGATTCGAAGTCCCTTTTGGGTATGAAGAAGCTATTGGATTCATGATCGGATCCGAGATTCGCGACAAGGATGGCGTTGCAGCTGCGGTATAGTCCTGTTCTAGGTGGCGTTCTGGAGAAGGCACCGACTGTTTTCAGGTTTTCTTCGCTGAGCTGGTTGCACTGCTACATAGAGAGGGAAAGACCGCCAGTAGATTCCTTCAAGAGTTGTATGACAGGTACGTAAACATTGTACGTGGTACTGGCGACTTTGCGAATCTTGTGCGTGATAAGATACGGGTACTTTGAAGTGGGTTTGCTTCTATGCAATATCGGTATTACACGTCTAATTTGCCTTCAGACAAACAACAGCTATTTCGTCTGCGACGACCCCCTGGTCATCGACCAGATCTTCGCACGTCTTCGATGTTATGATGGGCAGGTTAGTTCCACAGTTGGACCTTTTATTCCTGGCGTGAAACCTTCATTTAAGGGCCCGACCAAGAGGCCAAGCTATCCCATGTCTATTGCCGGCTTGGCGGTAACCAGCGTTGTGGATTTGACCGTGGGCTACGATAGCACAAACCCACCCACGTACAAACCCAACTTGCCGCTATCATCAGGCCACATGATACAATTTCGAGCAGCTTCGAAGGATGGGCTCAAAATCGTGTTGACAATAAGGACGAGCGGAACGGAGCCGAAGGTGCGTATGAGAGACATGTTGGGGTGGGAATGGTCGATATCTGCTTTTCGACAGATCAAGTACTACTTGGAAGGAAATGGACAAGACCTTAATGCCGTCCAGAAGGTGCTGAGGGAGGTCGTGAGAGAACTAAATGACGAATGGATGCAGGCGAGCCTCAACAAGTTAGGGCGTCCATAGAGACGGTAGGACTGTAGGACTACCGGATCCACACTGAAACATGTCATGCGAATCGAGCCTTTCTCCGCTTGTTCAATTCTTTCGCGTGCTCCCATCCTTCAACGGTGACCCTGCTCTCGTGCTTAGTGAGGCCAATTAGCCTAATGGAGAATCGTCAACATATGCGTGTATCGCAGAAATGAATGGAAGGGGGCCGACCGGGCAATGGCGATGGTTCGTTTCAAATCTTCGGGCGACATGGCATTGTCCGCCTTTCTTTGTTGCACAAAGTCTTCTTGGATATGCTGCGTGGGAATCAAGATATAGTCAGCGAACGGGCGTTAGGAACTGGGTCTAACTTGTACCTCCGAAATCG
>Ga0137390_10002930_pt1 | contig 13757 bp, 7 predicted proteins | sample 15con2h24AmetaG_FD_104937 | JGI IMG/M metagenome (GOLD analysis project Ga0137390, IMG submission 104937) | Vadose zone soil microbial communities from Angelo Coast Range Reserve, California, USA - 15con2h2.4A metaG | ecosystem: Environmental > Terrestrial > Soil > Vadose zone > Saprolite... | reverse complement strand
TGCAATAGCAAAATCTGCTTCGGCTCGTAGCCGATAAGGTCCTTCGAGAACTTCTCGTAATAGTCAAATACCGTACCCGTATAGGAAAGATAGGAACTGACCAACTGCTGCTGCAGTGCCGAGTCACCGCGCCGGCGAGCATCTTCGTAAACGCCAGCGTACATCCAGTCCCAAGCGTCCATGGTAACTGGCGCTATCCGATAACCTCGGTCCACGAGGAAGGCTTCAGCTTCGCGGCGGGTCGCGAGGTCCCGTCCAGTATCGAGATACGGATGCCGCAGATAGCGCATCTTCATGTTGTGCTGTGCCAGCAGGAGGGTAGTCACTGTCTCGCCCCGGATAACGTCCTCTTCCCATTGCTTCAGAGTCACCCGATTCAGTGAGGCGTGGCTGAAGGTGTGGTTGCCGAGTTCGAAGCCATAGTCGCCCCACATGCTTAGCGCCTTGATGCGGTCGTCCACCTCGCCGAATTTGTAGAGCTTCTTTTCGTTCACGAAGCCAACTGCCGGGACTTTCTGATCCCGCAACGTTCCCAATATCTTCGCTGTCATTTCGACGATTTCGGTTCCGGTCATAAAGTTAGCACTTGCCGCGGGAAGATCATCAATCGTGATAGCGATTTCGCGTTGTGGCGGATTCTGCGCGCTGAGCGGCAAAGCGGCAGTCATCAGCAAAACCGGCAGAACCACAATCAGTCTCTTGCACATTCGCTTCATTGGTATGCTCCTGCGCACAGAAAAACTCTTACTCCTTCAAGCCCGCCACTTTGCCTCGCAGTACGGTGACTGAAGCTTTAGGGAGCGTGAACGTAGTTTGCGAGCCGGCCGGCACACTAGTGGCAACCGGCGGATGGTCTGGATCAGGATGACTGTTCGGCCCGTCATTGATCCACCCATACTGCTCGCTGCCGAAAGTCACGACCTTGACTGTCCCGGAAAATGACGCTTCTCGTTTGTTCTTGGTATCCTCAAACATAACCTGGACCATGTGCGGAGTGGTTTCGTCACGATTTACCAGCATTAACGACCAATTGCCATCGGGACGGAGCACCGCATAAGACGTCACAAGAACGTTTCCCTCCGGATCTTTGATATCAGCTGACGAGGGGAACATGTGATGGATACCGGCGCGGTGCTGCACCCATTCCAGGTTGATCATGTGAGCAGCGAAATAGGGCGAAGTGTAGCCCTTGATGTCGTAGTTTTCGTCGGAAACGAAATTCGACCACGAAGCCCAACCCAGGCAGGTATTTTGCACGCCTTGAGGTTGAATGGGAGAATGGTAGAAGGCTGAGCCTCCTCCCTCGAAGAACGACCCTATGCTGTCCGCCAGCCACAGAGCAGTAAAAATCGTAGTCATAGGCCCGGTGAGTGCGAAGGAAAGGTGACTCTCGGTCACCATCAGCGGTATGTCTTTGGGCACACCATCATCTCTCCACACTTGCAGGATGTGCTTTATCAGTTGCGGTTCGGTGTAAAGAGTTTTCCAGGTGATGGTGCAAGGTTCGAAAGGATAGTGCTCAAACGAAACGAAGGCCAGGTCGGAAAGTCGGCCGTGGGCCTTCAGGTAAGCCACGAATCGTCCCATCCAAGAGGTTCTCCCCTGGGAGTCAGGCCATACTCGGATGTCTTCATTCACGCCCTCGAAAATTGGCCCGCCCAGCTTGAGCTTGGGGTCAATCTTATGAATGGCCGCGGCCCACTGAAGGTAAAGCGCAGCGTAGTCCTCCGGCATGGCGTGCTTGCCATCAGGCTCTTCTCCCATCTCGATGTAGCCGATGGGGTAGCCGCGCTTCTCAATGTAAGCAATCTGAGCGGCGGCATCTTCCGGCGTGCCGTAAAGCAGGGTGACGGGAATCATCGCCGGCAGGTTGTTAGTGAGCCCACTGGTGAAGAGAATGTCGAAGCCGGCGTGCTGGTAAGCGCCACTATCGTTTACGTCCTCGGCGGAATGCCAAGGATCAATAGACGAAACGCAATATGTAGTTTCCTTCTCCGTGGGATCTTTTGGCGCCTCGATGAAAGGGCCGTTGGCGTCAATTGTGCCTGCAGCAATTTGCTGCATGGCATAGCCGACGCAGTTGCGAACGTCGGCTGATCCGTGCTCGTCGCAAATGTTCGAGGATTCCGTCATCAAGATGCGCAGGTAGCGTGTGGAAACGGGTGTTTCGGCGAGTTTCAGAGTGACGGTGCCGCCTTTCGCGTCTTTCCCGTCTTTTAATGCGCCCGAGGAGAAAACTTTCCATTCACCCTTGGGGCCACCATCGAAATCAAGTGCATTGGTGCCTGTCCAATATTCCACCTGGTAGATCGTCGCATAGGGGCTGGCCCAGACGATGCGGACCGCATTCACCGGCTTCTCGGCCTTCAGGTCCACGACCACCCATTGGGGATGCATCGCGTCACTCTCGCCTGTGAACTTGCTGGTGAGGTACGGATTACTCTTCCAATAGGTCAGGTTCGGCCCGGGCACAGGACGATCGCCGCTGGTTGCAAAACCGCGATGAGGCAACGCATACGCTAGGATGTAACGAGTTGGTTCTTTGAGTTCGGTGCTGCCAGTGAAGTATCCACTCCGGTGCGCGGCATCGCTCCATGTCCCATTTTCCGTCCAGTGCCAGGCAGCCATGCGGAGCTCGGTATTGTTACGGTAAGTGATTGGTCCCCAGCCCGCTGAGAGAGATTCCTGCAAGATATGTGGCGTAAAAACCTTGTCGATACCCGTTCGCGAAAGGACATCAATCGAACTGCCGAGAGCGCCGTCAGGATCGAACGAATTGATGGCATGGCCTGGGGTCGCATCAACGCGAACCGTGGTGGGCTGGGCCGCTGCAACATCTGTCTGGGATTGGGCAGAAGCAGTTCCGCTTGACACAACCAGAGAAAAGACAGCGATCGCGGTTGCAGTCCAGCTCAACGGTTTTGGAGTACGGATTCGAGGGCGGCAAGAAAGAGGAACGGACTGCAAAGCAGCACACATGACAGCACTGTTTGCTCTCTCCAATTGGCGCATTCGTTATCCCTTCTCAAAGGTATCTCTCGGCGCGGAAAGTGACATTTTACGCCGAGGCTCGGGTTGGACTCCTAAACGCTTTTTGGATGAGCGTGTAACGCGCGGCGCCGATGATGCCTGAATCGTCATTCGCCACAATCTTAACTGGCATGTCAGCGAGAAGGGCACGCATGCGGCCTTTGTCGAGAAATGAGTTCATGAAGACGGGATCCTGCATGCGGGGGACGATTTTTGCGGCGATGCTTCCACCAATGAAGATGCCCCCGGTGGCGAGGAAATTCAAGGCGCAGTTGCCAGTCTCCGATCCGTAGACACTGACGAAAATGTTCAAGGTCTGGTCGCAGATTGCAGCCTTGTGTTCAAGGGCAAGTTGGGAAATCAGGGCAGGAGGATCGGGCGCTTCGCTCATCTGCTTCTGCAACCACGCCGGTTCTTCGGCCTTCTCGGCATCGCGAAGAAAATCGTAGATATTCTTGATGCCCGGGCCGGAAAGAATTCTCTCGCAACTCACGTGGCCATACTTTCTGCGCAAATACTGGGCAAGTTCAGCTTCCAGCTCGTTCTTGGGAGCAAAGTCGGCATGCCCGCCTTCGCAAGGGAATGGATGGTGCCTGAATCCGTCCCAATAAAGGCCCGCCACACCTAAGCCGGTACGTGCAGAGATCACAACCCGGTTGCCTTCGGCGTCCTCAATTCCATCACTCAGCGTTACGAAGTCCTTGGACTCAAGCGCGTCGATTCCGTAGGCGTAGGCTTCCAGGTCGTTGATCAGTCCAACCGAGTTGAGTCTGAGTTGAGAGGCCAGCTCACGCGAATCGATCGTCCAGGGCAGATTGGAAATTTTGCTTCTTCCCGCGCGCACCGGGCCGGCGACGCCGAAGCAGGCACTGTGAACCGGAATGCCCTCGTTCTTCACGAACGTGTCGATGATTTCCCGCAGGCCATCGTGCTCCTGACTTTTATAGGTTTTCTCCACCACACACTGCAGCTTGTTGCCTTCGGTTTGAAAGGCGGCCAACCGTGTGCGGGTCGCTCCGATATCGCCTGCGAGAATCATTCGATTGTCCTCCACTCCCGCCCATCGCGTTGCAGCAGTTCGTCAGATTCTTTGGGACCCCAGGTGCCCGCGGCATAGTTGGGAAATCTGCGTGGCGGGAGCGCTTTCCACACGTCGAGCACCGGGTCTACTACGTTCCAGCCAGCTTCCACCATATCTGCGCGCTGGAACAATGTGGCGTCTCCGATCATGCAATCGTAGAGCAGCACTTCGTAGCCTGTGTAAGCGTCCGTGCCAAAATACTTGGAATACTCAAAGCTCATGTCCACCGAGCCCACGCGCAGAATGGGGCCAGGAATTTTCGCGCCGAAGCTGAGCGAGATTCCCTCCACCGGCTGAATCTGGATCACCAGTTGATTGGAATGCTTGTGCACCGGCGTGTTGCGGAAGAGCTCGAATGGGGTCCTCTTAAATTGAATGGTGATCTCGGTATGGCGCTTGGCGAGGCGCTTCCCTGTCCTTAAATAGAACGGCACCCCAACCCATCGCCAGTTGTCTACGTTGAGTTTGAGCGCGACGAAGGTTTCAGTCTTCGATTCCGGGGAGACTCCCGGCTCCACCCGATAACTGGGGACCCTTTCATCGCCGATGAGGCCATCTGCATACTGGCCGCGAACGCTGCATTGAAGGACATCTTCTGAGGCCAGAGGCTGCATGGCGTGCAGCACCTTGGCCTGCTCGCTGCGCACAGCATCGGCATGGAACGAGACCGGCGACTCCATGGCTATCAGGCTCAGAAGCTGCATTACGTGGTTGGGAACCATATCGCGCAGAGTACCTGCAGTGTCAAAGTATCCTCCACGTTGTTCGACGCCTACAGTTTCTGTGTTGGTGATCTGCACGTGGTCAATATAGCGGCGGTTCCAAATAGGCTCGAAGATGGCGTTGTCAAAACGAAAGACCAAAATGTTCTGCACCGTTTCTTTGCCGAGGTAGTGGTCGATGCGGTAGATCTGGTTTTCGGCCAACACGGCTTTGATCTCGCCGTTCAAGGCGCGGGCAGAATCGAAGTCATGGCCGAACGGCTTCTCGATAATCACTCGCCGCCAGCGGCCATTCTCCTGGTTGGAGAGTCCAATCCCGCCCAACCGTTCGATGATAGAGGCAAAGAATTTGGGCGAGGTCGCAAGATAGAAGAGAACATTGCCATCAGTTTTGTGCTGCTGGTCTATCTGGCTGAGCCGGGTGCCGATAGTTGAGTAAGTGGCCGGATCCGCAAAATCGCCACACTGGTAATAGAGCCGCTGCTGAAACCAGTCGCAAGCCTCAGTACCACGATCTTCAGCAGGCAAGAATGACGTGACCTGGTTGCGAAACTGTTCGTCGCCGAGTCGGTCAACTGCAACTCCCAAGATGGCAAAAGTCTTTGGGAGCAACGAGGCCTTGACCAGATTGAAAAGCGCGGGAACGAGCTTTCTTTTGGTGAGATCACCCGACGCCCCAAAAAGGACCATGGCACAGGGGCCAGCCGCTTGGCCGAAGTGTGCGGCCTGCTCCCGATTGTTCGTAACCGCAGTTGCCATGCGTCGCCTTCTACGAGTTGCCGCAGTGGGATATTTTAGGCCCGTAGCCCGGAGAATATCTGAAAAATCTTTGACCGGTTTGGCGGATGCAAAAACGCTTACAACGCCGAGGAGGATGCCACTCCATCATCGGCAGATTGGGGGCAGGCACTTGATAGCAGAGATGGAGACGGAAGCGGCAGAACAAAGTCCAGCCGCATCAACGCGAGGTATTCCCCAACACCTCTAAAACAGGAATTTCAGCGCCAGCTGGATCTCACGCGGCGGCTGCGCAGCCAGAATGTGATTGAAGGTCGGAGAGCTAATGTCGCTGTCCGGGAGTCGGAAATTCGTATGATTCAGGACGTTGAAGAACTCCGCGCGGAACTGAACTTCCTTCGATTCCGCCACCCTAATATTCTTAAATGCAGAGAAGTCCCAGTTCGCATATCCCGGCCCTTCCGCGATGTTTCTGCCTGCCGTGCCAAATTGTTGCACGGGAGAGTTGGGGTCGGGAGTGATTCGGGCAAACGCACTTGCGTTGATCCAGGCGTTGGCTGAATGCGGTCCGGAATTGGGGTTCTGTCCCGCAACGAGATCCGGGCGGTTGGCAGAAAAGCCAGTGATCTCCGGCGCTCCACCTTGCTCGGACACGTCCCGGGAATCAAAGACTGTAAACGGTGTTCCGCTCATTGCGGTTACGATTCCGTTAAGCTGCCACCCACCTAGCGTGTGCTGATACCAGCCTTGGGGATGTTGCCAGAATGGAAGACTCCACTGGTAGCTCAGCACGAAGCGGTGCCGGGCATCGAACAGTGAGCGGCCACGCTCAGCGGCCAGATCGAAGGGATTTTGTGCCAAATCATTTTCGCCGGCAACGGGTTTCGCTGCCGAACCTGTCATGTTGAAGGAAGATGCGTCATCTATAGACTTCGACAGGGTGTAGGAAGCGAGGAATGAAAGGCCATGATTAAAGCGCTTCTTCAGACTGGCCTCGAGCGCGTTGTAGGAAGAATTGGCGATGCCCGCGATCAGACCGGTCGAAGAATAAGTGCAAGGCGGGCTGGTCGCACTCAGCGTGCAACCGGAATAAAGCCGCCGCCGGTCGGCATTGCCTGAGGTGGAGTTCGGCTGGTTGGTCGTGGGATCAATGCCCGGCACATAGACCGCTGGATTGCCCTCGATGAAGCGTGGTAGCTTGGTTCCCTTGGTCCCCACATAGCCGACCTCGAGCAACAGGTCTTTAGCCAGCGACCTCTGTACGTTCAAGTCCCAATCTTGGGTGTAAGGAAGGGGCAAGTTGGGCGTGAGGGTCAGGTTCGTAAGAGGCGTGGCGAACTGCCCTGCAATAGGCGGGTTGCCGTTGAACGGATCGGAGAAGTTGAAGAACGGCGACGGCCCGACCTGCGGGGTTTGCAGGTACGGTGGCGCGCTGATTGGCGATTGCAGCGGTCCGCCTTGGCCTGTGTAATAAGGTTCGTAGAAAATTCCGTAGGCCGAAGTCACCAGCCATTTCGCATCGCCCATCGGGTCCCAAGCAATGCCCACTCGCGGAGCGAAGCTCTTCTTGAACGTCGGAATCAAGCCAGCAGGCACATCTTTATCACCCGGATAAAGCAGTCCGGCTGGCGCACTCGGCACGACCGTTGACTGCCTTCCCGGAATCCACAGCGCTTGCCGATTATGAATTTCTGTGTAGGGAAACGGTAATTCGTAGCGCAAACCATAATTGAAGGTCACTCGCCGATTGAGCTTGTAAGTATCCTGAGCGTATCCGTTCAGCGCATCTCCTCGAATGCCCCGGTTGAAATCGCCTCTGCCCTGCAGAAATACAACCGGCACGCCCCACAGGAAACTGGCGAATGAGTTCGTCACCGGGAACGGCACAAACACAAAAAATCCATTTGTGGCGATGCCTTGGAGGGCAGTCACCTGTAAGTGCCGATATCCACCACCAAATTTTAGCTCGTGGGCGCCTCGCACCCAGCTCAACGCGCCGGAATAATCGAAAGCGTTTTCGTAAGTATTACGAGGCCCGGTGATTGGATCACCGACTGACGTGTAACCATTCACCTGAATGAACGGCGGCCCAGCAGCCAAGGCCAGGCTCGGAGAGTATCCGAATCCAAGGCTCGCAAGCGAAGTGTGATTGATATGTTCATCAACCAGGAACTTGTTTCGCAGGTAAGAGATCCGGAAAACCCCAATCATCGCGGGAGAGAAGGTATGTGTTTCCTGCCCTACGAAATTCTGCGCGCGATGGTCTTCTCCGACGGGATAACCGGGAATACTTGCGCCCGCCGGCGAGAGCGGATCGAAGCGGTTGACGTTGTTGAACATGTAGCGGAAGTTCAGCGTGTCTGTTGCCGTAAGGTAGTGGTCAATGCGCAGACCAAACTGGTTCCGGTCGTCGCGGAGAGTTCCAGTGGAGAGAAATCCATTGGCGCCGACATCAGGCTTCGGAAACAAACCCAACAAGCTCACCGAGAAGCCGCTCTGAGCCAGCGGATTGGTCGGATCTGGCGCCGGCATCTGATTGAATGGATAGGGCTGGTTGAAGAAGATGTTGAAAAGCTGGTGAATGGGTTGGCTAGGAGGATCACCAGGCGGGTTGGGTGGCTGTCTATCATTACAAATGCCATTCACGTCAAAGCCATTAATGCACATCGCGCCGAAATCGCCTTGCCGTTCGGCGAGCGATGGAACCGCGCTTATAACGCTGTCGCCTTTGCGGTTGCGGAAGCCTTCGTAGAATCCGAAGAAGAAAGTCTTCCCTCGACGCAGCGGACCGCCGACGCTTGCGCCAAACTGGTTTTGCTTCAGGGGTTCAACCTCCGTGTCAGGAAAGCGGGTTGCATCAAGGGCATCATTACGCAGGAACTCCCAAAGCGCGCCGTGCAACGCATTCGATCCGGAACGCGTGATGATGTTGGTGGTCGAGCCCAGATTATGTCCGAATTCGGCGTTGGAATTATGGGTCAGGATTCTGAACTCTTCGATCGCATCAATCGGCGGCTCCAGGACAAATCCGCCGTCCACGCCATTGAAGTTGTTCGCGCCATCTATCAGGAAATTATTCGACTCGGGTCGTTGGCCATTGACTGCGTACCCCTGCTGTTCCCGGAGCGAGCCTCCCGCTTCCAGAAGGCCAGGCGTAAGCGGCACGACTCCCGGCTGGAGCGTTCCAAGCTGGGAAAAATCGCGCCCGTTCAGCGGTAGATCGAGGATTTCGCGTTCGTGCACAACTTGCCCCATGCTGGTCACTGTGGGTTGGATCAGTTCGGCGTCGGCTTGCACCTGCACTCGTTCTTTCTCGGAGCCAACCGTTAGGTGAACCGGAACAGCGGCAGTTTCGTTGACGTCTAACTCAATACCCTCTTGCAGATATTCCTGGAAACCCCTGGCGGCGACCTCCAATCGATAATGTCCAACCGGTAGTTCGACCAGCACGTAGTTCCCGCCTCGATCTGTGATTGCTATGCGCTCAAGCCCGGTTTCGACCTGGTGCGCAGTGACGGTGGCGTTTTGCACCACGGCGCCGCTCGGGTCCGAAACTGTTCCCCGAATGTTTCCGGTAATTTGTTGGGCTGAAACAAAGGTAGAGGCAAGCAGGACTGCCAGAATCAGGTACCTAGGGCTAGTCATTGGGCTTCCATTTCCCCGCGAGAAGTGTTTCTTTGACACAACTGGACGACTGCGCCGTCGACAAAGACAAGGTTTTTCCACGAATCAAAGTGACGCGATTATAGAGACGGCGAGAGAAGGATCAATAATGCGAAAGTAGTAGATCGGGGCAGCGTGCAGTGATTTTTTTCTACTATTGCCCCACTAATGAATACCCGTTTATTCTTCCGCGATTCCGAGATTCCGATGACCGCTTCGTGGCCCAGCCCTATTTCCGTAATTCCAGTCCGGAAAGAGAATCTGCGGCGGCAACTTGGGCTGGCATCGGCGACTGCGGCCGTGGCCGGCGAATCCATCGCAGTTGGAATCTTTCTTACTCCCGCAGGAATGGCGAAGTCCCTCGGGTCTCCTTTTTGGCTTCTGCTTGTCTGGATCACCGTAGGCGTCCTAGCGTTGTGCGGAGCGCTCTGCTACGGCGAACTCGCCGCGCGCTTTCCACGCGATGGCGGCATCTATGTTTATCTTCTGGAAGCTTGCGGTAAGCGAATTGCCTTTCTCTACGGCTGGATGTGTCTTCTGGTTCTTGATCCGGGGCTCACGGCCGCCCTGGCTGTGGGACTGGCGAGTTACGTCGCCTACATCTTTCCGTCTTCGACGCTGGTCATCAAATTCATCGCTATTGCGGTAATTTGGGCGCTCTGTGTTCTGAATATCTTCAGCATCCGCGTCAGCGCGGGATTTCTGCGCTGGACGACCTGGCTCAAGCTGGGAGTACTCGGGTCGCTGGTCTTGTGGGCGTTCGTTATGCGGCTGGGATCATGGTCCAATTTTGTTCCATTCATCGTGCAACATCCTGGCTCGCTGCCATTGGGCCCCGCGCTTGGAGCGGCAATGGTGGGAGCGTTCTTTTCTTTCGGCGGCTGGTGGGACGTAAGCAAGATCGCCGGAGAAGTGCGCGATCCCGGACGCACACTGCCTCGCGCAATGCTGTTAGGCGTGCTGGTTGTAACGGCGATTTATGTCCTGGTGAGCGCTGCATTTTTGTACATTGTCCCGCTGGCGAGAGTTACTTCAGATGAAACCTTCGTCGCCCAAGCCGGAGCGATACTGTTCGGCCGGGCTGGCGGCGTCGTATTTGCGGCCATCGTTGTAGTTTGCGTTCTCAGCAGCCTGGCTGCGCTTATCATGTCCGCTCCCAGGGTGTACTACGCGATGGCGCAAGATGGCCTGTTCCTGCGCGCGGTTGCTCGCGCTCATCCGCGATTCGGCACCCCGGCAAACGCCATCTTTATTCAGGGACTCGTCGCATCCGTGCTAGTGTCGATTGGAAGCTTTCAACAAATCATCTCGTATTTCATCTTCGTCGCCGTTGTGTTCTTGACGCTTACGGGAGCAGGCCTGTTCATTGTGCGATCACGAGATCAAGACATGGCTCCTCCGTTCTTGGCGCCGGCATATCCAATTCCTCTCGCAGTGTTTCTGATATTGATGTCGCTGTTACTTGCGCTTCTTGCTTTACATAGTCCGCGGGAGGCCCTGCTTGGAACTGTTGTGGTTCTGGCCGGAGTGCCGGTCTACGGCGCTTTTCAACGAAAAGTTACAATGACCGCTGGTGTCACGAAGTAGCCCGCAGTAACGCTTTCAAAAAAGGGGGGTGGTCTTGACGATGCAACGATCCGGAAAATCGAAATCTAAAGCCGGCAAGAGGACTCAGCAAATAAAGCCGGCAACCAAGATTGCGATCATCGAAGACGCCGAGGCTACAGGCGATGTCGCGGCAGCCTACGATTTCTGGAGGGCGGGCTCGGGACGACACCAGGTCCCTGGCATCATCAAGTGCTTCGGGGCACGCCCGGATTTTCTGCGCCAGGTAATCGAGTTCTCAAACACTGTCCATTTCTCTGAAGGGCATCTGTCGCGGCGGCATAAAGAAATGATCGCCAGCCACGTCTCCTATCTGAACCGGTGCCCGTATTGACTGGACAGTCATACCTACTTCCTGCGTGTCCAGGGAGCTACAGATGAATGCGTGCAGGCACTCCTCGAAGGCAACCTTGACCAAGCCGCTCTCACCGCGAGCGAGCGGGCCTTGTTGAAGTACGTGGAACTGGTTACAAAGGCTGCTTACAAAACAACATCTGAAGATGTGCAAAAGCTCCGTGACGCGGGCTGGAAGGAAGGACAGATTGCCGAAGCGGTATACGTCACGTCCCTGTTCGCTTTTTTTAACCGTGTCGCCGATGCTTTCGGCATTCCTTCCCAGGAGTACCTCTCAACCGGCAAATTGACGCCCTGATTCCGACGTGCTGCCTGCAGGGGCAATCGAGAGCTAGCGGCTCCTTGTGAAGGTATGCACGGGCGCGGCAGCTTTGACAACGGGAAAAGATTCATCGCCCTTCATCAGTCGCCAGAGAATCCGGTTGAACAGGGCGTCACTCACTCGGTCGGGCGCGCTGAAATCCAGCCCCTCAGACATGCGCGCGGCACCCCCCTTCGGCGCATTCATCTCGTTCATGTCCACCTGAGGAACAACCGCCGTAAACGGCGAGAGGTCAGGAGTCTCAGAGAACACATCCGAAAGTGGCCGACTGAAGTAGTCGAATTTGGACAAACGATCCAGGCCCAGAATGTCTTCGATTGCAGCTAATACGTCGGTGGTATTGGCGAACCGGTGAATCGTTCCGGGACGATTGTACGCGGAAATGACCAGAAACGGGGAACGGTGCGAATCTACATGATCGGGCCCCGACTGCGAATCGTCTTCCAAAACAAAAACTACAGTATCACGCCAGAATGGTGAGCTGGACAACGCTTCTATGATCCGGCCGAGCGCGAGATCGTTGTCGGCCATAAGCGCTTTGGGCGTGCGAAACCCGGCTTTGCCTCCGGCCGTATGATCATTTGGCAAGTGCAGAATTTCAAGCTGCGGCATCTCTTGTTTTTGAATAAACTGCTTCAGTTCTGCGATCCAGGCATCAGCGCGGACTTGATCAGCGATGGCGAGATTAAATGGCGGGTAAGATGGGTTGACGTAAGGAGCTAGCCCGCGACGCTGAAGTACAGCCCGTCCAGCCGCATCTGACCCGTAGACCATTTCGCCATAGTCGCGGAAACTGATTTCCTTTTTCTTGGCCAGATTCCACAGGAAACCGTTGCCCGGCTCGTCAATCTCTTCGAGGTCAATGTCAGCCCGACGATCGGAGTATGCGGATTGGACGGTTTTTTCGTCGTAATCCGTAACGTAGGCGGCAGTCGACCAGATGTGCCCTTGCGAACTTACTTCGGAATTCGTAAAAAATCTGTCGAACAATCCGAAGCGGAGCGCTAAAGAATGATGGTTCGGCGATACTGCCTGCCCAAAGAAGACCAGGCTGGGATCACCATCGCCTTCCTTTAGGTCGCCCAATACCTGGTCGTAAGTGCGGTTCTCCTTGATGATGTAAACGACATGTTTGAACGGCGGATACCTTTTGGTCGGCCTTGCCTCTTCCCAGCGGTTCGCTTCAGCGACTCGTCGCGAATCGTCCGCCAACTCCGATGGAGTGAACTGGGCGGAACAGACCCGCAGAGTTCCGTTGAGTTGCCCCAGGTCGTATCCCATAGGCCTTGTAATTGGTTGTCCCGGAGTCGGACCATCAGGATTCGCGTGACTCCCGTGACCCTTGCCGCTCAAAGCCAGCAGTTGACCACCCGAGTCGAGCACTGCCGTTGGGTACCAGTCTGTCGGTATGCGCCCTTCGAGGCTGGTCTTCAAAGTAGCAGATGGCGAAGTTGATTTCTCTGAAACGTCGAAGACTGCGAGAGCATTATTGTCAGCTTCAGCAACGAACAATCTCGATCCATCTGGCGACAAGGCCAGCGCGTTGGGAGTGCTGCCTTCTGAAGCACCCTTGGTCGCGGCGTCGCTGATGTACTCCAACACTTTTTTCTTTTTTGTGTCGAGCACCGCGATCTGATCTGTACCAGCGAGGGCAACGAACAAACGAGAGCCTGAAGCATTCGACACCAAAGCCGAAGGATGACGACCTACCGTCACCTTCCCAGCTCCCTTTAGCTTCCCGTTACGTCGCGATTTGAAGACCGAAATTGTGTTCGCTCCCCAGGCGGAAACGTAAACCCTTCCATCAGATGCGACTTCAACCGCGTAGGGGTAATGATCTGTACGTAGTCTTTGCACGACTTGCCGCGTGGCAAGATCGATAACCGCAACTCGGTCACCAACATTTTCTGCGACATACAGATAGTTTCCCTGGCGAGATATTGCCAGGCCTGCCGGATATCGCGATCCGGTCTTGCCCGGCTTGCGCTCGCCGAGAACGATCTTGCGCTCGAATTTGGCTGCACCATTTTCCCAGGAATAGCAGAATATCGAGTCGTCATTGCCGCCAGAGATGTAGAGTTCTTTCCCGTCGCGAGAGAATGCGACACCCAGAAATGCGGCATCTTGCTGCAGCGTCTGCACCGTCTGACGCGACTTGAGATCGACAATCTGCAGCCCCTGTTCGCGCCAGCCGCTCAGAACCACTGCGACTCGGTCGCCTCCGGGCGCGACTGCCATTCCG
>Ga0137390_10002929_pt1 | contig 13758 bp, 9 predicted proteins | sample 15con2h24AmetaG_FD_104937 | JGI IMG/M metagenome (GOLD analysis project Ga0137390, IMG submission 104937) | Vadose zone soil microbial communities from Angelo Coast Range Reserve, California, USA - 15con2h2.4A metaG | ecosystem: Environmental > Terrestrial > Soil > Vadose zone > Saprolite... | reverse complement strand
TATGCAGAGGTTGCTGATGAGCTAAGGCATCAGTACGCGCTTTACTACGCGCCACTGAACGCTAAAAAGGACGGGCAATTCAGACGCGTGCGTGTTGAAACCTCGAATCCGACTCACCAGGTAACGGCGCGGATCGGTTACTTCGCCGGCAAGCGTTAGAAAGCTCCACCAGTCTTTTCCCGAAAAAAACCCAACAATTGGCGCTTGGCGAATGGCGGCCAAAATGCTACGCTATGCGCCCGTTGGGCCAGGGCGCGTCGCAGTGATACACATTGGGACCCCAAGGCGCTCACAGAATTCAACTGTTTTGCTTGCTAAGTCTAAGTATTTAAATAGTTGACGTAAAAAGGCGGATGGCGGCATGGTCATTGCGAACAATTTCTGGAATTTGCGAGGTGACGTGTGCTTTCCTTTCCATCGCAAACAAGCAATTTTAAGCAAACAATAGAAGGTTCCGAGGAGAAAAGATGCGACTAATCAAGCGCGCCGAAAAGGGGCTCACCTTAGCAGCCGGCGGCCTACACGACGTTATCCAGTCAGTCAATAAGTACAAACCAAATCCGTCATTTACCCCTAAGTGGTCAGATAAGCCGCTGCTGAAATCCTGGCAGAAGAGCAAGCCGACGCTTGGCTGGCCGCGCACGACGGATTCGCTTTGTCCTAATTGTGTAATAGAGGCTAGAGAATCTATTCTCAGCGGGAAGCAGGATGTCAGCGTTCTTATTAATGAGAAGGTCGGCGAAATCAAAGCGCAGATTATCGAACGTGACGGTGAGGTTTGGATGGTCAAGGATTGTCCGATCCACGGGCACTTCGAAGACATGATGGCCATCGACGTCAAGTTTCTGACGCACATCGAAAAAATGTTTCCCGGCCGTGACATCGACGCGCACAACGACGAGAAGTTGCACAACCATGGCACCAGCACCATCAAGTATGGTCGCGGTGCGGTCTTGACTGTCGACCTTACCAACCGCTGCAACATGATGTGCGACCCGTGCTTCATGGACGCCAACCAGGTTGGCTTCGTTCATGAGTTGAGTATGGAAGAGATCAAAGAGATTCTCGACAACGCGATTTCGATCAAACCGCGCCGGCAGATGTCGGTTCAGTTTTCCGGTGGTGAGCCGTCGATTTCGCCGCACTTTCTTGAATCGATTAAATATGCGCGCCAGGTTGGTTACAACAGCGTGCAAGCGGCGACAAACGGAATTGAGTTCGCCAAGAGCAAAGAGTTCTGTCGCGAGGCAGCTGCTGCTGGTCTGCGTTACGTCTATCTGCAGTTTGACGGTATCGGCAACGACGCCAACAGTCACCGCCAGGTTGGCAATTTGTTTGACGTGAAAATGCGCGCCATCAACAATCTGCATGAAGCAGGTGTTGAGATTGTGCTCGTTACCACTTTGGTTAATGGCATCAACAACGATCAGGTCGGTTCGATTGTCCGTTTCGCTCTCGACAATCCCAAGAAGATTGCATTTCTTTCGTTCCAGCCGGTCTCGTTTACCGGTCGCGACGAAGAAATTACGCCGCAACGGCGCCTGCAACAGCGCTATACGCTTTCGCACCTGGCGCACGACGTTAAAGATCAGGTCGGCATCACGGAGCCAACGCGCGATTGGTTCCCGCTGTCGCTGATGGGTGCGTTTGCTGACTTCGCGGATCTGGTTCATGGACCGCAAGCCGAATGGGGCCAGGTTTCCTGCGGTTGCCACCCCAACTGCGGTGTCGGCACGGCGGTGATGGTGGACAAGGAAACGCGCGAGATGCGCCCGGTACCGGAGTTCCTGAATGTTCCGGGCCTGGTGAAAGACATGCAGAAGATCACTGATGCCGCGCGTGGCAAGTGGATGTCGAATTTGATGATGGGCCTCGCGCTTCTGAAGCACTACAACCCGTACAAATCGCCATCGCAGTTTACGCTGTACGAACTCTTTAAAAAGTTTGACAAGTCGTTTGGCTTGACCGGCAAAGACTATGGCAAGGTCAGTGGCGATCGTTCGACGGATGATATTGTGAAGCGACGTGCCGATCGTTGGAACTTCCTTTTCATCGCCGGTATGTGGTTCCAGGATCTCTTCAACTACGACTTCCGCCGTACTGAGATGTGCATCATTCCTTACGGAACGCAGGAAGGCGAGATTTCCTTCTGTGCCTACAACACGGGCATTGGTTGGAGAAACATCATCGAGAACATGCATCAGAATGCGACCGTCGCGAAATGGTACGAAGAGCACGGCCGTCACGAGATCTTTGCTCGTGGCAAAGAAGTCGAACTCAGCGACAAAGCTCACAATATGGTCTTGAATCCGATTGACTTGTCCCGGCCCAACAAGCCGGAGATGGAAGGTCCCAAGACCGCGCATGAGGAAGCCGTGATGATGCGCAAGCTTTATCAGGATATGGTCCTGAAGAAGCAGCTGGATGTGAAGGAAGCCGATAAACCGGTCCAGATTCAGAGTCTAAGCCGCAAGAAGCAGGAAGCGCCTGAAGCAGTTCTTGTATAAGGGAGTGCTTTGCCGGGTAGAAAATGGGCCCCGCGAATAGCAATGTTCGCGGGGTTCGCTACGTGAGAGTGAATGGTAAATGGTGAACGGTAAATGGCATCGAACGACCCTTGCTAGCAGCTTCTCTCGTAAAAGAGAACCCCCTTTCCATTTACGATTCACGATTTACGATTTACGAGCACCTTCCTACGTACTTGACCGCAACGGTTTTGGGCGTGTTAAATAGCCAGGTTGCAAAACAGCAGACGAAATTCTTCCAGAAAGATGAGAAGTGAATGGCAATAGTTACTGTTAATCAGGGCGAATCGATTGAAAGCGCATTGCGCCGTTTCAAACGCAAAGTAATGACGGAAGAGATCATCAAGGATGCGAAAAAGCACGCGTTCTTCATCCCTCCAGGTCAAAAGGCAAAACTCAAGTCAGCATTGGCGCGCAAACGCAATAAGAAGAAAGGTCGCATGCGCACAACCCCTCGCGACTAGTTGCCGAGCCGACACCCCCGCGCCTTAGCGAAAAACTCATCAATGTAGAGCACGCGGCCGAAAGCTGTGGCGATCGTAAAGCAGGATGAAGATAAGCGCGCCAGGCGGGTTTGCTATGACAAGAATTCTACTCACGAACGACGACGGCATTCAGTCTAACGGCCTCATCAAGCTTGAAGAGGCGCTTAGTCAAATTGGCGATGTCTTCGTCGTTGCTCCCGCATCGGAGATGAGTGGCGCATCACACAGTCTCACTCTTGCGCGACCGTTGCGAATCCGACAGATTGATGCGCGGCATTGGACCGTTGATGGCACGCCGACCGACTGCGTTACTCTCGCGCTAAACAAAATACTTTCTGCGGACGAGATGCCGGACATCTGCGCGTCCGGAATAAATCACGGCGGCAATTTGGGCGACGACGCTACCTATTCGGGCACAGTCGCGGGAGCGCTCGAGGCCACGATTCTCGGCGTCCCGGGCCTCGCCTTCAGCCTGGTCGCGCGCGAGAATTTTGATTTCCGGGAGCCAGCGCAGTTTGCGGTCACTGCAGTACAGAAAGTTTTGACTGAAGGACTACCGGAAGGTACTTTACTGAACATCAACTTCCCGGCTCGCGAGATAAAGGGCGTTAAAGTTACCCGGCAGGGGATCAAGAATGCGCGACCGGTGATTAGCGAGCACATCGATCCGCGCGGCAAGCCCTATTTCTGGATCGGTGAGGAGTACTTCAACACCAACGCCGCCGATGGCACGGATTACAATGCCATCGAACAGGGTTACATCTCGGTTACACCTTTGAAGAGCGACATGACCGATCATAACGCCCTTACCGCGATCGAGACGTGGAACTATTTGAACGATGCCGAACTGCTTCATAAGAGCTGAGGGCATTCTGCAAGGCATTGCATTTCGGAAAGCTTCGTGCAAACAACCGGCCAACAGCCTTCAAATAGAAGTCAGGACTACGCCATACCTCGCGAGCGCATGGTTGAAAGACTTCGCGACCATTACCACATCAGGGATCTGAAAGTGTTGGAAGCCATGCGAATTGTACCGCGGCACGCGTTTGTGCCTGAGGCTTTGCAATCGCGCGCTTACGGCGATCATGCTCTGCCGATCAGCCGCAGCCAGACAATTTCGCAACCGTATATCGTTGCGCGCATGACGGAACTGCTCGAGTTAGAGCAGGGGAGCCGCGTGCTCGAAATCGGAGCCGGATCGGGTTATCAGACCGCGGTGCTCGCAAAAATTGCCGGTCAGGTTTACTCGATCGAACGCATCGCAGATCTGGCGCGCGAAGCCCAGGCTCGCATCAGGCAATTGGGGATTTATAACGCGACAGTGAAATGTTTTGACGGCACGTTGGGCTGGGCCACGCATGCGCCTTATGACGGAATACTGGTGGCAGCCGGCGGGCCCAATGTTCCTGAGCCATTGGTTGCTCAACTCAAGATCGGTGGCCGTTTGGTCGTGCCCATCGGGAACACGCGCGAATCGCAACGACTGGTTCGCGTCATCAAAACCGCTACTGGATCGACGGAAGAGGATCACGGCGCCTGCGCCTTTGTTCCACTAATCGGGCAACATGGCTGGAATACGTAAAGTCAACAGCAAACAGTCAACAGCAAACAGTAAACGGTAAACAGCAAACGGTGCTCATTACGCGTCCAATCTTCTGACTACCGACTTCTGACATCTGACATCTGACCTCTGAACCTATGATCGCACGCCTACTGGAAATTCTCTCCGGCATCATAGTTGCCATCATCGCAACGCTTGGTTATTCAGGGATTGTTTTGCTGATGGCCATCGAGTCAGCGTGCATTCCGTTGCCTTCTGAAATCATCATGCCGTTTTCCGGTTACCTCGTTTCTACAGGGCAGATGAATCTTTGGCTCGTTGCTTTTGCCGGCGCTGTTGGCTGTGTGCTGGGTTCACTTGTCGCTTATTGGGTCGGCATGAAAGGCGGCCGTCCCTTGATCGAAAAATATGGACGCTACGTTCTGGTCTCGCGTCATGATCTCGATCTTGCCGACCGTTGGTTTGAAAAGCGCGGCGAGATCATTGTGTTTGTCAGCCGCATGCTTCCCGCCATACGAACTTTCATCGCGTTTCCGGCCGGCGTGGCGCGTATGAATCTCAAACGATTTGTGATCTACACGTTCGCGGGATCATTCCCATGGTGTCTTGGCCTGGCCTATGTCGGACAAAAGCTAGGCGAGAAGTGGAACAAAGACGATACCTTAAAGATATGGTTCCACCGCTTTGACTTTCTAATCGGCATTGCCGCAGTGATCCTGATCGCCTGGTGGATCTGGCGACACGTGGGCCATGTGCGCAAAGAAAACGCCGAAGCCTAAGTCGTCAACGATTTTGGAAGCCAAGTCATTGACAATCTTGGGTAATTTCTTCCCGCGAAGATCGCAAATCTCTAATAAGACTTGTGTTAGCAATCCAGATTGTCTAGATTTGTCCTTCGTTCGGATTGTTCAATGTCTCTGTTGCCATACCATAAGTTGCGGCCGAAGCTACGCGAACTGCATTCTCTGACTCCTGCCTTGAAGCATGAAGACCCTCACGCAGGCCTAAAGCGGACCCGAATTATCCACATCATCAATGATCTCTCTATCGGCGGGGCGGAAATGATGCTCTATAAATTGCTTTTGGAGGTGAACAGAGAGCGCTTTGATCCAGTTGTCGTTTCGCTCAGGAACCGAGGCCTCCTAAATAGCCGGATCGAGGCATTGGGCGTGCCCGTTCATAGCGTTGCGATGAGGTTGCCTTTGCCAACTCCTACGTCGTGCTGGCGCCTAATGCGATTAGTACGTCGCCTCAATCCGGATTTGGTCCAGGGCTGGATGTATCATGGCAATCTGGCTGCACAAATAGCGGTTGCCCTGGCCCGCCTACCGGTTACCGTGGTGTGGAATGTTCGCCAATCACTCTATGATTTTAACTACGAGAAACGGTTGACGGCCGCGGTAATAAAACTATCCGCCCGCTTGTCAAACCTGCCTGCGAGAATTATCTACAATTCCAGACTCGCCGCCGCCCAGCACAGTGCTCTTGGTTATCAATCGCAAAATAGTCTGGTGATTCCAAATGGTTTTATCACGAACTTGTTCACACCTTCCCCGGAAGCGCGCCGTTGCGTGCGAACCGAACTGGGAGTTGCAGAAGATGCCCTTTTGATCGGTTTGGTCGGTCGCTATCACCCGGTCAAGGACCATGCGAATTTTTTGCAGGCTGCGGCAATCTTGCTCCGGTCTCATTCGGACGTCCAGTTCGTGCTTTGCGGTGAGGGTGTTAATTGGATGAATCCAGCTCTTTGCAGTCTGATTCATGAGTTGAACTTAGCGGAACGGATCCATCTATTGGATCAGCGTGATGACATGGCACGGATTACGGCCGCCCTTGATATTGCCACCTCTTCTTCCTGTGCGGAAAGTTTTCCGAACGTCATTGGCGAGGCGATGTCCTGTGGCGTTCCGTGCGTAGTGACGGACGTAAGTGACTTAGTGTGGATCGTCGGCGAAACCGGACGTGTCGTACCGCCGAGGAATGCCGAGGCGCTTGCCGACGGAATGCGCGAACTGGTCGAGATGGGGCCGGAAGGAAGAACGGCGTTAGGGAAGGCCGCAAGAGAGAGAGTAATCAACCACTTTCCCGTTAACGAGATTGAATCCCTGTACGAAGCTCTATACGAGGACGTTTTGGCTTTGCCCGCCAGAGGACTAACTTCTAATGCCCAAGACTTAAGATGTGTGGCATAGCAGGAATTGTTCGCAGCGACTGCGCTCGGATTGATCGCGAGTTGCTGGAGCGTATGAACGAGGCCATTCGGCATCGGGGCCCGGATGACGACGGCTACTATTTCAGCGACGGCGTGGGACTGGCGATGCGTCGCCTTTCCATCATAGATCTCAAAGGCGGACAGCAGCCGATTCACAATCAGGGTCGTACCGCCTGGATCGTTTTCAGCGGCGAGATCTACAACTATCGCGAGCTGCGCGAGGAACTTATAAAACTCGGTCACGAGTTTTATACCGACAGCGACACGGAAGTCATTGTTCATGCTTACGACCAGTATGGAACGGATTGCCCGAAATATCTGCGCGGCATGTTTGCGTTCGCGATCTGGGAGGAACGGGCGAAATCACTTTTCCTCGCGCGCGATCGGGTAGGCAAAAAGCCCCTGCTATACGCGGAACTCAACGGCGAATTGGTTTTCGGCTCCGAATTCAATGCGTTGCTGCAGCATCGGGGAATCAGCCGCGACGTTGATTTCGAAGCGATTCATCACTACCTTTCATTCATTTGCGTGCCCGCTCCGCTGACCGCTTATCGCTCGATTCGAAAGCTTGAGCCGGCCCATTCGCTGTTGTGGCGAAATGGCGAAATCAAGATCGAGCGTTACTGGCAACTCGACTTTTCGAAAAAATTAAACATCAGCGAGGAAGAGGCCGGCGAGCGCGTGGTTGAGCTTTTGCGCGAAGCCGTTCGCGTCCGTCTGATGTCGGAAGTTCCACTCGGCGCCTTTCTTTCCGGCGGCATCGATTCCAGTGCCATCGTAGCCTTAATGGCCCAGGAGTCGTCTGAGCAGGTCAAGACCTTCTCGATCGGTTTCGACGAACAGGATTTCAACGAGCTCCACCACGCGCGCCGGGTAGCCGAACACGTAGGCGCCGATCACCATGAGTTCATCGTCCGGGCCGACGCCATGGAGATTCTGCCGACGTTAGTCGAGCATTACGGCGAGCCTTTCGCTGATTCGTCGGCGATTCCCAGTTACTACGTCTCAAGAGAAACCCGGTCCTACGTAACTGTGGCCCTGAACGGTGATGGTGGCGACGAATGTTTTGCCGGTTATGAGCGCTATGCGGCAATGAATGTCTCGCAGAGATATGCCAATCTATCCGGCCTGCTGCGCAATGGAGTGATCGAGCCCGTAGTTAAGGCGCTGCCCGGATTCGCGTCGCATCCCAATCCGGTGCGAAAGGCCAAGCGTTTCGTCGCCGTGGCGTCGATGCCACCGGTCGAGCGTTATCTGCGTTGGGTCAGCGCGTTTGATGAAGAAGCGAAACAGAACTTGTATTCCGACGCCTTCCGGCATGAGACCGCGAATTTCCGCACCGCTGGTATTCTTGAGCCGTGGTTCGCCAAAGCAAATGGCGCGGGCATCGTCGATGCTTCGCTGCTCACGGACACGATGACTTATCTGCCTAACGATCTGCTGGTAAAGATGGATATCGCGAGCATGGCAGTCTCTCTCGAAGCACGCTCGCCTTTTCTCGATCACCACTTAATGGAATTCGCCGCCAGCTTGCCTGAGAATCTAAAACTGCGACGGTTGAAGACAAAGTATCTGCTCAAGCGAGTGCTCCGGAAACTTGTGCCGGCGGAAAATCTGAATCGCAGTAAGATGGGATTCGGTGTCCCTATCGGTCACTGGTTCCGCGGCGCCATGCAACCGTTTCTGCGCGAGACTTTGCTTTCCGAAAAAGCGCTCGCGCGCGCTTTGTTCAAGCCTGAGATGGTGCTGCAGATTATTAATCAGCACGTCGAGCGCGGCATCGATCATTCGCACCGCCTGTGGTCGCTGCTAATGCTTGAGTTATGGTTTCAAAGGTTTATTGACTAATTCGCCTTCAGTATTTCGATTTTACAAAATGCCAAGCTTAGCGACTGCAGCTGCGGGCAAAGTTGCCCAGAGCGACCAAGGCGTGCCCAAGTGGCTGCCTGGTATTGCCGAATCAAAGATTGCGGTTCTATCGTCGTCTCTGGGTGAACTTCACGACGCCGATATCTGGATTGAGACTTTCGGAGAACACCTCATTGGGGTTGAGAAGGAACCGAAAGATCGAGCCACCGCTGCTCTTTGGCTTCTAAGCCATTTTGTCAGATTACATTCAAAGCACTTGCGCGACGCGCTTGGGAAGTGGCGTGATTGGGAGGCAAACGAGTCTGGGTTACGCTTGAGAGATTGTTTGCAACAGGGTTCAGTTTAGACCTTGGCTGGCTGGAGGAGTTCGCCAGCGGTTTGTCAATTCGACTTCGACGTCTTGGGTAGCGTTAGGTTGGCAATATCTAGGGGATTGCGCGGTTGAGAACATGAAGCGAGACTTAAAGAGATCTAAATAAGAGACCACAAGGCTGGTTACGCCAATAGCAGCAGGCAGGTTTATGTAATTGGTCGGGGCGAGAGGATTCGAACCTCCGACCTCTCGGTCCCGAACCGAGCGCTCTACCAGGCTGAGCCACGCCCCGACGAAGTGAATGGATGATAGGGAAGCGGCGTTGCGCTGTCAAACTGCATAAAATACGCCGTCAAACCCAACTGAAGTGAGGCGCGGCACGCATCCTGGCCTTTTGGAAGATAACTCGCAAATTTTCCATCGACTATTGTGGCCTTATGCTCGTCTAAATTGTTGACCCAGAGGGCAGCGAGGATGGTATAGTTAATCCAAGCCTGGGTTATTGGCCGGGTGGCCCCTCCACCAATCCAATTGGGATTCAACCTCATTAAATTGCCGTTTTGCGGTGGTACCTTTTTGGTAGAAACTTGTGTTGGAGAGCCAGGCCTATGAGAATCAGTCTCCCGTCCTATTCTTCTCGAAGCTTTTTCGCGCTTGTTGCTTGCGCGTTTCTTGTGATCGCCGCTGGTGGTCTTAATTCAGCTCACGGCGCTAACCCAAACAAAGCTCCGATTTTAATAAGTGACTCTACCTCCACGCGCGCCATCGCGTTGGAATCCATAACGCTGAAGGCCGAGCCGTTTCCGCTGACATCGAGTGTGAAGTTTGGCAACGACACGCGCACGCGAATTTGCATCTTTGCGCAGAACCTCGAACTGCTCGCCGGCGAGGGAGCGAACGCGTTCAGTGCCGACGTTCAGGATGCTTCGGGGAAATTGTATTCGTTTAAGGTTGAATACGAGGCGCCTGTAGCTGGTTTCCCTGGTGTCAGCATGTTGATACTGCGCCTGTCCGACGATATTGGCGACGCGGGCGATGTTCTACTTCGCATAAATCTTCATGGCGTGGGGAGCAACCGAGTACGTGTCGCGATTGGTCATTCTGGCGGTGGACCGGCTGATGATCCCGGATCAGTCGCAACACCCATCACCGGCGATCCTACAATCCCCGCTCCAGTAGCCACTCCCAATCCCTATACCGATCCTTCTTTTGCTTCCGGCGCAGATGGCATCAGGTTCCTCGAGCAGGCGACCTGGGGGCCTACCGATGCCGATTTGCAGCATCTGCGCAACATTGGCATGCAGGCTTACATCAACGAGCAGTTCAATACGCCGCCCCAATTCGTTGATAATTCAGGGACTATTCCTCCCTTGTCCTCGGACTATCCAGCCACACCGCTGTATCCGATCAATCAGCCGAGTCCCTGCGACGCGACCTGCGTGCGGGATAACTACACGCTCTACCCGTTGCAAAAGCAATTCTTCACGAACGCTTTAACCCAACCGGATCAGTTGCGCCAGCGCGTCTCGTTTGCCCTCCATCAGTTCATCGTGGCCGCTGGCCTGGAATTGAACAACAACGAAACAAGCTGGTACGCGCCGTATTTGCAGACGATCGATAAAGACTCATTCGGAAACTTCCGCACGCTGCTTTATGACACCACTCTGAATCCAGGTATGGGTCAATTCCTGAACATGCGAGGGAATTCGCAGGTGGCGCCTAACGAGAATTACGCGCGCGAGATTATGCAGCTTTTCTCGATCGGCGTGGATACGCTGAATCAGGATGGCACCCCGTCGCTCGACGCCCAGGGCAATCGCATTCCGAGCTACAGCCAGGCCACGATAACCAATCTCGCGCGGGTCTTCACGGGCTGGGATCTCGTTGGGAACCGGACTACGACCATCAATGGTGTTGCCACTGCGGTTACCAATTACCTTGATCCGATGGTTCTGAACGGCAACAGTGCAAGATACGACGTCGGAGCAAAGACGCTCGCGCCTGTCAGTAACACACCTTTTCCGGCGTGTTCGAATTGCACTGGCGGGAGCGCCGCTCAGAATCTCGCGAACGCCCAGGCGTACAAGACGAACGAACTGAACATGGCAATCGATGCGCTGTTCAGTCACCCGAACACCGGGCCGTACCTATGCACCCAACTGATTCATCAAATGGTGACGAGCAACCCGAGTCCGGCCTACGTGGGACGATGCTCAGCGGCCTTTGCTAACAATGGCTTCGGCACTCGTGGTGACATGAAGGCGGTCATCACATCGATCCTGCTGGATTTGGAAGCGCGTGGTGATGTAAAGACTGATCCCAATTACGGCCACCTGCGCGAGCCAGTGCTGCTGATGACCAATCTGCTCCGCACCTTCAACGGGCCGGCGGCGGTTAGCGATGGCGTCTTGGTCAGCACACCGTTTAGTTATAGCAATGACCTGGGGCAGAATCTTTTCAATCCGCCGACGGTGTTTGGCTATTATCCGGCCGACAATGGCTTACCGGGCACCAGTCTATTTGGTCCTGAGTTTGGGATACTTGATACTTCGACGACCTTTAAGCGTGCCAACTTCATGAACACCTTGTTGCTTGCGAATGCCGGTAACGGAATTCCAGTAAGTAGTCCGAATCGTCCTCTGGGCACGAAAGCCGACTATTCGGCTTACCAGGCGCTGGCCGGAAATCCACAGCAGCTTGTCGACACTCTGAACGCGCGGATGATGCATGGCACCATGTCAACAGCCATGAACGCGAGCATCGTCTCGACGGTGTCCGCCATTCCCGCCGCCAACGCCGCACTGCGCACGCAAACTGCGATCTATCTCGTAGCAACCTCATCGCAATATCAGGTGGAGAGGTAACAATGAAACAATCTCGCAGAAACTTCTTGAGAGATACCGCCTGTGGCTTGACCGCGGCCGCGATGGTGTCGAGCCTGGACCAGCTGAGCCTGGTTAACGCAATGGTTCCGCAGCCGGCCGTGGCCAGTGATTACCGCGCCTTGGTATGTATCTTTCTATTCGGCGGCAGCGACGCCAACAACATGCTGATTCCGTACGATGACTATACTGTGACGGGTGGCGGGAACACGACCGGCTATGACAACGTGCGCACCGGCTCGCAGCTCGCAGTTCCTAAAGCGCAGCTACTCCAAATCTCGCCCTTGAATACGAGTGGGGTGTCTTTTGGATTGCATCCAAATCTTTCGCCTGAGGCCAACAATGTCGGTCAGATGAAGGGTCTGCTCGATGTCTGGAACGCCGGGAGCCTTGCGATGCTGTGCAACTATGGAAGTCTGGTCCAACCAATTACGCGCGCGCAGTATCAGGCTAATGTGGGTCGTCCGTATCAACTCTTTTCGCATTCGGATCAGCAGACCCAGCAACAGACTGTAGTTGCAAACGGTGTGGGCCAGACCGGCTGGGGTGGACGGGTCTCTGATATCACGGGCGGTCTGAACGGGAGCGTTCCATTGCCAATGAACGTTTCGATAGCCGGCTCGGCGTTATTCGCTACCGGGCGCAACACCCGGCAACTGGTGATCGGGGACTCCAACACACCACTTGCCAATGTCCTCAACCTCAGCTGGAGCGGCGACGCCGGAAGCAACCCAAATAACAATAACAGCTCATACCGCGCGTTGCTTGGTTTGGATAATGGATCTTTTCTGGTCAAAGCTTCGAGCGATACCACCAGCCAGGCGTTACTGACAAAGGCCGCCTTGGCCAGCGCGAATCCGACCTTGACTACGACATTTCCCAACACCTCAATTGGTCGCCAGTTACAGCAGGCTGCCAGGCTGATAAAGGTGAAGGATACGCTCGGCATGCACCGTCAAATCTTCTTCTGCGCACTCGGTGGCTTTGACACTCACACAAATGAGACCGGGGCCAATCCGCTGAATCCAAACGGTGGCGGCGCCAACTCCGGTGGCCAAGGCGGTCTGTTGACTCAACTAAGTCAGGCAATGCGGGCCTTCTACGATGAGATGGTCGTGCAAGGTTTGAGCAACAACGTAACGCAGTTTACGTTGTCGGATTTCAGTCGCACCTTCCAACCATCCGGATCGGGGGCGGCCGCGGTGGGAACGGACCACGCGTGGGGCAGTCACGGCTTCATCATGGGCGGCTCGGTGATTGGCAAGAATTTCTACGGTACCTATCCGACACTTCAGCTTGGTGGTCCGGATGATACTGACACCCGTGGGCGCTGGATTCCCACCACTTCCGTGGATCAATATGCCGCGACGCTGGCTGCCTGGTACGGACTCGCACCGGCAGACATTCCGACCGTGTTCCCGAGTCTGTCGCGATTCTCGTCGCAGAACCTCGGGTTTATGGGACCGTGAGGATATCGTCGGCAGTTACGCGTGGGGTTTGCAGTTTAGGAAATCAGCCCAGTACGATTGAACAAAGCACCAGGTTCTTCGTGCTGGGCCTTTATTATGCGGATTAGCTTTGCCGCGCGGCACTGGGTTAGGATTTAGATGGTGATGCCAAACAAGGTTTCCAGCCGACGCGCACTGAATTCCATCATCTTTCTTTTCGCCTTTCTATCCCTTCTCTTTCTTTCATTGTCATACGTTTCTGCGCAGCTTCTAGCAGAGAAGCACAGTGCAAGCTCCGGGGACGCTCCAGACAGTCGTCACCCGTCCGCCGAACAATCAGCTCAGGCGGCCAGGTCAGCGGTGAACCCGGCTTTGCTGAACTTACCGTTAAGTTTTGAGCCGGCAGAGCAGGCGAATGAATTTCTTGTCCGAGGCGCGGGCTATCGCCTGTTGGTGGCGCCAT
>Ga0137390_10002925_pt1 | contig 13764 bp, 12 predicted proteins | sample 15con2h24AmetaG_FD_104937 | JGI IMG/M metagenome (GOLD analysis project Ga0137390, IMG submission 104937) | Vadose zone soil microbial communities from Angelo Coast Range Reserve, California, USA - 15con2h2.4A metaG | ecosystem: Environmental > Terrestrial > Soil > Vadose zone > Saprolite... | reverse complement strand
GTTCGGGAGGCAACCCTATCCTTGCGGCGCTCTTTCACCTGCGCATAGCGCTGGCAACCATTATCACACAATCCCTGCCCCAACCTGTGGCCGCGCTGCTCATCGCCATTCTGCTAAGCCTGCTGTGGATTCTGGAATTGCAGTAGAGCAGTTGTGGTGGTATTTTGGAGCACGCAGCTTTCCACCCCCTCACGGAGAGCAGCATTCAACGAGTGGATATTTCCTATGGCGTTTCTATCAGACCCATCGAGAAGCTGGCAACCGATCTTTGCCATCAAGGCCTGTTAGGCCCCAATGTGCGTTTTACAACGTAGAACGAAGCTCAGCAGCGCCTTTCCCTGCTATCCGGTGCCTCTCTACTACAGTAGTATTTACACAGGAGAATTGTCTTGACATGGCTGGCGAGGCTCAACCCTTGTTAAACTCTTATCCGATGTCAATTCGCCAGGGAACCTGTCTCACACCCTAAGTGCTGCTGTAGTACTCTCCCTCCTAGTATGGAGTGCCCTTGACGAATGGAAACCGGGCGATTGGCCGCACCAGGTTCGCATCATCCTGCACATTGTCCAGTGAGATCACCCAGGCAAGGCAACTCGCCGTTGAAGTGGTCCATCGCCTGGATGCACAGGGGAAGACTACCGGGATGTGCTATGAACAGGCCTGATGTAGGGGTATGTGCATTAATGGAACAGAAAGTTGGAATAGGAAACCAGGACTAAAGCCTTTTTGTGGTGATAGTCAGACTGTGATTGCCAATGCATCAGAGCGGCTCACAGCATAAAGTTCCTCAACTTTTTTTTAACACTAGGATTGTGCTTATCAGCAAACTCGTTTATAATCGTTCTGTTGTATCTAAATTTCCTCAGAACTACTCTGGCTAATTGCTGGGCGAGAGGATAGAGAGCGATGGCTGAAATGCTGGAGCACGCAGCAACCCAAGTACGATATCCTGGCACTGATGTTCTTCTTGTCACTGTTGCTGAGGCTGAGGCAAAGGCAGTGCTTCGTGTGTTTCCCTCATCTACGCCGTGTCACATCGGCGATCAAACATATCACGATTTTGGAACTATTGGGCAAGCAAGAATCTGTATGGTACAATCAGAGATGGGCTCAGGCGGACCAGGCGGGGCAATGCTGACCATTCAGGAGGCTATCGCTACCCTTCATCCATCTGCAGTCATCATGGTAGGTATTGCTTTTGGCACCGATCAGAACAAGCAGCGCATCGGAGGTATTTTGGTATCAAGGCAGATCGCTGACTATGAACCACAGCGGGTTGGGACAAGTGCTGATCACACAGTTGTTAGCATTCCTCGAGGAGATCGTTCATCAGCTTCACCACGGATGCTGAGTCGGTTTAGGGCTGCGACCAAGTATTGGCAGGAACCACCAGAAGTACAATTCGGTCTGCTTCTTTCAGGGGACAAGCTTGTTGACAACCAAGACTTCCTCGATCAACTGCTCCGCTTTGAGCCGGAGGCCATTGGTGGAGAGATGGAAGGTGCGGGTCTCTATGCTACGGCACAACGCAGCAAAGTCGACTGGATTGTGGTCAAAGCCATTTGTGACTGGGCCGACGGCAATAAAGCTCAACGGAAGCGGTCACGTCAGAAAGTTGCAGCCGAAAACGCAGCAAAGTTCACACTGCATGTACTACAACAAGGGGGATTTACTGGAAGCTTTCCTGACCCCTCTGAGCCGGAGTTACACCAAAAGCCATCTCAGATCAATTCAAGCCCGATAGAGCGGCGGCTCCCTCTGCAGCGTCCACATCGAACAGAGTACTTCATTGACCGAGAGCAAGAACAGGCTTGGCTCCAAGATAATCTGAAACTTGGCCGGATTGTCACTGTCTGTGGTCCAGGAGGTATGGGGAAAACAGCCTTGGTTGCCGAAGTGCTCTGGGATCTGGCTCCAGGCAATGACCCTCCCGGTATTTTCCCTGATGGTATTGTCTTCTACAGTTTCTATCAACAACCAGAAACGGCGATAGTCATGGAGCAGATAGCGCGTACCTTTGGGGAGGAGCCGCTCCCAACGCCTGCAAATGCCGCTCAACGTGCTTTGAGTGGGCGGAACGCGTTGCTTGTGTTCGATGGCGCAGAAGAAGCGACCAACCTGAAACAGGTGCTAGAGGTGTGCGGGAGCTGTGCTGTGCTGGTGACCAGCCAACAGCGTGCTGATGCTCCAGATCCTGCATACCGGTTGGATCTACGACCGTTACCAGAGGATGAAGCAGTGACGGTCGTGCAACTGTGGGGTAAGCAACGGGCGGCAAATGCGGCCATTACAGCGCAGATCTGCCAGATAGTTGGGAACCTCCCGCTCGCTCTCTCCCTCGTGGGGCGGTATCTGGAACAGAGTGAAGAAGAGGCCGCTGATTACCTGCTCTGGCTGCAAGAAACCCCTCTCGCAGCTCTTCATCAGGGAGCATCGCACCGGGAGAGTGTGCACCTGCTTCTGGATCGCAGTGTGACCAGGGTGAGTGAAGATGCCCGGCGGATATTGACCGTGATAGGGTTCCTGGCTTTCGCTCCCCTTCGCCGCGAACTCATCGCCCGGATACTGGGCCTCTCTGATGCTGCGGCAGGCCGAGCGCTGGGCGAGTTAGTCAATTATGGGCTCATCCTACGGCCAGATACCCTGTATGAAGTGAGCCATCAGCTCATCCATACCTATGCACACGAAGCCCTCCCAGCAAGCGCTGGACTGTCCAGCAAACATCTCTTGGCCGAGCGCATTGTCCAGGTATTGAACGAGCTCTTTCCCGATGTGACCTATGCCAGCTGGAGCACCTGCGAAGAACTTCTCCCTCACGTTCAGGCAGGCGCGGCACTGATGAACGAATACGCTTTGACCTCTCCGGAGGTTGTACGGCTCCTCACCATGGCCGGATGGTACGCGAAAGAGCGCGCGAGTTACGCTCAGGCGGAGTCGTTCTTACGGAGAGCCTTGTCTATCGCCGAACAGGAACAGGGCATTCCCCTTTCCTCCACCGGCCTCATTTGCCAGAACTTGGCCCAACTCTATCAACTGCAAGGCTCCTATCCCCAGGCCGAAGCGTTCTATCAGCGGGCCTTGGCCCTCGGCGAGCAAGCGTTCGGCCATCATCACCGCAATACCACTACCGCCTGTACTAACCTGGCCCAGTTCTACCGCATTCAGAGCAGGTATGACGAAGCCGAAACGCTCTTGCAGCGTGCCCTGGCCGCCGTCGAGCACACCTTTGGGCCTGCTGCTCCCGAGACGGCGAGTGTACTTGGCAATCTGGCCCTCTTGGACATGGACCGGGGCCGATACGCTCAGGCGGAATCCCTCTATCAGCGTACCCTGAGTATCCAGGAGCAGGCATACGGCCCAGATCACCCTGAGACGGCTACGACCCGCCATAACTTCGCGCTACTCTATAGCATCCAGGGCAAGTACAAAGAAGCTGAATCCCTCCTCCAGCAGGCTTTGTCCATCTACGAGCGAACGCTCGGCCCAGACCACCCCGACACTGCCGTTGCGCTGAATAACCTGGCCATCCTCCACCAGAGTCAGGGCAAGTACGACGAGGCCGAAGCGCTCTTGCAACGCGCGCTGTCCATTAACGAGCGGGCGCTCAGACCAGATCATCCTGAGATAGCTAGCACCATCAGCCACCTTGTAGGACTCTATGAGGTCCAGGGACGCTACCCCCAGGTCGAAGCACTCTTGCAGCGCGCCCTGGTGATTCAAGAGCAGGCCTTTGGACGCGGCCATCCCCAGGTAGCCGACACCCTCACTCACCTGGCCATCCTCTATCAGAGCCAGGGGCAGTACCCCCAAGCCGAATCTCTTCTGCGAGATGTCTTAACCATCTACGAGCGAGCGTTGGGATCTCATCACCCCAAGGTTGGCGGCGCGCTCAACAATCTGGCCCAACTCTACCTGGAACAAGGTATATATGACGCAGTCGAAGCGCTCTGCAACAGGGCTCTGGATATCTATCAGCGAACACTTGGACCAGACCATCCTGAGACAGGACGAGTTCTTCACAATCTGGCACGGCTTTATTATGACCAGGGTCAATATACCCAGGCTGAGCCTCTCTACCAACAAGCTCTGACCATCAGTGAGCAAGCATTCGGACCTCATCACCCTAATACGGCCGCCGCCGCCAACACCTTGGCGCTCCTCTACAAAGCTCAGGGGCAGTATGTTCAGGCTGAGCCGCTCTTGCAGCGTGCTTTAACTATCAACGAAAAATCACTTGGACCCAACCACCCTAACTCTGTTCGTGCCCTCACTAACCTGGCAGGACTTTACAAAGCTCAGGAGCAGTATGTTCAGGCTGAGCCACTTTTGCAGCGTGCCCTGGCCATCAGTGAACAGGTACTTGGACCCGATCATCCTAACACCGTTTCAATCGCAGAGAGCTACATTGACCTGCGACAGAAAATGAACCACGAATAAGAAGTAGCTACGCTAAATATACTGAAAGATCGGTACACTGTGCCTCGTTTGGAAGCAGAGAACGAGTATGAATAGGATGAAAAGTTGGAAGAAAGAGACATGCTTCACGTCAGCATCTCTTTCAGCAACTCCTCGGAGGTGACGAGCTAAAGGCCATTCGATATAGAAAGAGCAGGATTTTGGGAACGTCTGCTGTGTTTGTCATTCAACAGCATGTACTACATCCCCTCCTTGTGCCAGTTCGCTTTGCTATTCCAACTTTCTGTTCCATTAATGCGCACACCCCAACTAGAAGAAGTATAAAAAAGTTTCTGCCCAAGACAGCTAGTAGAAATTGATGAACCGATGGGATTGGCCTATAAGTCTGCCTGGTGAAGATGAGCCTCGGGCTTATTGTTCTCTCACACGATACGTTCATCCACACCTACTGTTCGCAGTATTTCTTGAGCTTCTTTCCGCTCCCACAGATGCAGGGTTGGTCTCTATCCCGGCTTTTCATCGGTGACGCGGATCGAGCGCCTGACCCCTGCTATGATCTTTCAGGTGCAAGAGGATAATCCCGTACAACACCGGAGAATTTCGTCAGATTGGTGAGTAAGCCCATATCTCGCTGAAGGCTGCCTGCTTCTGCCTGCTGCTCTTCTTTCCAATTTCGTGCATCCAGGTACAACGCATCCTCAGAGCGACGTTCGGCTAACGTGGAACTGGCTTCAGTTGCAATTCCAACGATATCTAGTGCTTGTGGATAGAGCAATTTGGTGATCATACAGTATGCTACGAGATAACTCAGTCGTCCTTCACGATAAGCCTCATCTGACATTCCGTGAGGGTGAGGAAGTATGAGCAACACATAGTAGGGATCACCTGGACGTGATGGCTCTATAACACGAGCGCACTTCATGGAAGGCGGCGTCGTTTCCAGCATATCCAGGAGTGATTGTGCTAAAAATCGTCGCCGGGTACGTGGTTCGCGAGCGAGAAAGCGTATGTTCCGCTCGGAATACTCGATGCCAGGCGGCATTGTATAATACTGGGTACCGTGCAGGATATGCGTGTTAAACTGCTCAATGAGTCCATCCCAAAGATAACTCACCTGTTTTGCCTCTTGCTGTGCTTGATACTCTGGGCTACAGATAAACTCATCCCATAGCCCTTCTACGATGGCAAGCCCATCTATATCAGGAGACAAGAGAAAGTCGTGCTCACCATCGGCATTGATATCCTGCAGGTAGTACGCGAGGAGTTCTTCTTCGCCAGCGACAAAGATAGCCTGACCACCCGTCATAAACTGCTCTTTCTTTGTCAGATAGAGAACGAAGTCCGTGATGGTATCCAACGTATGCATGATGACTTCTAAAGAGGTGTCATCGAAAACATGGATATATCCTTTAGCTGGATCGATTTGTCCGATAGTAAACAATTGACCGCCCTCTGCCGGGCTCGCCGTGTGCATAGACCCTATCACGGTCGAGTCCATCATGAAACTGCCGCTTCCCCCGAAAAGGGCCTTGCACTGCTCTGAGGCACCATGAGCGACAATAATGCGATGGAAGACGGCTGTTGCAGGATCTGGAAGCGGAATCGGAAAGCGTTGCGTGCAAGCGGGGTCGAGAAAGAGCCTCTGCGGGTTGGCTTTGATCCATCTCTCAGCACCCCAGATCTGCTCTGCCGATTTCTGTACAGCACGTTTGAACCATCTCCGCCAGTTGAGTTCCTCATCGTCTCCAGCAGGATAGGCACAGTCTTTGTCGGAAAAAACGATGATGTGGTTTTCGAACACGACGAGGAGATCGCAAACTTCTTTGCCTACTTTTGCTGTTGGAGCATCCAACTGGTCACGGTAGACTCCAGCATAACTCCAGAGTGATAAAAAAGAGCGCTCGCAGAGTCGTTTGAGGTAGCGCTCGGCAGTTGTTGCTCCATCGCGACGATGAATGAAGGTTGGTGGATGCGTATTATTCAAATTCCATGCGTCCTTTCACCCACGCCATCTTGGCCTTTGGCAGCTCTGTCTGCTCACAGTGATCCATACAAACAACCTTCCATAACAACGATCACTCTCACTTAGGGCTCCTGTACGAGGGTGACGAACGGTGGGTAACCCAGATGCGCCAATGCCCAGTCCAACCAAGTGGCCTCTTGCCCATACCAATCCGCGAATATTCCAGCTCGCTCATCGGATTGTCCTGCTTGTGACACGATGCGGTGAGGCGTGTGAAAGGCCACATTGTGAGTCTCAATCTGATCACGTACTGAGCCAAAAGCGATCAGCACCCCTGTTGCATGGAGGCTGAGGAGCGCCTCCCGTGCCGCGATGTGGGCCTTTAGTTGGTTCAAATCGGGGTCTAATCTGTCATAATACTCCGGGGCGGGACCTGAACTCTGAAAAAGTGCTCGCTCGTCATGCGATAGAAGCCCACCAAGGGCGATAGGTTCTGTAGCCGGTGAGGTCGTTGCATCCAACTGTTCGAGGATCACCCGTTTTGCTACTTCGATATCCAGGGCTGTTGGCTGCGTGTGCTCACGGACATACGCATTGAGCTCTTCTCTGGTCATGAATGTTCACCATTCTTGTTTATACCAATTACTGGCAGATCCTCGCACATGTCAGCGCAACTGGTTGATATACTCCAGGAGGAGGGCTGCGGTCAAGAGGCACACATGAGCATCGGCACGCAGCAACCCCTGCACCGAAGACTGATGGTGGGCCGCGTTCGTCAGGTCGGCAAATCCCGTCCACACGTTTCTCAGGAAAGCGCGTTGTGGGGCGTCGGGAGGCAGGCCAAGGTGATCCCCAAGGACATCAGCCACCGAGTGCTGCCTGGTGGCTCCCAGGTGCTGCTCGACGGCGTTGCGTACATCGCGGCACTTCTGGACACACTCGCGGTAATTACCCAGATCATAATCGTGCCGGGCGGCGTCGAAAGAGGCAATAAGGGCTTCCGGTAGTAGCCCGTTCGCCGTCGGGAGGGCGATCTCGATGAGACGCAAGGACGAAAACCCCAAGGGCGGAAGCACTCGATCAACCCACAAGGAGGCCGGGATCTGCACCTGTACATCTTCGATCCTGGTATACCAGAACGGGGCGAGAAGCGAGAAAGGTCCCAGTGGTGAATCAATCGGGTGGCCTTGCAGCAATCGGGCCTCTGCTGGCGTCGTGTTGCCAGTGGCTGCAACCCAGGCTACCGTTGCATGGAGGACCCCAAGATAGGCCACGAAAGTCTCTTCCGGGTGCTGGTGGCGATGTGTTTCAAGGTACGCGATGAGCCGTTCATTCAGGGGAAGCCGCACATCGATTTGCCCGGGCAGTGGACCGGAAGTGCTAGACCTGCAACTCATGTTCTCAAGCAAAGGAACCGTGACAGCCTGACCGATTTGATTGCCGGCAAAGCTGGGAGTGGTCAGGTGCAGGGAACAGCGTAGCTCCGTCATGGCCAGCATAGCCCCAGCTGGTTGAGGGTGCATGGTGACGGCGAGCGGAAAGACGATACGTGCATCGTGTGGGCCACCTTCGCCACGCACTTCCCGCTCTTTGAGCGTCATAGTACCAATGGTCCGATTGTTCACTTGAATATCGCTCATCGTCTGTATACTACTCCTCTGCCTAGTTTCCGCCCAGTATAGGAGGAGGTTTGCGGTTTGTCAAGAGATCTGTACGGGCGCTCACCCCGTCCGGATGAGGCATACCAATCACGACTTCGGATGAACGGGCGGAAAGACGGATACCTCTTGTCGGCACTGCTACAAGTTGTGCTCTACAGCATGGTATGTATTGCCTCTTTTCCAGAAAATAGAACGCGGAAAAAATTCGCCTGGTTTGCTATGGTTTCCCCCGACAGCTTCAGCTATACTTCTCGCATCATTTCTCGTTTTATGAGAAGAAAGGAAGACCAACATGGCGCACTGTTCAAAGAGGCGAGGCCCTTGCTCCTGGCAAACACTGCCTCATGCACTCGTGGATCGTTAATACGATCCTTCTCCCGCTCGCCATCGGCTTACTCTGTAGCTATCTTGCGCACTGGATGAAATAGAAAGGAAACGTGCGATGTCTGATGGAGGGGCTGTTAAGTTTCATTTGATCCCTGTTCGGGGGTGGTATGAGAAACAGGAGATGCTTGAAGATGCTCGAGCCTATGGATTTACCGTGACAGCAAGCCAGTTTGATGACTGGGTCGAAAAAGGATTACTGGGACGAGCGCACCGAGAGGGGCTGGGCCGTGGACGAGGCTCTACAGCGAGATGGCCGTCACAGCAATATACCCTGTTGCTGGAACTCTTACGAGCGCGTCAACAGGGAAAGTTTCGCATCGGCCAGCTCTGCGCCTTGCCTGTGTGGAGGTGGGTTTACTAGGGGGAATTGGGAGGGGTCTCATTGCCTCAAGTAAGGCGCGCTATGGATACCTGGGTCGCCCCCGTGAGAAAAACGACGACCGACACGGAACGAAGGGAGGTGCGTCGAGCGGTTGAGAAACTGCAGGGGGCATCGTATGCTGGGAAAAGAGCCCTGCTCGACGAACTGACGCACATTGGAACGTTTGATAAGGAACCGGATGCCGAGCTGTTACGGTATCTCTTGGAGCCGGTGGTCACTGACGCTCCTATTCGTTTGAGCATGAACAACGGAGAGATCCGCTCTGGCGACATCGAGATGATTGCGAGGATGCACCCAGTCCGGCTGGAGGCTTTCCGCCACTACGAGGAACAGATCGCCCGACTTCCCGAGGCCGTGTGGGAGTGGGCACGGGTGTTTCTCCTGTACATGCAGCGGTTGGCACAGAAGGAGCAGCCAGGTCTTGCGAGCAATCCAAGGTTGGCAAATCGGTACCGGCGCCTGACGGCCTACAGCATGATCTGGGACTCCTGTTATGATCTGCTCACACCCTTGTCAATAGCAGCGCAGAAGCTCTTTCCGGAAGAAAAAAGCGACCCGATCCCATTTCTCAACCCGCAGGTGTGGCAGGAGGAGAGAGCATCCTCGACCACCCAAATAACGCTCGTACACTCTCCTGTGCTCCTGCCCGATGGCAGCCATGTGGCCTATCTCCACAACAGTGTACGCATTGTGTATCAGGAAAAAGCACACGCATTTACGCCCGATCTCCCTTTCCTGTGAGTGGTCGATAGGTTTGCCCTTTAAGAGCCGGAGGGTACATCTTTCCAGATAGACCTGACACCAACCTGGCCCACTTTTTCCCTATTGGAAGATGGCAAAACCAGCTATCCTTTCGATAAAGGAGTATGAAACGCCCGGGGCGTTCAAGAAAGGAGGGTGCAATAATGAAAGAAATATTGCTACGGTGGCGCGAACGTCTACGCCACTCATGGACATTCAATGTCGTGGTGCTTCTAGCCATCATCTCGCTTCTGTGCGGGCTCCTGCTTCACCTGCTCACGCGGTGAAGCCAGGGTACAGCAGCGATTACTGAAAGAGGAACCTGCGCGGGACAACGTGATCAACCAGTTGATCCCGCTGGCCAACGCGCTATAATGCAGATATCAAGAAAAGGAACGCTTATGATCCAGCAAAACGATATAACACAGGGCATCTACACGAAAGCGGGCATGCTGACCCAGGCTGCCAGCGAAGGGTACAAGGTCTCCGCGCGCCTGTTCGACGATTGGGTGCAGGCCGGACTCCTCGGCAATGCCGAGGTCCGGGACTGGCCAGGCCGCACTCACGGGTCGGGTTCAACGGCCATGTGGTCGCAGCACCAGCGTAATCTTTTCCTCATCCTGCTGCATCACCGCCAGAAGGGAAACATCCGCGAGAACGGGCCGCTCTGCAACATCCCGTTCTGGTTGTGGATCTATTGGGGCGAACTGGGCGGCATCTCGCTCAAGCAGGTCCGGCGCGCGATGCGCACCTGGACGGCGTTCTGGGGTGGCCAGTCATATGCGACGGTACGCAAGAGCGCGCGAGAGGTGGTCGCGCTCGCAAGCCATGCTCGCGGCACGAATAAACGCGAGCTGGTCGAGGAACTCTCCCGCATTGGCGTATCCGGCGCGGACATCAACGACGAGGAACTGCGCTACTTGCTGGATCAGGTGATCGGCCCGCATGCGAAAGGACCAGATGCAGCTCAGTTCTCGACGGACTACATCGCTTCGATGCTCGGCATCCGGGCGCTTGCTATGCAGCAGAGAGAAGACGTGTTGGCGCAGCCCGATGCAATATGGGAATGGGCCAAAGTCAGACAGCTCACTGTCTACGCTGAGTATCAGCAGCTGCAGCCCCGGTTTGCAGCAGACCCACAAGTCGGCTACCGCTTTCCCCGGCAGACGGTCTCTATGCTGTGCGAGTCTTCGTGTTACTATCTGTTCACGCTGCTCGGCATTGCTTATCAACAGGTGCCATCGTCAGGCGTCCCGCCCATGCTTCAGCCGGTCGCCTGGAAGACGGGAGAGGCAACAGCAATCACTCAGACACAGATCGCCTCGTCAATGCTCCTCCTACCCAATGGCGCACGACTCTCCTACCTGGAGAACCTGATCTCGCTCCAGTACCGGGGGAACACCTCCACCCTTCGTTGCCAGATTCCGTTAATATAAAAGAAGGGGGACTCGCCAGGATCTCCAGACACCGGAATAATGCATATGCCTGGGGAACTGCAACATCAGTCATTACAATACAACGGTCTGCCTGGTGACAGTCCATCACACGAATCGAGAAAGCTGGTCCTCCGTATACGCCAACTGCCGAACAGCAAAGGCAGCAGTCTCTTCTAAACCACTGTTGATGGTCTCTCTCAGCCAGTCGTATCGGGAGGCTGTTGTCGCTGCATCAAGCGGGAGATCACTGGCCCACTGCCTCACAGAGAGAGGAGGCTCACCTGATTGGAAGAACAACGGACCCTGGTACTGTATCGTGCGTCCAGCGGTCGCTGCACGATGCGCTAACACATTGCGGATCTGATTCCACTCCTTATATGTTTCGTCTCCCAGTATATGGCCAAGAAGATCTGTGAGCGGCAGACCTGGAAACACCTGCGTAAATCTCAGATGTGTTTTTGCAGCAGTGATGTTTCTCATGCTGTCTGGCTGCGTGGGGTCAAGCAGATGAGCAGGATCAAGCAGTGGGAATTCAGCCGATGGCGGCACGCTCGGTGTCTGTGTTGGCGTAAATATAAGTGCTCCTAAGGCATACAGGCTGTAATAGAAACTTTCCAGTGCCGCAAGGCCCTTCACGAAGAAATCGAACAGCGCATCATCTTCCCGATACAGTTCAATGGCTTGAGAAGTTCCACCTGTTCTTTGGAAGGCGTCTGTGAAGTCCTGGCTGTGGATAGCACATGCCCGGAGGCGGAATGCTACTGCTACCCAGGCGCTATAGAAGTGATTGTATTCAAAGCGGTGAAGGAGCCGCCAGTCATCGTGATACTGGTCAGTAATCTTATGGTAATTGAGTCGCTGCATTTCAATTTCGCGCGCTCGTGCCAGAGCATGCCGTACCACCTCGGTCCAAGCCTTCACCGCCAGACCTGGAATTTCCAGATCGAGGATAGGGCGTAGCGACGAATTCTCCATAGAACATTCCTCCTTTGATCACCAATGTGCTTTTGACCCTAGTATACAGCTATTGGGAGAAGCATTGTACCTGACAGATTCTGCTCATCAAGAGGAGTACTGAGTCGTAACCCTTTCCGGAGGGCGCACATTGCCTTGACGGCAGGGTGTGTTAGCGCTAAAATAGCGTCTGAAAATATCGCAGCCTGTTGAAAAACCTCTGAGCAGATGTGTCCAAGCCGGTATAAGCCCGTTTTTCATGCGCAGATTTAAGCGAACAGACGTAATCAAATCGAACTTTTCCCACTTTTTCAACAGCACGATCGGTTAGCCGAGGCTATTTTTAAGGAGAGTAGTGTGACCAAGCCAGATAAACAATTTGAGAATGTTGCTCGCGCTATCTTTTTCAAACTTCGACAGCAGTTTGGTTTTGACCAAGTTGAGGGAAGTCATCACTATGCGGCTAGGGATTCCGGCGTGAAGCGGCAAATTGATATCACCGCTTACCTAAATGATGGGGGAATGGTGCTGATTGAATGTAAGTTGCATAAGGAACGGATTGATATTGGCTATGTCGATGCCTTTCACACAGTAATTCATACGGATGTCGGTGCCGAGGGGGGAATCTTAGTGAGTTCGGGAGGCTTTACCGACGGAGCGGTGAAATCGGCGAATGCAAAGCGGATAGGGCTAGCAACACTCAACGCGGATGCCACAGAGGATGACTTTACACTTCAAATTGCTGAGTTTATTTTGAGCGGTGTTTCTCGCGATATTGGGTGCCGTCTGATTCTTGTCGATGGAATACAATAGTGAGGAACAGATGAAACTGATTCGACATGGTACCGAGATCGTGACCGTGATTGAGCATCAGAGAGAGAAAACATATCTCATCTCGCAACGGGGCAAGCAGGAGTGGGTTTCCCTCTTTCCAGTGGGGGATACAATCCCAGTGGCGGAGATGAACACGACCAATCTTCAGGTGCGGCTCTGCGCGGGACAAACAGTGGCTGATGAGGAAGAGGTGGTGCTGCATGACCACTAGCCTTGCCCCCTACAGCCGTCGCTCGACTCGACCTGGTGGCCGCGCTCACAGATGCGTAAGGACAGATCGCCCCATTGTCGCGGCGCATGTACCCACAGGAAAGCGAACCTGGACGATAACGCGGTAGATTATCTCAAACTGCAGTGCCGACGTGCGCAGCGGCTTTGCCGGGATGAAATTTGAGGATGAAGGATAATGGATCAGGTATTAAAATCTTACAAGTATATTTCCGATACCAAGGTTGACATGCTTTACTCTCAGATTCCTAGAGGTGCGTTGGAGGGGATTGCTGTCGAACTTAACATTAATCTGAAGCTTGCCATTGTGGAGACCAGCGCTGCAGTGAAGAGGAACTAGCCTCTGGAAACCCGCTACTCGCGGTTGCAGGTGGTCATAAAATATCTGGAGAAACATCAGCAATTCGATATTGGGACCATCGATGCTCCTAAAGCCTATTTCAGGGGCGTGCTCCCAATGCACTGGCGTCTTATTCCCCCACCCCCGAGGGACCAGACGAAGTTGGTATACTGGGGAGGCTCTACTGAGCAGACGATCCTCGGTTTGGGAGGTTCGCCGCAGCATATGATTGGACGGACAGGTGACGCTACTATTGGTGAACCTTCTTCTGCGTTGCCGTACTTAGCGGCGTTTCTCGCTGAACACCTCCGATTAGCATCCCCTCCGGCGGATGCCGATCCGGAAGACCCTCTCTATGGTCTGGATGCTGTGAAGGCAACAAATGAGAGCTTGAAAGGGAGCATGCCCCGTTTTGAGTTTTT
>Ga0137390_10002923_pt1 | contig 13767 bp, 22 predicted proteins | sample 15con2h24AmetaG_FD_104937 | JGI IMG/M metagenome (GOLD analysis project Ga0137390, IMG submission 104937) | Vadose zone soil microbial communities from Angelo Coast Range Reserve, California, USA - 15con2h2.4A metaG | ecosystem: Environmental > Terrestrial > Soil > Vadose zone > Saprolite... | reverse complement strand
TCTGGAGACTTGCGACGCGTTCGATCGCAGTCGCCACTGCACTAAGCTTTTGATCTGACAAGTCCGGTGCGGAGGTAGAAGGACCCGGCGGAGGTGATTGGGCGAGTACATTCACCGGATGGATGGAAAGATAACATCCCGCAGTCAGGATCGCTGCAGCAAGTGAACGTGTGAACACGCGCATTTCTTTCTCCTCGCGGCTGCCCGCTCGCTTGAGACGGCTGATTCGAACTAATCTGGGATAACATCGGCTGGCCAAAGCAGTTCCGGTCCTTGAAACAGAATCAGCTGTGCTCGGGCAAGGATTGAAAAAGAGCTCAATGCTCAAATATGAGCAGGAAACCCCTTTGCGGGGCGCGCCGAGGAGACCATTCATGACCGATATTCTGCCGAACATCGTCGAAATCAACGACCGCATAGATGTCGCAAGGGAAAACCTCCGCGCGCTTGTCGAGCAAGCAGCTGCATACTCTGGTGCAGCGGACGAAGACCTGATCTCGCAGCGCATCGCCGAACACGAGGCGCTACTCGAACGCCTGATCAAGCAGCGCGATGAGCTCTCTCAGAAAGCTGGAACCTAAGCGAAGAGACATGTGTGACCAGCTTAACGGCGATTGCCAAGAATCTCGCCCAAGTCCGCTGAATAAGGTCCGCAGCCATAGACGCGATCACGGAGTGGGCCTGCATTATACTCGTTCCCCAGCGACCGGTCCTCGTGGCGCTCGCAACCGAGCTAACCTCGCGGCGGAGCTTCGAGATCGCCAATGCGTTCGGCGTCGGGCGGGTGAGTGTCCTGTTGGAAGCCGACACTAAAAGCCCGAAGTCGCCTAAACAGCTCTCCGGCATGGCTGCCGGAGAGCTTCTTGCCAACGTATAGCGTTGTCGTTCGCGTTCAGTCGCGATACTTGCCATACCCTCCACGTTCACCATACTCGCCCCGACGGTATTCACGGCGGGGATATTCGCCGCCGCCAAACTCCCGGCGCGGATATCCATGGCGTTCAAACTCCCGACGAGGATATCCATGGCGTTCAAATTCCCGGTACTCACCACGCCGAAACTCCCGGCGGGGATATTCACGGCGCTCAAATTCCCGACGGTATTCACCACGACCGTACTCACCTTGTGGGCCACTATAGCCCTCATAGCTCATGCCATGAGCCGATGCGTTCAACGTTGAGCCCGCCGTTATAATTGCCGCCGCGGCGGCCAATCCGATGACCGTGTTACGCATAGTGCTAGCTCCTTTTGTTGGGAGAAGCCCCAGCCTTACGTGGGAAACACAGCCGTGCCGGTCGCGTTGCCTCGTGCGGCGATCCGTGCCGAGGCAGAAAGCCGCTCTGACCCGTGCGGAACCTTTGCTCGATCACGAGCGCGGGGGTCTGCGGCGCCCTGGCGCCGAACCGGTTCAAGGACTTCTGGCGGGAGTGAGCGTCATCGCTTGATGACTGTCATTAGCAAGGTAGCCGGGGGAGCGACCCCCGGCTCCTCGGTCCAACAATGGGCGGCCGACTTGACCGCACATGTGGGGAGCGACCCCGAGCATTAAAGCTTCGTGCCTGCCCTAAGGTCAGACCAACCGAACGGTCCCCGATGTCGGTATACCGATGTCGCTCCGCACTATGAAGTTACGCCTGCCTCAGCTCCTTCTCGACCGCTTTCGCCGAGTTCCCGACCCTCCTGACGGCGGCCTTGAGTTGCTCGGGCGAGACGCCGAATTTTTGAGACCAATGGCGCACTTCGTGGTCTTCGTTTGTGCTGATACGAGACCGATCCTGCGGTCCCGTTTTTGACGGATCATCTGCCATGGCTGCCTCCTGGGACAGCACAAGAACGAGGGGGAAAGGCAGTGGTTCGGGATTCCAATTCGCTTCAACCGCACCGGGAGAGTGGAGCGCATAACATTGAGACAGAGTGACGCCATCTCAACGGCTCCAGTCGGCCTATACAGTTGCGAGTGCGTCTCAGGGCTATTCGGGGGCCCTATCCACTGGGACATGAAAATCAAACGTCTTTCGGCCGGGTTCGTCGTCCCCGCCCAGCCAGTCAAAGCCTCAAAACCGCCCTCTGGCGCCGATTGGGTCCACGAAATCAAGCATGACGGCTACCGGCTGATCGTGCGCCGGGACGGCTCCGCAGTCCGGCTCTATACCCGCAACGCCTATGACTGGACCGTGCGACTGCCCGCGATCGCGGCTGCTGCCGGGCGGATCAAGGCGAAGAGCTTCACGATAGACGGAGGCCGTTGTGGTGGGGCCTGACGGCTTGTCACGATTCGACGAGTTGCGCCGACGGGAGGCCGCTCGGACCGCGATCCTGTACGCCTTCGACCTGATCGAGCATGACGGCGAGGATTTGCGGGATCGCCCGTTCCTTGACCGCAAGGCCGCATTGGCGCGCCTATTGCGCGATACCGAGGTTGGCATCCTGCTCAATGAAGACGTCGCCGGGGATGGCCCTACCGTGTTCGAGCACGCTTGCAGGCTCGGCGCCGAGGGCATCGTTTCCAAGAAGGTCGACGGCATCTATCGATCGGGTCCGTGCCCGGTCTGGGTGAAGGTGCGCAATCCTGCGAGCGTCGTGGTGCAGCGGGAGCGTAGTGAGAATTGGAACAGGTAAGTTCTGGCCCAGGTATATTACTTTCAGCCCTAATGTCTGGATTGTAATACTACGTCACGAGTTGCTCGCTCCGCGAGACTGGCGTTTACCCAATACGCGCAAAATGCCGCTCTGTCCCTAGACAATCCATGGAAGCTGGATCATTCCGACTCTGATGCGGCGTCTGTAGGGATGTCCGATGAGAGTCCTGCGCGTACTTGCCCGCGTCGCGTTTATCGTCACTTTGGCATATATCGGGGTGTCCTGGGCGGTCGCGGGCGTGGGGTTATGCGTCTGTGCCGCCATCGCCTTGGTTTTGGTTTGCACCGTGTGACGCGGCGGCTCGCTTTCTGACAGATAATCCCAGGAACGCGCTGCTGCAGCCGGCGTTGGCTTGCAGCGAGAGACTGCCGGCCCCGGGTGCCTCCCGCTGGCGTCGCGGACGCGGAAGCCTGCGCCACAGCAACCTATGCTAATGGCCAATCGTCCGTCCCAAGATCAGCGCACTGCGCTGGAAATTGCTAGGCGAGCGCACCCTTACGGTTCGTTAATGTCCGGAATCAGACTCAAGGTTCTGGCGTTGAGGCTCCGCGCGTTTTCACCGGGCCGGTGCGCGCCCCCGGCGCCTCGGTTCCCGAACAACCCGCCTTGGCGCCGGGGTCATGAATGCCATTCAAGTTGGCGCTATGTCCGGACGCGTACGGACAATCGGCCGAAACAGGATCATCCCCTGACGTCTATACGGCGTCTCTCGGAGGAATGTCCGATGAGCGTTTTGTATGAGGATCAACAACTCAGCGCTGAACAGCGGCGTGCCCTCGAATTGCTTGCCGACGCAGGAGAGCAGAGCTGCACTGGAGCGACCTTCCTCGCGTACGGTTTTAAGGTCGACTTACTTGCCGAGTTGGTTGGTGGCGGACTTGCCGTGGCGCACCGCCAACTTCCGAAGGCGGGTGAATGGCCCATCGAAGCTGCCCGCATAATGATCACGGACGCCGGCCGGCGGGCGCTCCAAGGTTGATTTGCGCCGGGTTTGGCCCGATGTGGATGAAACGTGCGGCTAGTCTCGTTCGCGTCGCGGCCGACTAAGCGCCGCTGCCAGCAAGCGAGCCGGGTCCCGCTCACCGAATTTTGCCGCTGCAATAATTCGTCCGGCGATGGCCTCAGGCACCACATCAGGCTGACCGGTGTCGTGAAGCTCTTTGAGGGCAGCTTCGAAAGCTTCACTCATTACCGCAATCGCCTCCGGGTCGAACGCTCCAGGTTGTATGAATGGACGAATTGGCATGGCCGCTACCCCCCGCAGCATTTCCCCGCAACCTCTTAATTCCCCACCATCGGGGATGTAAATGTGACTGCGTGCGGAAGGGCGCCGGGGTCTTGGCTGCGCATCCGGTCGTCTTCTCGACTCGTCTGACAAAGAAATTGCACGTTCAGTCCTGTTTTTGAGCCCTGTGTTGGCTACCCGACAGCCGCTGGCGAATGACTCAGATACGTCCGGAATGTCCCAACTGGACACTTTCATGACTCCTATCTCCTTGACTTGCCCCGCCCTAACCGGCGGGGCTTTTCCCGTGAAGACATCACGATGACGCCGCGAGAAGTCAGCTGCAGGGCTGCTTGGTTGGTCTCGCGGCTGGCTTGCTTAGGCTGCCTTCAGCCTCGCGCCCGCTGAGACAAACCCAATTCGTCCAATCCGTAAAGCTTCCGCCTGCTGCTCCGGAGCGAGATCGGAGCGAAGCGCCGCTATCTTGATCCCCGTTTCCGGATCAGCGCCTCGGGCGATCCGCGAGCGCCGCGTCTAACTATTGTGGGTTTGACGGAATTGATCGGCCGGGAGCTCTAGTGGCTCGGCATGTAATGCCGAGCTGCTGTCGTCGGAGGCGAGAAATACGACAGCTTTTGCAATCTCGTCTGATGTTCCGAACCTGCCGAGAGGAACCATGCTTTTGACCATGGCGCGGGTTTCCTGGTCCGTTTCGGTGGAGGTCAGCAGCTCGCGCAATCCTGGGGTATCGATAAAGCCCGGGCTTATCGCGTTCACTCGAATGCGGCGGTGTTTGAGGTCAGTGGTCCATGTGCGCGCGAACGAGCGCGCGGCCGCCTTGGTCGCACTGTACGCACTCCACGATGGCAAGCCTTTGCTGGCTACGATTGACGCGTTGAGGATGATGGAAGCACCATCGGGCAACAGGGGCAGCGCCTTCTGCACTGTGAAAAGTAGGCCTTTCACGTTGATGCCGAAGATGGAGTCGTAGACCTCCTCCGTGATCTCGCCAAGCGATGCGTATTTCGCGGTACCGGCGTTTGCGAACACGACATCGAGCCTGCCCTTCTCCCGCTTGATCTGCGAGAACAGACGATCGAGATCGCCGAGCTTCGCGACGTCTCCCTGGACCCCGGTCACGTTTTTCCCGATTTCGTTCACTGCCGCAGCGAGCTCGCCGTCACGGCGACCGGTGATGAAAACGTGCGCGCCTTCGCTTGCGAACCGCTTTGCCGTCGCCAGCCCGATGCCGCTATTGCCACCGGCGACGAGCGCGATCTTTCCTTCGAGCTTACCCATCTGTTCTCCATACCAACTGAGGCTGCGCGACCGGACGCTGGAATGCAACGCTGGCCAGATCGGCGCGTTCCGATGGACTACCGCCCGGGCAGCCAAAGCGGCCTCCGACACCGCCGGATCACCCTTGTTGCGATACAGGTGGGCTTGGCCACTGAAACCATCCTCCCGGGGGTAACGTTGTTATCCCGCATCATCGCTCACATTAGAGCCCGCAGCTTGCTGAGGGTCTTTTGTGGCTAACATCGCATGAAAATAGGTGGCAAAGAGATGAGTCTTGTGCCGGCACTCCACGGTTCCATATGCGGCAGCTTCGGAATGTTGCTCTTTGCTGGTGCGGCGCTTGTCCCAGCAGATATAACTGCTGGTTCAATCGGCGCGAGTTCGGTCGAGACAAGTTCGATCGACATGAGTGCGGTTGAAGCCGTCGACGAGTGCATGGTGGCTCAGATTTGCATCGACCGCTACCTCTGGTCCCTGTACGAGCGAACGCGAAAAATCGACACGGTCAAGGTGCCGGAACAGATAAAGGTGAGCGTTAAACTGAAAGGCAAAACCAAGATCGTCACCAAAACGATCACCAAGCTCATAGACGAGGATTTCACGTGGAAGGATCCAAAGGCCGCTGAAAGGGCCGGGATGTCTCCCATGGATTACGTGATTGGCGGCATGGACCCGAGTTTCAGGGTCACGCTCTATCATGCGCTGCGCGCGCTCGACGATGCCGGCCTCATGCCCGGTATAACGTGCGCATTTCGCGACGATTACCGGCAAACCATCGCGACGGGCCAGAAGGCTCAAACCGACAGGTCATATCATGGTGGAAGCTTCCGCGGCGGCTATGGTGACGGGCGAGCGGCCGATATCGTGAGCGTCAAGGGCGAGACACGTGCAGAGCGATTGGCTTCCAGTCAGCAATTGTGGAAATGGATCGATACGCACGAAAAAGAGCTTGGAATCGGAAGACCATATCTCGATCGAGACCCACCGCATGTCGCTCCGATTGATGGCGAAGAGTATGCCGCTCACCGCGTCGAGCCGAATACGCAACATGCTGAATCCAAGGCCACGAAGCACCAGCGGCTCGCTCTGCACGCCGCTCACCATGTCGGGCCGAACGCGCAACATGCTGAATCGAGGGGCAAGGAGCACCAGCAGCTCGCTCTGCACAGCGATCACAGCATGTCGGAGCGCGCGAGAGGGGCAAGACTTTCAAGGGCGCAATCCAGAACACAACTCATTCAATTTAATTCGAGTCCCTCGCGGGTGCGAACCGACTTGGACAGCGTCCGTCAACGCCCACACGACCAGCGTTCCAAACCAGGCATTTATCGTACATCGAAGGTCCGCCTGTCTCTTGTGCGCCGCTTCAATTCTCGGCCCTCGCCGACAGTCGAAATATGAGCGCCACTGAAACGAAGGGGACGGCATTCATCACCGGCGCCTCCTCGGGCATGGGCGCGATTTACGCCGATCGCCTGGCTAAACGCGGCTACGACCTGATCCTGGTCGCTCGCAACAAGAACCGGCTCACAGGACTGGCCGAGCGTCTGAAGGACGAGACAGGCCGATCCGTCGAAACAATCGCAGCCGATCTCAGCAACAAGGCGGATCTGGCCCGGATCGAGACGACGCTGAGTACGAACCCAAGCATTACGCTGCTGGTGAACAATGCCGGCGTCGGCGCAACGGCACGCGCTCAGATTAAATGCTGATCCGCAATGCGAAAGCTGTGTGGCGCGGCACGGGCCGCACCTGAAGCGGCCACCTCTCTACTGATTCTGGTGTGCTCGCCCAGACCCCTATTCTTTCAAAACTCGCTTCGAGAACGAGAAGGGCACCAACCTCGTGATCCGACCGGTCCCCGAGACCGCCGCCAACTCCAAGACGATGTTCTAAGCAAGGAGAAAGCCATGTCCGAGACCAACAAAGACATCGCCGTCGCCTTCTACAAAAAGGCCCTGTTCGAAGGCCAGGTCGAAGAGGCCTTCCGGCTGTACGCTGTTCCCAACTATCGCCAGCACAATCCGCTGATCGAAGACGGCATGGAAGGCTTGAGGAAGTTCGTCACCTGGATCATGTCGAATCATCCGGATGCTCGCTGGGAGATCAAGCGGGTCTTTGCTGACGGCGACCACGTTATCCTTCACAGTCATTGGCACGGCTTGTCCGATAATCCCCGCGGAGAGGCGGTGGTGGACATCTTCCGCCTGGAAGGCGGCAAGTTCGTCGAGCACTGGGACGTGATCCAGCCGATCCCGGAGACGTCGGCCAACGCCAACACGATGTTCTAAGGTCCGGCGTCACGCGAAAAGCCATTCATCCAGTAGGCTCGCGCGAAGAGCGAGAAAGTTAGCGCTTACTTCACGACGCCCTTCCTGCTCGCGTCCGATGGTGTGATCTGTGAGGAGGTCGAACCATGGGAGGAGAACCGTCAGAAGTGGCGCGTCCTGAGGGCGACTTTCGATTCTTCAATCACACCCACTGCGCGGTCCAGAAATTCTATTTCGACGACCGTGGCATGTTACAGCGCAACGACTACTTCACAGACGTCGCGAAGGGCAACGCGGCCCACTACTGCATGGACTATAAAACTTTTGACGGCTTTGTCTTCCCAACGCGTCGACGAGTGGTTTCGCGCCTTGAGGGCGAGTTCGCCGCGACAGGCGGTCCATCGAGTGTCTTGATCGACATCGAGTCGGTGGTGGTCAACCGCGATTGAGGCAAGCCAGTTCGGCCGCGTGGTACAGCCAGAGCGCGGCGGGAACGCTATGAACAGCACGATGACCGAGACCCCGCCAGTCGCCGATCTCCGTGCATTCTACGGCGTGTGCGCTCGGCGCAATCACCGCCTATCGCTGCGAGCACCGCACTGGCCCTTGCCGCGCTAGGCCGCTTCCGCGATTGCTGAATCAATTTGGCTTTGCCGCCGGTCAAGATCGGCAACGTTACGGGCGGCAACCGCGATCCGGGCGGCGAACGCCGCGTCCGGCATTTCGATGCCGATGAAGCCGCGCTATGCTCGCATGTCCGACACTCCTGGGGATTAGAGACCAAGATCACTCAGGTTGGGATGATCCAAAGGGCGGGGACCGCGACGATCCCAATGGTACTTGCGCGCTGACTCCTCGATCGGTAGGTCATTGATGCTGGCGTGGCGGTGGGTCATAAGCCCGCTTTCGTCGAATTCCCAGTTCTCATTGCCATAAGCGCGAAACCAATTACCGGAATCATCATGATATTCATAGGCGAATCGCACCGCGATACGGTTCCTAGTGAACGCCCATAATTCTTTTATCAGCCGATAGTCGAGTTCGCATTCCCACTTGCGCGTCAAGAATTCGACAATCTTCTGACGGCCCTGAATTATTTCGGCGCGGTTGCGTCACTTGCTATCGATCGTATAAGCGAGCGATACTTTCTCGGGGTTGCGCGTATTCCACCCATCTTCTGCCCCGCGAACCTTCTGAATGGCTGTGTCAAGGGTGAAGGGCGGAACGGGCGCATGAATTCCGGACATTTCTCATCTCCTGCTTTGCTGAAAGTAAGAAGGCGCCCGAATGGCCTCTCCCAGTGATGCTACGGACTGCCCGCTCCGATCGTGCGTCAGAACTTGTGGAGGGCCGCGTGAGGCTGTCGCGACTCCACGCTGAAATCCAACGCCTGCCACATCGGGGCGTTCCGATATACTCCAACCCGTAGGGAGTCAAAGCGGGCCCTCGGAGCCCGCAGGATCATCCTTGATGCGGGTAGATCGTCTGCCAGGTAATTTCGTCAGGCGGACGAAGATCCGGACCACTGGACCACCAATAGGGAACGAGTCCCCGGCGCATCGCCTGGCGGCGAGGCCAGAAATCTTGGGCTCAGCAAGCCCGCTACGCCCTCAGGCCGCCGCTACTTGCTTGTCGAAGGACTCCTTGCGCTGCGCCACAAAGTCACGAATGTTCGTTGCAGGCCTTCCGATGATTGCCTCGACATCGTGGGTGAGACGATCATAACGGTTAGCGGCATGGAGGCGGGCCATGGTCAGGAAGTGTTCAAAGAGATGCTCGGGCAAATTGTGCCTGCGCAGTTCTTGGTCACGCCATTGATCGAATGACACATCGACGTACGTGATGGGTCGACCGAGTGCGTCGGAGTACTCCGCCGCGACGCCATGCATATCCTGAGAGCGCGGCCCGGTAAGTTCGTAGACTTTGCCAATATGAGGGGTTGGACTCATCAAGATGGCCGCAATGACTTCAGCCACATCCGTGGCGTCGATCGGCGAGGTGCGTCCGGTACCAAACGGCAACCGAATCGTGGAGTCCCTGGCAATCGATTCCGCCGCCCATTCCGAGAAAAAGGGGTGCTGGAGGAAGGCCGTAGGTCGAACATGTACGACCGGCAATCCGGACCAGTTGAGCACTTGCTCACAAAGCCAATGCTGCTGCTGCTGGGGCGAATCCGTCATCTCGGTAAGGCTCATCTGCGACACGGTCATTTGAGAGATATTGACCAACACCTCCATATCGGTGTGCTCGCGAGCCACGGCGGCAGTGGTGACCGTCGCTTGCAAATAGCTCGGAGAGATACTCATGCCAAAGTACATGCGCCGGCAACCCGACAAAGCACCGGCAACATCCCGACCCTCGGTGAGATCGCCGACTACGACATCAACGCCGTTCGCTCGTAGTGTGTCTGCGCGCTGATCTTCCTCCAGAACCAACGCCCGGACCGGCAGGTCGCGGCCGCGAAGTATTTCGACGATAGCGCTGCCTACTCCACCCACGCGACCCGGTACACCTGTGACGAGAATAGGATTGTCGGAGGAATCCATCGATGGAACTCGTTCCGTTTGCTTGAACGTGTGCGCCGACGCGAAGATGAGCGTCAACGATATCGAGCCCCCGAGTTTTCGAACATCGCGCTTGCCACTCGCCTTCTGGCACCCGTCTAATGTCAGCGCGGTAAGTTTTGTTCCAAGCGCTGCTGCTCGCGTCGAGGTTTAGCGCCGTGAGCGCGGTTTTACGCGTAACAGCACCTTGAGCCGGAACCAGCCACCGCGTAGCCGGTTGGAGCCAAAAACATCCTGCAGCCTCAGCGCACGCTGAATTCCTCAACCCCAGTCCGACTTAACAGAGACTGCCATGTCACGCATGATCAAATTCGCAAAGGCCGGAGGACCGGAGGCTCTCGAGTTCGTCGAGGTCCAGGTTCCGGCCCCCGGTCCGAACGAGGTCCGCATCAAGGTCAAGGCGATCGGTATCAACCGCGCCGAAGCCATGTGGCGGGTCAACGACTACTTCGAGCCCGTCAAGAAGTTTCCGGCAGGTCTCGGCTACGAGGCCGCGGGCATCGTCGATGCTGTAGGCGAGGATGTGAGCGGCTTCGCGGTCGGTGACGATGTCAACGTCATCCCCTCCTTCTCGATGAACGACTACACGACCTATGGCGAGGTCATCCTCGTTCCGGACTATGCCGTCGTCAGACAGCCAATGGCGCTCTCGTTCACCGAGGCGGCTTCCGTCTGGATGATGTTCGTGACCGCCTACGGTCTCATCGAAGACGCGAAGGTGACCAAGGGTGATTTCGTCCTCATTCCGGCGGCGTCCAGCAGTGTTGGCCTGGCCGCAATCCAGATCGCCAACTACACCGGTGCGACGCCGATCGCACTGACCCGCACCTCGACGAAGAAACAGCAACTCCTCGCCGCCGGCGCCGTGCATGTCATCACCACGGAAGAAGTCGACCTGGTCGGAGAGGTGATGCGGATCACCAACGGTCAAGGCGCGCGCGTCGCCTTCGATCCCGTCGGCGGCCCGGGCTTTCCGAAGCTGATCTCAGCGCTGGCTTTCGGCGGCATCATCTACATCTACGGCCTGCTCGGCGCGGGTGTCACTCCACTGCCGGTGCTCGAAATGATCGCCAAGGTGGCGACCATCAAGGCGCACAACATGTCGCTCACGAGTGGTGATGAAACCCGCCGCAAAGCCGCAATCGAGTTCGTCGTCAAGGGTCTGCAGGCCGGCGCGCTCAAGCCCGTCATCGACCGTACCTTTACCTTCGACGAGATGGCGGATGTGCACCGCTATCTCGAGCAGGGCGGTCAGTTCGGGAAGATCGTGGTGACTGTCTGAAGGTCCGAATGAAATCAAGAAAAGAAGAAAAGAGGCCAGCGTTAGCATCGCGATGGCGGTTTGCGCAGGCTCGAAATCCACGGACGATCTGCACGGGCGAGCCAATTGGAAGGCGAACAAAAGGATGACACATGCAGATCACCAGCTTCAAAGACATGTACATCACTGAGCTGCAGGAGCTGACGAGCCTTGAAGAGCAGCTAGGAAAGGCCTTGCGCCGGATGGCGGAGGTAGCGTCACATCCTTCTCTCAAGAACGCCTTGATGCATCATCGAGAGCAAACGCAGGTTCAAAAACAACGACTCGAATCGATACTGCAAAAGCATAGCGCGAACCCGCGGGCTCACACAGACCAAGCCATGCAGGCACTGATAAATGAAACCGAAAAAATGATTACAATGGTGAAGGGCGACGACCTTCGCGACGCAGCGTTGATTGCTTCAGCACAAAAAGTCAAGCATTACGAGATCGCTGCATATGGCACGGCTGCCGCTCTGGCCGGTCAGCTAGACCTGCGCGATGACCAGGGACTTCTGCATGAGAGCCTCGAAGAGGAAAAGAAGACTGATGCTGTGCTGACCAAACTCGCCAAAGACGAGGGTGAATCAGGATGCGCTTGCAGCGTAGCTGAAAGCCGGCTCTATACCATGGGCGTTCGGACGACCTCAGTGCTGGAATGTTGACCCCGCATAGCCTTGCCGTGAGCCAGACATTCAAGATCGAAAAAGCATTCGACGGAGACGAGCTTGGCTGCACGCAGGCGGTACATGATGTCGCGGAGCCCCTCGGGAATGGACTGGGGATCGAGTTCCCTGCCAATCCCGCTTCCGTAACTCTGCCTGGCCAGTCACAACCTAGCCAGACTTATTACGTCATCTCGAAAGCCGGTACGAAATGACCGGACCGTTGCTTTGTCGTACATACGGAAGCGGCCGTGCGGTAGAGGTTGGGAGGATCGAACGAGGCGTGAGGTGGTTCGCTTTGATCGCGATGATGACCGGTATGGGTCCAGGCTGTGTGAAAACTCCGAGCCTGTTCTGGAAAGTAGAATTTCCGTCTCAATTTAGCAGCCACGGAAGCCAGCGGCGCTGACCACCTCCGTCAGGAAGACAAAAACAGAGAAAACAATTTTCGATAGCTGGCGTCCAGGCACGTTTTCACACAGCCTGGGTCAGATTCAGCCGTCGCGATGCACAATCGCAGACGGCCGGTCTTCCTCCGGGAGCGGAAAGACAAGGCCACACGGACCAGTCCCGCGATTACAGGACCCGTCCTTGGTCGGTCCAAAGGCGCAATACTGCCCGCGCGCGGCTTTCTCTTCCCCGTCTTGCGAATTGCTTTCGAGAATAGACTTATAGGCACCAATCCTACGGGACGGAACAGTGAGGCTATGACCGCCCCTTAGACGGGACGTTACACGGTCCCTTCCAGCGCATTCGCCACGGGGCAGGTCAAGCGCCAAGCTCCCTGCCACTCGAAACGTCCTGGAACGACTTCTTAATGAGTTCATCGACTGGATAGCCGAGAATGCGGCACAGGGCTTCGTTGACCCGGAGCCACCTGCCGTCGAGAGCGACGTGTGCGATACCTACCGCAGCATTCTCGAACGTGGCCCGGAACCGTGCCTCGCTCTGGGCGAGAGCGTGCCTAGCCTCGACCTGCTCGGTAATCAACTCGCTGAATAACAGAGCCCCGCCGATCCGGCCGTCGACGGTGCGCCAAGGCTTCATCGACCACCGTACCCAGACGGCGCCGCCGTCCGGGCGCAGTACAAGCTCCTCCTCTTGAGCCAGCTCCTCGCCCGCCAGCGCGCGGGCATGAATCGCATGCCAGCGCTGCGGCATGTCTGGGGATATCTCGTGAAACGAACGGCCGATCACCTCGGCGGGGGCGAAGATCGCGGTAGAGAACAACAATGCCAAATCGGAAAGGTAACGACGCGAGACAGCCAGATAACGCATCTCACGATCGAACATGGCAATGGCTGCCGGCACTTGTTCAGTGAACAGCGTCTGCTGGGAGGCACACATAGCAGGCAGCGATTCCATGCGCTCGCACTCCCGTAATGTGGGCGGACGGCGCGCGCCGACGATGCCTTGTCCTCGTGCAGTGCTGTGTCATTTCGCCCCTGTCCAACCGAAACAACGGGTGCGAGGCCCCACGGGTTCCCCATTGACATGTTTCCTGGAATTGCCTCTCAGAATGTTTCTTCTCGGCAGCTAAATGAGCGGCGTCGCCGCGGGGAGCATATCGAGCGCGAAATGCGGGCGCGCCTTGGCAGCGGCCAACATGGTGTGAAGCGCCGCCACCACCTGTGCGCCCTCTCCGACGGCTGCGGCGACGCGTTTGATCGATCCGGATCGGACATCGCCGATTGCAAACACGCCGGGCAGGCTCGTCTCCAGCGGTCGGCAGTTCTCCGCCGCGTCGCCCCCGGTCAGGACGAATCCCTTGGGGTCCAGGGCCACACCTGATCCGGCGAGCCAG
>Ga0137390_10002918_pt1 | contig 13772 bp, 14 predicted proteins | sample 15con2h24AmetaG_FD_104937 | JGI IMG/M metagenome (GOLD analysis project Ga0137390, IMG submission 104937) | Vadose zone soil microbial communities from Angelo Coast Range Reserve, California, USA - 15con2h2.4A metaG | ecosystem: Environmental > Terrestrial > Soil > Vadose zone > Saprolite... | reverse complement strand
TTCTGACCGGCCCACACGCTTGTGTGAATGATTTTGAGGAACAACTGTCCGGATCTGGGGTTGAAAATGAAAATGGCGCCGTCTAATGTAATTTGCGTTAGTTGCTCGTCGGGCGTAGCTAAAATGGGCTTACTAATGGGCTTCGTGGTCAAGTTGCCTTCGAATGTCTTATGGCTATGAGGAAACTGGTCAAGACAAGGCAAGGGGGGTACATAAAAGCCAAGCTTACATGGTGACACGATAGACATTCGTGTCATCAACGAACCCTGAGCTTAGATGTCAAAAACTCAGATATGGAGAGATGGGGAAACGACGGACAAATGATCTGGTTAGAGAAGAGCTCCGAGAAATTCTATACCGCCTCGTATTAGTAGAGAAGATAGCCAAGAGGTCAAACACTAACCTGGCTGTTAAGATAGGGTTCTGTAGGCTCGGACGAATACAGCTGCAGCCCCTTCCTAATACGTTCGCGTAGAACGTGGCACGCGGGGTTTGCTTTCATAACCTTGGCCATGGCCTGCTGGATGAGCGGCTTGAGACCAGGGAACCAATTTCCAAAGGCCGACCACAGGTTATAAGCCAGGTCCATGCCGATCATAAGGCCGGTTGGAGAAGGGTAAATGCTCATCGAGTCGGAGACCTGATAGAACACAATATCAGCACGAAAGCCCTGGGCCAAAGACATCGAACCTACATAATCCAAAAATTTGGCTCGGGTGTACCGCTCTATGTCATGACTGTCGAAGTCACCCCACCTGAGTTGGATGTCGATCCAGAACTTGTTGCTAGTTGTGCCATCCATCTGATCTTTATTCTGTAGGAACGCTAATGAGTTTGGGAGCTGTTACGAAAGAGCAATGAACATACGTCAGTGACAAGCGATGGACGTGCAATATTCCACTGCGAACAAAGTAAATCAGAGCCACAAATCTGACAGCTTGTCGATAGCTCACCTTGTATGCGGAGAACAAGAGGATATCTGCGCAAGACGAGTTCATCTTGTAACTCTTACGAGGGTGGATGGTCTCCTTTTGCACCGTTTCGATCTGGAGGGGTTCAAGCTCCTGGTCGAAAACTTGACACTAGAGGCCAGACAGTTGATTAATACGTGGCTCGACAGCAAAACTTTCCACTCACTAGATCCATGACAACGCTCTCGTGAACTATGAAAGGCTATAAGATACGGTAATCAGCTGGGAAGTGAATAACCTACTCTTCTGCCACAAATGCGCACGGAAGATCTGGATCAAGCTGATCTTCAACGTCGGAATCTTGCCGTGCCTGAGGGCCGCCATCAGCACAACTAGAATATTTGGGCACATAACTCGATCGCACATGAAAATACCCGTGAGGTCCAGCTGCACCTGGAAGCCGACGTAGACGTTTGCGCGATTGATAGTTGGACTCCACCAGAGCGTGAAGCGACGGTTTGGGATCTGGTTGAGACCAGAGCGTTGGGCGTTGGTAAGCTTCTTGTAACGCATCGACTCCTCGAAACCGGACGCCTTTTCCCAGAATAGACCCTCCCAAGTGGGGAAGTACGTGCCCTTGAAGAGCGTGTGCTCGAGAATACCTTCCACGCCTCCTAGAGCCGCGATGACGTCGACACGATAATTGTTCAATTGCCACAGTTTGCCATCGTGACGTTGGGACGTCCACCAGAATGGGTTGCTGTCAAAACAAATTAAAGCGGTGCCAACCATGAAGTTAGGAAAACTCACTGTTTGAGAAGCTGATATTGCTTCCAGTCAGTTCGCACACGCCAGCCGCGATCATAGGCCAAACTGAAATGGTATATGAGGGGGGAGCGACATAACGACATCAGTGGGGACGCTTACGTGTGACGATCCTTCTGGAAAAGGGTGTTGATGCGAGGAATGCCGCGGTCCCAACTATCCTCCAGGTCTTCCAATGTCAGGCGGCGATTTTGGGCATTCGCCTCCTTGCGCTTCATCGAGTACTCAGACCAAACACGCGCAGAGTCAAGAAACTCAGCCTCCCATGGCTGCAAGTAACGATACAAGTTGGGAATGAGCTGGTCCTCCTCATGCGTCATGCCAGCGCGGAAGTGCGTTACTTGAGTAAGGATACACAATTAGTAAGCCACAGGTCTGAGAAGCGCAAGTCCATACCTCCAACATCAGTCTGCTTAGACCAACGAAGGTCGCTCTGTGGGATGAGCACATGTCCCATCGACAACATCCCGAGGCCACCGAGTTCCTGTTGACTCACGATGAGAATGACATGTACCGCCGCACAATGAAAGCCCAAACCTTAGGCGTATAGAATACCACTGGGGGGAAACGCGACGGCATCTTCGAGTTCAGCCCGATCTTTACGCGAGTTTGAATCTTATTTTCCGCCTTCACCAGTGCATCGAGAAGCTCATTCGTATGGATTACCGCTTCGCGATAATAGGTCATCAGGCCGATGAGAGCCGTGTTCCATTTGTTCACGATCTTGGAGAAGGTAGTGGAACCGGAGCTCATAAGAACTTGACGGATACGGTTGTTGAACTGCTGGACACCTGCACACGCTGTCAACACACAGTAATGAACGCGACCGCGACGGCTGTACCGCACCTTCATCTGAGACGCGAAGGAAGGCCTGCGCTGTCCGCTCTTTCGTTTGCTCATTGGTGAGGTTCCAAACGGCGTCCTTGAGCGAGTACTGTTCCCCACCCATCGTCCGGATCTTGGGCAAGATCCGCACTTCGAACCCACACATCGAGTACAACAGCTGAGGGTTATCGCGCGAGTACACGCTTACAAACGTATCCTCCCACTCAATCGTCGTCAGCGACCGTGGCAAGCTCTGCTTCACGTTCCAGAACACAGCGCGACCCAGATTGACGTCGTGTTTAATCAGGCGCATGCGGCAGTCACGCGGCCAACAGCGCTTGTTGTTATATCCGATGACGTTATTGTTGGTTGGATCCGGGTTGGCACTGAGATACCGTTGGATGAGATCGCGCGCCTCGTCTGCTGTGAAGCGGAAGAGGATATGGAGCCTGTCCACGTAGCGAGAATAGAGACGGATTGGGTGCCGTGTTTCGGTTGCCGAGTCACGGTATTGAAGGAAATTATTGGGCATCTGTGGCGGACCAGCCATCTCGCTAGCCCTCTGCAAGCCCAGGACGAGAATATCGAGCACGAGGCCATAATACTGGAAGATAAAGGCCGAAAACTGCAGCCCACGAATCATACCGTACGCATTTGTATGCGCCATGTCCTTGTAAGTGAGGACGGTGTTGTTCTTCGCGGTGATGTAGTCGGCCAAATTGTGGTCCAGGATGAGACGGAGAAGTCGGTTGAGAAGTGTCAGATCGATCTTTTCGTAAACCTTGGAGAACACGGTCTCCATCATAACGTTGCACTCTCCTTCGCTGGTCTCCCAGATGTCAGTCAGGTTGTTGATGCCTTGACACCACTTGTATACCAAAAGAGGCGGCGGCTCCGTATCTGCGGGCTTGATCCATGCAGGGAAAAGACCACGTTTATCCGCTTCGAAGAACAAGAATTGATCAAGGTAGGCATCTGTGATCTTCTCGACTGGCTCGATGTCATAACAGGGAATGAGCTTGTCATATGTGTCGAAAAACTCGATGCCAGATTCCTTGAACGCCCGCTGGGTAAGCAACAGTCGCTTGATACGTGATAGACATTCGTGGGGATTATCGTATGCTTGCTCAATGAGGGCTAGCTCTTCACGCTGTGACTGGTTCAAACGCCCCTTGACGGAATAAGCCTCCTTCAGCTTTTCAAGGGCGAGTACGAGCAATTTTGTGTCGTGCTTATACGACAACGGACTACCATGGGTGTCAGAACGCAGGTGCACGATGGCAGACAAGGACTTACGGGAAAGGAATCGGCGCAAACTTCCGGCTCTCAAGCCAGTGGACGGTCGCCGTGTATATAGCTACGGCCTCTTCCGCACTGATGTATGGACCATCCTTGAGGTAGGCGTGTTGGCGTTCCTGCTCCGCTTTCAGGTAAAGACGCGTCAGACGACCGAGATTTTTCTTCACTACAGCCTTGTCGACAGTAGCACCGCGCCTAATACGCTCGCGATTATAATGGGCCACCCTGTCCAGATGATCAGTTTGATGACGACCACTCGGAGTGAACAAAGATGGACTAACGATGTCCACCAGTCGGCCTTGCTTTTGATATACCTCAGGATAATATTTTCAATTGCCGTCGGCATCCCTGGCACCTTCCACGGAATATTCGCCTTCCAACACCGCCACGCCTCTGACAAGTGTTGTAAGATCGTCTTGGCCTTGTTTTGTTTGATAGATTCAGGCATCATGTCGAGAATGTCATGCATGACAGCTGCTCGAAGCTCGAGGTCGTAATGGGATTCAACGCGTTGCTTAGTGACGGTCTTGGCAATGCCTTTCGAATTACGTCCCTCGAATTGACGCGCCAGAAGATTGCCAAGCCAGCGTTCAAGAAGTGGTACGATGCCACGCATGAAGAAAAGCCAGACGCGCCAACCGGGAGCCCAGAAACCGACACCAGGACCCTTACCAACGGGACCGGTATTGAAGCGATAATAGATGAGATGCTTCAGGTCCTTTGTCATTCGAACCTGCCGCATGAGCTTGTACTTGTAACGGTACATGCCTGTAAGGGCCCCAACATGCGCAAAAATATATTGAAGAGCATCCGCGAGTTGGAACGCGTCGACGTTGCCAAGACGGTACTGGACATGCGCATCAACGACGAGCTTCGTCAAGCGAAGAATTTCTCGACAAAGGTGGAAAGCATTCCCAAAGCGAGACTTCTTCCGCTCTTTCGTGGTCAGGGTTCTACAACCAATCATCAATACCGTAAATTGCCGAAAAATGGGAAGTACGTACTTAACAGGTTTCAGGTTCATGTTGTAGTCGAGGTGCAAATAGTTCAGGTTCTGAAAGTCCCGAGTCAGCGAGTTTTCGACGAAGCGTATAGTAAACACAAACCTTCCTGTGGATGAGCAGGTTCAGCATATTGTATCCCTGGCGGCAAACTTGTAGCCCAGCCTCAACCCAATCCAACCTCGTTGTTTGGAAGAATTTGGTCCCCTTCAACTGCCGGAAAAGGTTCTTCTTGGTCATGGCTTTCTCGGGTCGTGATTTGAGTTCATTGAGAACATAACACTTCAAAAGCTTCTGGTACGACACTCGAACCTTCACAGGTTGATTTGGTGGGCAGTGCTCCAAGTACCAGTTCTTGACCAAAGGGACATCCTGCGCACGGCGCGTGTGCCCTGAGCGACGACAGTACGGGTCTGGAGCCCACCATAAAGCAATCGCATCGGCGGTGATATCATTCTCCAGCGATTTCTCATCCAGGAAAGGGAGGAGTTCCTCGGGGAGCTCGAAGTCATCGTCATCTTGCTCATTTGGCCCAAAGATGGCGTCCTCATGAGAGACAAGAGACGCATTTTTTGGCGTCGCACCACGGAGAGAGATCGGATTTATGAGTGGATCAAAGTAGAAGGCAGGGAGATCAGGATCTTCTGTACGAATATAGACGTTCTTTGTCGCATGATAGGGTGATATGCTGACGGAGCGTGGGAGGGAGTTATACAAGTGCGGGAAAGCGACTTTATATTCCGTACGGATCTGCTGCCGAATGATGACCTTGTTGATGTCATTGAACTCATTCCAATCCTCGTCATAATTATCCATGTCACGGTAAAGCGGCTCGAATTTTGGACCTCCTGGAATCGCCATGTTGAGGGCTTTGGCGGTAAAGAATGCTTTTTTGTCAAACAGATACGACGCGTTAATGTCCGTGTGATCCGAAAGGAGTGTACGACCAAGTCGATACAAGTTGGCCATGACTGGTAGGGGGAGGGACCAATACTTGTAGGATGGTCCATTGACATGGGGCGTGTCGATCAGAGGACGAGCGTCGTAAAACCATTCAATTATGGGGGAGTCTTCAGTCTCATCGAGATCGAGTTGAATAGCTTCGAGGGGGTCGACATCGAGGACGTTGTCGCCATAGTCGAGTGGAGGCTCCTCGTCGTCGAAGGGGGGAAACCTCATTCGCTTGAAGTGCCGACGGTCCCGCTTCTCTCGACGCATAGCAAGCCACATACTGCTCCATTGGGCATGGTATACGGGCTCAATGATACGAGGAATCTCATTCACGAAGGTGATGGCCCCGGTGATGTGATAGAGCACTGGAACCTCGCGTACTTGCTCCCATGGGAAAGGGATGTTCTCGAGCAACTTCATGACGGCATGGGGGACATACTTTAGCGCGCCAAGATGAACCCGCTTGTCATTTCTGAACTTGCGATTGGACATATCCCCATGGTCTTTTATGATTTTGCGTACATGTTCAGGAGGCATGTCCTATGCAACGCACAACCATTCAGAGCTTGAAAGCAACGCGAGTTCACATTGTAGCGCACCTGTTTCCCCATGTCGATATAGCCCCCTTTCCTCTTTTGCGCGTAGCGCTTCTTCTGCATCTGAATCCACTTCTGAGACTTGACGGAGAGCACCTCGGGAGGTAAACGAGAGCTCGAGGGATCGCCTGAAGCAACAAGGGGCATACCAGGGGGCGGCGGAGGCATACCTGGGGGAAGAGTGGGCATGCCCGGTGGTGGTGGTGGAAGGAAAGACATACTTGTCGTCCAAGACGAGAACGATGGACAGACAGTTAATGCAAAAACCAGACGCGACCCGCTCCGCCGTTTGCCACTGCAATTGAGGCGCCGCCTGAAACGCGGAGGCTGGCGCGTCGACAACTGGCTGACTCAGCCAACATTTCACATCATGATACCTCCACTGGTTTGGCTGTTTTTGCAGTCGAGATCCTTGTACAATCTACACAGAAGTAACTTTGGGGAAAGCATGTCTGTATTCACATCCAAGAAATCTCCATTTGAGATGCCCCTAGAAGTTCTTTGATCGTGACCCTAGTCGGATGTCATAATGTAAGTTTTCTAATCAAGCTTTACCCTTGGTTTGGAATCAAATGTTTCTCAATCAGTACAACGATCGCCAGCGCAGCGCTCACTAGAATCTTCGACAACTTGAATCTAGCAAAAATGAATTCACGTGATCTCGCGTCTCATCGATGACAAGATAGTTCAACGCAAAAATCTGGGCCATCTGCGTTCTCTGCGTCCTTGTTGGTCGTCATCTTACTGTCTCAACCCGCTGAGGATCTCCCTCGCTTTTGAGTCCGATTATGACGATTGCTTTACTATTTCTAAAAAGATAACTGTCCGTAATGGGTTGACAGTGGAGAAATGACGGACTCGGACATGCTATGTGGTAGGTAAGTGGTGATGACGCGGCAATACGAGGATATTGCACAGTTCTCTGGGTGTGTATACATGTAATGTTCTGCATAACTCGTCCTTGAATCGCATTGCACGCAAGGTGAGTAGCCCATATGCCTACTATCGCACCCGTTCTGTTCTTGTAGGTATTATATTGGATGAGAGCAAACAGTAGGGATACATCAGCAACAATGAACTGCGTCTGCTCACATCCTAGTTGGCTTGGCTGCCAGTTGTTGACGGTCGTTTTGATGCACTTCCCTTCCATCGCTGGTTCAAGTATTGGCTCCAAATAATCGGAGAACGGGGAAATTCATGAAGTTGTTCAGCAAAGACACATGTTCGGTATTGTGCGTGGTTCACCGCTTGCATTTGAGGCCTGTTGACAGCATATAGCTTGTTTCCGAGACAGGCCCACCATCAAAGCAAAAGGGGCGATCATGCGTTCCGAGCGAGGGCCAACTCGCAGTCTCGCATGGCCGAAACTTGGATGAAAAACAAAAGTTGACATTTAGGGACGGAGGCGTGGCCGGAACAGGTGCTCCGAGCGCTCGTATTACAGTATGTGTAATAAGATCAATCCCGCTGTGCCCCTCTGTGCCCGGTCTCAGGAGAACTACTATACTACACCTTCCCAAGTAGATCGACGTGACGCCACCAACTAGTACCAGGAGCAAGGTGGAATTAAGGGCAGCCCAAAAGCCAAGCCCGAACGCAATTCCGAGTTCAAACACTCTGAACAGTCGGTCATCATGGTTAAGCAACTTTCAACCCCACAGCCCGATTGCTGTGCTGTTAACTGCGTCGCAAGGCGGGGAGGTGCACAGCAAGCAGGCACAGGCACCGCCGCATTCCGACTTATTTGCGGCATCATCTGGGGCCCCCCGTCTAGCCCCGCGCGGCTTCATTCGATAAATTTGCATCGCGCCGAGGTATAGGCCTTTTAGGACCGCCGATGTCTCACAAGACTTGGCAGTAGCTGACTAGGGTGAGAAGACTGTCAGATTGCGCGCCAATCATCGGAAGGCACAGTTATTGTATGTTTCGTCTCAGGTTTATTCACCAACGGCGCATCTTCGAGCCCTGATGCAGGGACAGACATGACCACCATAGCTTACTCTGGATGAAAGTGGTTTACACCGATCGGCAAGTTTGGGGGACACAGGGCGCTACGTTTTGGCAGTACCGTACACACAATGACCCGTGGCGTATGGCTCCGGCCCTTCTAAAATACCAAATCAATGCCGTAAAATGGCTAGCTCAAGAGAGCTATACACAAGAGGCCGTCTCGCAATTTTCGCTGACCACGGGCAACCTCCACGTTCTTCGTAGAAGTCCGACGGTCGGCACATTCAAATGTCAAATATTACATTGTGCTCGCGGAAAGCGTGAACCAGTCAACCCAAGTTCAAGGTACCCGCAACATCAAATAATCTGCGCACCGTCCGCACACTCGTTGACACACAACTCAACGCACCCAATGTAGAGGGCGGGCGTATGAGTGCGCGAGGCAAAAACAATTATGGATCTAGACTTGGCCCTCGTCTCGTAGTCAGAAAGGGTACCACGGAGAATTTGAATTCCGCGAGACAAAAGGCCTCGAGGCAGCAGATCGCTTTTCATTAACGACGGGCGTAGGGCGCAGAATAGGAGGAAACAAGGCAACATACCCCAAGGGGGGTTGGGGCTGACCTTGCCCACTTGTGTAGCAAATTGCAGGCAGGCGATTCTATTCCCTGCCCTGTCATTGTATTCTCACCGCGGAACGGCGTTGGGGGATCGAGAATCGCAGCGGGTGATTAAGGGGAAATGACCCTGCTGCGAGAGTCCAATACGAATACGTTCGATACGGTAGAGTCTAGTATTCATTCTGAGGCCGCTGGCTGAATAAGGGAAGATTAGGCGGCGGGGATGGAAGGGGGCACACGGACCTCTCGGGCCGTCATCACGTCATCCGCAGGAACGGCGAGCCTGGTTCTCACACAAGCACTCGAGGTGTGCCGCGCGAGCTTAGACTGAAGTGCCAATCCTTAGCTGTGTGTAACAAAGGATAAGAAGAAGCGGCGTGATTGGAACAGAAAACGGGCGAATAGAGAGTTAGTGTGCTTCACCGCAGGCAAAAGCCGTTGACGGCAACGGAGATCCCAAGGCTTCCCACCTGCGTGGTTCGCGGGACGGACGAGGCCGCGAGCGAGAACGTGCAGCCGATTTGGGCGCAGTTCGAGAAGAAATGGGATACGCAGTAGCCGGAAACGAATGGAAGATGTCAAGGGGGAGTGAGATCACGGGGTGCGATATGATAGCTGACCTCGGTCGAAAAGGAAACAAAGGGTCTATTGGAACTAAGTTATGACCCCAAGGACAGGACATTGACATCAGGTCGTGCCAGTGCTGGCAGGTATCATCACGGCCGGATGCGAAGACCCCGCCACAAACAATAAGCCTCTTCGGCCTGGGCGGAGCTTTTGGTGATTATCAAACAGGTGGGCAGTTGAACCCAAGTACACAGGAAACGAAACGTCGAGGAATGTAGACGCGCGAAATCAGGCATCGCATCATTATCTTATCAAGTCTTGATAGACTGTATCGCCGAGGGGCGTCAGGATATTGACTAGGGGGGGATCAATTTAGCCGAGGAGTTGGATTACAAGAACTGCTATGCGGAACGTATACGTATAGGCAACCGGCGTCGGAGAACAGGAAGGTAAGAAGATGCGGCAAGGTCTCATAATGGTATACGCAAGTTGCAACACGGGCGTCAAGGGCGGGGTCTATAAGACAAAGAGGGGGAAGAGGCTGGAGAGTGAAGAAGGCAAGGGCAGTCAAAACGGCGGGCGGGGGATTGAGAGAGAGGAGGTAGACGCCGGACAAGAGTGTGGAAGTGGTGTAACGTGTAAGACGATGATTGTTGTTGATACGGATATGATGATGGGTGATGGTGGTGAGGGGAGGGTGTTTTAGAAAGAATAATTAATAAAATAATTACGCGAGATTGGAGTGATTATTTGAAGTGACGGGACGGACGGGAAGGCCCACTTGCACTTTCAAAGTCGCTAAACCCGTTGCCGACACGACCTCGCAAGCGCAAGGGAGCGGGCAAGTCTCTTTCTTCCCTCTGCCGCCCACCCTCTCCTTCTCCTCCCCTCACCCACATCATGTCGGTTCGCCACTCGAATCATTCCCAACCTCAGTCCTTGCCTCCCTTTGCCGTCGCTTTCTCAAACTCTTCTCTCGACAGACTCTCTTCGCACTCTACGTCTCTCCCTCCTATCCAGCCACGACCCCTCGCTGAACGACCCCGCTCTCTCCCTGAAACCTCTCAAGCACCCGCCATGCTCGAATCGTCTTCGATCCCCAATGGGAGGAAAAGATCCCACCCTGATGGCTCCCAGCGCGATGATAACCCCCCCGATAACCGGTATGCTCCCTACTTTTCCTCCTCTCTCTTAGTCTTTTGCTTATATGTAAACCTCATCAGAGCCACAAGTAGCTCGTCCCCCCGTTTGGGCCGTGTAAAGATGGAACATGATGAACCCGGTAACGACTCTTCCTCTCAATCACGTCAATCCCGCTCCCACCCCGCCCCGCCACGACAAGACCCCGATTCTCGGTCTATGCCACCCACTATATCGTCATCTACATCCCAGCCTTCTCCCAAGAAACGTCGCACGACGGTTAGTGATTCCTCACAACCAGTCGATCAAGTATCTCCCAATCCCTCATCCTCCGATACCAAGGCACCTTCTCCTCCCATCGTAGTCAGCGGCCCCCCCATGGATCGCGATGAACCAGGCGCCGTCGAGCAGGGCCGCCCGATGCTCGCTGCAAAGCGTAACCAAGAAGCACTCAATGAGTCCCGTAGGGGAAGTCTAGGTGGCCCACTGCAGTCTACCTCTCAAACCGCTGTCTCCCCTGCCGTAGTCAAACCACCACCAGGCTCTTCCCGTGCTTCCGCTCGAAGCCCGAATATGGGTGTGGCACGCATCACTCGTACATCCGATGCTCCCTCAGGTCCCAACCCTGTTGCTGCGCCTGGCCAGAGCCAGCAAGCTGATCCAAACTCACATCTTCCTCACCAGAACTCTTTACCCCCACCTCCCATATCTTTTGCGGGTCGCCGAGCGTTCAAGTCGCCGTCTTCTCAACAAAAAAAACCTGCTGACATAGTCATCTCACCACGCGACGCGCGTATGCAGCCCGTCATCCAGAGTGCACCGGCTCACCAAGGCGGTCGCTTCCTACCGATGGCGCTCCCCTCCCTTCCAAAGGTTCACCATCCCCCGGGTGGCCGACGGATACCAGGAAATGTCCCACCGACGCCGACGCGGCTCTCTCTTCGCTCGAGCCTCGCCACTTCGTCTAGTGCATCCTCTCTTACTGTGCCCGCACCCCCCTCTGTGCCCATCTCTACGATCCTCGTCCCTCAAACCCCTGCTGTTTTTAGCCGCACGGACAGTGCGTCGCATCGCAGTGCATTCCTCGCTCCTTTCGAGGCGCTTTATGATGCCCTTCGTGAAGCGAAGGAGTCCAAGACATGGCTAACGGAACAACTCGCAAAGGTGCAGGCGCTGCAGTCAGGACTCGATGCTGCAGTCGAAGCTGCAGTCGAGCGTCGCGTAGGTGGGCTACGCGAGGAAGTCGCGCGGCTGCAACGCCGCGTCGAGGAGCTGGAGTGCTCGCGTGGCACGGAACCAGGACCGGCACTATGGAGACGGAGGAGCGTCGCTAACGGAGATCTGACGATGCTTACGGAGAACGCGCCGGTGCGCGAGTCGTACACGTTTCCGCCTGTTCACCCGCGCTCAGAGGAAGGGGGAGGTGACGATTCAGACATGCGTGAGACAGAGTCGCCCGCACCGGCGTTCGACGTGCGCAGGCAGTCGATTTCGGCAGTTAGAATGGATCCACCACCGCCCCAACCGCCGCAGCAGGTGACAGATGCTCAGGGATCGTCGACGGTGAAGAGCCCGCCGTCGAGTGGCGGCGCGGCACGGCGACCATCTTACCAACCGCTACAACCGTCATCGCAGCAGGCCACCAGCCAACCTGGGTCTCCCGCGGGAGCGAGTTGAGGACGGCTCCCGTTTTTTCCCGCGTCGCGTTGGTGATGCCCGTCATTTTATTTCGAAAAAAAATGCGTGTGTTTACTGGGACTGAGACGAGCAACGACTACCTCATCCGTTTCCCCATCTATTCCCCCTCCCCCCACTTTTTGTTGAGTACAGCTTTTTGTCGCACACCTCCCATATCGAATCCCCCCTCCCAAAAGTCACCAACGCTTCCTCTCTTCGAGCTTGACACAGAACGCAAGACATTTTCTCACTTTTTTGACCTGTTTTGTAACGTGAGGCTACGCAACCATGACTCTCCTTTATTCACACCCTTTGCCCTTGTTCCATTTTCTTCATGTTGCCGCAAATTCCTACTTTTTACCATCTACGGAAATTTCATCTTTCTCGTAAAGACTGCTTTCGGCTATTCTTTCTTTTTATTCGCCCTGCATTTTTGGCCATCACGGCACAGGTCATTCCTTGGCTCCCTTTTTTTTTAAACTTGTTGTTCTCGCTCTCTGTAATCCTGGCAGATTGTGGTGTATACGTAGCTAAGAACGCGAACATCCATCATGGGACCCCACCCTTCCCTCTGATGGTGTACGATGGCACATACCGCGATTATCTACATGTCAAGATCCGGCGTGTTCAATGCGTCGTGGCGCTTATCAGTTCCAATTGTGTATTAGCAATCCGTACGTTATTCAAGGTTTGCAGGTGTCAGGCCGACCGAGGGGCGTTATCGATAACTCAGGAGGCTATGCTTTTTTTTTAACTGTAATCCTTGTACTTATAAGTCAGAAAAACAAAAACATCTGGAGAGCCTCGGCGAGGCGTTCGACACAGGGTTGTTGCAGCCACCACCACCAACAGAGGGATCACGATCGCCCTGTCTTTTTTTTCGCCCATTGGCTGTTGGCTGTTTTGTTTATCGCTATTGCTGTACCGGCGTACTACCGTAAAACGGTGTCCTTGCGAGATTTGCGAAAAACGCGGTAGTTTCACCGCTGCCCGGTGCTCTTGGCCCTAAGTCTATCATCGAAGGCTGTTCAATTTCGCACAGATTCCCAGTGCAATATTGACGTTGATCATCCATCGATCATCCAGGGGTGTGTCTGTTTGTTCTTTTTTTTGCACCGGAATCGGCTAACCCACCCATCCATCTAAGTCTTGCATAGCAAGCATAGCAATATTGCATATTGTTTTTTTAAACATGCGGTGCAAGTACGCAAAAAATTTTAAGCGCTGTCAAGTCAAACACCTTGCGCCCGAGAAAGGGGCGCCACCCCGTTCATCAATCTCTTCTCTCTCCTCTCTCTCGAACTGCTGATACATTGTCTGATACAGTATGCCCTCGGGACGGCGTTCAAAGATGAACTGTTTATTCATCGTCATCATTATTTTTCAATGCGTAATAATACTGTATGGTAG
>Ga0137390_10002916_pt1 | contig 13775 bp, 13 predicted proteins | sample 15con2h24AmetaG_FD_104937 | JGI IMG/M metagenome (GOLD analysis project Ga0137390, IMG submission 104937) | Vadose zone soil microbial communities from Angelo Coast Range Reserve, California, USA - 15con2h2.4A metaG | ecosystem: Environmental > Terrestrial > Soil > Vadose zone > Saprolite... | reverse complement strand
TCTCGGCTTCTTCCGCTTCCAGCCTTCCGAGTTCGGCAAGGTCCTGTTCGTGCTCGCTCTCGCGGGCTTTCTGGCGGAACGCTCGCGGCGCCTACACGAGGTTCGCACCACGCTCACTGCCGTCGGGCTCGCGTCGATCCCGATCTTCCTCGTCTTCCTCCAGCCTGACTTCGGGTCGGCGCTCGTCTACTGCGCGGCCGTTGGAGCCGTGCTCTTGGTCGCGGGCACGCCCTGGACCCACATCGCCGCACTCGCCGCCGGAGCGGTGGCGCTCGCGGTCCTCGTGCTCGGAGCCCTCCCCGCGGCCGGAGTCCCGATCCTCAAGGACTATCAGCAGAAGCGGCTCACCAGCTTCCTCAATCCCTCCCAGGACCCGGGCGGGACGACGTACAACATCACGCAGTCCAAGAACGCCATCGGCGCCGGACGGTTGCGCGGCCGCGGCGTCGACAACGCGACGCAGACCACGCTGAACTTCCTGCCCGAGCATCACACCGACTTCGTCTTCGCCTCGCTGGCGGAAGAGCGAGGCTTCGTCGGCGCGGCCCTGCTTCTGATGCTCTACCTGCTCGTCGTCTGGCGCGGCTTACGCATCGTGACCCTTGCGCGAGACCCGTTCTCGGCGATCGTCGCGGGCGGGCTCGTCGTCGCGTTGCTCTTCCAGGTCTTCGTGAACGTCGGCATGACGATGGGTATCGCTCCGATCACGGGGATCCCCCTCCCGTTCGTCAGCGTCGGCGGCTCGTCGATGATCGCGAACCTGATCGCGATAGGAATTCTCTTGGCGATTCACGTGCGCGCCCGCGCGCGAAGGTAGGCGGAAGCTCAGGCAGCCTCGGCGGCCGGCTTCAGCTTCGCGCGGCGCGTCCTGATGGCGCGCAGCCGCTGGGAGAGGCGGGCCCAGGCCCAGGGCTCGACTTCCTTGTAGCGGAGCACGGTCTGGCCTCGAGTCGCTTCCAGATATTCGAACCAGGCGTCCGCTTCCTCGATCAGCAGCAGCTCGTGCGCTTCGTGTTGTCCGGTCACACGACGTTCCTCGTCGGCGCTCATGGGCCGACCTCTTGCCCATGAGCGGGGGAAGGGGCGTAAGGGGAAACCGCGAGGTTTCCCCTTACTTTCTCCTCGGCCCACGCGGCGATCTCAGCGGCGCGGGGGTTGAGGCGACACGTGAAGAAGGGAGCTCGTGAGGGAAACATGGTTTCCCTCACGGGAGCGAGCCGAAGGCGAGCGACGCTCATGGGTCGAAACCCTAGGTCCTGGACCGGACGGCAGGCCCGGCAGGAGCGGTTGGTACCCTGTGAGCAGATGTTTTCCATCGCCCACAACCTGCCGCGCACGCTCCGCGCCGCCGTCCTGGCCGGCGTTGCCGCAGCGCGCGCGCACGAAGGAGATTTTTCTTGCGCTGGTTTCGATCCAGAAAGTCCGAGGAGAAGGCGCCCAGCGAGGCTGCCGCTCCAGAAACACCTGAACCTCTAAGCACCGAGCCCGCAGAGGAAGCGGGACAATCGAGCAGCACCAGGCCGAGACGTCGTCGCGGTGGCCGCGGCGGGCGCGGCCGTTCGAAGAAGACCGGGACGTCCGAGGCCAAGAGCGAGGCACCTCAGCCGAAGGCGAAGACGGCGACGAGGGCGCCCGCGAGCGACCGAAAGCCGGCCGGCCGGCGGGAGCGTTCCCCACAGCGCCGGCGTCGCGAGCCGCCGCGCCGGGCCCCGCTGCCGCAGGCGAAGCGCGAGCTGCTCGTGTCCGTCGACGTCGGCGAGCAGCGAGTTGCAGTCCTCGAGGACGATCGGGTCGCGGAGGTCTACCTCGAGCGTCCCGAACGCCGCTCGATCGCCGGCGATATCTACCTCGGGACCGTGGACAACGTCCTGCCCGGAATGGAGGCCGCGTTCATCGAGATCGGCCTCGAGAAGAACGGCTTCCTCTACGTCGACGAGATCGTCACTCCCGAACTCGAAGGCAAGGCGAGGCACGGGAAGAAGATCCAGGACCTGATCAGCCGCGGGCAGACGATCATGGTGCAGGCCGTCAAGGACCCGATGAAGACGAAGGGCGCGCGGCTCACGACGGAAATCTCGCTACCCGGCCGGTTCGTCGTCTACCAGCCGAACGGCGACGGGTTCGGCGTCTCACGCCGCCTCGACGACGAGGAACGCGCGCGGCTCAAGGATGTGCTCAAGGCTCTCGACCTCAAAGGCGGCGGCGTGATCGTGCGTACCGCCGCGGAGGGCGCGTCGGCCGAGGACATCGAGCGCGACCTGCTCTTCCTGCAGAAGCTGTGGAAGTCCATCGATGTGCGAGCCAAGAAGTCGAAGCCGCCGACGCTGCTCTACCAGGAGGCCGAGCTCCCGCTTCGTGTCACCCGGGACCTCTTCACCGAGAATTTCGAACGCGCGCTTGTCGACGAGGACCGTGCCTACAAACGAATCGTCGGCTATCTCAAGAAGACGTCGCCACACATGGTCGAGCGGGTCGTCCGCTACAAGGACAAGCCGCCGCTGATGGAGGCGTACGGAGTCGACGCGGAGATCAAGTCGACGCTCAGCCGCCGGGTGGATCTGCCCTCGGGCGGCTATCTCATCTTCGACTATGCCGAGGCGTTCACCGTCATCGACGTCAACACGGGTCGCTTCGTCGGCTCACGCTCGAAGTCGTCGGGGGCGCGGCTCGAAGACACGATCACGAAGAACAACCTCGAGGCGGTGAAGGAGGTCGTCCGCCAGCTGAGGCTGCGCGACATCGGCGGCATCATCGTCATCGACTTCATCGACATGGCGAACCCGAAGAACCGCGCGACTGTCGAGGGTGCATTGCGAACAGAGCTCGAGCGCGACCGGACGAAGACCTACGTGGTCGAGATCTCGCCGCTCGGCCTGGTCGAGATGACGCGTCAGAACGTCACCGACGGGCCACGCGAGATCATGACCAAGAAGTGCCCGACCTGTGGCGGGGACGGCATCGTCCTGTCGGAAACCTCTGCCGCGGTCGAGATCGAGCGACGCCTGCGCGCGCTCGCCGCCGGGTCACGGAGCCAGGCCTACCGCGTCGAGGTCGCGGCGAAAGTCGCGTCCATCCTCATCGGGCCGGGCGCCTCCCGCCTGCAGGAGCTGGAAAAGCAGACTCGACGCCGGTTCTACTTGCAGGCGAAGGACGACACGCATCTCGATCACTTCCTCGTCCTGGCGGAAGGGAAGCGAGAGGAGCTCGCGCCGGCAGCGCCGGTCGCCGAAGGGGCGAAGATCGAGCTGAAGCTCGTCGAGGTCGGGCTCCACGACGCCGACGCCGGCGTCGGAAAGCTCGAGGGGCTGGACATCTGCGTCGCCGATGCCGCCAAGCAGGTCGGCAAGAAGGTCGAGGTGCAGATCGAGCGTGTGCTCGAGGACGCTGCGTACGCCACGCTGGTGAGCGGAGTGGCGGCGCTCGACTCGCCGATCACCGCCGAGAGCGAGGCGGAGAAGCCCACGCGCCGAGCCGCGAGTGCGCAGACCACCGCCAAGACGGCGGAGCTCGATGATCCCGAAGCCGAGGAGCCCGACGAGGAAGAGGCGGACTTCGAAGACGCTGACGAACTCGAAGCGGACGAGCCTGCCGACGAGGCCGTCACCGCAGTGAACGGATCAGAGCCGGCCGCCCCGAAGAAGAAGACGCGCCGAGGCTCGCGCGGCGGCCGCGGCCGCAAGAAGAAGACCGCAGCCGGGGCACCCGCGGCTGCAGGAAACGGCAGCGGAGAGCCGGCTGACGTCGCCGCGCCTGGCGTTGCCAGGATCCACGTTCCGGAGCCGGGCCTGGGTGAGCCCGACGGATCTCCGGCGGAGGCCGCCGCGGACGGCACGGAGATTCCCAAGCCGAAGAAGAAGACCCGCAGGGGAACAAGGGGTGGGCGTGGCCGCAAGAAGAAGACTGCGGCCGCCGTCGCCACCGCGACGGAAGGAAGCCTAGAGCCAGCCCCGCCTCAGCAGGAAAAGGCCGCAGAGGCCGGGGACGAGAAGCCTGCGGACGCCGGGGAAGAGAAGCCCGCGGGCTCGGACCCAAAGACTTCCGACTGGGAATATGTGCCCATGTCCCAGTGGGACGACGTCTAGCCTCCGCTACACTTTCGCGCTTGGCGGGCTGAAAGCCCGCATTTTCACGCCATGGCTGCCACCAAGAGCTCATACGCGATCATCTCGGTCGGCGGGAAGCAGTACCGCGTGCGCGAAGGCGAGACGTTGCTCGTCGACAGGCTGAAGACCGACGAAGGGAAGACCTTCAACCCCGACGTCCTCTTTCTGGGCGGCGAGGGCGACGGGACACTCGCCCCTCAGACGCAGGTGACGGCGAAGGTGGTGGGGCACGTCCTCGGCGACAAGATCCGGATCGGCAAGCGACGTGCGAAGACCGGTTACCGAAAGCAGACCGGCTTCCGGGCACATCTGTCGCAGATCGAGATCCAGTCGATCGGCGGCGCCGCGAAGCGTGCAACCGCCGCGCCCGAGCGGGAGCAGCCGGCGCCCAGGCCGAAAGCAGAGCCGAAGAGCGCGCCGGCAGTTGCAGCACCGGCCGCCGCTGAGCCGCCGCGCGGGTACGAGGACTTCACCGTCGCGGACATCTCGGAGAAGTCGAAGCGGTGGAAGGTCGAGCAGCTCGAAGCGGCACTGAAGTTCGAGAAGAAGAACGCCAACCGTAAGGGCGCGATCGCGGCACTCGAGTCCGCGCTCGCCGCGAAGCAGGAGAAGAGCTAATGGCTCACAAGAAGGGACTCGGCTCGTCGCGCAACGGGCGCGACTCGAACCCGAAGATGCTCGGCGTGAAGATCTTCTCCGGCCAGGAGGTCAAGGCCGGGATGATCCTCGTCCGTCAGCGTGGGACGAAGTTCCGCCCCGGTGCCGGCACGGGCATCGGTCGCGACGACACGATCTTCGCCACACGCCCCGGAACGGTCGCGTTTCGCCAGAGCGGCGAGCGCCGCTTCGTCGAAGTCAGCGACTAGCGCGCCACAGCGGGCCGCTAGCGTTGGTCCGTGTTCCACGATCGAGCTCGAATCGACGTCCAGGCAGGCCGCGGCGGGGACGGAAGTCTGCACTTCCGTCGTGAGAAGCACGTCCCCAAGGGCGGCCCCGACGGTGGCGACGGCGGGCCCGGAGGAAACGTCGTCCTGGTCGCCGATCCGGATCTGCGCGACCTGTCCGCGTTCCGTGTGAAGCGGCGCTACAAGGCGGGCAGCGGTGGGCCCGGCCGTGGCGCGCTGAAGCACGGTGCGACCGGAGAGTCACTCGAGCTTCGCGTCCCCGTCGGAACCCAGGTGCTCGACGAGCAGGAGCAGGTCGTCGCCGATCTCGCGGCGCCTGGAGCCCGCATGATCGCAGCGCGCGGCGGGAGCCCGGGTCGGGGCAACAAGCGCTTCGCCACGCCGACGCGCCGTGCGCCACGGTTCGCGGAGACCGGCCTGCCCGGTGAGGAAGCGACGCTCGATCTTCGCCTGAAACTGTTGGCAGACGCGGCGCTCGTCGGGCTTCCGAACGCCGGAAAGTCCTCGCTGCTCACGAGGATCTCGAATGCGAAACCGAAGGTCGCGGAATATCCCTTCACGACGCTTGCACCCATCCTCGGCACGGTGGACGCTCCGGACGGGTCGCGGCAGCTCACGGTGGCCGACGTACCCGGCCTGATCGAAGGTGCGAGCGAGGGCGTCGGTCTCGGACACGAATTCCTCGCTCACCTGGAGCGTGCGAATCTGCTGTTGCACGTGATCGACTCATCCGAAGACGACGCCGCCGAACGGTTCGCCACCATCGATCGCGAGTTGGCCGCGTACGGCGCCGGGCTCGAGACCCGGCCGCAGGCGATCGTCCTCAACAAGATCGACCTCCGTACGGACAGGCCGACCTTCGACGTCGAAGACGACCGCATCCTGCGGGTCTTCCGCATCTCCTGCGCCACCGGCGAAGGCGTAGAGGAACTGCGGCGCGCGCTGTTCGAGCTCTGTCCGCCGCGGGCTCCCGCCGCTCCGTCCGCCGACGGGCTCGTCGACTTCCTCGTTTACCGGCCACGGCCGGGCGGCCGCCGCTTCAGGGTCCTGCGCACGGACCGTGGCTTCCGTATCTCCGGCGAGGTTCCGGCCGACGAGGACGAGCTTGCAGCTGCGCTGGAGGCCGCCGGAGCACGTAAGGGCGACGAGGTCGAGGTGGGCGGCGAGTTCCTGGAAGTCCAGTGACAGGCCTGCTCGGCGGCACGTTCAATCCGCCGCACAACGGACACCTGGCGCTCGCGCGTGCGGCCCGGGAGCACTTCGATCTCGACGACCTCGCGGTGCTCGTGGCCGAGCGTCCCGGACACAAGCAGGTCGGGCTCGACGCCGAGACGCGGTTGAAGCTTGCGCGAGCTGCCTTTCCCGACTACCGCGTCGAGCCTGATCCGTACGAGCGCACGGTGGACATGCTCCGCGCGCGGAGGTGGCTCGAACCGTTGTTTCTCATCGGGGCCGATCAGTTCGCGGACTTCCTCACGTGGAAGGATCCCGAGGGCGTGCTCGCACTCTCGCGGATCGGTGTTGCGACCCGACCGGGGTTTCCGCCGGAGCGTCTGGACTCGGTCTTGCAACGACTTTCGCGCCCGGACCGCGTCGAGCTCTTCGAGATCGAGCCGGTGCCGATCTCGTCGCAGGAGATCCGGGACCGCGTCGGCCGTGGAGAATCGATCGACGGGCTCGTGCCTCCTGCCGTCACCGAGTTGATCGCGGCTCTCGGGCTCTATCGGGACGGCTAAACTTTGGCTGTCATTCCGAAACGGAGCTGAAGCCACACTGACGTCTCTCGAACAAGCCCGCCGCATTGCCAGCCTCGCGCAGGACAAGCTGGCTCAGGACGTAGTGATCCTCGATATGCGGCCGGCCTGCTCTTACACGGACTATTTCGTCGTCTGCACGGGACAGAACCCCCGCCAGGCCGCTGCCATCTATGACGAGGTGCACAGCGGGATGAAGCACGACGTACGGCTCTTGCCGAGCTCGGTCGACGGCCAGCGGGAAGCCTCCTGGATCGTCGCCGACTACCTGGATGTCGTTGTGCACATCTTCACGCCGGATGCGCGAGCGTACTACCGGCTCGAAGAGCTGTGGGGCGACGCCCCTCCCGTCGAGGTCGCGGCCGGCTAGCAGGATCTACGGAGCGCGACGCACGCGGCGACGCGGAGCTGTTCGAGGTAGGCGTGCGCACGCGCCTCGGCGACGAGCGGGGCTGCGGTTCCCAGTGTTTTCACTGCTGATTCGAGCGCGGCTGTTCCGTCGCTGAACGGGCCTCGCGACTCCAGGATGAGCCACGAGGGAAACGCGCGAAACCGCACGCCTGCCCGTCGCAATCCTGACCCGTTCATCGGTTCGCGCAGCGGGACGGACATGTAGACCGCGCGCGTGGCTCCCGTGCGTTTGACGGCACGGGCGAGTGCAACCGGCTCACGGGAGTAGGCACGCGCCTCCCTTGCGACCGGCAGTGCCGCGAGAAAGACCGGCGAGTACGGATACAGCACGTCGCGCGGAGCGAGCTCCTTCGTCAACCACGCCGCGGGCGCCGCGACGGCTCGCTCCGCTCCTGTCGGCATCGTTCGCGGCTCGGAGACACTGCTCGGAGCAAGTGCCGCGGCTGCGACGATCCCGGCGACAGCAGCGGTACGCAGCTTCGACGGCAGCAACGCGCTGAGTCGGGTCGCGCCGGTCGCCACCAGCGTGATCCAGAGCGGCAGCATGAAGATGAGGTGACGGGGGGCGAGCCGCTCGCTGAAGAGGCCGGCCGCGCCCGCGATCGCAAGGGCGGCCGGGGGGACCGCAAGTGTGAAGACTGCAAATGCTGCCAACGGCGGCCGGCGGCGCGCGAGTGCGAGCAACCCGGCTGCTGCAAGTACGGTGGACAAGATCAGCGTGGCGCCTCGCCCACCGGCCGCACCGCCGAGCGCTTGCAGAGTGGCCCCCGCAGAGGACGTGCCGCTATCGAGGTTTCGACCCACCTCGGGGCCGTACCGCTCGGAGAGGCGAAGGTCGGCCAGCAGGAGTGGGGCCGCGATTACTGCCACCGCCAAGACGGGCAGCGCCGCGCGGAGCGCATGGCCCCGCCAAAGGAAGAGCGCGACGGCCGCCTCCGCTGCGAACAGGAACGCGCCGAATGGGTGCACGGCGAGCGGAAGCAATGCCGTTACCGCAGCCGCGAGCGCCGGGCGCCGCTGCGGCCGCTCGAGTGCGCGTACGAAGAGATCGGCTGCGAGCGTGCTCGCGAACGCAAAGAGCGAGTACATCCGCCCGAACGTCCCGTAGATCAGCAGCAGCTGCGACGTCGCCGCAAGTGCCGCCGCGATCAGCCCTGCAGATTGGCCCGCGACGCGTCGCGCCAGGTCGTAACAGAGTGGCACCGTGGCGAGCGCGAACACGACTGAGACCCAGCGCAGCGCTTCCGGTGTCGTGTCGATCGCCAGGGCAAAGTGGGCCAACACGAAGTGCAGCGGCGCTCCGCCGCGATCGACTAAGACAGTGTGCAGCATATCGCCCAGTGGCCGAGCAGAGATCAACCCGGCGACGGCCTCGTCTTCATGCAGCGGCTTCGCAGCGACGTCGGGCACCAAGCGCGCGCAGAGCAACGCGGTGAGCGCGATGAGCGCGAGCGCAGGCCCGGGGGCGAGGACGCTGCGTGCGTGGATCTGATCGTGTCCGCTCGCGGCTGCGCCCAAGGCGGCCGAACCTTAGCGGTGCCTACCCGTCGGTGTGTTTGAGCTCGGACTCCTTCCTTTGCGCCTCGTCGAGCGAAAGCTCCCCCGCGCAAACCTTGGCGTTGAGCTCGTTCTCGATCGAGTCGACCTCGGACGCGCGTGGGTAGGGCTCGGGCCACAGATTCCGCGGATCGGTCGGATGACCGCCGAGCTCGAGGCTGACGAGGTGATCCTCCTGGTAGTCGGACGTCGACCCGCCGACGCCGTATTCACGCATCTGTTTTTCTTTCAACGCATTCGTGTACGAGGTCGGGGGACGGATCGTCTTCGTCCAGCCGTGCAGGCAGATGGTCGAGTTGATGTTTCCCTGCGTCACGTCGGGATTGAGCACGCCGGGTGTACGTGCGACGTCGGCGTGGTACCGGCCCTTCGACGAGGAGTCGTGCGGGGAGACGATCGCGATGGCGAGGAGGAGCAGTGCGATCGTGACCAGAGCGGTGCGCGTCGACACGTGTTCGAGCGTGCGCATGAAGTTTGTTCATTGCAAGTTGTCCAAACTGGACACGGCCCAGCCGAAGTCGCCGATACGTTGGACAACATGCTTACAACGAACCAAAAGGGCGCCATAGCCGAGAGTGCCATCACCGCTGAAGCGATTCGTCTAGGAGTCGGAGTATTTCGAGCAGTTGCCGACGAGCGCTACGACCTTGTGCTCGACATTGGTGCATGTCTGCTCCGAGTGCAATGTAAGACAGCGGCCCTCAATGGTGACGTGCTGGTGATCCGCTGCTACTCCTGTCGCCGCACCGCGGGCGGGATGCTGAAGCGTCATATACGAGCGACGAGATCGACGCGGTTGCGGCCTACTGCGATGAGCTCGGCCGTTGTTTCCTTATTCCCATTCACAGAGTCGATGGGCTCTCGACCATTCAGCTTCGACTTATTCAGGCCAAGAACAATCAGGCGCGGCGAATCAACTGGGCTAACGATTTTGAATTCGCCGCTACACTAGCGTCTCTAGGGGCCGTAGCTCAGTTGGGAGAGCGACGCGCTGGCAGCGCGTAGGCCACGGGTTCGAGTCCCGTCGGCTCCACTGATCAGCCTCCGAGCGTCGGACGCGGGTCCGGCCCGCAGAGGACGCCAAGGCCTAGGCGGGCTCGGCGAGCGCCGCGACCTCGCGCCGCTCTGCCAGCCGCCGTAGCGCTTGCGCCTCGATCTGGCGGACGCGTTCGCGCGTGAGTCCGAGTTGCCGCCCGATCTCCTCGAGCGACTTCGGATCGGGATCGCCGTCCATCCCGTAGCGCAACTTGACCACCTCGCGCTCGCGCTCGGGCAGGGTCTCGACGGCGTGCCGGACCGCATTCTCTGCGAGGCTCACGTGCACCTCTTCGGACGGTTCCGTGTCCTCGCCGGCGATGAGGTCGCCGAAGGCCGCCTCTCCCTCCGTCCCCACCGGCTTGTCGAGACTCGTGACCGCGCGAGCCGCCGCCCGCACCTCCTGGACGTGCTTGAGCGAGAGCTTCGACTTTTCGGCGATCTCCTCGTCGGTCGGATCGCGCTCGAGGGTGGTCATCAGCGCGCGCTCCGCCCGCGAGATCTTCTGCTCGCGCTCGACGATGTGAACGGGAATGCGAATCGTGCGTGACTTGTTGGCCACGCCGCGCTGCACGGCTTGCCGGATCCACCAGGTCGCATAGGTGGAGAACTTGTAGCCGCGGCGCCAGTCGAACTTCTCGACCGCGCGAATGAGCCCGATGATCCCCTCCTGGATTAGATCGAGCAGCGAGATCCCGTGACCTTGGTACTTCTTCGCGATCGAGACGACGAGGCGGAGGTTCGAGTTGATCATGAGATCCTTCGCCTCCTTGTCGCCGCGCTCGATGCGCTTCGCGAGGTCGATTTCCTCCGAAGCCGTCAGCAGCTTGTAGCGACCGGCCTCGTTGAGGAAGAGCTGGAGGGCGTCGGTCGTGGCAACGGCGAGATCGCCGTTCACGTACGTGCTGCCGACGGCGTCGGGACGGGCGCAGTCGTCGGTGAGCACGATCCCCTTCTCCTCCAGCTGCTCGAAGAAGCCTGTCGTCTGGTCGTCGTCGAGCTCCGCCTCCTGGAGGAAGTCACTGACCGCAGAGAGGTTGAGGCAGCCGAGCTCCTCTCCCTGCTCCAGGAGAGCCTGTAGTCGTTCGTCGACAACCATTTCGCGGCGTATTCCCCTTTTCGGAGCCCGGGCTAACGCGAATTTTGCACTTCTCTTCCAAAGACGTCACCCAGACGTCGTAGTTGGCGCCGTAGCGTCGGAGCGATCCCGACCAGGAGGAATCCCATGCGCCGACCAGGCATCCGGTCGCTCGCGGGGGGAGCGGCCGGGATCGTCGCAGGTGTCATCGGGGGAATCGCCCTGACCTCGATCTCGGTTGCGAGCGGGCCGACCCCCGCCGTGCCGGGCCTCGATGCCGTTCACGCCCCGCCCCTGCTCACCAGGCCTGACGAGCCGGTCACCTTGCGTTACGCGATCGTTTGCGCGCCGAGGGACGACGGACAGCCCTGCGAGGGCTCCGGTTCGGTCTACGTGCGCGCCGGTCAGACCGGCCTGTTTCGACAACTGCGGCTGAGGCGGGGCGCAGAATCTCGCGAGGGCAGGTACTACGTCGAGTTGCCGGGCGAGATCGCGTCCTCGCGCGACGGCTTCTCCTACTACGCGGTGCTTCGCGACGGAACGACCGGAGCGGCGATGACCGTTCCGGCGGGCGGGGAGGCTGCGCCGCAACGGAGCTTCCCGTTGGGGGAGGCGACCGAGGTCGCACTCGGCGTCCATGCCTTCGGAAGTGACCGCGCACCGGACCAGCGGGTTGTCGCGGCGCCGTGGGGCAGCGACCCCGGTGAGGTCGGCCTGGCCGGCTCGCGCGAGCTGGGTTTCGGTGGGCCCTCGTCGTTCGACGTGGCCCCCGATGGGACGGTCGGGGTGCTCGATCAGGTGAACGGCAGAGTCGAGTTCTGGTCGCATGGTGGCGTGAAGACGACGAACCTCGAGGTGAGCGGCGGGTTGGCGGACTTTGTTCTCGAGCCTGGCGGCGCGATGGACGTGCTCGAGCCGCCGAGCCGAACGAGCCCGGCACCCGTGCTCCGCAGCTTTCGCGGCGACGGGACGCCCCGCTGGGCCCAGCGGCTCTCCGACCGGACCTGGGCGAAGCTGGCGGTCGGGCCCGCGGGGCCAATGGTTCAGCAGCAGCCGTCGGAGCAATGGCTGCCCGTTGTGGGCCGCGGGGCCGCGCTCAGCCGCGCGGCGCAAGCCGCTGGCGGTCGACCAGGACGGCCGTTCGCCAACGCGCGCGAGGTACTCGTCGAGCGCGTCGGTGCAGGCGAGCTGCGGTTCGCCGAGCTCGTGGGCAACGCGGTGCTGCGCAGCTGGCGCGTCACGAGCGTCACGCCCCTCGGCGAGGTGCAGCTTGCGGAGCCGTACGGAGATCGCCTCGTTGTCGTCATGAAGACGTACACCGACGATCGCAGCGACTACGCGGTGCTCGTTCTCGATCGAGCAGGAGTCGCGGCCGAATTTGCAGTCGAGCCGCTCGAGTGGGCGGAGTCGGCGCCGCTCGCACGGTTTCGGCTCGCCGGGCCGTCGTTGTATCGCCTGGGCTCGACGCGTACCGGCCTGTTCGTCGACCGCTTCGACCTGGAGGTGTCCCGATGAAAGCGTTTCTCGCTGCCTTCGGCGTTGCCATCGTGCTTGCGGGCGCGGCGGGAGCACAGGCCTACCATCGCTTCTGGGCGAACTGCAACTACGACGCGCCGACGTTCATGACCACGATGACGCGCGATGCCGCCCAGAACTACGCGAACGCGGCACGATACGAGGGCTATCAGTGGGGCGGGGGCTGCTGGAACTACGACGACGCCGACTCGTACCCGTATACGCGCCAGGCGATCCTTCGACGCATGGTGAAGGCGGAGACTGCTCGGGGCTCGCGTTCAAGACGTGGCGTGAATCGACCGACGACTGGCGCGACGGCCGGTATTACTGGCGTGCCCTCCGTAACGTGCACGGCCCGTATACCGCCGGCGACTTCAAGAACGGCTTCGGAGCGCCGAACCACGTCGTTGCGAAGTCGAGCGCAGGCGTGATGGACGCCTTCGCGAGCTCGACCCACATCGGCCTGATCTTCTTCCGCTCGCTCTACGGCGGCGATCAGATCGTCGAAGCCAAATGCGAGGCCTGCGGGACGAACATCTTCTACCGCACGTATCGCAGCGACCCGAGTTACGGCGGAGTGGCCAGGTGGGGCTGGACCGGCTGAGCGCGACCGGGCTTCTGATGGTCGTATTGCTGCTGGCGGGCTGCGATAGCGGTGGCGCTCGCCCGCAGCGTCTGCTCTACGGCGAACCTGCAGCAGAGCTCGAGGCCGTACCGGGGAGCGTGATCGCGATCGGCCGCGTGCTCGACGGCGCGGCACTCGGCCGCCGCTTCACGAGCTGCCGTCCAACAGACGCGGGAATCGGTGCCGACACCGTCGTCGTCGAACGCATCGGCGTGTTCGGCGAAAGCCTGACCTTCACGGACTCCGGTCGCAAGACCGTCTACGCGTGTGACGGGGGAACGGATCTGCTGGAAGAGCGCAAGCCGCCCTGGTGCGGCAGGTCAGCGGGGCGTCTCTTCGGCGGCAAGCTGCTCGACCCGCGCCTCGACATCCTTTGCCGAGACCGGAAGGGACGGCTGCTGGCCTATGCCTGGGTGGATCCGGCTGCAGGCGTACGGTGGATCGGGGTCGACCAGGGCAGCTTCACCGAGGTCTACGAGGTGCTCGCCCGGCTACCGGTGCGGATCGCGTCGATTCGCGGCATCCAGGCGGAGCGAGCGCAGGCGACCTTCGACGTGACGCAGTACGACGGGCGCGGGAAGGAGCTGATCAGGGGAAAGCTCGAAGCTGCGGTTGCGGGCTGACAGCCGGGGGTAAACTCGGGCCATCGTGTGGGAGCTGATCTGGCTGATGGTGATCATGAAGATCCCCATCATCTATCTCTGCTGGGTCGTCTACTGGGCGATCAAGTCCGGCCCGCGGCCCGAGCAGACGGCCGCGCTCGTGTCAGCCTGGGACGACTCGGATCCGTCG
>Ga0137390_10002913_pt1 | contig 13780 bp, 10 predicted proteins | sample 15con2h24AmetaG_FD_104937 | JGI IMG/M metagenome (GOLD analysis project Ga0137390, IMG submission 104937) | Vadose zone soil microbial communities from Angelo Coast Range Reserve, California, USA - 15con2h2.4A metaG | ecosystem: Environmental > Terrestrial > Soil > Vadose zone > Saprolite... | reverse complement strand
GCCGATCGCCGATCGCCGCGAACGCATTGCGGATCGGCTGCACCACGAACGGCATCGAGTACAGCACTGATCCCACAACCAGGCCCTCGAAGGTGAATGCGAGCGTGCGCCCGCCCCAGAGGCTGGCGATCAAGCCTCCCGGCCCGTTGGGGCCGAGTGTCACCAGCAGGTAGAAGCCGAGAACCGTCGGCGGCAGCACCAGCGGCAACGCGATCACCGTCGCGATCGCTTCCGTCCACCAGGCCTTCGATCGCGCCAGCCACCAGGCAAGCGGCGTGGCGACCACGAGCAGGATGACAGTCGTGATCGCCGCCAGCTCGATGGTGAGCCAGACCGATTGCCAGAGATCGGGTGGCAGGCCGCCCATGCCGGTCAGCTTTGTCCGTCGAGCGCGTAGCCGAATTTTTCGATGATGGTGCGTGCTTCCGGACTTCTGAGAAAGGCGATGAACCCGGTCGCCGCCTCGTTCGAAGCCCCGCTCTTCAGCAGCACCGCATCCTGGCGGATCGGCGAATAGAGTTCCTGCGGGACCAGCCAGCGCGAACCGGTCTCGCGTCTCGTGAGTTGCGATAGTGACACGAAGCCGATTTCGGCATTGCCGGTTTCGACGAACTGGAGCGCTTGGGTGACCGTGGCACCCTCGACGATTTTCGGTTTCAGCGTGTCATAAATTTTGAGGGATTTCATCGTCTCCACGGCTGCCGCGCCGTATGGCGCCGCAACGGGATTGATGATCGCCAGTTTAGCGATTGACGCGATTTTGAGGGTTTCTTCGCCCTTCACAAGGTCGGGTGTCTTGCTCCACAGCACGAGTTTGCCGATCGCATAAGTGAAGCGGCTATCCGGCACCGCGAGTCCGTCCTCTATCAGTTTCTCCGGGCGGCTCTCATCGGCTGAGAGAAAAACCTGGAACGGCGCACCTTGCGTGATCTGGGTGTAGAACTGACCGCTGGCGCCAAAGCTCAGCACGGCTTCGTGGCCGGTCTTCGCCTTGAACGCGGCAGCGATTTCCTTGGCTGCCTCCGTGAAGTTGGCGGCGACGGCCACGTTGGTCTGCGCCGCGGGTACGTTGGTGGATGTGAGAACCCAGGTCGCGATGCCGACGGCGAGCCGAAGTGATTTGGAAAATCTCATGGTGATCCCCTCGTTCCGCTTCGGCCGATCAACGGATCCGCCCCGATGCGGTCATCTCAGCAAGCTGCATGCCGCAATCGGTATGGTCCAGCGATTGCTTATCAGCCATGTGACCGGGTGTTCTCGTCGCTAGCCCGGCTGATCCAGCACGTCGTTGTCGCGGTTCCGACAATGATGTCTTCAATCGGACATGACACATGAACAGCCTTGCGAAATCACGCCCATCCCCACCGCTAGCGGCAGTCGTGCCGTCAATTCCGCACTGGCCCGCGCCGACCGTCGGGTCGCGTGCCGAACTTGAACAACTGCTTGCGGATGACGTCCCCTATGGCGATCTCACGACGGACGCGCTCGGCATCGGTGCCGCCGTCGGCACGATGCATTTCATCGCCCGCGACACCATGGTGCTGACGCTGGCCGAGGATGCCGCTGCGATTATCGAACTTGCTGGCTGCCGGGTGGAGCTATTCGCATCCTCTGGCACCATGCTCGAGCAGGGATCGCCGATCCTGACCGCGCACGGCCCGGCCTCGGCGCTGCTGCGGAGCTGGAAGGTGGCGCAGACATTGATCGAAATCTGGTCCGGCGTTGCGACCGATGCCCGCGCGATCGTCGCTGCAGCAACAGCTGTCGCGCCAAGCATTGCGGTGGCCTGCACCCGCAAGAACGTTCCCGGCACCAAGCGCTTTGCGGCCGCGGCGGTGAAGGCGGGCGGCGCGGTGATGCACCGGCTCGGGCTGTCGGAGACGGTGTTGGTGTTTCCGGAGCACCGGGCATTTCTGGGCGAGGAGCCTTTCGTCGGATTGGTCGAGCGGTTGAGGCGTGCCGCGCCGGAGAAGAGACTCGTGATCGAAGTGAACACGCTGGAGACGGCGATCGTTGCGGCTTCGGTCGGCTTCGATGTCATTCAGGCGGAGAAGTTTACGCCGGCTCAAATCGCCTTGCTTGTTGCGCGAATGGCGACATGCGCACGATCGCGGCCGGTGGTTGCGGTTGCCGGTGGCATTCACGCGGGAAATGTTGCAGCCTATGCCCAGGCAGGTGCCGACGTCGCGGTGACGTCGTCGCCGTATCTGGCGCGGCCGCGCGATGTTCAGGTGCGGATCGGCCCATCATCGGCGGATCGGTAGAGCTGCATTCGAGGTAGCCCAATGTTTATCGCCATGAATCGTTTCCGTGTTGCAAAGGGGTCCGAAGCGGACTTCGAGCAGGTCTGGCTCTCCCGCGACAGCCATCTCGACAAGGTGCCGGGCTTCGTCGAGTTCCACCTTCTCAGAGGTCCGGAAGCCGAGGATCACACGCTCTATGCTTCTCACACGGTGTGGGAGAGCCGCGCCGTCTTTGAAGCGTGGACCAAGTCAGAGGCGTTCCGGGCCGCACATCAACGGGCCGGTGACAACAAGCCGCTTTATCTCGGCCCCCCTCAATTCGAGGGTTTCGAAGTGCGCCAAACGGTAGGCACGGGAACGGCCAATGAGGCGAGGTGACCTGAGCCGCGGATGACATTGTATCTGATTGTCTGCGATCCGGAGCCTGTGTGGTTACATGCTCAAGTTTGCAGCCAGCTCGGCCAATGGATACTGACCTGCACGTCCTGGGCGCGGATGGCGTCGTCTTTTGCGCAAGCCAGACGATCGAGACGGAGCAAGGCAAGGCCCCGTGTGCCGGAGGCCGCGATCAGTGGCCCCAGTTCGGTTCCATCGGCCGTCACGGGTGTGCCGGCTCTTGGCAGAGATGCCGAGCCGCTGACCGGCAAGATCCGCTTGCGCAATTCGCCCTTGAGCTTCATGCGCGCGGTCAGCTCCTGGCCGATATAACAGCCCTTCTTGAAATCGACCCCGTGAAGCATTTCGAAATTGGCTTCGAGGGGATAGCAGACCTCGCCCCCGATCTCGGCTGTATCGGCAATACCGAGCCCCAGTCTGTGCCCGGCATAGTCCGCCGTCGTGACGATGGCGAAGCCGAGTCGGGCGAGCTTGGCCTCAATGGGAAAGTCCGCCGAATAAACCAGCCGTGCCCCTAAGGCCGCGATCCGCGGGTCGACGAACGCGTATTGGGCCTCGGCAACCGCGCTGTTGCCCACCATGTCCTCCGCTGAGTCGAGCTCCAGTCGCGCGGTCGCCCCCATCCCCCACACCGCCGCCACGGCAAGAGCGGGCGCCGTCTCGCCGATCTCCACCGCCGCGCGCAACTTGAAGGCGATCAGGCGCTTGACGAAATCCTCCACAAAGGTGGCGGCGACATCGATGAGGATTCGGTCCCCATCCTGGAAAACGAAGGCGTCGCATAGCAGTTTACCCTGACCTGTTAGAAACCCCGTATAAAGTGCCCTGTCCGGGGCAAGCCGCCGAATATCGTTGGTCGTCAGACCTTGCAGAAACTTGACGCGGTCCAGCCCGCTGACGGCCACGATTGTGCGATCAAGCAAGACGGCAGCCTTCAATGCTTGGGTCATGATCGCCTCGTTATAGTCGGGCACAACGTCGTTGCATATTGGGCGGCATTCAGTTCGTGCAGATACGGTGCCGGTGCGGCGCGCAAGCTGATCGTGCGGGACGCTAACTCCGCCGTGCCAGCGATCGCAGAAATCCCTGATATTCTTCGGTCAACTCCATATCCACCGCAGGGGCCAGCTTCAGCAGCGCATTCGCGATGAAGGGCTGGTCGTTGCGAGGGTCGTCCAGAATCTCGCGCAAGACCGGAACATTGTCTTCGATGTGTTGAAGGAAGGCGACACCCTTCTCCAAGGTCTCGGCCCAGCGCGTTCGGGTCCAATTTGCCAAAGGATACATGATCTCGTGGACGAAATTTGATTTGCGCGCCTTTTCGAAGAAGCGCAAACCGGTGTTCCAGTTCTCCTTTGCGCGCAGCGGCGGCGGGGGAATGTCGCCCAGCAGCATTTTCTTGCCGGCCTGACCCACGAAGTCTTCCAGCGTGACCGGCGCGTCGATCTGGGCGCGAAAATGCCACAAGCCGAACGATCCGGGGAATTCCTTCCCCATGCTCTCCACTAAAGCCGCTTCCACCTTGTCTACTGCCGCCTTGTCCGCCTTCATTGCTGCCGTCATGCAGAAGGCAAAGATCGCGTCGTTGCCGACATCGTGCACGCCGCCTTTTCGCAATTGTTGCGGCGACAGCTTTGGGGTCTCCTCGCCGCCAGGGACCGGGGCTTCGCCGGCCTGCTGCGCCGTGATGAAGGCGGTGATTTCCAGCCAGCCCATGAAATTCGCGATGAAGGCATCCGGGTCCACATGAACAATCGCCAGATTGAGCGGCACTTTTCTCTTTTTCAGTTCCGCAATATCCGTCATGACTTGCTCGCTGATCGACCTTGTTGTCCTTGTCGGGTTTCGCGCAAACCGTGACGCAACTCCGACACGACAAGATGCAGGAGAAGGGTTTACCGGCACCTCAGCAAGACGAATGCCAAGACGATCGTAGTTTGGGGTTATCCAGTCGAGCTCTCAGGTCTCTTGCTGCGCTTCGCCGGGTGACGTCAGTGATCTCTCAAGTCTGTTGCAGGAGCAATGGCGTCACGCGTGCCAGCCCAGCGCTGATGGCCGGTCCGTCACGAGGTCCCATTGCGCCATGACGAAAGCGGCTGCGATGGGAAGAACGATAGCGTCAGGAGGTTCCGTTCGGCGCCGTCAGGCTACGTCGCCGCCACCACCCATGAGACATAACCCATGCCGAACCACGACGGACCAAGGATGGCTGGAGCCTTTCCAACATGCAGAAGTCCGACGCCTGCTTCGAAGTGATGGCGACCGAACGGCAACCCGTCGTCACCCCGATGCTTTCGATCGTCAATGTGATGACGAGGCAAATGATCAGCAAATGGCATGGTGTACCATTCGGAGTAAAACTGCGAACTATTATATTATTGAAATTGCTATGTAATTTACGACGACTTAGATGAGTGGCTGACCATCTGGCCAACAATAAGCGCGGTTCGGCCGTATGGAGGGAATCAAGGCCGCGCCCGATCACGAACCGTGGATGAAACCCAATTCGGCTGCAACCGACAGGTAAATGCATTAAGGTATCGCGCGAACTCGCAACTGTGGTGGAATACCTTTGGTAAAAAGCCCCATACGAGCCGTGAGCGATTCAGCCGAGTTGTTCAGGCATATAAGTGTAGAGAAATCTGAATTTTACCGCTGCATCATGGACGTCTTCGCGGCAGCGAAACGCCAATACCGTCTGCAATTAAGGCCCGACGAAGTGTTGGGCGAGGCCGATTGGTCGGACGAACCACCGCGGATCGAAGACGTCAATGCCGCGCTCACCCAGCTCACCGCTTGGGGCAACCTTGAATCGCATCCGGACACGGCCCGGGTTTCCAGTCTCAGCGACTTCTACCGCGCGCGCTTCCTGTACCGTCTGTCGCAGGGCGGCGAAGCCGTCGAAGCGGCGCTGGCCCTCTTCCTGCAGACGCTGCAACGGCGCGCAGAACTGCAAACAGTGGCTTTGGAAGACATCGCCAGCCGTCTGCAGGCGCTTCTGGCACTGGCCGGCGAGGCCAACGCCGACGTTGCGAAAATCCACGAAACGCTGCGGGATTTGGTGCGCGTTTTCGAGGGCTTGGCAGAAAATGCGCAGGCATTCATGGCCGGCGTCGCGCGCAGCATCGAGTTGCAGCAGGCCGAAGCCATTGCGGTTGCGAACTACAAGCGCCGCCTGATCGACTATCTGGAGCGGTTCATGGGCGATCTGGTGCGCTCCTCCGACACCATCGCAAGACACATTCTTGCCTTGGAGCCGAGCATCGACGCGTTGCTGACGCAGGTGGCGGCGCGCGATGCACGCGACGCCGCCCCCGGCGATGCGGAGGAACGGGCCGACGCTCAGACCCTTCATTTTGATGCATGGCGCGAACGCTGGAGAGGCCTTCGGGGCTGGTTCTTCCGTACCGGCCACGAACCCTCGCAGGCCGAATTGTTGCGAGCGAGGGCACGATCGGCGATCCCGCAGTTGCTGGGAGCGATCGCCGCGCTCAACGAACGGCGCAGCGGGCGCAGCGACCGTTCCGCGGACTTCCGCATGCTCGCCGGCTGGTTCGCCGACTGCGGCAACGACGGCGAGGCGCACCGATTGGCGCGCGCCGCCTTCGCACTCAACCCGGCACGCCATTTTTCGCTGAACCTAGACGCCGCCGCGGATCTACCCGCTTCTACCCGCTGGGCCGACGCGCCACCCCTCACGATTCATCCCCGGCTGCGCGAATACGGCGAGGCCGCCCCGCGCGGACCACTGCCCCGCGTACGTGATCGTGCCGAAGCCCGCGCGCGTCTGGCCAATGAACTCACTCAGGAGTCACTGCAGGTCGAGGCGGCGCGTACGCGTCTCGCCACCGGCCAGCCAATACGCCTTTCGGATCTCGGCGAACTCGACAGCAATGCCTTCGGTCTGTTCCTCGCACTTCTCGGTGAAGTGCTCACTGAACAAGCCGGTCCGGATACCCTTGCGGAACGGCAGACCGGCGACGGATTATTGCAGATTACCCTCGTTCCGCTCGCCGTCGGCGGCCGCGCCGTGATCAAGACGCCGCAGGGCGTATTTGCAGGGCGCGACCACTTGATCACCATCACGCCAACGCAAGGCAGCCCATAATGGCCATCGCTGGTACAGACAGCCGCAACATCGGCCAGCAACAGCGGCAATTCCAGAAGGAGGAATTGCGTGCCGCCGTGCGGGCCCTGCTGATGACACCGCTAATGAGTCCGGATGACGACGATTTCCCCGCGGTCCGCCGCCAGGCCGACGCGTTGCGCGACTGGTTCGGGCGCGAAACCGGCTGGATGCTCCAGATCGAACACGAGGGCGCGCGACTCTATAAACGGCCGGCGGATCTCGCCAGCACCACGCGCGGCCTGCCCTTCTATGATCGTCGCCGTTACGTGCTGCTCTGTCTGGCCTGCGCCGTGCTCGAACGCGCCGACCCGCAGATCACGTTGCGGCTGCTGGGCGAACGCCTGCTGCAGTTCGCCGCGGAACCGACGCTGGCGGCTTCCGGCTTCAGCTTCACCCTCGGCTCGCCGCACGAACGGCGTGAATTGGTGGCGGTTTGCCGCACCCTGCTCGAATTGGGCGTGGTGCAGCGGGTCGCAGGCGACGAAGACGCGTTCGTGCATTCCGGCGGCGAGCAGGCGGACGCGCTATACGACGTGCAGCGCCGCGTGCTCGCCGGCATGCTGGCGGCCGTACGCGGGCCGTCGACCTTCCGTCCGGAAGACGCGCCGCTGACGCTCGAGCAGCGGCTGCATGCCTTGGTCGACGAGCATGTGGCCGACAGCGATGAGGGCCGACGAACCGTTCTGCGCCGCCAAATGGCGCGCCGGCTGCTTGACGATCCGGTGGTCTACATCGATACATTAGACGCGGATTCCCGAGCCTATTTCGTCAATCAACGCGGCGCCATGGCGGCTCGCCTGTGCGACGCGACCGGGCTGATCGCGGAGCAACGCGCCGAAGGTCTGGCGTTGGTAGACGAGTCCGGCTCGCTTACGGATGTGGCGATGCCTGCCGAAGGCACCGACGCCCATGCCACTCTCCTGGTCGCCGAGTTCCTGGCTTCAGTCTACAGGCAGCAGACCGGTCCCGCCGGCGTACCCAGGCTGCAGGCCGGATTGATCCGGCACCAGGACGTCGTAGACTACCTGCGTGAGAGCAAGCAGCGATATGGCAAATATTGGCGCAAGTCGGCGCGAGAACCCGGCGCCGAGCGCGAGCTTGCAGAGATCGCGATCGAGCGACTGGAGAAGCTTCAACTGATCCTGCGTGAAGCCGACACGCTCTATCCGCGCCCCGCAATCGCCCGGTTCGCGCTTGGCGATCCCGAAGTCCGCGAGTTTCGTGAGCGTGACGCGCCGCGGGCCGTTGCCGACACCTTGTTTGGTCCGCCATGAACGACCGACCGGCGTTATTCACCGCGCTGTCGGAGAAACCAGCATTGCCGGTCCCGACACGTCAACGCTGGCAGCCGCTGCGGCTTGGGCTGGTGGAACTGTTCCGGTACGACAGCGAGGAATTCTGGTTTCGCGACGGCCACCTTCTGCTGCGCGGCAACAACGGCACCGGCAAGTCAAAGGTGCTGTCACTGACGCTGCCTTTTCTGTTCGACGCGCAGCTCAAATCTTCGCGCATCGAACCCGACGGCGACATCGGCAAGAGGATGTCCTGGAATCTGCTGATGAACGACTACGATCGGCGGATCGGCTATGCCTGGATCGAATTCGGCCGCCTCGCCGAGGACGGCACGCCGCATTATCTTACGCTCGGCGCCGGGCTTGCAGCAGTCGCGGCGCGTCCCCAGGTCGAAAGCTGGTTCTTCGTGGTGGAGGATTCCGAAGGCGGCCAACGTATCAATCAGGGTCTCTGGCTGATGAGTGAGCAGCGGGTGGTGTTGACCCGGGAACGCCTGCGCGATGCGCTCCAGGGCTGCGGCCAGGTATTCGACACCGCCGTCAGCTACAGGCGTGCGGTCGACGAGCGATTGTTCCACCTCGGCACAAGGCGCTACGACGCCCTGATGGACACACTGATCCAGTTACGCCAGCCGCAGTTGTCGAAAAAGCCCGACGAAACCGCTCTCTCGAACGCGCTTACCGAGGCGTTGCCGCCGCTCGCGCCTGAACTGCTCGGCGACGTCGCCCAAGCTCTCGGCCAATTAGAGGAAGATCGTCGTCAACTCGAGGACTATCAGGCGCTGGCAAAAGCCGTTGTTCGCTTCGAACAGCGCTACCGGATCTACGCCGGCACCCAAAGCCGACGGCAGGCGCGCGCGCTGCGTCAGGCCCAGACGGAGTTCGACAACGCCAGTCGGGCGCGCGCCGACGCCCAGACAAAGCTTGAGACGGCCGAGGCCGAGGAAGAATTAGCCCGGACCGATCACGACGACGCGGAAATCGCGCTCAAGCGTGAGCAAGCCCGGCTTGATGTTTTGCGAGACCACCCGACTATGCAGGACGCCAATCGGCTCGAATCCGCAGAGCGCGATGCTTTGGCGCGACAGAGTGCATTGCAAGCCGCATCCGCCGCGGTCGATGAAGCCAAACGGCGACTGACGCGCAGCACCGAGGAGACTGCGCACACCGATCAGCGCATGACGCAGGCCGAACGCCGACTGGCGAAGCTGCGTCAGGACAGCGCGACACACGCAGAGGCCGCCGGTATCGCCAGCCTGCACGGCAGCAGCCCGCTTGCGATATTCGATGCCGCCAATCTGGCCGCGTTGACGCCACAGGCGTTCGACAACGCGTGCGCCGAGCTTCGCGGCCTGAGCGTTAAGCGGCGCGAACAAATCGCGTTGTTGCGGCGACGTCATGCCGACGTAACGGCGGCCGAAGCCCTGCATGCACAATGTCGGAAAACCCGCGACGAAAGACAGGGCACGCTCGATGCCGCGGCAGATCGACGCGAGAAAGCTGATGAGGCGGTCGATCACGAGGGCCGAGACCTGGTACACGCCTGGGATCGCCATTTCGCCAACCTGAAGCAACTGCAGGTCAGCCCAGATGAAGGGCGCGCAGCGCTCGCGGTCCTCGCCGACTGGGTTGGCGGGCTGGATGGCGAAAACCCGGCGCTGCATTCTCTGAAAGCCGCGCAGCAGCGCGCCAGCTTGCGTCTAGCGCAGCGGCGCGTGCTACTCGACGGCCAGCGCCTGACGCTGGAGACGGAGCGCGATGCGCTTGAACAGGAACGCGACCGTCTCGAAGCGGGCGTGGATGCGGCACCGCCCCACCCGCATACGCGCGCCGCCGATGCCAGAAGCGCGCGCGAGGGCGCGCCGCTCTGGCAATTGGTGGATTTTCGTGCCGGACTAACGGCCGGGCAGCGCGCAGGCCTCGAGGCCGCGCTAGAGGCATCGGGCCTGCTCGATGCATGGGTCTCGCTTGACGGCCGTCTGGAAGCCGGCGACGGAGCGGAACTGCTGCAGGACGTCCAAATGGTGCAGCGACGGCCACATGCGCGATCGCTCGCCGGTTGGCTGCAGGCCGACGGCGCCGCCGATGGCGCGGTACCGTCCGCTTTCGTCGAGCGCCTTCTGTCAGGCATCGCGTGCGCCGACCGCGACCCCGTGGACTGCGAAGCGTGGGTCGCCCCGGACGGTCGTTTCCGGCTCGCCTCGCTCGCCGGCGCCTGGACCAAACCGGCGGCCGTCTATATCGGCCAAGCGGCCCGTGCCGCGGCGCGGGTGCAGCGACTGGCCGATATCGCCGGGCGCCTCGGAGAAATCGCGGACGAACTCACTGCCGTCGAAGCGCAGGACGCGCAACTCGCGCGTGACCAGGATCAGGCTGCCGACGAATGGCGCCTCGCTCCCGCCGAGGTGGCGTTGCGGAACGCTCACCTCGCGGCCGTAGCCTGCGCGCGCGAGGTTCAGATCGCCCGCCAGCAATTGACCGAGGCAGACAATCAATACCAGGCTGCCGAGCAGGCCCTGCAGACGGTGAGGCAACGACTCGCCACCGATGCCTCCGATTTGCGCCTGCCCGCATCAGCGGCCGATTTGCCGGCCGTCGAGACGGCGTTGAGCCACTATCACGATGCCCAATCCAGCCTTGCGCAGGCTGTTCACGAGGTGCGTCTTGCGCTGCCCGAGTTGCAGCGGCAGCGCAGCCGCGAGAACGAAACCCGCGACGATCTGAATAAAAGGCACGACCAATTCATGCTCGCCCGCATTGAGGCGGAAGAAGCCGCCGTCCGCCTCGACGTGCTGCGCGCGTCCGTCGGCGCCAAGGTCGAAGAGCTGCAACGGCGTTTGGCCGAAGCGCGCGCGGCCGTGGAGGCCCGCGACAAGGCGTTGAGCACTGCGCGGGACGTCTTGGGCAAATCCGGCGAGGCGCGCGCGGTCGCGGGTGAAAAGTCGGCGACTGCGAACCTAGTGTTCGGAGAACGCAGCGACGCGCGCGCCGAAGCAATCTCGAAGTTTCAGCGCTTCGCGTCCACAGGCCTGCTGGCGGCAGCGCTGCCGCGGACCGATCTGCCCGACATGGGCACCCCGTGGACGATCGATCCGGCGCTCACTTTGGCTCGCCGCGCCGAACAGGCGTTGTCCGAACTCAAGGACGACGACGAAGCCTGGACGCGCCTGCAGCGGCAGATCGGCGAAGACTTGACGGAGCTGCAGCGCGCCCTTAGTTCGCTCGGCCATCAAGCGCATGCGGAACAGAGCGACTGGGGACTTGTCGTCCGCATCGTCTATCAGAACCGGCCCGAACCGCCAGAACGCCTTGCCGCGCGCTTGGCCGAGGAGATCGCCCAGCGCAGCGAACTGTTGACGGCGAACGAGCGCGCCGTGCTGGAGAATCATCTTCAGGCCGAAATCGCCTCCGAGGTTCAGCGCCTGCTCCAATCGGCCGAAGCCCAGCGTGATGCAATCAACAAGGAACTGCACCAACGCCCGACCTCCACCGGGGTACGCTACCGCCTGTTGTGGCCGCCGCTCACGGAAGAGGAAGGCGCTCCGGTCGGCCTCGACGTCGCGCGCAAGCGCCTGCTCAACACCAGCGCGGATCTTTGGTCGGCCGAGGACCGGAGGGTGGTCGGCGACATGTTGCAGCAGCGCATCACCGCCGAACGCGAGCGGGCAGATTCAGGCGCCGGAAAAGATGCGGGAAGCTTGATAGAGCAGTTGGCCCGCGCGCTGGACTATCGCCGCTGGCACCGCTTTCGCGTCGAGCGCTGGCAGGACGGGCAATGGCGCAAGCTCTCCGGTCCGGCCTCGAGCGGAGAGCGGGCGCTCGGCCTCACCGTGCCGTTGTTCGCGGCGATCTCCAGTTTCTACAGTCAGGGGAGCTACGCGCTGGCGCCGCGCCTGATGCTGCTCGATGAAGCGTTCGCCGGCATCGACGATACCGCGCGCGCCCACTGTATGGGGCTGATCCGCGAGTTCGATCTCGACTTCGTCATCACCAGCGAGCGTGAATGGGGCTGTTACGCCGCACTGCCCGGCGTCGCCATCTGCCATCTGCAGCGGCGCGAAGGCATCGACGCGGTGTTCGTCTCGCGCTGGAGCTGGGACGGGCGCGCCAAGACCCGAGAGAACGATCCGGACCGTAGGTTCGCGCCGACATGAGTCCGTCGCTCGATCCCCGTCTGCAGCGCCTACTCGGCGGCGAGCATAACTCCTTGCTGCGCAAGCGCCTGCGTCAGCGTTTCGAACGGGCACCGCTCGACGCCACGGTTGAAGGCTTTCGCATCGGCAAGCTCACCGCGGAGGAACATGCCGCACTGGCTTCGCTACTCGGTCGTCCGCTCCGTTACACCAATTCCTTACAGGTCGACGTTCGCCTCATCGATACCGCCTTCCAGAATGCCGGCATCGCCGCTTCGCTGCGCGACGCACTTGAACAACTCGATGGCCCGATTACGAATCTTGCCACGACGCGCCTTGAGCTGCAAACGATGTGGTCGGATGTGCTGGGCAGTTGCACTCACCGCGAACTGATCGGACTGCTTCAGGCCCCGGCGGGCATCGGGCTTCTCAAGCGCCTTGCACGACAGAGCCCACCGGCAGCGCTCCAACTCTGTCGCCGTGTCGAAGCAGTATTGCAGCGCCTGCCCGCGAGCGGCATCACACGTTCGCAATTGGCCGCCGACGTGCTGGGCGACGCCCACGCGCTCGACAGCGGACAGCCCACGGCAACCTTGGCATTGACGGTCTGGCGTCAGGTAATCGCTCGGACCGATTGCAGCAATGATGACGTCGATAGCGAGCCGACGGGAGACGGCGAACTGGAGCCGGGCGGTGGTGCGGAGCGCGATCGCGACGTCTGGGCCAAGGCTGGCGTGCTGGTCAATGAATTGGCGCGCCCGGTGCTGTTCCTGAACCTTCCCGTGCGCGACGCGGGAAATTACAGTCAGTCGCCGGGAGAACCTGTTTACGCTTCGCTGCGGTCGCTGTTGCGGTCTCCACCGTCGTGGGACGTGGCGGATTGCAGGGTCTATGTCTGTGAGAATCCCAACCTGGTCGCGATCGCCGCGGATCACTGGGGCTCCGATTGCGCGCCGCTAGTCTGCACTGACGGCATGCCCGCCGCAGCACAGCGATGCCTGCTGTCGCAGCTGGCTAAAGCGCGGGCGCAGCTTTTCTATCATGGCGATTTCGATTGGCCGGGAGTGCGGATCGGCAACCACGTCATGCGCGAGCACGGCGCCCAACCCTGGCGCTTTGGGGCGAGCGACTACGAGGCCGCCGTCGAGGGGGCCTCAAGTCTTGGACAGGCTCTCACGGGAAAGGCTGCCCGCGCATTTTGGGACGAAGGGTTGACGAAGGCCATGCAGCGACATGAACTCTCCATAGCCGAAGAAGCTCTGGCCGCTTCATTGTTGAAGGATCTCAGGGCCGCATAGTAACTCGGTTCGCAGTTTTATTCTGAATGGCGGCATTTTGGCGCCCCCCGACACGATTCGAACGTGTGACCTTTGCCTTCGGAGGGCAATCGCCGACCAACCCTGCTGTCCACCGCCGACGGAAATTGAAGGGTTGGCCAGTATTTGGATGAGCCTCGATGGACTCCATGAAAAGATTGGAGGCGAAACGCCAGTTTTCGGCCGTAGCTCAAATGGTGGGTTTTGGCCTGAGAAGGTCAAAAATGCTTTGTCTTTCAATGGCGATTGACTGACACTCTCTCCGCCAAAT
>Ga0137390_10002910_pt1 | contig 13789 bp, 12 predicted proteins | sample 15con2h24AmetaG_FD_104937 | JGI IMG/M metagenome (GOLD analysis project Ga0137390, IMG submission 104937) | Vadose zone soil microbial communities from Angelo Coast Range Reserve, California, USA - 15con2h2.4A metaG | ecosystem: Environmental > Terrestrial > Soil > Vadose zone > Saprolite... | reverse complement strand
CGGTTGCCTCAATCCCTTTCCACTCCAGCAATGACGGCGTAATCCCCTGGGCCACGATTTGCTGGAAGTCGCGAATGCCTGACGCCTCAATGCGCTTGCGCTGTGCTTCCTGGGTTTCCTTCTGCAGGCGGAAGTTCATGGCCAGCGATTCCTGTTCCGCCTGCTGTTTGGCCTCAATAGCGGCTTTAAGCGTAGCCGGCAACTGGATATCGCGCAGCAGAACGTTCTCCACAAGCAAGCCGCGCTGATTGAGCTGGGAGGTGAGCTGGTCATAAATCTGCTTCGCCACGATTTCGCGCTCCCCGGTGTAAAGAGCGTTGGCGGTGTGGGAAGCAGTGGCTTCGCGAATCGCGGCCCGCAACGTGGACTCGACCACCACATTCTCGTAGTCCGCCCCAATCTTTTGGAAAACTTCCGCCGCCCGATCAGGATTGAGGTGATAAATGAGCGACGTATCCAGGTTCATCATCAAACCCTCACTCGAAGGCGTACTCGCCGATTCCTTGATGGTCTGCGTCTGGATGGACAATTCGTTGTTAGTCTTGAGCGGGTTGATAAGATGCATGCCTTCTGGCAGCGTCTCCCCCGTCACTCTTCCGAACAATGTAAGAACGCCCACGCGTCCGGTGCCAACCCGAGTCACGGAGTTAAACAGCAGAACCACGACCACCAGCCCGGCGATCGCAAGTCCAATCAGGCCGAACACGCCACGCCCGCCCCCGCCATCAATAACTCGTCCTCGGCCACTGCTGCTATCGAATATCGTCATCACAGTTTCTCCCCCGGGAAATCATAGGACGCAGCCGATTGCAGGATAAGTGGCTTCGGAGGGGCATTGGCCCGTGTGGGTCGGACACTCTTGTCCGACGCGGTTAAGTTTGTAGCCTCGCCCCGATTCCGCTCGGGATTTTGCTTGTATCAGGGCACGCCTTCAGGCGCTCCGCCCAGCCGCCCCAAAATTAAAAAGGCCGCTTCAGCCGCCAAGGGTCTGGTTGAACAACCATCCGCGCGGTTCATCCGTCACATCCTCCCACAGCCTGCATTCGCGAACATGCGGCCATGGCCGTCCCACTTCGCCGATCAGACCCCATAGCCATCGCTGCCGCATTCCGAACGTTTTTCGTAACGTCATCTATTACGGGACAACGCAATCTCTTGCAATCCCATCGCTCTGCAAAATTGTTCATCGAAGTTCTCTATCACTACCGCGACGAGCACAAATACCTCCTCCATGATTTCGTTCGTCATGACGGATCATTTCCACGTCCTAATTACCGTCGAAGGCGAGATGACCATCGAGCGCGCAGTCCAGTTCATCAAAGGCGGCTTTGCGTTTCGGGCCGGGAAAGAACTCGGATTAAGAGCACACCGGTCTGGCAAAGAGGTTTTTCAGAAGTGCGGATTTATGATTCGCAATCCCTCGTACGGGTAAAGGAGTGCATTGCCCAGAATCCGGCGAAACGCGGCCTGGCTAAGACCCCGCCGGAATATCTCTATTCCTCTGCACACTGCGGCTTCGATTTGGACGAAGTCCCTCAGGGGCTAAAGCCCGCAGTCAGCTTGCGCCTGGTTGGCACGCCTGAAGGCGCGCCCTGATACGAACCAGTTCAACAAATCGGCTGGCCATAATTCGACGAGGGTGATTGCCCCCACGGGCACCTGGCTGAATCGCCCCCCCTATTTATGGCATCATCTATCCATGCCCAAGATCCACATTCCCACGCCCTTGCGCCAATACGCCGGCAAACAGCCCGCCGTCGAGGTCAACGGCGCGACCGTCGGCGAGGCCCTGAGCGGACTCGTCTCCCAGCATCCCGACCTGCGCCGCCATCTTTATACCGACGAAGGCAAACTCCGGGCCTTCGTCAACGTTTACCTAAACGACGAAGACGTCCGCTACCTGCAGAAGGACGCTACCTCGGTGAAAGACAGTGATAACATTTCGATAGTGCCCTCGATAGCGGGAGGCTGTTGATTGTGGAGCGACGGGCGTCCTCGCCCGTCAAATTGACGAATTGCGGGATTTGAGGATTTTCGAATTGAAGATCATGAGCCTAATCCGCTGTTGCTGTCCTCTCCGGAAGTAGTTCGTTCAATTCGGCAATCCGTAAATTCTTAAATTCGTAAATTTCAAAAAGGAAACATGGCCACCTTAACCGAAACCCAACCCGCCGCGGTTACCCTCAACAACGACGAGATCCTGCGCTACTCGCGCCACCTCATCATGCCCGAGGTCGGCATGGAGGGCCAGCTCAAGATCAAGGCCGCGAAGGTTCTTTGCATTGGGGCGGGAGGCCTCGGCTCTCCGCTAGCGCTTTATCTCGGCGCGGCCGGCGTGGGCACGCTCGGCATCGTTGACTTCGACGTGGTGGACTACACCAACCTGCAACGCCAGATAATCCACACCACCGCCGATGTAGGCCGTCCCAAGCTCGATTCCGCCGCCGAAAAGCTAAAGGCGATGAATCCGTTTTTGAACATCAAGAAATTCAACACCCGCCTTTCCAGCGATAACGCGCTCGAACTGTTCAAAGAATTCGACATCATCTGCGACGGCACCGACAATTTCCCCACCCGCTACTTGGTCAACGACGCCTGCGTCCTCACCGGCAAGCCGAATGTTTACGGCTCGATCTTTCGCTTCGAAGGCCAGGCCAGCATTTTCGCTACCAAGGAAGGCCCGTGCTATCGCTGCTTATATCCCGAGCCGCCACCTCCGGGACTGGTTCCTTCATGCGCCGAAGGTGGAGTATTGGGAATTCTGCCCGGACTGGTGGGCGTGATTCAGGCTACGGAGGCCATCAAGCTAATCCTGGGCAGCGGCGACCCGCTCATCGGACGCCTGCTGCTCATCGACGCCCTGGGCATGAAGTTCCGCGAACTCAAGCTGCGCAAGAATCCCGATTGCCCGGCTTGCGGAAAGAATCCGACCATCACCAAGCTGATTGACTATCAGGAGTTTTGCGGAATTCGCGGCGAGGAGGCCGAGGCCGAAGTGACCACGTCCGAAATGCAGGTCGAGGATTTGAAGAAGCGTCTCGACCGCGGCGACGACCTCTACATTCTCGACGTGCGCGAGCCGCACGAATACCAGATCTGCAATATCGGCGGCCACCTGATTCCGCTGGGCGATCTCCCTAACCGCGTGAACGAACTCGACACCAGCAAGGAAATCGTGGCCCACTGCCGCAGCGGCGCCCGCAGCGCCAAAGCCGTGAACTTCCTTCGCCAGGCTGGATTCAAGAAGGTCCACAACCTCGCCGGAGGAATCCTGGCCTGGGCGGACCGGGTTGATCCCAAGATGCCGAAGTATTAAAGGCGGGCTGCGGGCTCTAGGCTCTAAGCTTCAGGTTATGGAGCGGCGGGCGTCCCCGCCCGCCCCCACCTTAACTGAGATCACGCCGCGGCAAAGCCTTTCCCGAGCAACGCAGTCTTTATCTATTCCAGCGGCGCGTTTCGTGTTACTGTAGTCGCCGCCCGCACTGGCCAGAGTTATGGCGGACATACCAAGGAGACCCATGTCCACTGCGTCGATATCGGTTCCAAAAGACCCCCGAGTACGCACAAAGTATCTACTTTTTGGATTCATTGGCTTGATGGTGGGCTATGTTCTCGTCCACAACGAGGCCTTCCTGATCAACCGCGCCGACCCCGTCTGGCAGCATTACAAGCCATTTCGCTGGTGGCTCTTACCCCACGGCCTCGCCGGCGCCTGCGCCCTCTTGCTTGGTCCTCTGCAGTTCTCCGACCGCCTGCGCCAGCGCTTCACCAAGTTTCATCGCGTGGTGGGCAGGATCTATATCACCGGTGCGCTCATTGTGGCTCCCCTCGGCGCCTATATCCAGTTTTTCGAGGAGCGAATGGGCGGCCCGCGCTCCTTCAGCATCGCCGCGCTGGTGGACGCAATCCTGCTGATGCTGACCACCGGCATCGCGTTCGCTTTCATCCTCAACGGAAAAGTCCAGCAACACCGCCAGTGGATGACTCGCAGCTTCGCCGTGGCCCTGGTGTTTCTTGAAGTCAGAGTCGTTGCTGGCGTAACCGGATGGGAAAGAATCCCAGGCGCCATCGAGACCATTGTGTGGGGTTGCCTGGCGTTCTCGCTGCTGTCCGCGGACATCGTTCTGCAGGTGCAAGAACTCCGGCGTTCCCACCCCGTTGCAGTAAGGGCGCAGGTCGCGGCCAGTTAAACGGCGAGGCGACGACTGAAAACGAGCCTCGGCCTGCTAGAATTTCCCCATGGCCTTTCCGGCAACCCGCCTGCGCCGCCTGCGCCGCACCCGCGCCCTGCGCTCCCTGGTGCGCGAGACGCGGCTCACCCCGGAAGCCTTCGTGTACCCGCTATTCGTCTGCCCCGGAGAAGGCGTGCGCAAAGAAGTCCGCTCCATGCCGGGCGTGTTCAATCTCTCAGTAGATGAAGCAGTAAAAGAAGCCGAAGGAGCCCAATCCCTCGGCGTGCCGGCGCTCATCCTGTTCGGCCTACCTGAGAAGAAAGATGAAGTCGCCACCGGCGCCTGGGAAGAAGACGGAATCGTGCAGCGCGCCGCCCGCGCGATCAAGAGTGAAGTTCCCGAAATGCTGCTGATCGGCGACGTCTGCTTGTGCGAATACATGTCGCACGGACATTGCGGCATCGTGAAGCCGTCCAGCCCGCGCCCGCTCGGAGCCGCGGTTGCCAGTCCACCCGCAATCGGCGCCGACTACGAAATCCTGAACGATGAAACCCTGGAACTCTTAGCCCGCACTTCAGTTTCTCTGGCGCGCGCTGGCATAGACATCATCGCCCCCTCCGACATGATGGACGGTCGCGTCGGCGCCATCCGCAAAGCCCTCGATCAGGCCGGATTCGACAACGCTCCCATCCTTTCCTACGCCGCCAAATTTGCGTCGGCGTTCTACGGCCCGTTCCGCGAGGCCGCCGACTCCACTCCCCAATTCGGCGACCGCCGGTCTTATCAAATGGACGGAGCCAATCTCCGCGAAGCCATGCGCGAAATCGCGCTCGACCTTGAAGAAGGCGCGGACATGGTCATGGTCAAGCCCGCCATGGCCTATCTCGACGTAATCGCCGCCGCCCGCGCGCGTTTCGACCTGCCGATTGCCGCCTATCAGGTCTCCGGCGAGTACGCCATGATCGAAGCCGCCGCCCGCAATAACTGGATAGACCGCGACCGAGTGATTCTGGAATCGCTGATGTCAATCCGCCGTGCCGGAGCCAGCATCATTCTCACTTATTACGCTAAAGACGCCGCCAAGCTCTTAGCCTGAGTCAGTCGGTTTTTTTCTCTTCCAAATAGGCAAGAAGACGCCCAGAAGTCACTCTTCTCGAATGCCCGAGGACCGACGATGCACGCTACAGTCGGAGCCGGGCTAGAAGTTCCTTGAACCTGGGATCCTGCCGGAAATCGTCAAAAATGGGGTCGGCAATCGTGGTGTGGGGTCCACTGCAGTGCTCCTGAGAGCTTTGCTTGAGAAACTCGAGTGCGCGATCCTTGTTGCCCAGGTGTGCATAAATTTTCGTGAGCCAGCATGCATTCGCCGCCGGATTCCTCTCGGCATTTTCGAGTTCCTTCTGCCAAAAGCCGTGTAAACCGTCCTTTTGGTAGGCAGTTCGGAAAGCAGACAGCTCCTTAGGAGAGGCGCCTTGCAATTCTTTTGCCCTCAAATACGTGGCAATCGCCTGGTCGGACAAGCCTTTCTTCTCGTACGCATAACCGAACCAATCATATGCCCCGACGGACTCGGGGTAGAGTTCGATCGTCTTTTTCCCTTGCTCAATGGCCGCGTCGTACTGACCTGCGAGATAGAACGCGACCACAGCAATCACATTGGGAAGTTGCGAAATCGGATCAATGTCGTGCGCCTTCGTCATTTCCGCGAGGCCGAGCTCACGTCTGCCCGTGCTTATAAGAAATACCGCATAGATGATGTGCGCCTCGGGATAATTCGGGCTTAACTCAATGGCTCGCTTTAACTCATTTTCGGCCTTGGGAAAGTCCCATTCATAAAAGAAAGCCAGCTTCCCAAGCCAGGCGTGCGCCTCGCCCAGCGACGGATCAAGCTCCAGCGCCTTCAATGCAGCAGTTTTGGATTTTGCGTTCAAATCAGGTTCAGGCGAACAACCCCAATCGCCCAGGGCGAAGTAAGATTCAGCCAATCCGACGTATGCGCGTGCGAACTCCGGATCTCTATTGACCGCCTGCTCAAAATATCGCCGTGCTTTATTGAATCCGTCGCAGTTCAACTGGTTCCAGTAGAGTTTGCCGCGTAGATACGATTCATGCGCGACTGGATCCAATGCGCGCGGATTTGCGGGTTGTTGCTGTTGCCCAGAGATCAAGTTGATCCCGATCTCACCCGCAATCTGTCGCGCGACTTCATCCTGAAGGCTAAACACATCGCGCAAATCGCGCTCGTAGCTGTCCGCCCACAAATGCTGATCTGAGCGCGCATCAATCAACTGCGCAGTGATCCGCACTTTGTCTGCCGAACGCATGACCGTTCCTTCCACAATTGCATCCACGCCTAATGCTTTCGCGATTTCGGGCAGGGGAGCCTTTGTTCCTTTGTAGCGTTCCACCGACGTGTGAGAAATCACCCGCAGGCCACCCGATTTAGCGAGATCGGTGATTAACTCGTCGGTCATACCATCGCTGAAGTATTCCTGCTCCGGATCATTGGAAAGGTTGCGCAAGGGCAGCACAGCGACGGATTCAATTCGTGCCCTCCCAGACGGCCGGCTGCGCAGATAAGCCCAAATAAGTGCAAAAACGATTACGGCAGCTAAGGCTCCCGCCGCGTGGTAAACACGTGCTCTTCGCGTGGCGGAGTTTACCGAATGTGCGCCCTTCACAGGTTCCTGCGCTTGTTCTCGAGCTGGGTGATCGCTCACCGGAGCGATGAAACGATAGCCCCTCTTAGGTATGGTCTCGATGAAATGCGGATGTTCGGGGTCGTCTGCCAGCACGCTCCGAATCTGCCCAATGGCATAGTTCAAGCCGTGCTCGAAATCTACATAAGTCTCGGAGCCCCAGACCTGCTCGGCCAACTCCTGTCGCGTGACTATCTCCCCGGCGCGGCTGGCCAAAATCGTCAGCACCCTGGCAGGCTGCGGCTGGAATTTTAGGATAGTGCCGTTGCGGCGAAGCTCCGATGTGCGGAGATCTAGCGAGTACTCACTGAAGCGGACGATTTCCTGCGACTTCCCCTGTGTTAACAAAAAGATACTCCAAGGCAAGTCCGTTGCCGGCGGGGGAGGCCACATTATAGCCTGACTGACTCATTTCGTTGATAAATAGTAGGTTACATTCCTCACCAAATACTTCCCTCAAACTCACCTTCCATTCATTGACCAAATCTGCAAAGCGCGGCAAGGTTGGCCGTCCGGCAAAACAGCAGCGGCTGCGGTCGCGACGCCGGATTCCAAACTACCGCAAACACTAGGGAGGCTCTATGAGATATACGACTCGTTGCCTAAACCTTGTTACCGGTGTGGGGTTACTCCTCGCACTTTTTACAGCAAACGGATTCGCCAAGACTCCGACTTGCTCAAACCTTGGCGGCGCAATCCTGACCAATGTGGGCGGCTTCGGCCAGATCGATGGCAGTCCCACCACTATGGGTATTGCAACCGGCGATTTGAAGGGAGCGATCGGCGTCCAGATTGTGAGCGCCAGTCCCGATTTCACCAGTATCACCGTGCAACATCACTGGGTTACCGATAACGGCGAAACGCTGAACATTGACCAGGGCACGCTCCATGGCACCTTCGTCGCTCCGGGACTCCTTGCCGTAACCGAGTACAAGGCGCACCTGAGCGGCGGTAGCGGCCGTTTTGCGAATGCAACCGGCGACACATCCTTCATTGGCGAAATTGATTTCAACACCGGTAATGTCGTGCTGCGCTATAGCGGGACAGTTTGTTTCGCCGGCAGTAATTAGACAAGCATGTGAGCCGATTTTCGCCGCTTTTACGTTTTGATCAGCAGAACAAAAAGCGGCAAGCGCTCACGGAGGAGGCGGCCATGACTGACATTCTTTTTCGGCTGGTGGTAATTGCGGTTTCAGCGGTCATCTTGAGCCATTCGGCCCACGAATCTACTTGGCGAGAAAGGCTGTGAGAAGCGCACTGCATAAGTGATCCGCTGTCGAGGTGCGGGCGCCTGTCCTAAGCGAAGCCGAAGGATCCGCGCCGGTGCGGTGGAAAGCCTGGAAGGTGTTTCGGGAGGTTCGATCGGCTGCAATCACCGAATCACAACCGGCACATCCTGCTTCAGCGCCCGGACCAACGCAATCACCCAACCAATCGCCGTCCAGCCAAGGAAGAAATTCAGGACCAGGATCGCGCCCGCGTCCCGCTTACTGCGCGCAAATCCAATGATGGCCGGCAGAAAATACAGAACAAAGCCGAAGCCGAAAATCGGTGGTAAGAAAAATGCCAAGAGGTGCATCGCCACATCCTCCTGATTGAGCTCAGTTTATCACCGCAAGATTGATACGAATTCGTCGCCAGCCCAGTTCCCGGCAAACTTTCAAAAGCAGCCACGGATTTACACGGATACGCACGGATCTAAAACCTTATGGGCAAAAGATTTTGCTGCAAGGATCTTGCTTTATCCGGGGAAATCCGCGTCAATCCGTGGCCGCCTTTCGTTTCTGACTTCCCCCGGCGCATTCCTTCCCGCTGGTCTAGAATCATTGGTTTGCTCTAGCTCATCCATTATTAGTAGAGGAGCACGCCTTTGCCCGACACCATTTACGACGTAGCCATTATCGGCAGCGGCCCTGCCGGATACACTGCCGCTATCCGCGCCGGCCAATACGGCCTGAAAACTGCGCTGATCGAAAAAGACCCGTACCTCGGCGGCACCTGCCTGCACGTCGGCTGCATTCCGACCAAGGCTCTCCTATTCAACGCCGAACTGTGGGATCACTTGAAAGACGCCAAGGAATTCGGCATCGAAGGCGTCGGTTCGGCCAGGCTCAACTGGGGCGCAGTGCAGGACCGCAAGTCGAAGATCGTGACCAAACACGCCAAGGGCCTCGAGTTCCTGATGCGCAAGAACAAAGTCGAGACCGTGAAGGGCTACGGCAAGCTGACCGGCCCGGCGCAGAACGGAATTCATACCATTGAACTGAAGGCCGACGGCAAGACCTCGCAGATCAAAGCCAAGAACGTCATTCTCTCGACCGGCTCCGAAGCCCGCATGATTCCTGAGCTTGAGCCTGGTGACCGTGTGCTCACCAATATTGAAATCCTGAAAATGGGGGCAGTGCCGAAGTCGCTGATCATCGTCGGCGCGGGCGCGGTCGGAGTCGAGTTCGCTTCGATTTTCCGTTCCTTCGATTGCGAAGTGACGATTCTCGAAATGCTTCCCCGCATGGTGCCGCTCGAAGATGAAGAAGTTTCCAAAGAACTCGCCCGCGTCTATCGCAAGCGCGGCATCAACTTCCACGGCAACGCCAAAGTGGAAAAAGTCGAGAAGACAAAATCCGGAATCGCCGTAATCTTCACCGCCGACGGCAAGCAGGAAAAACTTGAAGCCGAGAAGATCCTGATTTCGGTCGGGCGCAAACCTAATACCGAAAGCATCGGGATGGAAAAGACGCGCATCCAGTCCGAGCGCGGCTTTATCAAGACCAATGAATGGATGCAGACCGCCGAGCCTGGCATCTACGCCATCGGCGACATCGTCCTCGGCACCCCGCAACTGGCGCACGTCGGCTCCATGGAGGGCATCGTCGCAGTCTCGAAGATCGCCGGTAAAGAAAACCATCCGATCAACCTGCTGCGCATTCCAAACGTGACGTACTGTCATCCTGAAATTGGCAGTGTGGGATTGACCGAAGCCAAAGCCCGCGAGCTGGGCCATGACGTCAAGGTCGGCAAGTTTCCGTTTACCGCGAACTCGCGCGCATCCATCGTCGGCGCCCACGAAGGCTTCATTAAAATTGTTTCCGACGCCAAGTACGGCGAGATTCTAGGCGTCCATATCATCGGCCCGCAAGCATCAGAACTGATTGCCGAAGCGGTGACTGCAATGGAACTTGAAGCCACCGTAGAAGACCTAATGTGGACGATCCACGCCCACCCCACGCTGGCCGAAGCCATGCTGGATGCGTCGAACAGCGTGTACGGGCTGGCGATTAATATGTAATGCGGGGCCAAGCTTTTGATCTCCATTCTCCAACTCGGCACCGTTGATTACGCCACGGGACTCCGTCTGCAGGAAAAGCTGGTTGCGCTGCGCAAGGAAGGCCGCATCGGTGACGTCGTTCTTATTCTCGAGCACGCACCGGTCATCACCCTCGGCCGCAACGCGCAGGCGAAGAACATCCTCGCCTCGCCCGAACTCCTTGCCCAGCGCGGGGTTGAGGTATTCGAGTGCGACCGCGGCGGCGACGTAACTTTTCACGGTCCCGGACAGCTTGTCGCCTATCCAATTTTTGATCTGCGCGGCTTCCCATCGGACATTCCCGCTCGCAAATCGCTCGGCGTCGTCGAGTACGTCCGCCGCCTCGAAGAAGTCCTGATCCGCACCTGCGCCGATTTTCAGATCCCCGCGAAGCGTATTCCGGGCCTGACCGGCGTGTGGACAGAGTCCGACCGCAAAATCGCGGCGCTCGGAGTCCACATCTCGCGCGGCGTCACCTCGCACGGCATCGCGCTCAATGTGAACACCGACTTGACCTTCTTCAACCTGATCATCCCCTGCGGAATCGAGTCGAAACCGGTAACGTCGATGGCCAAGGAACTCGCACACGAGATTCCCTTGCAGGACGTCGCTCACTCCCTCAGCCGCAACTTCGGCGGCGTTTTCGCTAGACAGGTTCTCTGGCTCGACAGCCTCGATGCCCTGCTGGGAACCAATCTCGGCGTCCCCATGAAGCCGCCGGAGAACCTGCGCAAGCTCCGCGGCGACGACGACCCCGCCTGGGCCTGATGTTCTCGCCGTGAAGCGCCCAATTGCACTAGAATGTGCGAGGCAAATTGCCGCAGAGGGGAGCACATACGCGGAACCCAATTAGAGTTTCCATCCTGATGCTCAAGTCGATTCTCTTCTTAACAGCCCTGCTGCTGATCCAGAGCTGTGGTGGTGGATCTTCGGCTCCGCCGCCCCCACCACCTCCGCCTCCGCCCGCAGCCGCAACCCCATCGTTCTGGCCGCTCGCCGGCACTTACAGCCCGACCCAAATCACGCTCTCCGACAGCACTGCGAACTCGACGATCTACTACACCACCGACGGCAGCGCCCCGACCGCGTCATCAACTCCGTACGCCGGTCCGGTCACAGTTTCATCGACAACGACAGTAAAAGCCATCGCCACCGCCGCGGGATTTTCCACCAGCGCCGTCGGCAGCGCCACTTACACAGTGCCGCCGCAGAACGGCAACGGTCCCGCGGTTTCGGTCGTTCTCACCACGGATGACCAGTCCCGCAAAATGCAGGCGCAGTCCACGACCAACTTCACCACCGCCAGCGCCACCGGTAACGTCATTTACGTAGATGAAACCCCGACCTATCAGCCCATTGAAGGTTTCGGCGCTGCGTTCACGGATTCGGCGGCGTACCTGTTAAACGAAGTCGCAGCGCCGAAATCCGCCCTCACCAGCACGATGAGCGATCTATTCACGCGGACTGGCAACGGCATCGGCCTCAGCTTCATGCGCACGCCCATGGGCGCATCTGATCTGGCACGCACACAGTATTCCTACGACGACAACAACGGCTTAGCGGACCCGACGCTGGCGAATTTTTCCGTCGCACACGATGTGGCCGACGTCATTCCCATCATCCAGCAGGCCCGCGCATTTAATCCGCAGATGAAGCTTATGGCAAATCCGTGGAGCCCGCCAGGATGGATGAAAACCTCCGGCTCCATGGTTGGCGGTTTCCTGCTTTCTTCCGACTACACCCCTTTCTCGAATTATTTCGTCAAATATCTTCAGGCGTACGCGGCCCCGGCCCAGGGCATCGGCATTTCCGTGGATTACATTTCCATGCAGAACGAGCCCCTGTTCCTGCCGCCGAACTATCCCGGAATGTGCCTGCCCGCCTCCGTGACTGACACCACCACCTGCGGAACCTCGCCCACCGATGAAACCACAGCAATTCAAAATGAGCTAGCGGCGCTTTCAAGCGCCCATCTGAGCACCAAGATCCTTATCTATGACCACAACTGGGATCGGCCAGACTATCCGCAAACTGTGCTCGCCGATCCTACGATTCAGGCTTCGGCGCAAGTAGTTGCCGGCACTGCATGGCACGGCTACGGTGGAACTCCCGGCGTAATGACCACTATCCAGAATTATTTTCCGTCGATGGGGAACTACGAGACCGAACACTCCGGCGGAACGTTCGTGGCCGACCAGGTTAAGGCCGATTTCGAAGAGATCACGCAGGTGATGCGCAACTATGGCCGCGCCTACGTGAAGTGGAGCCTCGCGCTCGATCAAACTCTCGGCCCGCACACCGGCGGTTGCGGAAATTGCACTCCGATTGTGACGGTGGACAGTTCCACTGGCGCCGTCACTTATGACATCGAGTACTACACCCTCGGACACTTCAGCAAATACATTCTGCCCGGCGCAGTGCGGGTTTATTCCAGCAACGCTCTGGGGATGGTCAGTGCCGCTTTCTTGAATACCGACGGATCAAAAGCACTCGTCGCCTTCAACGATTCGGCCTCGGCCCAGAGTTTCAGCGTCCAGTGGGGGAACCAGTCTTTCGCTTACACGTTGCTTTCGCTGGCCGGAGCAACCTTCACCTGGACCGGTGCACAGGGCAGCTACACGACTCCCGCGACATCGCAAATTCAGGCGTCCAGCTTCAACAGCACCGGCGGCAATAACGTCCTCGGAGATAACACCACTTTCGGCCTGCAGACTGAGACTACGTCCGACACGAACGGCGGCTACGATCTGGGTTTTTCGAGCGACGGTGACTACGCGGTATATAAGCATGTTGACTTCGGCAACGGGGTAAGCGGCGTCAGCGCCCGCCTCGCCTGCGCCGGAAATTGCGGTGGCGCGCTGGAGTTCCATCTCGGCAGCGTTACCGGCACTCTCGCCGCATCGGTCACCATTCCCTCCACCGCTGGATGGCAAACCTGGACCACCGCTGCCGCTCCCGCCAGTTCCGCGACAGGCGTTCATGATCTCTACGTAGTCTTCAAAGCCCCGCCCAGCGGCACTTCCAGCCTGGGCAATTTCAACTGGTTCCAGTTCAACTGATTGTTAGGTCCATGAAATAATCGCCCATGAGTTCCCCAACCGTCGCACCGTCCTTGGCCGGGAATATTCTCGGCTCCGCCGCCGGCAATTTCGTGATCGCCGAATGGCAGGACGCCGGCGGCGTCTCCGCCCAGCCCCGATTCATTGCCCCCTTACATCTCCATCACAGCGATGACGAAGCCTGGTATGTGCTGGAGGGGGTTCTTCGCGTGAAAGTCGGCAACGATGACGTGGAAGTGCGCGCCGGTTCCGGCGTGCTCGTTCCCTGTGGAACGCCGCACACCTACTGGAATCCCGGCCCCGATCGTGTCCGCTACCTGCTCATCATGACCGCGAATATTTACCAGTTGATTCAGGACATCCACGCCATGAAGGAACGAACTCCAGCCACGATGCGATCCCTATTCGAGAAACATGACTCCGAACTTCTCGGGTCGTAAAAGTCGCGGGTGCCCCGTCCTTCTCGCGTTCTTTGAAGCTGTGAAAAAACCGTTTTCCGGAAGCTGCGAAGAGACGCGAGGGTTGATCTTGCAGTAGAGGAAGGGGTCTAGGTTG
>Ga0137390_10002905_pt1 | contig 13801 bp, 9 predicted proteins | sample 15con2h24AmetaG_FD_104937 | JGI IMG/M metagenome (GOLD analysis project Ga0137390, IMG submission 104937) | Vadose zone soil microbial communities from Angelo Coast Range Reserve, California, USA - 15con2h2.4A metaG | ecosystem: Environmental > Terrestrial > Soil > Vadose zone > Saprolite... | reverse complement strand
GGCGATAGCGTCTTCGCGGGAATCAATGTCCCACTCGCGCCAGGGTGCGATGATTTGCAAGTTTGGCGCAATGGCTTTGTAGGCGAGTTCGAAACGCACTTGGTCGTTGCCCTTGCCGGTGCAGCCGTGGGAAAGGCCGTCAGCGCCGAGTTTCAGCGCGATTTCGGCTTGCCGCTTGCCGAGGATGGGCCGGGCCATGGAAGTGCCGAGCAGATAAGTGTGCTCGTAGACGGCGCCAGCGCGCAGCGTGGGCCAGATGTAGTCGCGAACGAATTCTTCGCGCAGATCTTCGACGTAGGCGGTGGAGGCGCCGGTAGCGAGCGCTTTTTTTCGCGCAGCTTCGAGGTCTTCCTGCTGGCCGACGTCGCCGATCATGGCGATGACTTCGCATTGATAATTTTCTTTCAGCCAGGGAATGATGATGGAAGTGTCGAGGCCGCCGGAGTAGGCGAGGACGACTTTTTTTGGCTTACTGAGCTGATTGTTCACTTTCCCTCTTTCGTAGTCGGTCTTAATGTTTCGTTGGTGAAAGCGGCGGCAAGTCCGCCGCACTCCAAGAAAGGCCGCCAGCAGGATGCTGGCGTTACGCGCAGTTGGTGCATGCATCGCTAGGTCAGAACAACGTGTGCAGGATGGCCTTCTGCACGTACATGCGATTTTCGGATTGGTCGAGGACGAGGGAGTGCGGACCGTCCAGGATTTCCGGGGTGACTTCCAGGCCGCGGTGGGCCGGAAGGCAGTGCATAAAGACGGCGTCCGGTGCAGCAAGGGACATCAATTGCGCATTCACTTGGTAGGGCTGGAACACCGCGTTGCGCACTTCGCCTTCTTCTTCAAAACCCATGCTGGTCCAGGAATCGGTGTACACGCCTTGAGCGCCTGCGACAGCTTCGCGCGGGTCGGTCATCAAGTCGATTTTGGCTTTCGTTTCGCGAGCGACGCGCTTGCCGTCGGCCACAACTTCGGCAGCGGGAGCGTAGTCCGGCGGAGTGGCGATGCGCAGATGAACGCCGAGACGCGCGGCGAGATAGATCAGCGAATTGCAGACATTGTTGCCGTCGCCGACGTAAGCGAGCTTGAAGCCGCGCAGCGCGCCGAATTTTTCCTCGAGAGTGAAGAAATCGGCGAGCGCCTGGCAGGGGTGAAATTTATCGGAGAGCGCGTTGATCACGGGAATGTCGGCATTCGCGGCCATTTCCTCGAGAACGCGCTGGTGATAGACGCGCGCGACGATGCCTTGCACCCAGCGATCGAGATTGCGCGCAACATCGGCGATGGACTCGCGCGCGCCGAGAGAGGCGGAAGCCTGCGTGTGGTCGAGGAAAATCACGGAGCCACCCATGCTTTGAATGCCGACCTCGAAGGTGACACGCGTGCGGAGGGAAGGCTTCTCAAAAATGAGCGCGATGAATTTGCCGTGTAGCGTCGAGGCATAACGTCCGGGGCGGGCCTTCATGTCCGCGGAGAGATGGAGAAGTTCACGGGTGTGCGTGGGACTCCATTCACCTCCGGTGAGGAGATCGTTCGACAAGGAAATAGGGGCCACGAGAGTGGTAGTAGTCATGTTTTACCTCGATGCGGATTGCGCGAGGCGCCGCGGACTTGCGGCGGCTTGCGCTGGAGCAGCCGAAACGGATTTGGGCGTTTTTGCGAGAACAAGCTCGAACAGACGGAGAAAATCGCGGACCTGCGCGCGGGTGATTATGAAGGGTGGCAGCAGGCGCAAGGTAAAGTCGTGAGTGCAGTTGATGAGCAGGCCCTGACGCAGAGCTTCGGCGACGAAGGGATTGCCATCGATGGAGAGTTCAACGCCGAGGATCAGGCCTTCGCCGCGAATGTCGCGGATGAAGTCGAATTTGGCGGCGAGCTTGGCGAGGCCTTCGCGGAGCTCGGCGCCACGGGCACGAATGTTGGCGAGGAGCTTTTCGCCTTCGATGATGCTTAGAAATTCGAGGGCGGTAGCGCAAATCAGCGGACCGCCGCCGAACGTGGTGCCATGTAATCCAGGAGATACGTGCGAGGCTACGGCTTCGGAGGTCAGGATTGCGCCGAGAGGCAGACCAGCGGCGAGCGGCTTGGCAACGAGAACGATGTCGGGCTTAGAGGAAAATTTCTGGTAAGCGAAGTAGCGCCCGGTGCGGCCGAGGCCGCATTGAATCTCGTCGGCAATAAGCAAAGCGCCGTACTGCGAGGCGAGGGAGCGGGCGCGATTCCAGAAGGCTTCTGTAACGGCGTGGATACCGCCTTCGCCCTGGATGGTTTCGAGGATTATGGCGCACACGGTGTCGTCGAATTTGGATTCGAGATCGGCGAGGTCGTTGAAATCGACAAATTCAACGCCGGGCACGAGGGGTGCAAACGGCAAACGGTATTTTTCTGTGGAGGTTACGCTGACGGCGCCAAAAGTGCGGCCGTGAAAGGAGTTCTGCATGGCCAGGATGCGATGCTTCGCCGCGGGCTTGTCGGGCGCGTCGGAGGCTGTGCGGGCACAGAGGCGGGCGAGTTTTAAGGCGCCGTCGGCTGCTTCGGTGCCGCTGTTGGAGAAGAAGACGCGGTCCATGCCGGAGAGATCGGCGAGCTTGCGGGCGAGCGGACCTTGATAAGCATTGTGATAGAGGTTGGAGAGATGGATGGCGCGCGCGGCTTCGCGGCGAATTACTTTGACAATGCGCAGGTGGGCGTGGCCTAGGGCGTTGACGGCGATGCCGCCGAGAAAATCGAGATATTTCCTGCCACCGGAGTCATACACATAAGCGCCGCGGCCATGCGTGAGGACGAAAGGCTGGCGTTTGTAGGTGGGCAGGAGAAACTGTTCGGCGTCGGTCAGGCGCGTATCGAGTTTGGGCGCGGGAATGCGCGGGTGTTTTGGCTTTTGCACCGCTCGGGCGATTACTTTCTTTTGGTTTAGCGCGCGCATTATGCCGCCGAGAGCGCTGCTTGCGAGGCCTGCAGCGGTTCGCGCAGGACGCGCGTTCCGGGAATTGCGTTTGCGGGATCGTTGGACCGCGCATCCGCTGCTTGCGAGACACGCAGCAGGGAATCCGACGAAGCGCCACCGACGATGTGCACTTCGCGGACGCCGCCTTCCAAAGCGCGCTTGGCTGCTTCGAGCTTCAGCACCATGCCGCCGGAAACGACGCGGGACTGCACAAGGCGCTCAATCTCTTCCGAAGTGATGGCGGAGAGAACCTTGTCGCCATCGAGGACGCCGGCAACGTCGGTGAGATAGATCAGGCGGTCCGCAGCGAGGTATTCGGCGCACGCGGCGGCCATGTGATCGGCATTGATGTTGTACAGCTCATTGTCGCGCCCAAGACCGAGGCAGGGAGCGACGGGAATGAGGCCTTCGCGCCAGAGAGACTCGAGGAAGGATTGATTGAGGCCGGTGAGATAGCCGACGAAACCGAGGCTCCCTTCGACTTCGTTGTGAACCATAGGCTCGGCACGGAAGCAGGCGGCATCGGCGGCGGAAATGCCGATGGCCGGCGAGCCTTCGGCGGAGATGGCGGAGGCAAGGCGCTTGTTCAGAAGGCCAGCGAAGACCATCACGGCGACATCGCGCGTTTCACGATTGGTTACACGAAGACCGGCGACGAAATTGCTTTCGATGCCCATGCGCTTGAGCGTGGCGGTAAAAAGACGGCCGCCGCCGTGGACGACCAGGATCTCTTGGCCCTGTTGCGCGAGCGTGGCGATTTGCCGGGCGAGGGCGCGCACGATGGCGTCGTCTTCGAGTAAAGCTCCAGCCAGTTTGATTACGGTCTTCATTGGAGTGCGGTATGCTCCTCGATGCCTGACATGAGATTGAAATTTTGAACAGCCTGACCTGCCGCGCCCTTGCCGAGATTGTCGAGGCAGGAGACGACGATGAGGCGCTTGCCGGATTTGTCCAGAGAAAAACCGATATCGCAGAAATTGGTATGCGCGACGTGCTGCAGCTCGGGCAACGAACCAGCGGGCCAGATGCGCACCATGGGGCGGCCAGCGTAGAACTTGCGGAAGACGGTTTCGATTTCCGCGCCGGAACGCGCATCACCGAGGGTCACATAAATGGTGGCAAGAATTCCGCGAGCCAACGGGAGAAGATGGGTGGAAAAGACGAGACGATCCTCGGACAAGCCGGTGTGTTCGAGGATTTCCGGTGTGTGGCGATGGGAAAACAGGTTGTAGGCCTTGAAATTTTCGTCGACTTCGACGAAATGGAGGTCGCGACGGGGATCTTTGCCTGCGCCGCTGGCGCCGGACTTGCAGTCGCAAACGACACTGCTGCCCTCGGCGATCAGGCCGGCTTCGGCAAGGGGGCGTAGAGCAAGAATGACGCTGGTGGCGTAGCAGCCGGGATTGGCGACAAGGGGCGAGGAGGCGATCTCGCTGGCGTACAGCTCGGGGAGACCGTAGACGGCTTCGCTGAGCCAGTTTGCGTGCGGAGTGGGGAGCTTGTACCAAGACGCAAAGGTGTCGGCGGAACGAAAACGGAAGGCGCCGCTGAGATCGACGACGCGCAGGCCGGCTTCGAGGAGCGCTGGCGCGATTTCCGCGGAAACTTCGTGCGGCGTGGCGAGGAAGGCTGTGCCCGCGTTGCTGGCGATGATCTCCGCAACAGAAAGCGAGCGCAGGGGCGCTTCACCGACGCCGCGGAGCTGCGGGAAGAGTTCGGCGAGGCACTTTTTGCCTTGCGTCTCGCGAACGTAGAAAACGGGCGATTTGACGGCGGGATGGCGCAAGACAATGCGTGCCAGCTCGAAACCGGTGTAGCCGGTGACACCTACGACGGCGATTTGTTCGGGCTTTCTCATTTCATTTCAAGGGCGGCGGCTCACCAGCGATTCGATTCTTCTCTGGAGGGACTCGCGTGATTTCTTGTCGGGGGTGATGATCAAAACGGTGTCATCACCTGCGATGGTGCCGGCGGTTTCCGGGAATTTGGCGGCGTCGACGGCGGCGGCGAGGGGCTGGGCGCCGCCGGGAGGCGTTTTCAAAACGAGCAGATTGACCGCGGGGCGAATATCCAAGAGGAACTCGCCGAGCGCGCGAGCCAGGGAAGGCAGGCCGTTGGATTCTTCGGGCAGTGCGGCGGCGGTGCGATAGCCTTCCTGAGTTTTAACCAGGCGAAGCTCCTGGAGGTCCCGGGAAAGGGTGGCTTGGGTAACGCGCAATTTTTGCGCGGCCAGGCGGCGGCGCAGGTCTTCCTGATTGGAGATGGAAGCATCGGAGATGAGGCGCAGGATCTGGCCGTGGCGAAATGTTTTGCTGGTATTCATGGCACGATGAAAATATGCACTCACCTGTATATTTATACGTGCAGGATTCGCGGATGTCAATGGCCATTTGGAATTTTGTGGGGAGGGACTGTCCGAACGGGCATGGGATGGAACGAAAGTACAGCTAATGCAGGATTCGCACCATCGCCCAGGTGCGCAGTGGATTCTTTGGGCCAGTAATGTTACTTATCAAAATAGCCTTCGCGCCTCATGGGAACACGCTGCCAAACCGCAGGATGCAAGAACGACTCGCCACCGGCGCTTGCCGAGGCGCAACTGTGCGTGCTGCACTTCACGCTGTCGCTGGAGAGCGGGTGCGCGGAGATGCGCCGGGAGACGGCGCTGGGCAACACGGGGCACGAGCGGCAGCGCGAGATCATGCGCTTCATCACGGAGAATGGGGAAAAGCTGGCGCGCGTGGCGACCAGCGGGCTGCATCTCACCGATGACTTGAAGGCACGGATATTGAGCACGTTTCTTACTTTGATGAACCTGCGGGAAAATTTGGACCGGGCTTCGATGCGGTCGTCTTACGGGCGGCATACGGTTCCTCGGTAGCCTCGCCGCGGTCTGCGCCAGGCAACAAAACTTGCAAGGACGTTACGTTGAGATCCTTCGGACCGGCAAAAGGCGCCGGCGCTCAGGATGACAGCGCTTTTGTGTCGATTAGGTGCCGATGTAGCGGGCGTAGAGGGAACGGGCGACGGCGGGATCTTTTGTGCCTTTGAGGATGGCGCGGCCGTCGGAGAAGACGGTCATTTCGTAGGGCGGGATGCGGAAGCGAAGCAGGAATTCGTTGTGGCGGACGTCAGAGACGGTGGGAGAGAGGCGATTTTTGAGCATGGTGAGATCGAGAGCGCGGCTGCGCTCGTGAATCTGGACGGAATCGCGGCCACACATGGTGATGTGGGGCTGGGCTTCGCCTTGCAGGTAGGTGAATTCGCGGCGGGCGCAGGCGCGGCAGTCCGGGTTGCGCGCGATGCGGACGGATTGGAAGCGGCCGGTCCAGACGTCACAGGAGATGAGGCGGCCATGCAGGGCATCGGCGCGTCCGGCGAAAAGCTTCATGGCTTCGGCGGCTTGGAGCGAAGCGATTAGGTTGACGATGGGGCCGAGGACGCCGATGGTGTCGCAAGTTTCCTCGAGGCCGTGCTGCTGTGTTTCCATCAGGCAGGCGAGGCAAGGCGTCGTTCCGGGGCGGATGGTCATGGTGAGTCCGTAGCTGGCCACGGCGGCGGCGTAAATCCAGGGCTGGCCATTTTGGACGGCAAAATCGTTGATCAGGAAACGCGTCTCGAAGTTGTCGGTGCCATCGAGAATGAGGTCGAAGCGGGCGAGCAGGTCAGCAGCGTTACGCGGACTGAGGTCGGCGACGAGGCCTTCGACGGAACCACTGGAGTTGATGGAGCGGAGCTTGCGCTGGGCGGCGATGGCTTTGGGGAGCGCGGCGAGGGCATCGGCTTCGTCAAAGAGGGTTTGGCGCTGAAGGTTCGAGGGCTCGACAAAATCGCGGTCGATGATGCGCAGTTTCCCGACGCCAGCGCGAACCAGGAGATTTGCGGCGGCCGCACCGATTGCGCCACATCCGACAATGACGGCGCTGGAGGCGAGCAAGCGCTGCTGGCCTTCCTCGCCGATGGCGGCAAAGAGAATCTGGCGCGAGTATTTTTCGTGAAGAGAAGGGTTCACTTTGTGGTGGCCTTTGTGGAGCGGTGCAAGCCGACGAAAAGGCGCAGGCTGAGCCTGCGCAACAGTTAGCGTTCCGCCACTCATGATAGCGCCAAAGTTGGCGGGACAGGCAACGCCGCTATGCTACGCTTCGTCTGAGCCAGTGGAAGCATGAAAGCGCATTGTGAGCAAGGGTTGCGCAAGATTGTCGCGGCCGCGCTCCTTATGGGAGCTGCGCAGGGGCTTGCGCAGGCGCAGCAGGAAACGCCAGGGGGACAGGTGAGCGCTGCGACGGCGCAAAATGCCGCCAGCACGGACGAAAATGTCGTAGCAGTGCGGATTGTGACGGAAGACGGACGCGTCCTTTCGGAAGCGCCAGCGGGGCTGGCCGTCGCGATTGGAAAGCGGCTGAACCGGGAGCAGGTGGCAGAAAGCATCCGGGCGCTGTATCGCACGGGCGATTACGCGGACTTGCGAGCGATCTCCACTCCGGTGGAGGGCGGGGTGCGCGTCGACTTCGTAGCGCGGGAGCAACTTTTTTTCAATCAAGTGGTCATTCATGGCTTGGTGTCTCCGCCATCGGAGGCTTCGGCGATTGCGGCGGTGCAGCTTTCGCTGGGGGAGCCTTACCAAGCGGATGCGGTGAACGAGGGATTGGAGCGGTTGCGGGAGCTGCTGCGGGAAGAGGGATTCTATGCGGCACAGGTCTTGGCGCAAACGGTGCCGCATCTCCCCAACCACGAGATGGACGTGATCATCAACATACAGCCGGGTTCGCGGGCGCGCATCAAGGAGATTGAACTCAAGAACGGGACGGAGTACCGAGACGCGGAGATTCTTTCGCGGTCGAAACTCAAGGCGGGGCGGGGGCTTACCGCGGCGCACGTGCAGCGCGGCACTTCGCGGGTGCGCAACTACCTGGTGAAAAAGGGACACCTAAACGCGCGGGCCGTGGTGCGGCGAGGAACGTACGACGCCCAGAGCAACACGATCCCGCTGGAGCTGGAAGTCACGGAAGGGCCGCTGGTGCGGATTGCGGTGACAGGGGCGAAATTATCCAGCGGAGAGCTGAAAAAGCTGGTGCCGGTGTACCAGGAGGGAGCGGTCGACGCGGACTTGCTGGAAGAAGGCAAGCGCAACATTCGCGAGCGGCTGGAGCGCGACGGATATTTCGACGCGGAAGTGGAGTACGCGACGAGCACGAACGAGGTGACACTCAAAAACGGGCACCAGGGAACGGAAGAGGTGATCACGTATCGCGTGGAGCGCGGCGACCGGCACAACCTGCTGGGGATCGAGATCACCGGGAACCATTATTTCGATACGGAGTTGCTGCGCAGCCGCCTGACGATTTACCGGAAGGCATTTGCGCAGCGGGCCAGATTCAGCCGAAGGCCGCTGGAGTCCGACCGGGACTCGATGCGAAATTTGTATTTGGCAAACGGATTCCTGGAAGCGACGGTGGATGCGCAGGCGCTGGACAACTACAAGGGGAAGGAAGGCGACTTGTTGATTCGTTTTGCGGTGCAGGAGGGAAAGCAGACGCGCGTGGCATCGCTGAACATCGAGGGAATTCAGGCGTTCAAGGAAGACGAGTTGCTGGGGGTGGTGGCGTCGACGCCGGGCCAGCCCTATTCGGAATTCAACGTGGCCACCGACCGGGACAACATTCTGGCCATGTACTTCAACGATGGGTTTCCGGAGGCGAGGTTCACGGCGACGGCGGAGAAGGTAACTGGCAGTGGCACGCAGGCGGCGGTGAACAACGTGCAGAAGACCGGCAAGACTGATAAGTCGGATAAAACCAAGGACAGCGAGGCGTTTCAGGGTGATTTGATGCGGGTGGTGTATCGCATCGAGGAAGGGCCGCAGACGCGGGTGCGAAGGATTTTGCTGACGGGCTATGAGCACACGCGGGCGAATGTGATTCGACGGGAGATCAAGGTGAAGTCCGAGGCGCCGCTGCGGGAAGGAGAGGTGGTGGAATCGCAGAGGCGGCTGTACAACCTGGGAGTTTTCAACCGCGTGACGATCCAGCCGCAAAATCCGAATGGGACGGACACGAACAAAGACATCGTGGTGTTGGTGGAAGAAGCGAAGCGCTTCACGCTGGCGTACGGCGGAGGGTTCGAAGTGCAGCGGCTGGCGAGCACGACGAATCCGGCAGGAAGCGAGGTGCAGGCGGCGGTGCGGGGGATTCTGGAGATCAGCAAACTGAATGTGACGGGGCGAGGCGATTCGCTTTCGCTGAAGCTGCGGGGCAGCACGATCGAGGACCGGGCGCTGCTGGGATACAACCACCCAAACACGTTCAGCGACCCGCACCTGAATTTGCAGGTCACGGCGTACACGGAGAGAACGCAGGACATCAATACGTTCACACAGACGCGGTACGAGGGCGCGGTGGAGATGAACGATCGGGTGACGCCGCGAACCTCGCTGCTGTACCACTATGCCTTCCGCAAAGTACTGGTTTCCAACTTAAACGCGACTATTCCGGCGGTGGAGATTCCGCTGTTCAACGCGCCGACGCTGGTGTCGCAGTTTGGAGGAGGTTGGGTGCGGGACGCCCGGGACAATCCGGCGGATGCGACGAAGGGGAACTTCAACAGCGCGGACTTCAGCGTCGCGGATACGAGGATCGGCTCAAGCGCGAGCTTCCTGCGCTTTTATTATCAAAATTCGACCTACTATCCAATCAAGCGCAGATTCAGTGTCGCGCGCTCGATTCGCATCGGGATATTGCGACCATATGGCGACACGGTTTCACTGACTTTTCCTGCGCAGACGACGGCGCCATTGCCAACCGTGATTCCCCTGCCGGAGAGATTCTTTGCGGGCGGCGGCACATCGCTGCGCGGATTTGCATTGAACCAGGCCGGCCCACGCGACTCAGTTACCGGATTCCCGGTCGGCGGGCAGGCGCTGCTTGTTCTCAACCAGGAGTTTCGCTTCCCGATGCGGCTGCCTTTCATCGGCACGGCGCTGAGCGGCGCGCTGTTTTATGACGGCGGAAACGTGTACAGTCGGCTGAGCCGGGTCACTTTGCGCCCGTACCCGCCGAAGCCGATTTTCAATCCCGCCAATCCGAAACAATGCCAATTCAATTGCACGAACGAGCTGAATTATTTCGCGCATACGGTTGGACTGGGAATCCGGTATGCCACGCCGGTGGGACCAATTCGCATCGACCTCGGCTACCAGATAAACCGGCCGCAATTTGTTACGCCGATCTGCCTCAGTGGGGCCGCTGCGGTTGACTGTCAAAGAGCGTTGTTTGGTTTCCAGGCAACGAGGCTGCCAGGCTTTCAGATTTTCTTTAATCTGGGATCAACGTTCTAATGCGCCACCATTGCAGCTACGTGCTGGCCGGAGCGCTGCTGACGCTCGCGGCGACGTGTGCGCGAAGTCAGGAGCTGCTGGATCAGATCGCGGCTCGCGTGGAGAGCGACATTATCCTGCTGAGCGAAGTATGCACGCTCAGCAGGTACCAGATGCTTGTGGATGGAAAAGCAGAAAGCGACGCCGCAATTCTGGACCGGCTCGTCGATCAGTGGATCGTAAGAAACGAGGCGAATACCGCGCGGTTCCCGCACCCCGCGGATGTGGAGATAGCCCGGGGCGTAGAGCATCTAGAAGCATCGTTCGCTACGCCGGAGGAATACCAGGCGCGAAAAAGGCAATCGGGGTTGAGCGATAAAGAGATCCAACGCGTGGTCGCGGAGCAACTGTATCTGAGCAATTATCTGGATTCCCGGTTTCGTCCGGCGGTGCAGGTGGACGCGAAACAAGTGGAGGACTTTTACCAGCAGGCAGTGGTCCCGCAGGCAAAGGCGCGCAACCAGGCTCCGCCGCCGCTGGATGCCTCGCGCGAATACATACAAGACGCGCTGGTGCAGCGAGGGATCAACGAGCAGGCGGAAGTCTGGCTAAAAGAAAGCCGGGCGCGTTTGCACGTGGAGAAGTTCCTGAAAGAAAGCGGAAAATGACCAGCGAGACACGCCAGCGAAAATGGAGATGGCTGCGGCATGTTGCGTGGGTGCTGGCGGCGAAAGTCTTCCTGATCCTCCTCGTACTTGCAGGAGTGGCGATTTTCTTCGGCAGTGGAGCGGGCAATCCGCTGATTCACCGCTACGTTGTGCACAATTTGGAAAAAGCGACGGGCGGGCAGGTGGCGCTGAAATCCATTTCCATTCGCTGGCTTTCGCTCGAAATCACGCTGAAAGGCTTGGTGATTCACGGCCGGGAACCTGCAGGAACAGAGCCTCTCTTTGCCGCCGATGAAGTACAGGCGGGGTTGCGCATAGACTCTTTCTGGGGCCGCAAGGTTTCGTTGAACGATTTGCTGGTGCAGAAGCCGGAGGTTCACATTCGCGTCGAGAAAGACGGTTCGAGCAACGTTCCCGTGCCGCAGAACGCGTCCAGCAGGAAGCCAGCGCGAGAAACACTGTTTGATCTTCGCATCCGGCGGTTGCAACTGCAGAATGGCTGGATCCTATACAACGACGTGAGAACGCCGCTGGCGGTGGAAGGCGACAACCTGCGCCTGGCGCTGGACGCTAGCGGGTCAGCAAACGAACCCATGTACTTAGGCACAATCGATTGGCAATCGATCCAGTTCACCGCGAAACAGTTCCTTCCCTGGCCGGTGAGCGTGTCGGCCAAATTCACGTTGCGGAGGGACGGCTTTACGCTGGAACAGGGAATCTTGAGCGCCGGGAGATCGCACGTCGATGCCCAAGTCGAGATGCAAGATTACTTGCAGCCGAAATGGAGCTTTCGATACCGCGGATGGGTCAACCTGCTGGATCTGCGTGAGAATTTGCGCTCGCCGGAAACTCCGACCGGGCTCGTGGACGTTCATGGCGAAGGAACATTCGCGGATGGGCAATTGCACGGAAGCGGCAGCTATTCGGGCCATGACATCACGCTGACATATCCCATCTTCCAGGCTTCGGGTTTGTCCAGCCGAGGCAGCGTTCAGATGGACAACGGCGGACTGGTAGTGCCGGATTTTCTGGCGTTGGCGTTTGGCGGCACAGTGAGAGGCCGGGTCACGATGCGCTTTGATGGCCTGAAATTCCGCGCGGACACGCACGTCCAGGACGCGCACCTGGCCGGAGTGCTGCCAGCCATCGAACACCCGGGCTTTCCGGTGGACGAATTGCACTGGGACACGTTGATATCCGCGGACACCACGGAGACCTGGAGCGGACCATTCCAACATTTTGAGATCACCGGGACGATGCAGTGGGTATCGCCGGACACCGTTGCTGCCGGACACATCCCGGTAGATGGTGATTGGGAGATTCGTTATCGGTACGACCCGGAGACGCTGACGGTCAACAGCGGCGAGTTCGAGACGCCGGCCAGCCGCGGAACGATCAGTGGAACACTCGCGCCGCGGAATACGGGGATCGACGTCCGGTTTGAAACTGGCGCGCTGGAGAGCTATCGCGATTTCATCAACGCAATTCGGGACACACCGCCGAATTCGCCGGATGCGATCAAAGTCATCACGGGAAGCGCGCGGTGGGAAGGGAAGATCAGCGGACCTTCTGGCGGCCCAACATTTGCAGGGCATGTGCGGGGCGAGGGCGTGCGCTATGACGGATTGGCCTTTGACTCCGTGGAGGGCGAGCTTTCGTACTCGCCGGAAGAATTGACGTTTTCGCGGGCGCACGTGCGGAGCGGACCCATGGACGCGGTGATGGACCTGGCGCTGGAGCTGCACCAATGGAGCTTTTTGCCGGACAGCACGTGGTCCGCTGACGTCAACCTGGAAGCGACGCCGGTGGATGCGCTGCAGCAATTGTTGAGTTTATCGTATCCGGTGCGCGGAGACTTGTCGGGGCAATTCCATGGGCACGGGACACGACAAGCACCGAGCGTCACCGGCCTATTTGATCTGGCAAAGGGAGAAGCGTACGGCGTCACGTTTAACCGGCTGCGCGGCCAGCTTACCCTGATGCCCGATGAAGTTCGCATAGGGAACGCGGAGCTGCGGTTATTTCCGCCCGAAAAGGAACCGGGGCACGGAGCGGGAATCGTTACGGGCACGGCGGCGTACAGCTTCGCGGACCGCAGCCCGTCGATCGATCTGGTTGGCGCGTCTCTTCCGCTGGCAAATTTTCAGAAATTGCAGTCGCCGCGATTTCCGCTGGACGGCCAGGTTTCTTTCCGGCTGAAGGCGAGTGGTCCACCGCTGGCGCCAAAGGGCGAGGGGACGTTTCGGGTAGTGGACTTACGGGTGGGGCAGTCGGTGATTGGCAGCTTCGACGGCGCGCTGACCTCCGATGGGCACACGGCGCGACTGGAACTGGGATCGGCCATGAGCACGGGAGAAATCTCCGGCGGGTACACGCTTACGCTCGCTGATCCATACAACATCGAGGGCAAGATTGCCGTCAAGAACATGGCGCTGGACGCACTCATGTTAGGCGCGCTGCACTTGCAGGCACTCAAGGGACACGGCACAGCGGACGGCGAAATCGGATTGAGCGGTTCGCTGAAACGGCCAGAGAGCGTGGTTTTGGACGCACGATTCTCACGACTGATGTTCAACTATGCGAACGTGCAGCTAGAGAATGTGGGGCCGGTGCACTTTCGTTCTTCTCGAGACAATTTGCAGATCGAGCCCGTGGAGTTTCGCGGGCCAGACACGGATATTCGTATCGACGGGAATGTGGGCTTCGCCGAACGGGCCAACGTCAAGCTGCGCCTTAACGGGGCGCTGGATTTGCGGCTGCTTGCGGGAATTTCGCCGGCGCTGACGATCGGCGGCCCGGCGCAGATCAATGCGACATTTGAAGGGACGCTGGAGCGGCCGCGCATCACCGGGCGGATTCACATCGACAAGGCCAACGCGCGAG
>Ga0137390_10002900_pt1 | contig 13818 bp, 14 predicted proteins | sample 15con2h24AmetaG_FD_104937 | JGI IMG/M metagenome (GOLD analysis project Ga0137390, IMG submission 104937) | Vadose zone soil microbial communities from Angelo Coast Range Reserve, California, USA - 15con2h2.4A metaG | ecosystem: Environmental > Terrestrial > Soil > Vadose zone > Saprolite... | reverse complement strand
TGAGAAGTCTCAATCGAAGAACCAATCTTTCAGAAAAACGGCAGTTGTTGTAATCAGCATTTTAGCCTATCCCTGCCGGTTACTGGAATGTGAGTAACGGCCGGGTCTTCATATATTTGGAGAAATACTGAAGCCGGAGCAATGACAACTGATTAGACAGACGCACAATTGCGGTGAAGGGTTGCGGACCAAGGCGAGAAAAGTGGCGAGCGTGAGCGTCCTCGGTTACGGTCCGGAGGAAGGGCCGCACCGAATGGACTGATCAAGTGTCGTTTTCGTTCCTGATTGAGCAGAAGTCCGCCGCGTTGTTTTTGAGACCTTCTCGATTTTCTTTAGCCGCTCGCGGGAGTTCGCTCGGAATTGTTCCGTCAGCGCGGTCGGCATCACCATTCCTTGGAATTCTGTGGTGGGCCGAGTGGGTCTCTCGCCGGGCAAAGAAAGAGGACGAACCGATGTGGTCGATCCGCCCCGCTTTCCGAAGAACTGCGCGTTAAATTTGGCCTAGCCTACCACCTCACATGCAGTGTGAGCTGAATCTGCCGTGCAAGGTCGGCGACGGTTGGATCACCGATTCCCGCCGGTCCAAAAACGGAATACAGATTCTTCTTTGGGCTGACGAGACCGTGCTGCAGGTCGCTCAGATGTAAAATCTGCCCACTCGAACCAACGAACTGGCCGCTAAATGGATTCAGACATCCCGTGCAGCTTGAGTTGAACCCAGGATTTGGAATTGTGTTGCCCAAAGAATTGGTAGTTGTAAGTGAAGGTATCGAGAAGCCGTTCAGCGTGTCTAATCCATTGAAGCCGAGAAAATTGGTGTGGTTGAAGACGTTGAAGAAGTCCGCCCTCAGCTCAATTCTGACGCGTTCGCGGATGGAGAAGGTTCTTGCCACGGAAAGGTCAAAACGATAGTAAGGATCGCCCTTGCCCGAGTTCCTTGCCACGTTTCCATTCAGAAACTGGAAATCCACTGGCGTTGTTCCATCCAGGCTATCAACGGGTCCACTGGCGGATGCGCCGGGTGGCGCCACAAAGGTGGTTGCCGTCGGGCAGGACGTCTGACCAGCAGCCATGCACGCAGCGACCCCGGCGCTGCTTATGCTCAGGTTTCCTCCCGCGTAGGACGGAATGTTCGTCACACTCAAAGTGCCGTCGGACAGCACATTCGGACGTTGAGAAGTTTCAGCGCCCAACCCGAAGAATTTCGACCCCGCGAACGCTGCCTCTCCGGTCGAGACATCATAGGGTTGTCCGGAATGCAGGTTGGCCTGCATTCCCACTTGCCAATCATTGAACACGTGATTTGCTACAGGCATGCTCAGCAGCTTATTGGAATCGAAAATGACGGCGAAATTTCCGGCATGGCGCGCATCGGCGTACGCTAACCCCCGTTCCGCGCGAATGTTACGAGGATCGCCTGGCTCCGACGGACCATAGAAATCCTCCGTCGAAGAAATAAGCTTGGAAAATGTGTAGCCGCCATGGAACTGAATGTGGTGCGCCATCCGTTTGTTGAGATCGATCACGAGCCCGTTGTAGGAAGATGTCCGGCTATTTTCCTGGGTTCGGATGGCCTTGAAGCTGGGGTTTGGTCTTGAACCTAGATAGGAGTAGCCAGGGTGCAGGGGATCGGCATTAATGCTCGGGTAGTTGTCATCGCGCTCACCAAACTGTCCGAAGCCGAATGCGCCGACATAGCCAACGCTTAGAACCGCGCTGTTGCTCAATTCGCGCTGAATAGTAAAGTGAACATCGCGAGTTTCCGGGTTGCGGAGGTTGTTCGAAATCGGCCGAACTCTGCCAAAAGATACTGGCCCTCCGGTGGAACAAGACGCCAGTGCAGCAGTAGAAGGATACCCAGGAGCAGCAGCAACGACGGCACCCCAGCACGCCTGACTAGGATCGACACCGCCCGTCAACAGCGTAACCCCGTCAAAGTTGAGAGAGTCCAGAGAGATGTTCAAATAGGCAAGCTGCGTAATCTCACCTACCCCAGCGCTCACCAGCGACTTGTTCGGATCGCCGAACAGCCAATGGAGCGGGCCGCTGGTGGATTGCGGCGACCAAGCCAAACCAAGCCTCGGTTGGAAATTGTTCTTGTCGCTGGAGCAGGCGGGAATGAGACCGTTCAACTGCAGACAGCCGCTACCGCTGTTGATGTAGCCACCGCGAAATGCACCAGCTTCGTAGTCCCATCTCAGGCCGTAGTTCACCGTGAAGTTCGAGCGTAATTTCCAGCTGTCCTGAAGGTACCATCCCCAAATGTTGTCCTTGGCGTTGACTGCGCCCGGCCCATTCGCGAAGGTGAAAGCTATTGGAGGGTTGCTCGACCCGCCAGGCGCAGTTGCGGGATTGGTTGCAACCTGAGAGGCGTTATAGTCCCACAGTCCGAAATGCACCTGCTGGAATAAGGAGAAATACGGGAAGTAGCTGAGGCTAACGCCACCCTTTACCGCATGTGCGCCGTGCACCCAAGACAGGCTGTCGCTGGCTTCGGTCCGGTTCTGGTTGCCGCCCTGTGGACAGCAAAAGGCAGCATGATAGTAAAAGTTTGGACCTTCGAGTCCAGGCAGGGTTGACTTGTCGGGCGTCTCCGTAAGGAAACGATGCCACGACATTCGAGCTTCGTTCACCAAATTCGGGGAGAGGCTAGATACCAGGCTGCCATAAAGCACATGATCGTGGACGACGAGCGAAGTAAGCCCGTCGGGAGCAACAGTTTGCGGAACCTGAACCAGTAGATTGTCTTGGAGGAGGCGTTGTTGGTGCCAGCGCAGGAAGAGATGGTTGTTAGTGCTGATCTGGTGATCAAGCCTGCCGGTGAGCATCAGTTCGCTGTCGGGCTGGTTTGTGGCCACCGAACCCGTAGGAGGAAGGAGCTGTAAGGGAGTTCCGGCGGCCAGTTTTTCCCAGGCGACGAACCAGAAAGTCTTATCTTTTACAAGCGGCCCACCCAGCGTTATGCCCTGCTCATGCCGAAAGTACGGTGCTCGCGGCTGTCCGTTGACGTCTCCGGTTAGCGCGCGATTGTAGAAAAAATTCGAGGATGAGAAATTCGTGCCGCGAGCGTAGTAATGGTAATCCCCGTGGATTTGGTTCGTACCCGACTTGGTCCCAACGTTGAGGATTACTCCACCCGCCTGGCCATATTCGGCATTGTAGTTGTTGGTAATAACTTGGAATTCCTTGACCTCCTCAACACTCGCCTCCGGCGTGTCACGTATGGACACAACTTGGTCAGTAATGTTCGCCCCGTCCACCAGGTACAGGTTGCCACGGTTATTAAAGGAGCCGGGTCCGAGTACGTCGCCGGAGTTTCCGCTGGTGTCGAACCGCACTCCCGGAGCGCTAACAGCCAAACCAACATAATCGTTCATGGTGCCGTTTATGCCACTCACCCCGAGCGCGGTCGGAGCATTGGTTACCGGAAGTCGTTCTACGTCGGCGTCATTTATGGTAGTGGAAAGGTCAGTCTTGGTACTCTCGATTAGCGGAGCTGCTCCGGAAACTTCAACGATGGTTGCGGCACCCGCTAGCACTAGCTTGAAATTTACGTCTCTGGAAGCGCCTACATCCAAGTGGACGTCCTTAATCTCTGCTGCACCAAAGCCTTGTCCAGGCTGAACTCGCACACTGTAGTCGCCGGCAGGCAAACTGGAAAAACGATAAATGCCGTCACTCGTAGTGTTAGCGGCGGTTTCGACACCTGTCGCTACGTTGCGTGCGACTACGGTTGCGTTTGCTACAGCCGCGCCATGCGGATCCGTCACACTGCCGGCTATTCCGGCGTTCTGCGCCTGCACGACACCCGAAATCATTAGGACAGCCACAATGACCAGCAAGCAACCGAAAACTGGTTTCAGCATAAGAGCCTCCGTGTGAGATGGGACAGTGGTGCATGGGATGAACCGACCGCGTTCTGGCAACGCAACTTGCATCAGAACCTGATGTTGAACAAAGACGAGCCAAATCTAGCTACCCCTCGCCAAGACCCTGAGAGCAACAACCTGACCAATCAACTGTCCGCGCAGATTCAATGACTTGCACACGGAAGCATACACTTTTTGGGATGTGTGTCAAGTTATGTAATACGGAATTTCATAGCAGGAGACATCTTCAGCCGGCATCGCTGCTTACGATCTCTACAAAGGATTGGTGGACGCGCGGGTCGGCGGTTAGTTCGGGATGAAACGTAGCGGCCATCGTCTTTCCTTGCCGCACTACGACTGGATCGTTTCCCTGGGTCGCCATCACTTCTACTCCCGGGCCCAGGCGTTCGATTTTGGGGGCGCGGATGAAGACCATCTCGATGGGCGATCCGCGGAACAGACCTTCGCGGATGGAACTGTCAATCTGGCGACCGTAGGCGTTGCGGCGGATTGCGATGTCAATTGCGCCCAGGCCGGATTGGGTTGGATTCTCGACTTCTTTGGCGAGGAGGATTGCGCCCGCGCACGTGCCGAAGCTCGGCTTGCTGTGCACAAATTCTTTTAGTTTTTGGAATCCGGTTGCGCCGAGAAGTTTTAGAAAAGTACTGGACTCGCCGCCAGGGATCACCAGACCTTCGATCTCGTCGAGTTGCTCGTGCTTCTTGACCAGTACAACTTCGGCGCCCAGCTCTTCGAGCCGGCGGCGGTGGGCATCGAAATCACCCTGCAGGGCTAGGACGCCGATTTTCATAGGAACAGTCTTTGGTCTTTGGAGCAGTCGTTGGTCGTTTGTCTTTCGTCGTTGGCTGGAACCGGAGTGCTGGTTCTCGTCTGATTTGATTTTAATGGATGTGCGGGTGCGTGGCGGAGACTCACACTGCCTCTCTATCTTTATCCTTGATCTTTATCCTTAATATGCTCTGGATCTTTATATGTTGTGGATATGCTCTGGACGAAAGCCAATGCCAACCATTCGCGCAGGGATTTGCCGCAGCTTGGGAAATTTTTCAGTAAGGTTCAGCAGAAGCGGGGGCGAAATAGCCTGTGAGGAATTGAAAATCGGTTCCAGCAGATGCTTGTGCAGAAAGACCTGTACACGTTGCGTCAAATGGGCTGGCCGCGCCCGCCGATCTTGTACCGCTCTTAGATCGCCTATGTGCAACGCACGGTTTAGTAGCTTGGGTGCGAGCAGGTTGGCGGTCGCCACCGCATCTTGAATCGCGAGATTAATGCCAACTCCGCCAACGGGAGACATCGCGTGGGCCGAATCACCAATGCAGAGAAGACCCTCGCGATACCACTTCCGCAGATGATCCACCTTCACGCTTAACAGCTTCACATCATCCCACTGCGCGAGTTCGCCCACGCGTTCGGCCAGGAACGGAGCACATCGTCCGATCTCTTCGCGGAATGCCTGAAGACCACGCTGGCGTTTTGCCTCGAACGAATCTTTGCGAATGACGTAGGCGCACTGCCAATAATCCGCACGGTCAATCAGCACCATGAATTGACCGGCGCTGACGAAACCGAAAGCCTGCGGCGGATCGCTGGCCTTCCTGGAGAGACGAAACCACAGAACATCAATCGGCGCGCCCAGGTCAACCACCTCAAGCCCGGCGCACTGGCGCACTGTGGAACTCCGCCCGTCTGCCGCCACCACCAATTCTGCGCGGACTTCGAGCGGACCCTCCGGCGTGCTCGCCTTTACCCCCACGACTCGGGCGTTTTCGCGCGGCGGGTCTTCAGGCGGCAGATCTTCAGGCAGCAGATCGGTGAGCAGCAGATCGGTCACCTCTGCTTGCATGCGGAGCCGGAACGTGGGAAAGCGTTGCGCATGGCTGGAAAGAAAATTCAGGAAATCCCATTGCGGCATGAGAGCGATGAACTTACAGTGCGTGGGAAGTTGCGAGAAATCCGCAATATGACGTACCTGATCGCCAAAATAGGCTTTAATTTCGCGCACTTCCTGGTGAGGCTGGCGAAGGAGGTCTTCCAGCAGGCCGAGCTCGTGCATGACCTCCAGCGTCGAAGGATGAATGGTATCGCCACGAAAATCGCGAAAGAAATCCTTATGCTTTTCCAGAACAAGGACGTCCACCCCGGCGCGGGCCAGGAGAAACCCCAGCATGACGCCGGCCGGCCCGCCTCCGGCAATGCAACACGTAGTGCGGTCGTTCATGGAAAAGCTGCGCTTGTCATACGCACCTCTAATGCTTTGACCAAGTCCAGCCCGTGATCCGCCAGCCCGCATCGGTCCGGCGCAGCGCTACGGTGAAAACCGCACGGGCCTCTCTAACTGGTTTCCCATGTTGCTTGAAGGTGTAAATCGTCGGAGCCACGAAATAGGCGCGATCACCGGTTACATCAACTGTCCACGGCGTTCCCAGCGTAGCGACCCCGTCTGTAATCCCGCTCTTCTCATCGTAGGCATTCAACGCCTTCCACCAATCGGCGCACGCCGTTGGGCCATACCACACGTGCGGCGGAAATTCGTCGAGAATCGAGACCGGCGAGTCACACGCCGCCAAGGCTGTCTGCAGGGTTTTCGGATCCAGGTTGTCGAAAAACTGATGCACCGCTGCCACTACGTCGGTCTTCTCAGAGGCAAAGGCCGATTTTGGATTGCTAATAATGAGGGCGAAGACGATGCTCAGCGTCGCCCTCGCGAGACGCTTAAAATTCATGACTTTCCTCCGTTCGAAATTTGGTGATCGTCGTACCCAGGTGGCACCGGTCTACAGCGCGGGAGTATATCGCAGATGAGTCGGGCGGCGGATGTAAGCATGAAGATACTCCCGCCTAAGTTCTGCGACCCTACGCACTGGCTGCGGATGCCCGCTCTCCTGATTGCTTCGGCGGAGCCAGCACGATCAGCGGTATGGCGATGACAACTAGGATCGCCACGCCCACAAGATGTCCGCGTTCGCTCGCACCCCGGAATGCCATGATCGCCGTAACCGCGGCGTGAGCCAGGCTGGACCATGCAGCGAAGGCGACCAGGCTCCGATTCGACGCCGGGTTCCGTACCGCCATCAACAGCAGAATCCCGAGCGTGAAATAGCGACTAAGCATCATGGCATCGGTGTACCCGGACTGATCCTGTCCCCATAAAATCATCGTCACCGGATAAATCCCAGCTGTAAACAGCAGTTCCACTAACGCCAACACAACCTGGAGCGCTCGTTCTCGAATCATTGTGCTCTCCTGAAAAATAACGGGATGCGGGAAAGACGTGAACGTCGGAAATCCTAGGGATGGAAGGAAGGAGAAGTCAACGGGTACAGCAGGCGGGGCGACCGCTCCCGTCAACGGCGTCCGCTCCGTTAGTCGGGTGGGCCCCAGCCCTGGTGCTTATATAATCACGCGAATGGGTAACGCCCCTGCACCTTTTGGGATCGATCGGTCCCTTCCCCGCTTGGACGGGCAAGACCCCTATCTCTCGCTGCATTTCGTCATGATCTTCGTACGTGATCAGGAGCGGAGTCTGCGTTTCTACCTGGACCAACTTGGCTTCCGGCTGCTGGTGGACCAGACCTTTGAAAATGGTGGCCGGTGGATTGAGGTAGGGCCGCCGGACGGCAGCGCCAATATCGCTCTTGCTCAGGCGACACCCGATTCCGACGTGTACAAACTTATCGGACGCGACAGCCAGATTTACTTCATCACCGAGGACGTCACAGGCAAATACAAGGAATGGAGCAGCCGCGGAGTTCGCTTTCACTTTCCACCTCAGGTGCCGGCCTGGGGCGGAGTATTCACACGGTTTGAAGATGTGGACGGCAATTCGTTTGGGCTTGCGGGCTTCGATGAGTTGACGCGCAGTGTCGAAGAGCAACGCCGCGCGCTCGCCCAAAAGATGGAATCTGAACGCCGCTCCGCGCAGGAGCTGGAAATCGCAACCCAAGTGCAGGCCCGGCTGTTTCCGCAAGTCCGTCCTGAGGCGAAGACTCTCGAATACGCAGGTCTTTGCATTCAGGCCCGGCAGGTTGGAGGGGACTACTTCGACTTCCTTGATCTCGGCAAGCAGCGCCTCGGCCTGGTGATCGGCGATGTATCCGGCAAAGGAATTGCCGCTGCGCTGCTCATGGCCAACTTGCAAGCGAATTTGCGCAGCCAATCTGCCGTCGCCTGGGATCATCCTGAACGGTTGCTGCACTCGGTGAATGATCTGTTTTACGAAAACACGGTGGACAGCGCCTACGCCTCGCTCTTCTTTGCAGAATACGACGACCAAACACAGCGCCTGCGCTATGCGAATTGCGGACATCTGTCTGGTCTTCTGCTGCGAGGCGATGACAGCCAGGAACGGCTTGGCTCAACCAGCACACCTCTGGGCCTATTCAAGGAGTGGGATTGCCCGATCGGGGAATGCAACCTACTCCCGGGGGACATCCTGGCGCTCTATACCGATGGCGTAACCGAAGCCTGTAACGATGCCGGAGAAGAATTTGGAGAGCGGTATCTCACGGAACGACTGCGCCAACATCGACAGCTGCCCTGCCAGGCGTTGCTGACGGCCATTTCCGACGAAGTCCGGCAATTTAGTTCTCACGAACAGTACGATGACATCACCCTGATCGTCGCCAAGTGCAGAGCCGCCGCAGGGTCGGCTGCATAGCTGCATGGGAAATTTCAAACGGTAGGCCGGCCCCGCGGCCTACGCATCGGCTGCGGATACCAACTCTTTTGATTGCTTTGCCGGAGCCAGCGCGATCAGGACTATGCCGACGATAGCGAACATTGCCACTCCCATCAGTTCTCCGTGTCCGATCACATTCTGATATGCCTGCATCGCCATAACGGAGGCGTGAGCAAAACTCGACCATGCAGTGAAGGCGATCAGGCTACGATTTGCCGACGGGTTACGCGCCGCCAGCAGCAAGAAAATTCCGAGCGTGACGTAGAGGCTAAGCATCATCGCTAACGCAGGCTCTCGCCGCAGAAACATTATCAAGGGATAAATGCCAGCCGAAAAAAGCAATCCCACCAACACCAATGCAACTTTTAGCGCGCGTTCTCGACGCATTGTGCCCTCCTGCTAAGTAACGGAATGCGGGAAAGACGTGTGTATCAGAGCTGTCCTACAACCCCGTTGGCAAGATCCGTCAACTGCTTATCAGTTCCCGCCCCGCCGATAAAGAACCGCACTTTGCCCTTGCGCACATGGAGCCCACGATCCTTGTCTAAATAAGCCTCGTCTCCGACCCCGGCCACCGCCGTCGATCCGTTCCCGAAAAAGCTTTTCAATCTCGCGAATAGATCCGCTGCCGCCGCCGGTGAGGGATCAACGTAGGCTCTCAGCAAAAACCTTTCATGCGGCGATTCGTAGGAACAATCCGTCCCCTGAGCCGTGTTTGCGAATGGCCGCGGAGCGACGCTCTCTTTCGGGGCGCCGTAGGTTGAGCCCAACGTCTTGCTCAGTACAGCCGCCGGCAGCAGCGAACACAGGTCAGCCGGTGGGTTGACATTAGAAGGTTCGGCCGCGCTTGCCAACTGGACCGAGCAGGTGATCAGGAAGAAAGTTGTAGCCGTCCACAACATCTTATTTAAGTCAGCCATGTGAGACGCCTTTCGTTTGTGACGTTTTTCCCTACCCCGGGCGCCAAGATTATAGGAGCGGAGATCGTGTGGCACAAGGGACAACCTGCGCTTCGTAGCTCGAGGAGTCCCGCCCTTCGAAAAAGAGCGGAGATCGACCCAATACGCCCAACGGTATCTAAGTTCCCTGGTCCTTGAGGATCATTTCTCCCTTAGTAAGCCAGGCCACGCCGAATGCGATTACCGCGATGGACTCAAGCCAGAAAACCGGATGAAGCACCTGAATCGGGGAGTCGTACTTCAACAGAAAATTGACGACTGCGATCAAAAGGATGCAGGCGAGGATCGCATAGCCGCAGATGCGAAAGACAATGTTTCTTTGCAGCTTCTGGCGGGTGGCGTTTCCAGCAGTTTGGGTAAATAGCGCCAGGCAGAAATAAGCAAGAGTGAGAAACAGCAATGCCGCGCAGGACCAATGAACTCTGGAGATGGCCACTGACTGCGATCCCGAAGCGCTGCACGAAGCGGTCGGGAACAGAGCCACGCCGACGGCGAAAAGGCACGCCAGACGTCCCGCGATCGCGTCCTTCTGGTCATAGCCCCTGCAGGAGAGAAGAAAAACCCCGATCGCGCACAAGCTCCCAACGAACACATTCCCCATATCGGTGTAGTAATAACAACTGATGGAACCTTCGAGCCCAAAACCCTGAAGCAGAATCCTTCCGAAGGCGAGCACGAATGGCAGCGTGAGTCCGATGATCCCCACAGCTTTGCGAAGCCCGAGATACGACAGAACCAGAGGCGCGTCAGGATCTGACGGGTTTACTGGGACGTAAGTGGCCTTGGCGGGGACGGCACCTGTTGATTTCTCCATAACAGCATCTCCTTCCCCTCGAATAGCCATAGGCTATGTGCGACAAAATATCACATTCCGGACACCCGAAGGCCGATTCTGCATCGAAGTTAGAACACCAAAACCATTTAGGAGTGCAGCCATGCTAAACAAGAGTAAGGCCCTCAGCAGTTTCTCCGTGGACAACATTCAGAAGGCCAAAGAATTTTATGGCAAGACGCTCGGCCTTGAAGTTTCCACCGGCCCCGAAGGCACGCTGGTTCTAGACCTCGCCGGCGGAACCAAGACTCTGATGTATCCGAAGCCCAACCACCAGCCCGCTACTTTCACCGTTCTGAACTTTCCCGTGCCGAGCGTTGAAAAGGCTGTGGACGAACTCAACCAACGTGGCGTGCGATTCGAAGTCTATAACGAACCAAATTTGAAAACTGATGCACGCGGGATTTCTCGCGGCAATGGCCCCACCATCGCGTGGTTCAAGGATCCCGCGGGGAACATTTTGTCAGTGCTGGAAGCGGCTTAACGCGCCTTTTTGAAACTTTGGGTCGAGCTTACTCACCGGGAGCTGAACTTCAGAACAAATCTGCGCGAGGCCTTGCGGCCTCGCGCAAACATTCAGCCCTTCACAACTTTCAACTTGTTATCCACCGAGAAAATTCCCGGCACGGTGTTGGCGCGTATGCCGGCAAGGTTCTTGTCCATTTCGTTGTCCACCACGCCCATCAGCGTCACGTGACCGTTCTCCACGATGATGCGAATCGGCTTGTTCACTCCCAACCCATACCTCTGCAGCGGGCCGTAACCATAGATCGTGCGATACAGCCGCGCCCGCAGGCCGTCATCGAAAAAGGACACCGGTAGCACCTGGATCTTGTTGTCCACGTGCTCGACGCCTTCCACTCTCTTCACCACGTTCGCCGCATCGCTCTTCACGACCGGGTTCGTGACTTCGCCGTTCAGCGTGACGTTGCCATTCTCATCCACGGTAAACGTCATGTAATCGAAGACGTTCACGTACGGCAGCATGTTCAGTTCGTGCCGGACCTGCTTCTGAACTCTGGCAATCCCCTGCTCAGAAATTTGCTGTTCAGAAGCCATAGCGCCCACAGACAAGGACAAAGCCGCTAGTCCCCACCCCAAAACTAGGTTTCTTAATTTCATGTTCAATACACCTCCGACCTATTTGTACAAACACCGTACATCCGTCGAAGTTGGTGGGGAGTGAGTAAAGAATTGTCATCGAATCTGACGAGATTGAGACAAACGGGCTGGGAGGCCCACCCTTCGAAAAACCGTGAAGGGTGGGCAGCTCGGTTGGGGTGATAAAAGGGTGGGCCAACCTGCCCAGCCCGCCGAAAGAACTGGAACCGCCGCCCGGATGGACTTTGCGGTATCCTGCTTGACGAAAGTCTCCCACCAATGGCTCTGCGCGATCATGTTGCCCTGAAATATTTTTATATTAGCCCAAAGGACAACTTCCTTGAGGTGCTGAACGCCATTAATGCTGCTGGCGGAGATGCCGGGTTTCTTGAAATCACCAGCTCTTTCGAGCAAAACCTCGACTCACTGATGCGTACCGCTAGTCTCCCGTTCACCATGGCTGTTGCGTCCGTCTCAATCCGCTACCAAATCGCTGAGCGAATCAGACTCGACGACACAGACGAAGATGACCCGTCTTCTCCTGCCAAGGTTGCCGCTCGCCTGCAAGCACGCTTCGAATTGAAGGAGGAACACTCATCCGTTGAGCACACATAATACTTTAGGGTCGGTAAAGTGGGTAGCGGCTGCCATTGCATCACTCCCAGTGCAAGTGCAAAATTCTTGTCAAGCCGCCAAACGCCTCCATTTTCAGTTAAGTGTTTGAATCGATGGGCGCAATAAACTTGTAAAACGTGGCACAATTTCCCTTCCGGTTTGCTATTCTAAAAGTAGAGCTTGAGAGAAGGTGCGGATTCCTTCCGCGCCTTTTTCTTTGTGCGGCGTTTAGCGGGCGTCTGAGCCCGCTGCCGCAATCCTGAACCCAGCGAAGGATCTCTCCCACACCAAAATATCGAGCTGACGCTCGACCCGGACCCATTCGGCACATCGCTTGGCGATGTTTCTCAGGGCAGGCTCTGACTGCGCCGAAGCCTGAGCGAAGCCGCAGCATCCGGGACTACACAAATCAACGCACAACGGGGCCCCCTTGGAAACACGCAAAGCTTACATGCCTGCCGGACACCTCGGCACCCGGCGCATGGGAGATCTTGCCGAACTCGCATTCATGTATCGCGCGGCCAGCGAAGGCATTGGCGTCGCGCGGCCATACGGAGACAGCTATCCCTACGACGTTCTCGTGCAGCATGGCCGGAAGCTGTCTCGCATTCAGGTCAAATCCTGTTTCAGTCTGGAAAAACGCCGCTACACCGGATTTCCGATCATCGTCGCCAGCCACTGGCGAGGAGGGAGGTTGGCTACTCCATATGAGGACGTTGATTTTATCGCTGCCTTCATCGCCCGCTACGATGCCTGGTACCTGATTCCTATAGAATCACTTGGAAACTTGAAGAATATTCGGCTATATCCAACAGGAAGAAAGCTTAAGCGTCCTGGCGGACGCTATGAGTGCTACCGCGAAGCCTGGGGCCTGCTGAAAGACGAAATGTGACTGGCCCGTGTGGGGTTGATGTCTGTGTGGGTCGGACATTCCTGTCCGACAATTGGCATCAGCAATGCTCGTGTAGGGGCGGAGCCTGTCCTGAGCGAAGTCGAAGGATGCCCTCACCTGCCCGGCGGCCCAGGTGTATCGGGCAGATGCTCGTCAAAGCCGACCCTTCCAGTAGCCAGGCATTCGTTTGTGGTGAGCGATGGCGATGATGCTTATCGCTGACAATTCTTCGCGATAGATAATGGAAAACGGAAAGCGGTAAAGGATGAATCGCTGTGTGCCGTGCAGGTATGTGGGCCAGCGTCGCGGCGCACGCGCGATCTCTTCTAGTCCGTCAAGAACTGCAGAAAGAAATCTCACGCTCGAATCGGGGCTGCGTGCGCGGTACCAATCGTCAGCGCTTTCGATGTCCTGCCATGCTTGGGGATGGAAACGGTATGGCTTAGCGGCCGGCATCCGAGAGCCGGGCCAGCAAGCGGCGGCGCACTTCTTCGTACGGAATCATCTGAACTTTCCCCGAGTCGATCTCCTCGATGCGGCGCTTGATCTCCTCCGACCAGGCTGCTTCGACACCTTCCTCAGCAGGTTGGTCGTCAAGACTTTCAAGCAGCGATTCGGCCAATGCAGCGCGTGCCTTCGGCGGAAGAGCTAAAGCCTTCTTTAGAAGCTCTGAAACTTCGGGGCTCATGTGACTATTTTACGCCTGGGTGCAACAACCACGTAGGGAGGGACGCCCTCGTCCGTGCGGCGGCCCAGGTTCATCGGGACGCAGCGCTTCACCATCCCCTAGTCTGCAGCATCTGCGCTTCGTCAATCCGGCTCACGGCAGGCTGACCCATCCTTAAAAAGCC
>Ga0137390_10002899_pt1 | contig 13819 bp, 15 predicted proteins | sample 15con2h24AmetaG_FD_104937 | JGI IMG/M metagenome (GOLD analysis project Ga0137390, IMG submission 104937) | Vadose zone soil microbial communities from Angelo Coast Range Reserve, California, USA - 15con2h2.4A metaG | ecosystem: Environmental > Terrestrial > Soil > Vadose zone > Saprolite... | reverse complement strand
TGCAAAGGCGAAACATCCCGGCACCGCAGCTCGACACTCTGCCTCAGATTGCAGATATACCGATGGGGCAGGCCTTGACCCGGACTTTCCGCGACACTGATGAATATGTCGATCCTGACATGATCTAGCGACCAGGACACGAAGCAGGAAACCGTTTCCTATATGGCGTCCTGGATCATTTATATTCTTAGAAAGCTCAAGGAAGCGGCTTGAGGAGAGGGGGGAAGGGGGAGGGCAGTGGCGGGTCGCTGAGGCTAAAATGGGAGACATTTTACCCGCCACTGCCCTCCCCCCGCACAGCCGATATCTTATGGAAAATCCTAGCGTTATCTATAATCGGCTGTGCTTCCCTCCGGGCATCGAAAAAATCCGGCATTCCCCCCTGCTTCTTCGGAAGCACCCTCCTTGCCGGATTTTTGCTATTGTAGTCCTCTGAGGAGGACGGGGTTTATTTTAGAGACGCGGAGAGGGGGAGATGCATCCCCCTCAAGTTTGCGCTTTAAAGGGAAGGACGCGCAAACTTCACCCCCTTGCTAACCGTACCGGGTATTCTCTCTAGCTCTCTTATTATTGCCGTTCAAAATTTTAGAAATCAAGGCTAAAGTGCACGCGCTCTCTCCGATGTTTAATCAGCATTTTCCAATTTTTCCAAGCGGTAATCGTTCTCAAGCCATTATCCCGGCGCGGCCTTGACTTCTAAAATTCTTGAAGGCCTCAGTGCTATGCAGCTAGAGAGAAATCTAGCGGAGAGGAGGTGAACATTAAAAACATGCAGAAATACAAAATCATTCGTATCTTTCTGGTGGAAGCAGCAACGCGCACAGAAGCCATGATAATGTTTGCCGATGCGGTCAAGGAAGGGAAAGAGGATAAGTATTTCCAGTCCGAGATCGTGAAGGTGCAGGAAGAAGACAGTGGATGGGCAGCCACCATAAAGAAACAGTTGTTGGGTAAATAGCTTCTCTGCCAACTGGTGAGTCTAACCCACTCACCAGGAGCAGGGGATCTACCCCTGAGATTGGAGGTGAGTTCTGTGGATGAATACACCCGATGGGAAGAATGCTCAATGTGCGGTGAGTACTTCCCAAGTGAAGATTTGGGATGCATGAACGGGACACTCGTTTGCGGCGAGTGTTATAAATTCGATCCGTTCGTCCGGTAAGTTCCCTGTCTACTGGTGAGGCTAACACCCTCACCAGGAACAGGCAAGTTACAAATCTATGCCTGAGAAAGGAGGTGATAAGCCTATGTCTCAATGTTTCCGCTGGGAACCGTGCTCGCTTTGCGGTGAGTACAATCCCGTGGATGAGATGGGATGGAACCCGATAACCCAATCAGTTGTGTGTAGCAAGTGCGGGGATTTCGCTCCACTCCTCTGGTAGCTGATCTACCAACCAGTCAGTATCGTAGCATACTGGCTGGGAGCAGGTCAACTGCTTTTTTGTTGATCTGGGAAAGGAGGTGAGAGTATGAAGCACAAACTATCTGATCAAGAACATAGAGAAATTAAACGGCTCAGCGAGCGGGAAGAGGATGAACCACCATTCGTCACGGAGCGAAAACAGGAAATGATAGCACTCATTAAAGCAGGAAAAATAAATGAGATTGGCTATGACGAATGGGGCGAAGTTTTCTATCACGTTGACCCCGACAATTCTGATTAGTTTCTCTGCCAACTGTCTGCAAGACCTGCTTGCAGGCAGAAGCAGGCAAGCTACAAATCTATGCCTGAGAAAGAGGTGATTATATGAAGACAAACAAACACTGGTATCCCTATGAAGAGTTTGGAAGCTATTTCAAACTTGAGGATGGCGCTTTACTTCAATGTCCAATGAATATTGATGGAACACCAGACGTTGGAACAGATTGTGAGGTGGACTGGGACTACGGAGTTGAACCGAAGGATAAGCCACGTTTAAAAGCAATCGTCAAAGAGCTTCAGGAAAAAGAGTAGTTTTCCTACAAATCGCTTATCAGTTTTGCACACTGGTAAGCGCGAGCAGGCAAGCTACAAATCTATGCCTGAGAAAGAAGGTGATTTATGATTTATGACAGAACAAACAAAACAACTGGTTTCTGATGCCAAAACGACTGAGGAGAAGGTCAGGGCAGTCAACAAAATTCTCCAGGAGGGGGAGCCGAAAAATATCAGTGTTGACAATTATTCAGGCTTCACAGGGTATAAGCCTCAACACATTGTTGACGCGATGAACCTCGCATTCGGCATCGGCGGATGGGGATTTGACGAGATGTCAGCAGACATCCTCACCAGCCAGACCGAAAAGGGTACAGCTTCACTGGCAATTGCCCAGGTGAAGGTATGGCTCAAGGATATCGCGTGCACGCCTGTTGGCTGGGGTCAAAGCAGAGTGACCAAAGGCGATGCCGGAGACGCGAAGAAAGGAGCGCAGACAGACGCACTCAAAAAAGCCCTGTCCTATTTCTCCGTAGGCAACAGAGCCTATCACGGATTGCTCAAAGCAGCGTGATCTATTTCTCTGCCAACTGGTAGTGTATCTGCCCGCTACTCACGAGTGCCATTCGTGGGTAGTCGCAGGAATAGTACCAAACACGAAGAACCCCTGTCAATCCCAAACACCTCACTTTACCCACTGACGCGCCAGCGTTGCAACTGTTCTCTCTTCCTTGTTGAACCCCATTGTCATAATTGGTTTCGGTTGTCTCAGCAGCCCAACGGCAACGCTGGCGCTATCGTGTGGCCCAATTTACGACAAAGTACTAAAGTGGAGACAAAACGCAGCAATATCATAGCTCACACACATCTCTTGTGGTATGCTGCTAAGAAATTGGAGGACATGAGTCAGTGATGCCTGAACCAGAACAGTTGGACAACGATTATAAGTTGCGATACATTGCATACTACATTATCAGTAAATTGGAACTGACGAATCAGGCTAACGATCATTTGCAGGAAGCACTCGCAAGAGAGGGTTTACGGGATAGCCTACAGGATGAGATTGACTTGGATGACTGGTTAGAGCGGTCAACAGGCGAGCGCGATATGTTGTGGATGTTTGAGGATGTGCTTTTATATTTGAAAACGCAGTCACTTACATTAGAGCAACAAAGAGAAGCAGATCATCTTATGGTTGAGGCTAAGTATTATCGCCAGGCACTTGAAAAACAACTCCTCCTCTTGACTGAACTACAAGGGCCAAGTAGTGAAGAATCCTGATCAAAAGAGACCTATGTATCGGCACTGATTAAAAATACCCTACACGACAGAGGATAATAAGAGCGAAGCTACACAAATTGCGGGAAAATCTTAGTCAGTGCTATGTAGTCGTTTGTGAGGAAAAAACCCGTGAAAATGCCCGTGAAATGCTAAATTCGGCCCAAAAATAACGGCGGCACACAAAAATTTCTGCATGCCGCCGTTGGTCTGACCGGAGTCTACTCCGGCAGATCAGGCAGGAACGGGTCTTCACCAGTTTCAGTTGCAGGCTCAGCCGCAGCTTTGCTGTCCAGCATTTCAACCTGTGAGGCAATCACGTCAACTGCCATTCGCTGGACACCCTCACGGTCTGTGTACTTTCGCTGTGTCAAGCGCCCCTCAACATAGACTTTAGAGCCTTTGTGAAGATAACGCTCAGTGATTTCCGCGAGCTGCCGCCAGGCGACAATATTGAACCATTCGGTTTCTTCCTTGCGTTCACCAGATGCAGACTTGTACGTCCGGTTGACAGCCAGCGAAAACTTAGTGACCGGGGTTCCGTCTGGTGTGACATTCAACTCGGGGTCTCTCCCCAAATTGCCGATCAGAAGGATTTTGTTAAGCACAAGAGTTGTCCTTTCCGCGCGTTACGCGCACATCGCCAGTTTCACAATAAAAGGTTGACAGGGTAGCCTAAACCAACACCTCCTTTCGCCCGAAAGGGCATTGAACATATATCGTATTCACAGGTACGGCCTACATCGAAAGCTTTTCTATTTAGCGCTACGCAGATGAAAATATCGATGTGAGAGTGTAAGAATCCTCAAACGCCTAGAGAAGCGATACTAAAGAGTCTTCTGAGTAACGCTTCCAAATAGGACTCATAAAAACGGATACCGGGTCCAGAGGCCCGGGCGCAAGAGTAGAGAAGAGAAACCAGTTGATTTCTCTCTCCTGCCCAAGTTCCTGGCATACCCAGTGGTAGAGTTGTCTTTCTCGTTTATCATCCTGGGCGACAACGGCGATGTTTATTGAGTGAGTGCCGAAGGTTTGAGTATAGAACTGGTGGCACCACTCGACAATCGCACGCACCTTTTTTCGTATGTCACCCTGTTCCTCAGTTGCGCGATCCAGTTCCAGCCACACGCAGGTTTGCTCACCTTGAGTCCGAAAGTCAATAAACCCGTCTGGAATGACCCGCCCTGACAGCATGTGTTTGAGCGTGAGATCATGGTAAAGTGAAGCCAGCTCGATACCTGGCTGGACTTTCGGCAGCGTTTCAGCCGCTATCAGGAAGTCCGTGGTAGAGAGCCAGTGGCTCATGTGCATGTGGGAGTGTTGAGCGTGGTCTGAAGGATGGAAGCTGTTAAATTCCATCCCCAGGTTTTTGAGATGCCGAACGCCGCGTATCCCCAGGCAGTACAGGTATTTTTCATTGACTGTTTGCCGATCCAGGCGGGAAAGATACTTTTCATCGCTCATCCTTTTGAGCACGTCATTGGCGTATTTGACCGATCCACTGCTGAAATGAAGTGTCGTCACCTGCGTGGCGGTGAGATACGTGTAGCGGTGGACGCTCAAAAGGATGCGTTCTTGAGTTTGCGAGATATTCAAGGCTATATCCTTTGTTTGCTGGTAAGTTGTGGCATGTGTCCGTTCTGACGGGCTCTGAGTTCCTCTTTGACCTCAGAGACAGGCCGGGTATACCCTTGCTCAATATTGCGGCGTCGGATATCGGCGATCACCTCAGAGAGCACCACGTTATTTCTTGGCGGAAGCGGATCTGTTTGAAATACACACTCCCGATTGCCAAGCTTTGCCCAGGCTCTAAAACGCGCCAGTTGCGTAAGAGCATTGCCTATCCCGGCTTGTCTGTCTGCATGTGTCTGGACTTGGCGTGTAATGTCTCTGTACCCTCCGCTTCCCTCCATAATGGGATTTGCTTCAAGCTCCAAGGCCGCGCTCATTGCTGCATTGTAAAAGGCTTCAATGCGAGGTTTTTCACCATCCAGATCATGAAGGGAATTTTCCAACTGTCCAGATATAACCTTGATTTTCTCAAGAAGCGGGTTAATCTCAAATTCAATATATGCCTGCTTATGGCACTCGATCACCTTTTCAGGAGTATCAAGAGTTGAGAGAAATTTGCAAAAACCTGCTATAGCCTCAAGTGAGGCAGGGTCAAATGGCCTGCCCCTCATTAGACGAGCCTGTAGCGGGTCTTTTTTAAGATCATATATAGCCTCGTCTAGGCGTGCAATATCGAGACAAAGGTTCTCTGCATTTCTCCGTTCGTCTGATGGTACGATATTAAGCCAAAGGTTACGCCTCTCGATTTTTAGATGCTTGCACAACTCATAACAGTTATTTACGTGCAGGCCAGGCTTTCCATCCTCGTATTGTATCGGACAGGCAGAACCGCGCCACCCGATCATCCGGCAAAACCTGCCCATCATCTCGGAGCGTTTCTGTTCGAGCTGCGCAAGATAGACGCCCACATAGTAGCGGCGAATTGCTCGCAACTTTTCAGGAGTATCAAGAGCGCAAAGCTGTGCGTTTACCTCTGCTATTGTTTTTAATCTGGCCCGCACTTCCTCTACAGACGCACCAACTAAAGCAGTTGTGTTAATCGGATGCTTTTTGGCATAATTAGCGCCATGACCGTACATTAGACTCTCGCCAAGAAATTCTAAAACCCCCTGCCTCTTGCGGTCTATGGTTTGTTCTTTTTGCCATTCAAACGGTAAGTACTGACGGCCCGAACCGCTATTTACAGAGCTTGTTACAAACATCTCTAAAAACGCCTCGTTGCTCTCCAGCACCGCTCTCTTTTCAGAAATCTCCTGGTTAAGCTTTGCTATTTTCTTTTGTGCGTCCTCTTTAAGCGTTTGCCTCGCGGGGCCAGCGAAGTAACGGTAACAACCCAGATAGTGACCGAATTTCAGGCCAGCTTGATAAAAAGCTTTTTTTGCCTCCGTATGATTATGCGTCATGGAGAGATAGAGAAACTCGTTGAGATAAACCAACCCCTTTTCTATGTCTTTGGGGTCGAATCTATAGAAGATGTCTACAGGAGAAGAGGGATAAATCTCCATTCTGTGGTCGCCCCATCCATCGCTATACTCGTGTTCCACCACTTCCTCTTTTGTCGCGAGGTTAAGAGGGACAATGTATTTTTCCGTAAACTCCATCACAATACTTGACTGATGCCCCGATATCAGAAGGTGCGTAAGAACGGACTTGCGCGGAACCAGGATTTCTTCTCTGCTAACTACTTCAACTTGAGGCGTTGTGTCAAAGATCCCGGCAACTTCCACATCCTCACTGGCAATCCTAAAGATTATATAGTTTGAGACATTGAGCGTAGCGCCTTTCATCCTCTCTGAAATCTGCCCTCTGAATTGATGAGCTAATGTCGTGGCAATGCCGTACTTGCGGGCCTCAGCCAGGAGGGTTGTCAGGTCCTCGGTTTCATACCTGTGGGCCTCATCCAGGTATAGTGCAAAAAGTTCTCTGTCCTGAGAGGGGGTGTCTCTTCTTGAGTACGCGGCCTCTAAAATCTTTGCGATAATCGTTGTTCCAATAAGCGTTGAGATATCTTCAAGCCGGGGGTCAAGCTCGACTAAAAGAATCTTGTTCTCATCCATGACGCGGGTCATGTCTATGGTGCTTTTTGTCTGCGAAATGATACGGGCAATCAGGGGATTGGTGATGAATGCGTTGACCTTGTTTAAGGTGGAGGAGACCCATTCTATCTGTTCGGTTGGCCTGAGATTATTGTATACCTGCCACCATAATTTCACATTCTCGTTGCTCACGTTTCTCACAACACGCGAGCGGAAGCTGGTATCCAGAAGAAGCATCGGTATCTCTGCCATTGTCAGGTTATTCTCAATAAGAGTGATCGTCACATTCCTAAGCACATCCGCGAGGCGGGGTGTCTCAGGGCCAACGCCGAAGATTTTCTCGAAGACATGCATCACCAGCCCGCTGGTGAGAGCGACCTTCTCGTCGGATGACCGATCATCGCAGGAAAAGGGATTGAGGCCAAACGGCATTGCCGTATGCAGGGGATTAAGAAGAATAATGTCTTTCTCTCTGTCTGGTGGAATTCTAGTCAATATATCCTTGATCGCGTCTCCATGCGAATCAAAAAAGCTGAGTCCACATCCTGCTTTTATATCTTGTATGATGAGGTTGACCAGTAGTGTAGTCTTGCCAGTGCCATTGACTCCAAAGACGTAGAGACCCTGTGTACGGTCATCTTGGGGAATGCCAACAGCTTCTCCGGTTCGCAAATCCCTGCCGAGTGTTGTTGTGTTTGTCAAAAATTTTCTCCTTTTTTAGAAGCACTACCGCCCCCGGGAGAGAGGCGGTAGTGCGACTCCTTTCTGTTGATACTAGTTTGTCCAGTAGACGGGTACGACCCAGTTGGACTGGATGGTTACATCCTGGTATAGGTGCTGGTAAATTGCGCTGGTTATGACGCAGTTTTCCGGCAGCCGGCGGCTGAATTCTGCAACTGATCCAGGCTGACCGTTAATCCTCCAGGGCTTAAAGCTTGCATACGTTTCTTGCCCGGAAGTGCGGCCCCTGAGTGTCACTTTAATATTCACATATTCGGGCTTGCCGAAGATGATGAGGCTTCCGCACTGGTCGCTGACCATTGCAGCAGCTCCCTGAATCTTGATTGCATGGATACCAGTCTCTCGAAACTGGGTTGGCAATTGGTACTGAGTGTGTGGGTAATAGGTCATTGACTTGCTCCTTTCTAAAGGGAACTGAACTAAGAACAAACAAATTTTATGAGCGATTTGTGGAGGCGCGAAGCTCAATCAGCACTGAAGCGATAGATAGAACCTCGCACACTGTCCACCGGAGTTGCCTAGACTCCAATTGTGCCCAACCATTTGAACTCTAAGAGGCGGCACACACTCACTTTACTGAGTAATACTATTTCGATAGTTGCGCAGTTCTGTTGACAGTCGGGACACTCTCCGCTAGAATCGGCAGAGAGGATAAGAGCGCACTTTACCTATCAGTTCTGGACATAAAATGTCCATGAGGGAGTAGAGACCCTTGGCTATTGAGAGGTGAAGCCTGCTCAGTTGTCCCGACAGGGCAACTATCTTCTAACAACTGCCAGGCCCGCAACGCCTGGCGGTTTCTTCGAGAGCAGATTTTTCGGTCTGTGTCTCTACTTCAATTATGGCTAACCCCGACTGTCAATTACAATCGCTGGTTGTCAAGAAAAATAGGGCAATTTGTCAAGAAAATATTGACAAAATAATAATGCCTGGGATCACTTCCCAGGCTCGATATTATACAGATATGCAGAGAAGGCTTTTACTTACCGCTTACATTCTCCATAATCATAGCAATAGCCTTCGCCGCAGCACGATAGCTATATGGTCCGGCCCTCCGTATCGCTTGCTCAAAAATCGCGAGAACTGGCCCGGTCTCCCTTATTGGGGGATTACTCTCTTCAGCAGACGGCACAGGAAGAGCTTGCGACTCGCCAGTATCAACCGGTAAAGAAGGAATTGATGTTTCTGTGTCTACTTCAAGCACAGGCCAGGGGATATCCATGCTCTCAAGAAATTGAGGAGCCTCCCGCTTTATCCACTCCCTACCATCATTGTTTATAATAAGGTCTGGACAGAACTGGTACAGCCAATTGTTTAGTGCCTCATGACTCGGTATCACCGAATGGGTTCTGCCGATCATATACACTACTGTCAGCCATAACAGACCATACGGTTTGGATAAATCACTGCCAAAGTTACGTTCTGTGTCTCCATTAATCGCTTTGGATAAAACAGATGTGTCGATTGTATACGGCATGTGGCAGCGTGTTGACACCTTTCGTATTTCCTCAACAATTTGCGTCTGGTTAAAATCCGTTTTCCGCGAAAGAAAAGTATCTAAAGCTCCACGGAACCCACTTAGTTTTTCAAACCGAGTAGGCCACTTGAATTGTGACTTCTCACCCATATCTATTCCTTTGCGTGACATCATCGTCACGTAACATATCGGGGAGCGTAACGCTTGCAAGTAAGGATACTTGAAGCCCCTCGCTCCTCGTACCTACAATCAACAATATTCTGCAAGTTACGCCCGTCGAATCCCCATCGTGGACTGACGGGCCAGCAATATCTTCTATTGCCGTGGCCCAGAAGTCTCTTCCAGGTCTTTTCATAGTTCTCATTCCTTCTAAGCGTTCATGCCTAAGAACTGAGGCATGTGGTCAGCGCTGAGAAACATCAAATCAATTGGGGAAAGTCCGTAGCACCAGGAGAGGGCGTAGCTGAGTATTTTACGTACTCGATTGAGGCAGAGGAGACATTTTGCCTATTGCTATTACCTCAGCAATTTGATATATCTATCTCTGCCTATCTCTGGCTACAGGTTCTACCTGTATGGTTGGTGAACAGCCAACCACCCCTCGTTCGTGTTCGGTTCGCGAACGAGGGCTTTTCTTGTTCATCTACCTCCATTAACTTTCTCCAGAGAAATCTGTAAAATGCTGGATATCTCCAGAGCCTTAAAACATTGCTTGAAGTTGTGCAGCAATCTTGCAAATGTTATAGCACATCCATAGTGTTAAAGTGGTCAATAATATGAGTAGGATTGGTGCTAAAATACAAAACTGGGTTGCTTTTTCTTCAACTACTAAAAAGAGGCAGGTAGGGTAGAAAGCGCACAACGAGCAGGGTAGAAAGAGCATATCGCGTAGAATTGCATATTTGGGTCAAAATTCCCTTGACAATTAACGATATATCGTTATAATGCTCAGCAACTGTTGATGCTATCCATTGATACCATCCATCCTGAAGCTAGGTCTGGACTGGCTTTAACGTCTTCTCAAATGACACCAAACTTGGTACTAAACTTAGTAACTTTGTACATAACTTGGTACACAGCAATCATATCAATTGATTAGATCACCGAGGAGTTCACTGAGTAGTTCAATATAAATCATTATAGACCCCGCAGAACCTCCCGCGTCGTACAATGACCGCAAGCCGATGCTACACCTGATTACATGTTCAGCAGCAAATAACCACACCCGCGTTTTATATTCAGTAAGCATTGCCCTTATAGTATTATTTGCATTTTATTTATATTTTTGTTATAATCCATGAATTATTCTAAAAATTGAGAGAATATGTACTCAAATATGAGTACGCACATTCAACAACTGAATAGTGTTTTAAGCTATTCTCTTATCTGATAAAGAGATCGTCGTTGACGAAAAAATAGCTTTGCGCAGGCAGAATGAGTATTCTAGCCTTTTTATTGTCTGTGGGGGAAGTCCCGCTAGTTCGTTACTTGCACGATTAAGCAAGCAAGGGTAAAAATGCGCATTCTAAAACCCTTTTTACGCTCAAGGAGCGTTCGCACCCTCATCGTGATATTCACGGTGTTGGTCGTTCTGGGCGGAGGCTTATTAGTAACTGCATTCAACGGCTCATCGAGCACAACGCATGCGGCAACCAATAACGCCAGCTACACATTCTGCGCTATGTACAGCGCCAGCCGTGTTCTGTGGGGACCAAACTGGCCCCTTGCTAAATTGCAGGTCAACCTGTGCGCTGACGGAAGCCATGTATGGCAGACCAGCGGAGTCAATTGCCAGGTGCAGCAATTTACGGGGAGTGTGGATGTGACCTGGTGCGGAGTGTGGAACAATGGAGGTTCTTACCTCGATGTCGGGTCTAACTTTACCGAGCACTATCCCTGGGGCGGCAACTTCTACTGCTACTTTCGGATGCGTGTCAACCAATACGGTTCGATCACGTCCGTCTGGGGCGGCTGTTGACGCACCGACTTACTCATGGTTGGGTGAGGGCTATAGCTCTCGCCCAACTCTTACTATTTGACAATAAGATTATTGTCTGCAAAAATTTAAGATATTGCTTATGAAACTATTTTTAGAACCAACCAAACCAAAGTTAATCTCGGCACTTATACTCTCAGTTATATTTTTCCAACCATCATTTTTGAACGGTGTATTTTCTGTGGCTCTCACCCCAATCATTGCTATCCCTGCAATGCTATACAATAATTCGTCATTGGCAGGCAGACCGGGCACAGGAATGTTTTATAACATTGGAGCACCGCTTCTGTTTATTGCCAGTAACTTCCTGACATGGTACTTGGTTGCTTGTGTTATTGTATATCTGGCAGCTACCCAGAAAAAGAACAGGTGATAAAGAAGAGATTTTTACAACCGGATAAACAAAAGGCGATAATCACTGTTGTTCTGGCAGCTATTCTTTACTGGCTTCATCCCCTAACATCCGGCCAGCAATTCATTCTGTGGGGCTGGCCGCCAGTTTTCGGGTTAAGTATGCTCTTTCCGCCACAGTACAACTAGCTCTTCTTCGTAGTAGATACGCTGATATTGCAGCCTATTTACTACCTTTTACTGGTATATCTTATTTATAGCCTTGTTGAACGTGTTGCTAACGCTCAGGGCAAGAAGAGATGACTTTCCCCTAAAAGATGTGATTCCATATTCAGGATTCCACTCCCCCCAGCACGTCGCACAATCTATATACGCTGTCCTTAACCAAAACAATTTGATATACTCGCCCTGCTATGCCACTGAAAAACTACCGATCCAGACCAACCACAGATCCTTTCGCAGTCATTCAAAAGACACTCGCTCAACATAGAGCAAAGCAAATAATCCAGGAGTTTGGCGATGATGGCAGAGTACGCGCAATCAGCTTCTCTCTTGAAATTAGTGGCAAGCTCCATGCGTTTCGTCTTCCCGCACGGGTAGAAAGCGTCCAGCGTATTCTCTATGGCGACAAGAACCTGACAGAAACTCAACTAGAACAAGCATATACGACGGCATGGGCTAATATCCGCGACTGGATAACCGCACAAATGGCACTGCTTGATACTGGTATGGTGAAACCCGAAGAAGTATTTCTCCCCTACATGCTGGTCAAAAATGGCATCACCCTGTTTGAAGACATGAAAGAACGCGGCTTTTTACTTCCCTCTGGACAATCATAGAATACTACTCCCCCCTTTACTCCCCTAGCCTCAAATTCCCTAATTGACAAATAGTGCAGTATTTGCGATAATTGCGCTAAATACACAATATGAACGTCACCTCACCAGCAATCATGGAGAAAGTCATCGCAGCCTTTGAAGCACGGCGCAACTTTGGCAAAATCCTAAACCTTGTAACCTCAACCGGCGAGCGGTTTGTTGTCGAAAAACACGGGGAGCCAGTAGCAGCAGTGGTTCCTATTAAAATCTATGAGCAGTGGAAACGGGAGCGCGAGGAGTTTTTCGCGCAAATGGAAGCAATCGCTCAGGAAGTAAACCTATCCCCCCAGGATGCAGACCGCATTGCCTCAGAAGCAGTGAAAGCAGTCCGTGCTCACAGGAAGCTATGAGAGTAGTTCTTGATACGAATGTTATTGTCAGCCGTTACCTCTCCCCCAATGGTTCGCCAGCGCAGATTTTAAAACAGTGGAAGCGCAGTGTTTTTGATTTAGTGGTATCAGAAGCGGTTTTGCGGGAATACCAGGAAGCGCTGTTGTATAAGCATATTCAGGCATTGCACCGGAGAAATGCCGGCGAAGTACAACGGATTGTTGCCAACTTTCGCAAACTAAGCATTCTTGTTGAGCCCGAAGAGGAAGTAGCCGTTATCGCCAGTGACCCTGACGATGATAAATTCCTTGCTTGTGCGCTTGCAGGACGTGCTGAGGTTATTGTCAGCGGTGATAGTGATCTCCTCTCCCTCAAACAATACCAGGGTATTCACATTCTTCCCCCTCACACATTCTTGGTGTTCCTTGAGCAGGAAAAAGCAGCATAGCAGGCCTAACGCCTGTTTCTATCGCCAGGCACGACCGGACAAGTCTTTTACTCGAACGGAGGAAGATATAACGGCGATCCCGGGCTGAACCAAACTTAAAGGACAATCAGGCAAGTCCAACCACCTCAGAAGGGCGGCCACGCGGTCGCCCTTTTTACATAGCCTTGCACCAACTTTATTCTCAAGAGCGCCTTGACGCGAGCATACTTACATACCCTCATATATACATCTCCTGCAACTCCTTTACCCCTCCAAAGGCGATCCGGTCTACAATCAAATCATCCATGCCCATCATTAAGGCGGGTGTAATCACAAATTCCCCATACTTATCATTAATCCCGTCAAGCGCGTCTGATACCTGCCTCCTCTTCTCAAAATCTGTATCAAACAGCGAGGCCTGAACCGACCCTACAGGAATTAGGTCAAAGCAACTGACGGCAAGTTTGGCTACAACCAATACGCGGGGTTGCGAGTTGAAAAGTAGCATCACTTTTTTAAATAACTCTTCAGTTGTATATAATTCCCGGTCAAAAGTCCTTCCTCTATGCCAGTAAGTCCAGTCTGTATACACTAAAGCAACATGAACACCACTCGCTGCAAACTTTGCTTTTCTCATTCTTCGCGCCATCTTTTCTGTCAGCTTCATAAGAAGCCTGGACAATTCCTGTTTATCCGCAGTCTTTTTTCCGAGAGCGTAGGATTGCCCGAAGCTTTTGCGTTTAAACTCAACCTCATCTATCTCCCAGCCGCGAAGCCGCAAATACCAGTAGTAGCCATTGATTGACGCAAACACTTCC
>Ga0137390_10002898_pt1 | contig 13822 bp, 9 predicted proteins | sample 15con2h24AmetaG_FD_104937 | JGI IMG/M metagenome (GOLD analysis project Ga0137390, IMG submission 104937) | Vadose zone soil microbial communities from Angelo Coast Range Reserve, California, USA - 15con2h2.4A metaG | ecosystem: Environmental > Terrestrial > Soil > Vadose zone > Saprolite... | reverse complement strand
CTTCATGGCGCCCTGGTTCACCAACTTCCGCACGCGCGGCGCGGGGGGCGTCCTCGACTGGTACACCGTCCTGCTCGGGGTGTTCGCGCTCGTGGCGCTCTGTGCACACGGCTCGCTCTTCCTCGCCTGGCGCAACGAGGGGCCGGTGCGCGAGCGCGCGCTGCGTGCGGCGCGCGTTTTCTGGCCCGCGGTGGCGGCGGCCGGCGCGGTGGCCATCGCGGCGACGAAGCTGGTCCGGCCGGAGATCTATCGATCGCTCTTGTCGCGGCCGTGGGCCTGGCCGCTGGCGCTGCTCGCGGCGCTGGGGCTTCTGGGAGCGCTCGCGCTGCGCGGGCGGGATCTCATGTCGTTCCTCTCTTCTTGCGCTTTTCTGGCCGGGACGCTGGCGGCCACCGCCGCGGGACTCTTCCCGGTGCTTCTACCCTCGACGGTCGACGCGGCCTACAGCGTCACCGCGCAGAACGCCGCCGCAGGAGAGCACGGGCTGCGCGTCGGACTCGCCTGGTGGGCGCTGGGGATGCCGCTCGCCGTTTGCTATACCGCCTATGTCTTCCGCACCATGCGGGGCAAGGCGCGCGCCGAGGATCATTGAGATGTCGCTGCTGCACGCGCGCGGTCTCTCGCTGCGCTTCGGGCCCAAGGTGCTGCTCGAGGGGGCCGACTTCGCCCTCGGGCACCACGACCGCGTGGGCCTCATCGGCCCCAACGGGAGCGGAAAGTCCTCGCTGATGAAGATCCTCGCCGGCACCGTCGAACCCGACGCGGGATCGATGCAGCTCGTGCGCAAGGCGCGTGCGGGTTATCTGCCACAGGAATTGTCCGAGCTGCCCGACGGCTCGCTCATCGAGGGAGTGCTGGCCAGCGTGCCGGGGCGCACCTATCTGGAGACGCGCATCGCCGCGGCCGAGGCGGCGCTTTCGGCGGCGGCAGTGGAGGAGGAGCAGATCGAGCTGGGCGGCGAGCTGGCCGAGCTGCACGAGGAGCTCGCCCACCACGACGAGCTGTACGGGCGGCACCGCGCCGAGGAGATTCTCACCGGTCTCGGCTTTTCACCGCAGGCGCTGGAACGCGACGCGCGCGAATTGTCGGGAGGCTGGCGCATGCGCGCGTCGCTGGCGGCACTGCTCCTGCAGGACCCGGAGCTGCTCCTGCTCGACGAGCCGACCAACCACCTCGACGTCCCCACGCTGGAATGGTTCGACGCGTTCCTGAGGCGCTCGCGCAAGGCGCTTTTGCTCGTCTCGCACGACCGCGAGTTCCTCGACAGGCAGATCGACCGCGTGCTCTCCTTCGAGCCCGAGGGGCTGCGCAGCTACGCGGGCAACTACGAGCGGTACCTCGAGCTACGCGCGGCCGAGGAGGAACAGCTCCAGGCGCAGGCCGAGAAGCAGCAGCGCCGGCGCGCGCACATGCAGGCTTTCATCGAGCGCTTCCGCGCCAAGGCCTCCAAGGCGCGCCAGGTGCAGAGCCGCGTCAGGCTGCTGGAGCAGGAGGAAGTGGTCGAGGTGCGCGAGGAGCGCGCCACGGTGCGCTTTCGCTTTCCCGAGTCGCCGCGGTCGGGGCGCGAGGTGGCGCGCCTCTATGGTGTTTCCAAGTCGTACGGCTCGCGATCGATCTATCGGGATTTGACCGGCCAGATCCTGCGCGGCGACCGGATCGCCGTCATCGGCCTCAATGGAGCGGGCAAGACCACGCTACTCAAGCTGCTGGCGGGCGAGCTGTCGCCCGACCAGGGCACCGTGCAGTTGGGCCACAACGTCGTGCCCGGGTACTTCGCGCAGCACCACGCGGACACGCTCGATGGGGAGCGCACGGTTCTGGAGGAAGTGGCGCGGCTCGTTCCCACCCAGCCGCAGAGCTGGGTGCGCAGCGTGCTGGGCTCGTTTCTCTTCTCGGGCGACGAGGTGGATAAGCGCATCGCGGTGCTTTCGGGCGGCGAGCGCGCGCGCGTGGCGCTGGCGCGGCTTCTGGTGGTGCCGTCCAACTTCCTCCTCATGGACGAGCCCACCAACCACCTCGACCTCGACAGCTCGGAAGCCTTGATCGACGCGCTCACGCGGTACGAGGGGACGCTGCTGTTCGTCTCGCACAACCGCAGCTTCGTCAACGGGCTGGCCGCTCAGGTCTGGGAAGTGAAGGACGGGGCCATCGACGCGCAGCCCGGCGATCTGGACGACTGGGCGCGGCGGCGCGCCGGCGAATCGACGGCCGTCGAGGCTTCCGGGACCGCCGGACGCAACGCGCAGAAGGAAGCCCGCCGCGAGCGGGCGCTGCAGCGGGAGCAGCGCGAGAAGGTGCTCGGGCCGCTCAAGAAGGAGATCGCCCAGCTCGAGGCGCGCATCGCCCAGCTCGAGGAGGAGAAGAAGCGCGCCGAGGCGCAGCTGGCGGACGCGGCGGTCTTCGCCGACCCGGTCCGCTCCACCCCGCTGGTCAACGCCTATCGCGACGCCGGCAAGAAGCTGGAGGAGTTGTACGTTCGTTGGGAGCACAAGCAAGAACAGTTACAGGCGGCCGATGCCGAGATCGTGTAGCTTCCTAACCCGATGAAACGCTTTGTCCTCTGGGTTTTCGCCCTCGTCCTGCTTGCCGCGCTGGGCATTTTCGCCTGGCGCCTGTACGACGAGCGGGAGTTCGCCTCCACGCCTTTCGGCGAGGGAAAGCGCACCGTCACGATCGCGCCGGGGATCCGCCCGCACGCGCTGGCGCGGCTGCTCGCGGACGCGCGCGTCATCTCCGACGCGGACCGTTTCTACACGCACCTGCATTGGTTCCGGCGCGGCGCGCACATCAAAACGGGCGAATACGAGTTCGACGGACCGCTGCTCCCCGACGAGGTGCTGGGGAAGCTGATCCACGGCGACATCAAGCTGTACCACTTCACGGTGCCGGAGGGGCTGCGCATCGACGAGATCGCCAGGATCGTCGGCGAGACGGGCATGTGTTCCGCCGACGATTTCCTCAAGCTGGCGCGCGATCCGTCGGTGGCCCGCAAGCTGGGCGTTTCCGCCAAGAACCTGGAAGGGTTTCTCTTTCCCGATACCTATTCGTTTCCGCGCAGCGCGGGCTGCCCGGGCGTGGCGCAGGTGATGGTGGCGCGCTTCCAGAAGGCGTGGCAGCACGCCCAGGCGCAGCGGCTTCCCTCGGTGAAGCTCGACGAGCTGCAGGCGGTCACGCTGGCCAGCATCGTGGAGAAGGAGACGGGGCAGGCGGAGGAGCGGCCGCGCATCGCGTGTGTCTTTCACAATCGATTGAAGAAAAAGATGCGGCTCGATACCGACCCGACCGTCATTTACTCGGTATTGCTTTCCAATGACTTCAAATGGGACGGGAACCTGCACAAGAGCGACCTGCGGCGGCCGCATCCATACAACACCTATACCATGAAGGGATTGCCGCCGGGCCCCATCGCAAATCCGGGGCAGGCCGCCCTCGACGCCGCGCTGCACCCGGCGGATTGCGGCGACCTCTTTTTCGTCTCCCGCAACGACCACACGCACGCGTTCTGCCCGACGCTCAAGTGCCATGAGGCGAACGTGCGCAAGTACCAGGTAGAGCATTTTCGCAAAAAGAAAGGTTAGAACCACAACTCACGACCAGGACGCAAACCCAAACCAAAACGAAAACCAAAAACGAAAACGAGAACGAGAACGTAATCGCAAACGGACTTTAGAAGTACCCGTTTGCGATTGCGATCTGGATTGGGAGCAAGCCCGCGCCAACGCCTTCGGCGTCGTCATTCATCGGGCTCGCAAGGTTTTCGATGAGGATTCGAAGCTCGCTGCGCGCGCGCCTGACTCATCCGCAGCGGCGATAAATGCTGGCGTAGACGAAGCGGGCTTGTCTGCAGAACGGCAGGCCGCGGAACTCGAGGCGATCGTTGTCCGAGGGGCCCACCTTGCCCTGGTCGAAGGTGACCGCCAGCGTGGGCGGCTCGCGCGGGAGGCGGCGCTCGAAGTCGTCGGTCCAGCGGAGCCGGAGCAGTTGCTTCTCGGGAAGCCCCGAGGCGAAGGCGAGCGGGATGTCGCCGTAGTGCCAGACCTCGTCGAGCAGGACGACGTCAGTGGGTCGGGCGTTGGCCTTTAGCCATTGAGCGGCCTGCGCGATACCAGGGGGCAGGGACGAGATGGGCGAGAGCGGCCGCGCCCACTCGGCCAACCCGCCGTCGCGCCCGTACGAGGCGAGGGCCAGCGCCAGCGGCGTCGCGGCCGCCACGGCGATGGCGGCGCGCCGCAGCGGCGCCAGCGCCGTCCACGCGAACGGCAGCGAGAGGGTCGCCGCCACCAGCGTGAAACGCGAGAGGGGCCGGAAATCCGCCAGCACCGCGGCGCGGAAGGTGAAATAGGCGGCGGGAATCCAGACCAGCGCGACCAGCTCCCAACCGGACTCGCGGCGTTTCAACGCGCGCGCCGCGCCCCACAGGGACAAGGCGCCGAGCAAGGGTGTGGCGACGACGCACATTGCCAGCGGCCAGTACACGAGCGCGTACGCGCGCCAGCGCACCTGGCCGAACCACGAGAGCATCATCCGCGCGAGCGCGCGGTGGTCCTCGTCGATGTGCCGCAAAGGCGCGAGCGCGTCGCCAATGGAGACGGCGTTGCGCCACATCCACCACAGCGCCGGCGCGGTGGCCAGCGCGCAGAAGCCGAGCGCGCGCCACGGATCGCGACGTCGTAGGTACAGGAGAGCGCCCATGAGCGGCACGTACATCCAGCCGTCGTAGCGGACCAGGCCTGCCGCTCCGAGCAGCGCCGCGCCCGCGACCGCGTCATCGAGCAGCGCGCAGTCGAGCGCGCCGAGGAAGAGCGCGAGGAAGACCGCCTCGGATGCGCCGGTGGTGCTGGCCTGGATGTGAAGGGGCGAGAGCGCGAGTCCCAGCGCCGCGAGGAAGGCCGCCTCGGCCCCGCGCTCGCGCCGGGCGATGCGCCAGAGCAGCCATACCCCGGTCAGCCCGCAGAGCAGGGACAGGAGCCGCGCCCCGAGCACACGGTCCCCGCAAGCGCGGATGAACAGCCCCAGGAGCGTCAGGTGCAGCGGCCCGTACTGGAGGGTCTCGGTGTACCCGCGCCACAGGTGCGGGTTCTTCGCCCAACGCTCGGCCAGCTCGATGCGCACCGGCGCGTCGCCGTAGTGCTCCATCCCGAGGACGAGGGGGGCCGCGCGCGCCGCCGCCGCGACCGCCAGCGCGACGAGGAGGCGGCGGTCGACGGCGGAAAAAACGTTGCGCAAAGGCGTTCGCCCTCTAATGTTCTCCAGAGTCCAACTTGTCACGCCGCCCGCCCGACTTCCAGCCGCAATGTGCGCTTGCGGACCGGCCCGGCGCGTGCGCGGGGCGAGTATTTGCAGTTCCCCATGCCGGGGCGCTACGATCATCGGGTACAGGGACGCGCGAGACGCGTCCGGAGGAGTGACGTCGACATGCAGACTTTCCGTGATTCCGGAGACGGCAGCCTCGTCTCCCGCATTGCCACCTTGCAGGACAAGACCGGCTTCAAGGAGCTGCACTGGGATGGCAGCCTGGAGGATTACCTCAAGATCGTGCGCGAGAACCCGCGCGTCACGCGCACGGCGTTCCAGCGCATCTACGACATGATCCTCTCGCACGGGAAGACGGAGTACATCGACAACAAGAAGCGGCTCATCCGCTACCACTTCTTCCACGACGAGCCCAACGGCGGGCGCGACGCGGTGTACGGCCTCGACGTGCCGCTGATGAAGCTGGTCAACGTCTTCAAGAGCGCGGCGCAGGGATACGGCACGGAGAAGCGCGTCATCCTGCTGCACGGGCCGGTCGGGTCCTCGAAGAGCACCATCGTGCGGCTGCTCAAGAAGGGCCTGGAGGAATACTCGCGCACGCCCGAGGGCGCGCTCTACACCTTCTCCTGGACGCTGGACAAGAAGCGCGAAGACGGCACCACGGTGCGCGAGATTTTCCCTTCACCCATGAACGAGGACCCGCTGCTCCTCATCCCCGAGGATTGGCGGGAGAAGGTCTTCACCGACCTCTGCCCGCCCGATTCGGGCTTCAAGATCCCGGCGGGCGGCGATCTCTGCCCCGCCTCGCGGCTCATCTTCCGCGAGCTGATGGCGGAGTACAAAGGCGACTTCGCAAAGGTGATGGGCCACGTGCGCGTGAAGCGCCTCCTGCTCTCCGAGAAGGACCGCATCGGCATCGGCACCTTCCAGCCCAAGGACGAGAAGAACCAGGACTCGACCGAGCTGACCGGCGACGTGAACTACCGCAAGATCGCCGAGTACGGCAGCGACTCCGACCCGCGCGCCTTCAACTTCGACGGCGAGTTCAACATCGCCAACCGCGGCATCATCGAGTTCGTCGAGGTGCTCAAGCTCGACGTGGCCTTCCTCTACGACCTGCTGGGCGCGTCGCAGGAGCACAAGATCAAGCCGAAGAAGTTCCCCCAGACCGACATCGACGAAGTGATCATCGGGCACACCAACGAGCCCGAATACAAGAAGCTGCAGAACAACGAGTTCATGGAGGCGCTGCGGGACCGCACCGTGAAGATCGACATCCCCTACATCACCAAGCTCAACGAGGAAGTGAAGATCTACGAGAAGGACTACAACGCGCACCGGATCCGCGGGAAGCACATCGCGCCGCATACGCTGGAGATGGCGGCCATGTGGGCGGTGTTGACGCGCCTCGAGGAGCCCAAGAAGCACAACCTGACACTCTTGCAGAAGCTCAAGCTCTACAACGGCAAGACGCTGCCGGGATTCACCGAGGACAACATCAAGGAACTGCGCAAGGAGGCCCAGCGCGAGGGCATGGAGGGCATCAGCCCCCGCTACGTGCAGGACAAGATCTCCAACGCGCTCGTCTCCGACAAGGGCGAAGGCTGCGTCAACCCGTTCATGGTCTTGAACGAGCTGGAGAGCGGGCTGCGGCACCACTCGCTCATCTCCAGCGAGGAAGTGCGCAAGCGCGACCGCGAGCTGTTGGCGGTGGTGAAGGGCGAGTACGAGGACATCGTCAAGAACGAGGTCCAGCGCGCCATCAGCGCGGACGAGGACGCCATCGCCAAGCTGTGCGGCAACTACATCGACAACATCAAGGCGTACACGCAGCGCGAGAAAGTTCGCAACAAGTACACCGGCCAGTACGAGGAGCCCGACGAGCGCCTCATGCGCGCCATCGAGGAGAAGATCGACATCCCCGAGTCGCGCAAGGACGACTTCCGGCGCGAGATCATGAATTACATCGGCGCGCTGGCCATCGAAGGAAAGACGTTCAACTACCGGACCAACGAGCGGCTGCACAAGGCGCTGGAGCTGAAGCTCTTCGAGGACCAGAAGGACTCGATCAAGTTGAAGAACCTGGTCTCGAGCGTAGTCGACAAGGACACGCAGGAGAAGATCGACATCGTCAAGGACCGCATGATCAAGTCGTACGGGTACTGCGAGATCTGCTCCACCGACGTGCTCAACTTCGTGGCGTCGATCTTTGCCCGCGGCGACGCCAAGGACTGATGCGCGAGGAGCGCCTTTGATCGGCGGGCCGCGGGGGCTACACTCAGCCATCGGAGGACGCCCTTGCCGCTGAAGATCAAGCAGGACCACAGCCGGTTCCGGGAGATCATCCGCGGCCGCATCAAGGAGAACCTGCGCAAGTACATCCAGAAGGGGGAGATGATCGGGAAGAAGGGGAAGGACCTCATCACCATCCCCGTCCCTTCCATCGACATCCCCCACTTCAAGTACGGCCACAAGGACCAGGGCGGCGTGGGGCAGGGCGAGGGAGCGCCTGGCACGGTGCTGGCGCCCGGCGCGGTCGAGGGCGACGGCAAGGGCAAGGCAGGGCAGGGCGAAGGGCAGCACTCGCTAGAGGTCGATCTCTCGCTCGACGAGCTGGCGGACATCCTCGGCGAGGAGCTGGCGCTCCCTCGCATCCAGAACAAGGGCAAGAAGAACCTCACCACTCCCAAGGTGAAGTACACCGGGGTGCACACCGCGGGGCCCGAGTCGCTGCGGCACTTCAAGCGCACCTACAAGCAAGCGCTCAAGCGCAGCATCTCCAGCGGGCTCTACAATCCCAAGATTCCCATCGTGGTGCCGGTGCGCGAGGACAAGCGCTACCGGAGCTGGCGGATGCAGGAATTGCCCCAGTCCAACGCGGTCGTCATCTACATGATGGACGTGTCCGGCTCGATGGGCGACGAGCAGAAAGAGATCGTCCGCATCGAGAGCTTCTGGATCGACACCTGGCTGCGCTCCAACTACAAGGGCCTGGAGACGCGTTACATCATCCACGACGCGGTGGCCCGCGAGGTCGATCGCGAGACCTTCTTCCACACGCGCGAATCGGGCGGGACGATGATCAGCTCCGCCTACAAGCTGTGCAAGGAGATGATGGACGCCGACTATGACTCGGGCTCGTGGAACATCTATCCGTTCCATTTCTCCGACGGGGACAACTGGAGCGCCGACGACACGCGCACCTGCATCACCCTGTTGAAAGGCGAGATATTGACCAAGGTGAACCAGTTCGCCTACGGCCAGGTGGAGAGCCCCTACGGGTCGGGCCAGTTCATCAAGGACCTGCGCGAGTCGTTCGAGGGCATCGAGAACGTGGCCCTTTCCGAGATCGCCAACAAGGACGCCATCTACAACTCGATCAAGGATTTTCTCGGGAAGGGGAGCTGAGGTGGACTACAGCGGCACCCAGCTCCCGCCCCACCTCGGCGACATCAAGAAGGAGATCGAGAAGTACGCGCACGAGTTCGGGCTCGATTTCTACGAGACCATCTTCGAAGTGCTGAACTATGACGAGATCAACATGGTGGCCGCCTATGGCGGCTTTCCCAACCGCTATCCGCACTGGCGGTTCGGGATGGAGTACGAGCAGCTCTCCAAGGGATACGAGTACGGGTTGTCGAAGATCTACGAAATGGTGATCAATAACAATCCGTCCTATGCCTATCTGCTCGAGTCCAACATGGACGTGGACCAGAAGCTGGTGATGGCCCATGTCTACGGGCACGTCGATTTCTTCAAGAACAACTTCTCCTTCCAGCACACCAACCGCAAGATGATGGACGAGATGGCCAACCACGCCACCCGCGTGCGGCGCATCATCGACCGGGTGGGCATCGAGCCGGTGGAGACGTTCATCGACCGCGCGCTCTCGCTGGAGAACCTCATCAACCAGCACGCGCCGCACTTCCCCCCCAAGCCGCGCGAGGAGGCGCCCGAGGAGCCCATCGAGGTGCGGGGGTTCAAGACGAACCGCGAATACATGTCGCAGTTCATCAACCCCCAGGGGTTCCTCGACGAGCAGCGCAAGAAGCTGGAGGAGGAGCGGGCGCAGAAGAAGAAGTTCCCCGAGAAGCCGGAGCGGGACGTGCTCGTCTTCCTCATCGAGAACGCGCCGCTCGAGCGCTGGGAGGCGGACATCCTTTCGGTGGTGCGCGAGGAGGCGTACTATTTCGCTCCGCAGGCCCAGACCAAGATCGCGAATGAAGGATGGGCCTCGTACTGGCATAGTACGATAATGACTCAAAGGGCATTGAAGGATAGTGAGATCATCGACTATGCCGACCACCATTCGGGCACCATGGGGACGCGGCCAGGCGCGATCAATCCCTACAAGCTGGGCATCGAGCTGTGGCGCTTCATCGAGGAGCGTTGGAACAAGGGCCGCTTCGGCAAGGAATACGACGAGTGCGACGATCTGCGCGCCCGCCGCGCCTGGGACCGCAAGCTGGGCCTGGGCAAGCAGAAGATCTTCGAGGTGCGCAAGCACTACAACGACGTCACCTTCATCGACGAGTTCCTCACCGCCGACTTCGCCGTCGAGCAGAAGCTCTTCGTCTACGGCTTCAACGAGAAGGCCAACCGCTGGGAGATCCTCGACCGCGAGTTCCAGAAGGTGAAGAAGAAGCTGCTGCAGCAGCTCACCAACTTCGGCCAGCCCATCATCGAGGTGGTGGACGGCAACTTCGAGAACCGTGGCGAATTGCTCCTCGCGCACCGCCACGACGGCGTCGACCTGCGCATCGACTACGCCAAGGACACGCTGGTGAACCTGCAAGCCATGTGGCGGCGGCCGGTGGGCATCGTCACACGCGTCGATGGCAAAGGCGTGCTCATGCGCTTCGACGGGCGCGACCACACCGACCGCAAGGTCGAGCTCTAGTGGACGACCCCATACTGCCCGAGGTGAAGGGACCGCGCGCCATCATCGTGCGCGGATTCGGCATCGTCGAGGACGCGGTCTACGTGGGCATGGGCATTTTGCTCGCCTACAGCGCGGCTTCGCTGCTCATCACCGGCGGCATCGCCCTGTGGAAGGCCACCACCGGCGGCGCGCCGCTGGAGGGAGTGGTGGCGCTGCTCGACCGCACGCTGCTGGCGCTCATGCTGGTCGAGCTGCTCTACACCGTGCAGGTCTCGTTCCGCGCTCACACGCTGCAGCCCGAGCCGTTCCTCATCGTCGGGCTCATCGCCGCCACGCGGCGCATCCTGGTGGTCACCGCCGAGTTCTCGCTCCAGGCGAAGAACGACTCCGCCAAGATGCGCGAGGGCATGCTCGAGATCGGCTTGCTCACGCTGATGGTCCTCGCCCTGGTGGGCTCGCTATTGATGTTGAAGCGGCGCGAGAGTCGAAGAGCCTGATCAGCGCCAGCGGAAGATGCGCAGCGCCGCGGCGAAGGTGACGGCCGCGAGCGCGGCGAGAAGCAAGAGCGGCCCCGCCACGCCGCTCGGGCCCGCGCCGTCGATCATCACCGCGCGCAGCGCGTCGTTGAGGGCCGTCAGCGGCAGCGCGCGCAAGAACGGCTGCACCGCCTCGGGGAAGCGCGCCGTGGAGAAGAAGACGCCCGAGCCGACGAACATGGGCAGCATGACCAGGTTGATCAGGCCGCTCACCGTCTGCGTGTTCTGCGCGCGCGACGCGACCAACAGGCCCAGGCCCGCGAACGACATCGCCCCGACGATGCAGACGCCCACCAGCAGGGGCAGGGAGCCCGCGACGCCCACCTTGAAGGCGAGCCACGCGAACCCGAGCAGGATGGGCAACTCGAGCAGCAGGAAGAGCGCGCGCATGATGACGAACGACCAGAGGAACTGCGCCCGGCTCATCGGCGTGGCGACGAGGCGCTTGAGCAGCTTGCGCGTGCGCATCTCCACCACCACGTAGCCGATGCCCCACATGCCGCTCGACATGATGTTCATGCCGATGAGGCCGGGGATGAGGAAGTCGATGTAGCGCGAGCCGGGCTCGGTGACGGGCGCGTCGATGGTGGCCGGCGGGCCGCGCGGGTGAAGGGCGGCGTCGGCCAGGGCGCGCGCGAGGCGGCTCTCGGGGCGGGTGGGGTCGAACAGGTAAACGACGGGCGGGCCCGGCTGCACCACCAGCTCCACTTTTCCCGTGCGCAGCGCGCGCCGCGCGGCTTCGTCGTCGAGAAGCTCGAGCCGGACGCCGGCGGCGCCCTGCAGTGCGCGCTGCAACTGGGGCGATTCGACGGCGATGCTCACCGGCTCGGGCGGCCGGTTGCGGAAGGCGATCCCCAGCGCCACCGAGAGCAGAAGCGGGAACCCGAACGTCCAGAAGACCGCGCCCGGCTCGCGGAAGAAGAGCCGCAGGCGCGCCAGCGTCAGCTCGCGCAGCGGGTGCGGCCTGGCGGCGGCGGCGACGGGCGCGTTCATTCGCGGAGGTGCCGGCCGGTGAGGTGGACGAAGACGTCTTCCAGCGTGGCGTGGTGCGTGGAGAGGCGGGTCAGGCCCAGCGGCCCGGTGTGCGCGAGGATGGCGGGCAGCGCGAGGTGCAACTGCTCGACGGTGAGCGCGATGCCGTCGGCGCTGCGCCGCGCGGCCTTGACGCTGGGGAGGCCGGTCAGCTCCTCGGGAGCCAGCGGCTGCTGCGTGGCCAGCTCGACGATCTCGTCACCTCCCAGCGAGGCGATCAATTCGCGCGGCGTGCCCAGCGCGATGATCTTTCCCTTGTCGACCACCGCGACGTGGTCGCAGAGCCGCTCGGCCTCGTCCATGTAGTGGGTCGTGAGCAGCACGGTGCGGCCGCGCGATTTGAAGTCCAGCACCACGTCCCAGAGCTGCCGGCGCGACTGGGGGTCGAGGCCGGTGGTAGGCTCGTCGAGAAAGAGCAGCTCGGGATCGCTCACCAGCGCGCAGGCCACCGCCAGCCGCTGCTTCTGGCCGCCGGAGAGCTTCACGGTCCAGGTGGCGCGCTTGTCGGTCAGCTCGACCTGCTCCAGCACCTCGTCGACGGGCCGGCCCTGGGCGTAGAAGGAGCGGAAGAGGCGCAAGTTCTCCTCGACGGTGAGGCGGTCGGGCAGATGCGTTTCTTGCAGGGAGATGCCCAGGCGCTGGCGCAGCGCGGCCTCGTTGCGATCCCAGCGCATGCCCAGCACTTCGACCTCTCCGGCGGTGGCGTCGTTCAGGCCCTCGAGGACCTCGACCGTGGTGGTCTTGCCCGCGCCGTTGGGGCCGAGCAGACCGAAGCACTCGCCGCGGCGCACCTCCAGATCGAGGCCGTCCACGGCGGCCAGCTCCCCGTACTTCTTCACCAGCTTTTCGCAGCGGACCGCGGCCTCCATCAGCGCCGGCGCGGGCGCGCCACTTCCATGCGCACCGGCTTGTCCCGCAAAGGTTTCCCGCTGGCGGCGACGTACGCGGCCTGCGCCTCGGGCTTGACGACGACGTAGGCGTATTTCGGTTTCACGTCGGCGGCCAGCGCCGTCTCCCGGGGTTGCCCCGCCAGCGCGGCCAGCGCGGCCAGCAGCGTCTCGGAAGCCCAGCCCTGATCGGAGCCCTGATCGACGTACAGCTTGACGCGGTCGGCGGGCGCTTCGGCCGCCGGCGCCTCGAGGCGCGGCTTGCGGTGCTCGCGGTCGCGCGTGCGGCGCGCGGCCTTCTGCTCTTTCTGCACCTTCTCCACCTGGTGGCTCTCGAGCAGCTTCTCGCCCGCCGCGCGCAGCTGCGCCTTCTCCATGCGGTGGTGGGTGAAGAAATACTTGAAGGCGTACGCCATGAGGATCTTGCCGTCGTCGCGCGCCATCAGCTCCTGCGCCAGCGGCAGGTAGGCCTCGAACGCCGAGCCCGACTGCATGGCGTCGCGCAGCTCGCGGATGTGCTTGTCGGTCCACAGCCCCTTGGCCTCTTCCGGCGTGGGCAGCGCGCGGTGCTCGAACTGGATGCCATACTTCTTCTCCAGGACGCCCAGCGTGTTGAGCTCGGCGCCGGAGACGAGCGAGATGGCGGTGCCTTTCTTGCTCATGCGGCCGGTGCGGCCCACGCGGTGCAGATAGACGGCCGGATCCTCGGGCAGTGAATAGTTGATCACGTGCGACAGGTCGCTGATGTCGATCCCGCGCGCGGCGATGTCGGTCGCGACCATGAAGCGCAATTCGCCGCGCTTCACCTTTCCCATCACACGCTCGCGCTCCTTCTGCGGCAGATCGCCGTTGAGCATCTCCGCGTCGAGGCCGTTGCGGTTGAGCACGTTGGCCACCAGCTCGGTGTCGGTGCGCGTGTTGCAGAAGACGATGGCCGACTCGGGGTCCTCGCGCTCGATCAGGTAGAGCAGGTTGCGCGGCTTGGGGTACTGATCGACCAGCGGGTAGAGCACGTTGTGGATGTGCTCGACGGTGAAGACGTCGCCCGAGAGGAGGATGGTCTCGGGATCGCGCAGGTACTTGGTCGCCAGCTGCTCGATGTCCGGCGGCACGGTGGCGGAGAAGAGCAATGTCTGCCGATCGGGCGGCAGGTGATCGAGGATGCGCGTCACCTCCTCGTAGAACCCCGCCGAGAGCATCTCGTCCGCCTCGTCGAGCACCGCGATGCGCGT
>Ga0137390_10002894_pt1 | contig 13831 bp, 21 predicted proteins | sample 15con2h24AmetaG_FD_104937 | JGI IMG/M metagenome (GOLD analysis project Ga0137390, IMG submission 104937) | Vadose zone soil microbial communities from Angelo Coast Range Reserve, California, USA - 15con2h2.4A metaG | ecosystem: Environmental > Terrestrial > Soil > Vadose zone > Saprolite... | reverse complement strand
CGCAGCGCGCGCTCATTTCACGTTTCGCGAGTCATGCCGTGCCGTATTCGCTTCTCTCAATGTCACATCCTTCCCAAGATTCCCAAGCACCACAGCAAGAAGACGAATTATATCAAATCTCTGGCCCTTTACTTGTTGAGAAGCTCCAAGAGGCTGGCATACATACGCAAGACATAAAGAAGCTCACAGATGCTGGCTTTCACACAGTCGAGGCTGTCGCGTACACCCCCAAGAAAAACCTCATAAGCATCAAAGGTATATCGGAACAGAAAGCTGAAAAGATTCTTGCCGAAGGTGTGTGTCAATTAACACTACGCCTTTTCGATGCTCACAGATCTGTAGCCCAGAAGATCGTGCCTCTGGGATTTCAAAGTGCGACGGAAGTGCATTCACGGAGATCAGAGCTCGTCCATATCACGACAGGCTCTAAGAATCTTGATACCCTCCTAGGAGGTACGTACGTGATCTCACGACGAGAGAGTCTTGTGTGATAACCTAGAGTATAGGCGGCATGGAGACTGGCTCTATCACAGAGCTCTTTGGAGAATTCAGGACAGGAAAGTCTCAGCTGTGTCACACTCTTGCCGTGACCTGCCAGCTACCGGTTGATATGGGCGGAGGGGAAGGAAAATGTCTATACATTGACACAGAGGGTACCTTCCGCCCTGTCCGCCTCCTTGCTGTTGCAGAACGTTACGGCCTGAATGGGGAAGAAGTCCTCGATAATGTTGCATATGCAAGAGCCTACAATGCAGACCATCAGCACCAGCTCCTCACAGCTGCCAGTGCTCTGATGTCTGAGTCTAGGTTCGTACAACTTTACTGTTGAAGGACCCGAACTCACAGTAGGAGCCAAGATTTTGCCTATTGATTGTGGACTCGGCGACAGCATTATATCGTAGCGATTACATAGGCCGCGGAGAGCTTGCGGCTCGACAAGCTCACCTTTCTAAATTCCTCCGGACGTTACAACGACTAGCCGACGAGGTGTGTCCGGCGTATACAAGTCAATGAAATTTCCTCACATGGCCTCCCCAGTTTGGCATTGCAGTGGTTTTCTCGAACCAGGTTATGTCGAGCCCGGATGCCGGCGCCGGACCCTACGCGGGCAACGAAAAGAAACCAATCGGCGGAAATATCTTAGCACATGCCTCTACTACCCGGTACGTGTCCACCAACTCTCAGAACCGGTGAATGATGTTGAGTGAATGTTTTGAGAAGCCTGCAATTTAAGAAAGGCCGTGCGAATACCCGAATCTGCCGAATTTACGACTCGCCGTGTCTACCGGAATCAGAAACGATGTTTGCGATTCTTCAGAGTGGAATTGGAGACCCCGAGGAGGAGGTGTAATGCATGTAATGGCTGGTGTATGACTATTGTTACTGTAACACGGATTCATTACAACTGCATGATAGCGGTGCACGTAAACGAATTCATATCAGATACTTTTGCCAATGCAAGCTCCAGTCCTAGTCGCTCTACCCGCAACTATGAGACCCTGTGGCTGCCAAAAAATGTGCCGTGAGGTGGAAACGAGTGTCTCCAAAGGTGTGAATGAAAAGAGAGGACCACCAGAGGAGACTATTTTCGCATTAATAGATACACTGGATCTCCGAGTACGATGTTCGTCATGTGACGGAAGGACCCTGTCAGAGACATGAGTAGCCCGCCAAACGATGCGTATGCAGTCCTGAAGGGCGCGGGACACATGTAGGTAAATCGTGGCAGATAAAAGTGAAGCAGGACGTACACGACCTCCCCAGTTCCGGGATCGAAACGATACACTCTCCCATACATGACATAGTCATATTCATCTTCGAATCCTCGCCGGCCCTTGCCGTCAGGCCTCCAGACGTCACGGTCCCTATCCTCCTCGGCCACGGTCGCGGCGTCTTGAGTACCTGCAGGTTCGCGCGCCAAGGAGCTTGCCAAAGCCAGAACTACGTTTTGACCGACATCCAAGGGATATATCTCAGAGTTATAGTCTAATGTCAGGGCCATGCTATAGTTGCGGGATTCGGCGAAAAGTCGGCAGACTGCAATCTTAAGTAGGCACGATGCGCGAATGCTGGTGCCTTACAACACACCTCTGTCGAACTTTTTGCCGTCTGGATCGATTTCTTTGATGGTAAAAATGTCGTCAAAAACAATGTTGGATTTTGATGAAGTCATAGATGAAGCAGGGCGAAGGGATTGCCCCAACTTGAACGAGAAGGAACGAGTGCATACCAGGCATTAGGTAATCATAATCCTTGTCTAAAATCAATCTAATGTGAATTCTCTCTCAGGTTCCACTGCCTTTACGTCCTCTACATTGGAAAGGCCTGGAAGTACAATTTTCAACGTCCCCCGCCGGATAAGAGCGCGCCTAAGCTGACTATCAATTAATTCATGCAGTTTAGGGACGTCTGCCAATTTTGCGCGACTCCCTAAGAGCGATGTGGACTTGAGGTCTAGCGTAAAATTCGGAAGCATTGTGAGAGTGAGTGCAGGGACGGGAGAGGAGCGAGAAGGGGGGGTGACAACCACCTGCAAAGGTTGAGAAGGGGAAACAAGCAAGATGCAAGGGAGACTCACACGACAAGCGAATACGGACAACGAGATAGTGACAGAGACCGGCAAGCGGGCGAAACCAACCATCGGATAGTTAAATAGGTACGCGGTTGACAATGAGATGGAGACGTTGTCTTTATACGCCATGTCAAACTCGCACTGCCCGCAAAGTGAGGCGTCACAACTCGCGTACACGGATTGGCAAGAGCTTACGCGTTGGAGTGAGCCTGGGCTCGAAACAGGTATGATGCATGCATTGGATATATGAGGGGCAGAACTACCAAGGTTTACGGAGTGAACTTGTATCCGGTCCTTGTGACGATGTTTTTCACGTCTGACGTCTCGTGCATTATGACTGTAGGAAAGTACTGACTAGTACTCCAGATGGCCTCATGAGATTGACAAAATCCTCCACACGCCGATGTAGAACCTCGTCGCCTTCAACGCCTTGAAGGCCATCCCTCAGCTTGGAGCGATAAACATCTGTGGCCTGATAGCAAATGCGGCGTTGACATACAGAGGCGCTGAAGCGGGCCAATGGCGTCTGCATACCTGGTGAAGGAGAGTATTTAACCACTCTGTCGACTCTGTCTCAGTGTGTATATGGTTCTCGTCTATGCGCGTGGAAGGGCGAGTAGGTTGTGACACGGTGGGAGGGTCGCGCTCTGCGACTTTGGGTGAGGGTTCGGTGTCCAAAAAGAGGTATTTGAGGACAACAGCAAAGAACGCAAGGATGGACAACTGGCCCAATATAAAGCCTTGAGTGAAGGTAGGCTGCAGAGAGAATATATAGCTGGACCCCATGTGTCACCTCGAGGGAGGCGACCACTACGATAGGCGACCAACCGCCCACTTAGCGCTTTCAGTTCATGGGCACAAACCATACCAATGAGGCACTACCGGAGCTGTCGGACCGTGTGATCTCATCAGCTGCGATGAGCTCTGCTCCCAGTGCCCTTAATATTGCTTCTGCCGACTCGTCCGTTCATCGCAAAAGGTCAAAATGGGACCATGACCACGAGGGAGATACTGAACTCGTAGTCTCTCCTCAGCCTCCTCCAAAACGCCGCCAAATATCGACGCGCCATGCCGATGTTTCACCTTCAAACACATCGCCCAAGAAGCCACCCCCGAGCATATTCGTCCCACCGAGGACCCACCATCCACCCCTCACATCTTCTCGCACAGTGTACTGCTATGAAAAGCTCAACTCGATAGAAGAGGGCTCCTATGGTGTCGTCTTCCGTGCTAGGGATAAACAAACAGGCGACATTGTCGCCTTGAAGAAGCTAAAGCTTGATGAAGAGAAGTATGGGTTCCCCATCACCGCCCTTCGCGAAATAAATGCCCTTATGGTATGTCGACATGACAATGTCGTTGGAATTCGTGAGATAGTTGTGGGAGAAACGCTTACCCAGTACGCTTTGCAAGACTTGAATGTCTACTGGGTTGACTTCAGCCGCCTCAATACAGGGTGTTCATTGTGATGGACTTCATCGAGCATGACCTGAAAACACTCCTGACCGTTATGCCTTCCCCGTTCTTGCAATCCGAAATCAAAACGCTTATGCTCCAGCTTCTGTCTGCCGTTTCCCATTGCCATTCCAACTGGATCTTACACCGCGATTTGAAGACAAGCAACCTCCTCATGAACAATCGTGGTACAATCAAGGTCGCTGACTTTGGTCTCGCAAGAAGATATGGAGATCCAGTCGGCGTCGGAGGAATGACACAGCTCGTTGTCACCCTTTGGTATCGGTGCGTTCTTACCGGAAATTCCTTTCTCTCTTCTCATCGAACGTAACTCTGAAATAGGGCCCCTGAAATTCTATTAGGGGCAAAAACTTACTCAACTGCCGTTGATATGTGGTCTGTTGGGTGTATATTTGCAGAACTTTTGTCGAAGGAGCCGCTCTTTCAGGCCAAGGCCGAGATTGAGCTTATTTCGATGATATTCAAGCTCCTGGGGCCCCCAACGAATGACTCTTGGCCCGAATACTCTAATCTTCCACTAGCGAAAACCATTACCCCACCATCCCCCCAACCACATCAATTTCGCCAGAAGTTCCCGTTTTTGACAGTAGCAGGGATCGATCTGCTTTCATCGTTGTTGACATACGACCCCGAACGGAGAATAACTGCAGAGGAAGCATTGCAACATCCGTACTTCTCGTGCGTCTCTGCCATATGATCCGTGTAATCTATCGATTCAGGCCCCGTCGTAGCGAGGCTCCGGTACCCAAGCACCCAGATATGTTCGGCTCGTTCCCATCTGCGGCTGCAGGAGAACGGTGCGCAAACTTCATATCTCCCACCTCATTCAGTCGCTCAAGCACTTGTTTTTAGACGACGAAAGCCTTTCACTTCGCCTTCAGCCCCCGCCCGAGTGGCAGCCCACAAGTTGTTCACAGATGTAGAATAGTACTAGTATGACCCTCGGACCGGCGTGATGTCCCTTTACCAACATTTGGTTGTACGGCCAACACCTTGATAGTTCCTGCCGCAATTTAATATAGTCACACGTGCACACCACAATGTAGAGATAAATCAAGTCGGCAGGAGGTACACAGCCAAGACGGTACATGGTACACATGAGAAGGAGTGCGCACAATGAGATTAACTACGTGGCACTGTCCAAATCGGCCAGAGCCAACAAAGCGTCCCGCATCTTCTTGAAGCGTGATCTCGTCCGGTCCATAGCGCCGCAGCGGTCGTAATACTCTTGGACTTCTCCAACGGTAAAGCGGAACTCGTGCGCGATATCCAAGATACTTTGATCCACAACGTGAAGAGTCGGGCCGTCTGATCGAATTCCGCCAGAAGGGGGGCGGCCATTGGCATCCTCGCTGAGGAAATCTGGATCAGCGATCGTCGTGTGTAAATAAACGTAGCAGCACGAACATGACTCTTGTCCTTTTCCCATTTTCATTTTGGTCTTCGCAAGCCTTCCGCTTTCCCCACAAGGGAGGCGGGTCAGTGCCTACTTTGACATTCCACTCGCCCTCCTCATCTTCCATCTCCTCTTCAGCAGGGCTCTTCCGCACCGCTACCACATTATCTTGACTAACACTCAAGGCTACGGAAGCGTCTGCAGGTGGTTGAACTTGGTTCACGTGCGGTGGGAGATTGTGTAGGTGCGGGTGGCCTGGCTGATATAGGTCGACCGGCACGGGAGGGACTGGCATTCCAGGATGATGATGGCCTTCTTGTGCGGCCAAGGAGATGTGCATCGCCATAGCCAATTGATGTGAAGAAGGTCCGGCTTGGAGAAAATCGTCGTCATTGGCTGGGCCTGCGCCCGAGCCGTCATCCTTGCGCTTCCTGCTCCTCTTGGGTTTCTCTTCGGGCTTTCGCACATAGCCATACTGGCCTTTCTCGCCCAGAGTGGGCTTCTTTTGTTCAACGATGGCCTGAATCAACGCGTCCAAACGTTGCGAATTCTTTTTGTAGCGCTCGCGCCAAGACTGCCACGTGTGACGAGTGACCCACGCATACTCCGGGTCACTTGCCTACATTCGTCTCAATTGAAGGAAACGAGGAACGCGGTCGAAGTGACGTACCATGTCGCAGAGTTGCTGGTAGAGTCTGTTACCAGTCCGACCGCCCGTCTCCTTGTAAGGAATCTTGGCAGCGATCCAATTGCAGAGGTGCTCCTCGTCTTCTTCATTAAATTGTGTTCTCCTGCGAAGCATGACGTTAATCTGCGTATTAGCACCGGAGAGGATGCTTAACGTACTCTTCTCCTGGTCGTCTACCACCCGGGTTTTTATACACAAGGGGTGTGTATACCACTACGCTTTTTTCGACACACTTCTTGACCCATAGGTATGATTCGACGTATTTTCCGGGAACCCCCTGATAGCTCTTCACCAAGTGTTGAAATATCTCGGTGTTCGGGTCCGCAAGGATTACACGTGCGGTCTGAGCAGATGCGCTGGGGTCTCCTCCAGAGTGCTGGGATTTGTTAAGGGGCGTGCCATTACATACACAACGAAAGAAGAAACCGACCATGATCCTGGCGCTGAGTGCTGCACGGGCGTTTATATTGGCGATACTTGAATCAATGTGGAACTTGATGGCTTCTCCATTCTCCACAAAAATCTGCTTCAATAGCATTCCTGCAATCTTGCATGCCTCCACGTAAGTGTAGGGAACGAAGTGCCTCTCTGGCCGCTCCGAGGTCTCCCAACACTGCTTGAGGCGTTCCGCTTCGTTACTGTTTGGTTGAATTAGGATAAAACCCTGTCGCGGAACCTTAGCCTCAAAACGTCCACCGAGAGCCTGAGAAGGGATCGATTAAGCATGGGGAAGCTAGAGAAGTGGTATCTTTGATTCCCCACTGTGATGGTCTCGCACAGCTCTGCCTGTAGCTCAGTGGGTAGGTCCTTCTGTATGAAAAACTTGACGGCTATGCCATTGTTGTCTTGAAATATAGGCTAACAGCGGCCGAAATGGAATTAAACACGAACTGTACAGGAAGAAACAGGCACTGTACCATCTGGCTGGAGGGGTTAATAGTGGTAAGACTTGTAATGGGGTTGGGGGTTGTGTCGGAGCTAGAATAAGGTTAGGTGTAGCCACACGCGATTTGACCATTGGTGACAAGGTGACAGCATCTCATTTACGAAGGAAATCTATCTATTTAGGTAGGACGGTAAGAGTTATACTACTCCAAGTACTTTCCCAGGATTCATGATGCCATGAGGATCGAAAACCTGTTTTATCCTCCTCATGGTATCAATGGCAACGCGAGATTTCGAATAATGGACCGCGTGGGTCTTCATGGCTCCAATCCCATGCTCGGCGGAGATTGACCCCTTGTAAGATGCTACCAGAAGAGAAGACATCATAAGCTTGCGGGCATGGGACTTTTACTGGCTCAAGCGACTCACCAACAAGCTCATAAACGAAAGGTTCTAAAGCCGACTCGATCTCCGGAGTATACGCCGCTGCCGCTATATTGAGGTGCAAGTTACCTGCCAGCGGATAGAGACGGTCAGCGTGGAAATGTGGAGACGCATTAAGGCTCACCATCACCGATGTGACCGTACCCAAGCACGTGCCGTACTGCATCCTGGTGTAACAAGGCTTTTCGCCACAGTTGCTCCTTTGTCGCGTCCACAACTTCCCTGAAAGAGGCTATGGGAATTGATATATCATACTTGTATACTTTTCCCTCTTTAGAAACGGCCTCTGGGACACCCTCACGTAAATTCCATAGCGACGTAAATTGGCTGGGGGATTGGGAGAGTACACCCGTCGTGATCAACGGTTGTTCCGACTCGAGAAGCGTTTCGAGAAGGATATTGAGTTTCTTCGAAGGAAAACATTCACCAGAAGCTTGGTATCTGCACATGGAATACGAACCTCCTCATCATGCTCTTTTTTTCCTCCACTAGTCTCGAGCAACACGAAGCACTCGGCACCTTCAATTTCATCGTTACTCAAGCCCTTACCCTGGCCATGCTTTACGGCCAAGTCGTAAGCAGTCTTGTCGATGTATTCAAAGGCAGAGAGAATCTCCGAGAGATGTCGTCGGGCTAATTTGAAAAGGGGGAGTACATTCTCGAATGTTGGGAGCGCCAGAATCACATTATTAACAGCTCGTGGAGCGGGTGGTGCGAGAATTGACACGCCAGTGACTACACCCAGCGTGCCCTCAGCACCGATGAAGAGTTGCTTGAGATCATATCCTGTTAAGTGTGAGTAATCGACATCATTTAGGAGACTTGTAACTTAACCAGTATTATCCTTTCTGAGAGTGGAGAGGTTATCCAAGATAGTTCCGTCCGGCAGCACAACTTCGAGGCCAAGCACGCTCCCATGCAAGGAGCCGTATCGTAGAAGACGAAGTCCACCCGCGTTCGTCGAGATGTTTCCACCAATCTGACAACTGGGATCGCATAAGAATTCGCGTGCACGGAGAAAGACCGCGTATGAGTGTACCTTCCTTTGGCCCCCAAGTCGAGGGGCATGATGTGATCATGTGGAGCAATATGTTCTGTGAGTGCCTCTAGAATGCATCCAGCATCGGCCACAAGTGCTCCTGGATCATGGGAGTGGACCATCCGCACTTGAGCCAAGGCCGAATTGCGCGATGCTCACGGGACGCACCTGACACGGGGTCAAACGACCGCACTTTGGACATGTTACTCAGGTTCAATATGAGCTCGTCCTTGAGGGGTACGCTCCCACCGACGAGGCCGGTGTTGCCGCCTTGGGGAACAACGCCGATCCTACGCTCGTGACACCGTCGCATTATTTTGCTGACCTGCTCCGTCGTCTGTGGTCGTAAAACAGTCGTCGATTTCCCGCGGTACTTTCCCATCCAATCTGTATTGTATTGGTCGATCTCCGAGGAAGGTATCGAGACGGGAGAGAGCGTAGAAAGAATGGCATTTGGGGGCAGGAACTGCGCGAAGTGGGCAATGTCGTCCGGAATGACGGGATTGAGAGTTTGTTGGGCAGAGGAGTGTTGCCATCTTTTAGCACAGCGAAACAGACACCTTGTTACCGCCCTGGAGGAGAGCATGATACTTGCACAACGAGAGAATGACGGCTATCCAGCGGCTTGATCTGAGCGTGTGCACTATGCAGTGAACTCACTCCCTTGCCCTTGCGTCATGGGATCGACCCACGTACCGTAAAATTTAACCGAGGCACAGGCACATGGACTTCAATTGGGAGGGCCTCATACTATGATAAATGGCGGGCAAATACTGTTTCGTCTACCAGAAGTAGCGATGGCGATGGAGTTATTGAAGCATGCGCACGATTTACTACAAGGTAAAGAAAAGGGAGAGGGGAAAGGCTATATCGTATGAAGTCTGTCATGGACCACCAACAGCAAACATCGTCAAGGGTTAAAAAAAATATGTCCCCACAACCGTCGAATGGTAATACTATCCAGAACGAGAACATCTGGGAGTACAAGCAAAGGGGGACTCGGCGTGCTTCTTGGCTACACATTGACCTCCGACGACCGTTACCGTGGCGATCCCAGAGGCTTCGATAGAGCCGACAAGATTCACAGAATCGGTGACTTATGCGGACGCAGTTCAACTCACGCATATCGAAAACGGTCATTCAGAAACCTAACGTCTGGTCATTCATTTCCAGGCGAGAACAGAGGCAGGACACTCACAGCAATTACAATCGAAGGGACATAATGGTGTTCCTAAGGAGATGTAAATAATTTCGTCAAGTATGAGATTCGACTGACCTCCGGCCTCTGCATTGATACCAAGCTCGTCTTCTTTATATATTTTGAACCCTTCATCAGTTTTGCGGCCTGAGTGTGGCTGAGATTGGCCAAGTTCGTGGCAGGAGGGGATGGGCTTACGGGGGCCCGTACCACGAGAATCCCTGAACTTATCTTGGTCGGATTTTGTCTCGACTACTTTTTGCTTTTTGCTGGGTGGGACCGAACGATCATGTGAGATGGTCTTGGATGAAGGATCGAGGACAATCTCGGGTGCCGGGCGCTTCGGTTCGGTGAGCTGTGTCTGAGTGCTCTTTTTTTGTCTCTTCTTCCGTTTGAGAGCTGAACTAGAGTCGTGCTGATTGGTTTGACTGGTCACCGTTTCGGCCTTGCGAGTGAATATATCGTCAATTTCTGAGGCAGACGGAGTGGCCACTTTTTTTTTGATAGTGGGACTCATAATGGGAAACTGGCGTTGTGATTGCAGTTGTTGTGGTTATTGTGGTCGTCGTACTGTCCGGCATGTCCAATTCACCATCGCCGAACTGGTTCGACAACGAACAGCAATTACAACGGTTCATGGACCCCGGCACACCACAGCGACAGTTTATGATGCTGTAGGTTTCATTGAAGCATTCTGGTTCATTCGTTCACCCCTTACACCAGCCAGCAGCAACAACAAAATGCTCGACCTAACGCCGCCAACCAACCGTTCCCCACGGGGTTCAATCCAGTCCCTGCCTCTCCAAATCCCGGGTCCAGCGCGACGGACCTCCCCCCTGCGTTCTTCAACAACGGCAACATGAACCCGAGCGCTGCAAAACAAATGGCGGCTCTCAGCGCGGCGGGTCTCGCAAGAAGAGCGCAAGCGACACGCCCATCCCCTCTTCCTGGCGGTCCAACTTCGGCTTCTTTCCTCGGAGGAGCGCTGCCGTCCGTCAATCAACAGCAATCACCGTCCCCCGCACCCGGTCATGATCCCCTTTCTGCGTTGTCATCGCAGGGCCGCATGTCGTTCCAGGCGCAACCCATGAACCCACAATTAGTTCCGGGTCAACCGGCGAATTTCAGTCCATCATCATCATCAGACCCGTTCATGTCAACAGCAGGACTGCAGCCTGTTCGCCAGCGTCAACAGCAGCAACACCTCCAGCACAAGAAACAGTTCCTAAACGGGCTTGCTAACATCCATCTAGCCCGCAAAGATCCCCTCCCTCCTGCCGTCACCGGTGTCCAATATCCCGTGGGCTTTGATCCCACCCAATCCAGATGGAAGTCGCTGGAGCCGTCACAGACGGAAGTGGGCTCTGTCATGTTGGCGGGGAAGCCTGTTGACCTGTACCAACTTTGGATGGCTGTGAGCGCTGTAGGTGGTTGGGCTAAAGTGAGTACCGTCCTGTTCACTTAGGGTTTCCGAGCTATAAAGGATTACTCTAGTTGTCACAAGAGCGTCGTCTTTGGCCCTCTATCGCTCACTCCTTTGAACTTCCCGAGACGTACGTTGTGAACGGAGTCCCCTCGTCGGTAGCCCAGTTATTGGTACAATACTACAAGGCGATACTTTTACCTTTTGAAGAGTGGAGTCGCAAGAGCGCACCGCAGCAACGACCCATACCCAGTATGCAGGGACAAGCCGGACAGTCTCTAGCAGTTGGGCAGTATGGTATCCCTAGTCAAATGCCTGGTGGGGATCTGGCTGCACAACAAGGAGTTATACCCCCAACGATCCCCACCCTAGATGGGGGTTCGGCTCTTCCCCCACATCACCCATTTCCCTCTTCGTCGCAGACACACAGCCAACAACCGTCCGTTGGGTTAAGCGTGCCCCCGAGCGGATCTTCACTCCAATCACCCGATGTACTGGCGGGAATGGGTTCAAGCGTCTCGCAGCCGTTTCTCTCGCAAGCCTCCCCGCCGGATGGCTCGCAGCTGAGCGTACATGGACAGGCTCAGGATGGAGCCTCGCTGTCATTTGACGCCGACGCAGAAGGTCGTAAAAGAAAGGGGACGGCGGAAGTGGACGTTAAACGCGTGCGTCAAAGAACCGGTATGTGTATAAACTATCCTATAATGGCAAGTACTAAGAGGGTCGATTTCATAAAGTGGATTCTCCAGATACAACCGTGGTTAGTCGTTTTCCACGGTTGACATGCGACGTGCTAATTTGGAATTTGGTGACTGACAGTCCAACGCCGATCGCACTTCTGCACCTCCAATCGGGGAAGCTTCAGGGGATAGTCACACGTCGGTGACAGGTGCTTCCCAGCAAGCTGATACGTCACAACGTCGAAAGATTGAATACGTTCCCGTCCTTCGCGAGGTGGACTCTTCTGGCGGTCGAGACCTGCGGGCAATCTCCGAGGGGCACCACCGCTTGACCGCACGGCGCGCGTTACGGGAGATCAACGAATGGGGCAACGTCGACATCGATGCACTCACCATGAGCCTGCGCTCTCGTATCTCAACCGAAATGGGCTATGGCCTCACAACTTTCACTCTCCTCTCTATCATGCGCGGCCAGGGGACCAGCGGTTTCCCCATTGCAAACTGCCCCGAGCTCATGGACGAAGCTTTGGACTTGTTGCTAGATGTCGCCTTCAAAGACGAGGAGCAAGACAACGCATTCGACGAGACGGTAATCATCACACACAAGCAATTAGTCGACACCATCCTTGACGATGGAAGCAAGCCCTTCGCAAGTCTAGACAAGGTACAAGGCATGAAGGATTATGACGCGCTGGGACCCAAACAACGCCCAGGTGATATCGTCCTCGCCATCGTGAACATTATGCGTAACCTTTCCGTGATCCCGGACAACAACGAATATCTTGCCAATCATGAACGCCTCCTAGCTACCATGCTACGGGTCTGCGGTGTCAACCAGAAGCAAGGCGGCACCCTTTATGCGGCCTCCAGTGCCCTCACAATTCGGGACCTTGTTGCTATTCGGCGGGACGTCCTCTATATTCTAATCAACCTATCCGGCTTCGTACGGCTTGCACCTTCGATGATCCTTGCCAGCACACCGTCTCCAGCTGCCTTGCAGGTCGCCAGGCGTGCATTCATGCTCATGGCATCCTTCCTTGTCGACCCATCGGAGACCGTCAATCCTTCTGAACTGTTCATTTTAACGGGCACGCCTGCCAATCTGAAACCCCCCGCTTTGGTCGATGCCGCGTTGGAGGTTCTCGGTCGTTTCGGTCAGCCAGATACCAACCGGCAGGTCATAGCAAAAGCCGTTCCACAAGCATGGCTACAGCGGCTATTCGAGGCACTCCTGCATCGCCTTCCGGTCGTCGACGCTGACTTCCAAATCGCGGCGAAGCGAGAGCCTTGGCTTAGCTATATCGAGAAGGTCATCATGGGGCTTTACGCCATCGCATTCCTCGCACCGCCATCCATGAAGGAACAGCTGAAACGAGACCATCGGCTGGGTTTCATCAAGCTCATGCTTCGTTTAGTAAAGAAGTTTACCATGAATGTCCCACAAGAGATGCGGCTATTTTTTAACGTCTGCGCGAAGCGGGCCGTAGAGACGTTGAAAGTAGTGGACGACGGCGAAGACGCATTTGACATGTCGCAAAATACGGGGAATGTCACCCTCTCGTTCGGCGTAGGATATGGTGAAGTGGGTGAGGATCACGTAGAGAAGGGGACAGGGTCATTGAGTGGGTTCCAAGAGGATGTCGTCTGGGGTATCATGTTGCAGAAGGACGTGGACGACTCGATGTTCCGCGAGTTGGAGAGCTTAGCACGCGTCGGATGATATGTATTGTATTATGTTGTGTATGCTAGCTGTAATGCAATACCCGGTCATTGTAGCGGGAGTGTGTTGCTATACACCTTGTGGCTGGTGGCCCATCATTTTGCCTATATAACCTTGACCCGCCTCAGCCGCCTGTATGCGCTCACTCGCTCCCCCAAATGTCCTCAGACCCGTCAATCGCTCCTCCCCCTATATATGCCCAACGAGGCCCCAATTCTCCTCAGAGCCTCCTTCAATTCGAGCCACAGATCCTCATCATCCCTGCCACAGATTCTCTTAGATTCCAGCAGGGTTTTCTAGGCGCAGATGG
>Ga0137390_10002890_pt1 | contig 13835 bp, 21 predicted proteins | sample 15con2h24AmetaG_FD_104937 | JGI IMG/M metagenome (GOLD analysis project Ga0137390, IMG submission 104937) | Vadose zone soil microbial communities from Angelo Coast Range Reserve, California, USA - 15con2h2.4A metaG | ecosystem: Environmental > Terrestrial > Soil > Vadose zone > Saprolite... | reverse complement strand
GACCGGGACGATGCGGGACAAGCGACGCGCCACGCCGCTGGTCCCGCTACTGGCGACCGGGTGGTCCCATGCTCATGGCGGAAAACCCCTCAACCTGGTCCCATGCCGCTGGCGGATGACACTACGGCAAGCATCTCCTCTCAGGAGCCCGAATCCACCCAACCGCCTCACTGTCGTAGCCGCGATGATGGTCGTTCGCCGCTGGTCACAGAGCGTGGCGGAGCCTCCCTGGAGCCGGCGCGCCGACCCGCCGATCTGTACTCTCAGATGTCGGATGGACTGATGGCTGGCTCCGTACAGATCGGGATGTTCGGGTGAGCCGCCGCTCGCGGTTACCGCGGGTCCGGGGCGGTGACCCGGCATCGGCGCGCGTTCCCGGACCGCGGTGGCTCAACGGCCGGTGAGCGCAGCCTGGCACATGCAGCGAGGCGGTGTGGGCCGGGGCCAGAGCCCGGCTCAGAGACTGGGAGGTCGGCCTCCGAGGTCGTTCCTCCTCGGGGATGCCTGACGGCACTCCCTATGCAGGGGCTCCACCTAATGGGCCTGGACAGCGCCTGCGCCCCGGCGGTTACATGGCAGCTAACGAGAAGCGGGACAAGCCGAGATCAGCCCAGTCAAAGTGGTCACGCTTGCAGGGAACCGCGGTATGAAATTTGCTAACCCCTTGGGGGGTGCCAGCAAGGAGGCCAGCATGCACGCGATAACGGTCAGCGAGTACGGCGGCAGCCCGTCGTTCACCGAGCTGCCCAAGCCACAGCCGGGGCCAGGACCATCGTGCCGCCGCCGATTACCCGGATCGGCCTGGACCAAGTCCCTGATCTCCTGAGCAGTCACGGTCATGCCGAAGGAAAGACCGTGATCGTTTTGTAAGCCTGGCGGGCCAGCCGAAGCCGGTCGCATGCTCCCGGCCAGCACAATCGAGACACTGCGCGGCCGGCGCCGCTCGCGCGGCCACGGTGGCCGGCCTGATCGCCGCTCCCCTTCGTGCCCGTGCCTGGGCCGCCGTTTGCCTTGCTGGCCCGGCAGGCCAGGTGCTGCGTGTGGCCAGGGCTTCCCGGCGCTGCGGCCAGGCACCCGCCCGGCGCCGGCCGCAGCGCCGTGAACCGCTGCCGGGGCAGGATGCCAGTCGCCCGGCACCTGCTGTACCGCCCTGAGCCGGATCGGCGCCGGGCCGGTCCGCCGCAGGACATCGGCAGCCAGCCAGCGGTCTTGCCGCAGGCCCGGGTGCCCAGGCTTATGAGGCGATGAGATGTCCATGGGCCGGCGTGATGGCTTCACAGCACTCCGTGTGTGCGGCACCATTCCCCGGTGCTGCCGCCTTCGCCTGAGACGGCCGCCTGCCAGTGCTGGTCGGCGGTGATGGCGTCCGGGACGCAGGGATGGAGCGCGAAGGCGCCGCTGAGCCCGGTGATCCGCAAGACCTGCAGGACCCGGTCGGTGCTGGCGACCAGCGTGAGCGATCCCCCGCGGGCGCGAAGCGCCTTGAGGCTGCCCACCAGGGCGCCCAGGCCGGCCGAGTCCAGGAAACCGGCGCCGCGCAGGTCCGCGATGATGTGCACGATGCCGTTACCGGCCAGGTCGATCACCCGCTCGCGCAGCTGCGGGGCGGCGTACGCGTCGATTTCGCCTTCGATCCGCAGCACGGCGCAGTCGCCGCCCGCGGTGATCGACTCCAGGAAAAAGGGCTGCACCGGCCTCCGTCATGTGTGGCTTGCGGTCCTGGCCGTCCTGGCCAGCCGCATCATGTCACCGGCGCGCCGATGCCGCCGGTCCTGCTGGCCATGCCCGGTCGCCGGCCTATTCCGCCGGACGGCGCCCTGGGCCGCGCCCGCCCGGTGTGACCGGCCACCCTGCTGATCAGCCCGGTCGTGCCGTTCCGGGCCCAGATCGGTCTTACCGCGCGCCTCGCCAGACCAGCGCCCACCTCGACGGCAGGGCCGACGACGGGCTGCGCGTAGTCACATTATGACGGCCGGGCAGCCCGGGCGGCGCTCAATGCGCAAAACCAGGATGGCCCACGACTACGTGCTGCCGCCACCCGGCAGAGCCGGCCAGATCGTCCCCCGCAGCCCGCACGCCACGTGCCCGATGACCCGGCCGGTCCGTACCTCCAGCTCAACTGGCAAATGTTGTTTGCTTAGGCCGGAAGCCATCGCCGGGAACGCCGGCCGCCTGGCAGCCGCCAGCGGGCGCCTGAGCGGCTGCTCGCAGGGCACAACGGGCTGGCGAGTGGCCACCCCGACCGCTGGTGGCGTCATCACGTTAGCGAACCCATCCAGCGGCCAGGAACCCGGCGGCTGGATGGCTGATCTTACGCTGGGTAATCGGCCTCGACTTAAGCAAGGCGCACACTCCCGCCGTTTGGGCGCGGCAGTTACCCGCCGGCCGGTGTTTTGGAATCGCGCCAGATCGGGCAATCTGGCGCTGCCCGGCCCGGCGCGGGGGGCTGCAAACGGAGCGCCGGCGTCCACTCGAGCCGGCACGCGCCCAGCACGGGTCCGGCGACGGAACCGTGCTCGGCGTGAGGCGTTATGGGTCAGGTGGGCGTCGTTGCGAGATCGGGTGCGGTGGGCTGGGCGGCGATGCTCGCGCCGCCGGGCCAGACGTTCGCGCGGCTCATGAGCCGGTCGCGGAACTCCCCGGACGTGGAGCATCCGGAACGTGATCCGGCGACCGTCGCCGGGCGCTGCGAGGTACTCGCCGGGGACCGTCCGGTCCGCGCGTGCTCGGCAATCTGGGCCCTCGGCTATGCCCGGGTCAGTGGTCAGGAGGGCGGGAGGATGGTCACGCCGTAACGGGCGGCAGCAGCTACAACGGCCGGCACGTCTGGGGCGGCAGGTTCGGGCAGCTCGCCGGCGGTCGCGGGTTCGCCGATGGCCGCGAAGAACTGCTCGAATCCGGCGGGAGCGAGAAGCACAAGGCCGCGGACCTCGGGGGTCTCCGCGTGGAGACTGTGAGCCTTTCCCCGGGGAAGGAACACGCACTCTCCTGGCCCCGCGGTGAGGGTGGTGTCACCGCCGATCGTGGCTGTGAGGCGGCCTTCGAGGACGTAGAACGCTTCGTCTTCATGCTCGTGGACGTGGCGGGGCGGGTCCCCGGCGGGGGTGCAGCGCTGTTCGATTACCGCGAACTGCCCGTTGGTGTCCTCGGCGGTCGCTACGTAGCGCATCCAGGTGTTGAGCATCCAGATGGTATCGCCCGTGCGGGCGCTGGGATCGTCGATCACGGCGGTCGCTCCCTTCGTCGTATACTGCCATGTGCAGTATGCTGGCTCTGATTAGATACTGCCCAGGACAGCATGTCAAGGAAGAGGAGCAGCGCCCATGGGGGAGTTGACGACCACCTCGTATGCAATCCTCGGCCTGCTGGCCCTGCGGGACTGGACCACCTACGAGCTGGCCAAGCAGATGCAGCGGACCGTCGGCTACGTGTGGCCCCGAGCCGAGCGCAAGCTCTACGACGAGCCGAAGCGCCTCGTCGAGGCCGGCTATGCCCGAGCGACCAAAGACATGGTCGGGCGACGGCCCCGCACCACCTATTCGATCACCCCCGCCGGGCGCAAAGCCCTCAAGCGCTGGCTCGACACCGACGTGGCACCTCCGGCGCTCGAGTTCGAGGGCATGCTGCGGGTGCTCTTCGCCGACCAGGGCACCATCGACCAGCTTCGCCGCTCACTCAGCGCCATCGCCGAGCAAGCCCGCGCCCGCCGGGCCCACTTCGCCACCATGGCCGGCGGCATCCTCACCTCAGATGGAGGCGAATACCCCCACCGCACCCACGTCAACGCCCTCGGCATGCGGTTCATGATCGATCACTACGACCACATCACCGCCTGGGCAAGCTGGGCACTCGATGCCATCGAAAGCTGGGCCGACACCACAACGCCCGCCCGAACCTGGGCCGGCCCGGCACGCCACATCTTCACCGACGCCGCCCACCCCCGGGACACATTCGTTGTCGACGCCACCAGCCCATCGCAGAGCGGGGACGCTGTCAGCCGCGGGATCAGCCGAACTCCTGGCAGTCACGATCGGCACGGGCAGTAAACCCAGCGAGCCGGCCAGCCGTGCGTCACTACCCCGTCGACGTCCAGCCGGACAAGGAGTTGACCACGACGACGCACAGAACGACAACCGGCCAAGGCGATCCAGCGGAGTTCGCGGCACCGTCGATAGCGGCATCGCTCTCCAGTAACTGATCTGGGCACCCCTGAACTCGTTTCCAAGACACGGGCCGCCCGCTCCGAATCGGCAGGGCACCGTGAGGCTGGGGTCCCTCCAACGCCGGAGGACTCACGCTGCGTGATCGGCCTTCGACTTGGACGAGCCGCACACTCCCGCCGTTATGGCGCCGGGCCCGGGTGGCGGAGATGGCTGTGCGAGCAGCACCCGAACGGATATTCGGTCGCGCCCACGAACCGGCGGGGTGTGCTCGAGTTCGGGCGAGCTGTAGGTCGACACGCCCGGGTTGTGTGCGATGCACAACAGGACCCAGGCATGGTCAGGAACTCCAGCTCGCCATCTTCGAAAATCTACTCTATTTTCTAGAAATATATTGCTAGTTTTTGATTGCGAGTGTAAGTTGAGGGCAGACACCGGGGATCAGGCGGCGCAGGCGGTCAGCTGACCGGGTGCCGCCGAAGGAGCCGGCCATGAGCACCACCCCGAACACCCCGGCACCGAGCGCCAACCTGCCAGCGCAGGTCATACTGGCGTCCGAGCACGTCACCGACTCATACGCCGCGGCGACCGCCCGTGCCAGCCTCGCCAGGCTCGCCGGCCAGGACCAGCCATGAGTGACGACCTCGGGCATGCGTGCGCCGAGCTCGCGGCCCTCATCCCGGCCCTCATCCCGGCGCTCATCCCGGCGCTGTCCCGCGACAGCATCCCCCCCGACCGCCGCACCGCCCTGTCAGCCGGCAGCGCCGTCAACCCCGACGTCCTGCACGCCATGATCATCCTCGCCGCCGAGATCCCCGCCGCCTGCGCCGCCGCGTGCGAGGTGGCCGGTGAACCATGGCAGCACCACCCGTCGGCCATCTGCCTGCGCGCCATCCCCCGCCTGCACCACCGGCTGACCGCGCTCGGCATGCCCGCCGCGGCCAGCGACCTCGAAACCGGCATGCACCACTGGACGCGGATGGTGAAACTCGCGCTCGGCCACCGCACCCCCGAGATCCCCGCCGGCCAGGACTAAGCCGCTGATTACGGGTGGCCCACCGCAGGGGGCTGTATGCCATCGGCTGGCGAGCTCGGCATCTTCGAAGCTCTCGCCGATTCGCCGGCCAGCATCGACGCCTTGGCGGCGCGCACCGGGCTGACCCAGCGGGACGGCACGCATCAGCGCCGACGCCATGGCTGCTCTGGGTCTGCACATTCGGCCACCCCGGCCCCAGCCGCCGCCCACCTCCGCCACTGCTGCCTGACTCCGCCGTCGACCGGCGGCATCGCGGCGAACGTCATGGCCGCCGGCAGCGTGCTGGCAGCACCTCGCCAGGACACTGTTGCGCATTCGTTGTGAACACCGAACGCCACTCCAGATGGATGCGGAACAATCGGATGCGCCCGACCGTAATCCCTGGGCGATGTTCACGATGACGCGGAGACGGTCGCCGTGACAGCTCCGATCGGACGGGATGGGCTCGCCGGATACCTGGCTTACCTGCCCAGGCACTAGCGTTTCAATACAGACGGTGACTGCTCGACGGACGAGCGGTGCACGATATCCGCCGATATGGACGTGCGGGTGATGCCTGGCATCTGTCGCCTGAGCCGCACCGATCAGGTTGATCTGGCGCGTCGTGATCTGCCTGGCACGGCGCAGGCTGGCGGTTGCGCCGGACAGGGCGACGGGCGCTGGCAGAGCGATCACAGGCCTAGTACCGGCAGGCAGTCCTGGACGCCGGCGAGCTCGATGTCGTCACGCCGGGTCATCTCCCAGCGATCCGGGTCAGCTTCCAGCGGGTCATCAGCGCGGGCTCGCCGTGGCGGGTAGCCCAGCCGGTGCCGTTAGGTTCATAGCCCAGCGCCTGGGACACGCAGCTGGATGCGTGGGTGTCGGCGAATGCCTCGCTGCCCGGCGAACGCCAGATGCAGGACGGCGGCGCGCATCTCGGTGCCGATACCGCGCCTGCGTTGCCCGGGCCGAAGCCAGGGGAACGTGGCGATGGTCCCGAGCGCAGCGAACTGGACGCCGACCGCATTACCTCCGCCGCAAGCGCTGGCGTCACATCCGGGGCGGCAACTGTGTACGCCAGGCTGCACCGGAGCGCCCGTGGCATCCTGGGAGCCGTGCTCGAACTGGAACTGGTAGCAGTCGAGATCGAAGAAGCGAGTCGGCTCGCGGCGATCGGCCGTGTCCCGCACCTGCGCCTGGCATTCCTCCTGCTCGACAACGCGGTCGAGGCGATGCTGCGCCTTGAGGTACAGAACGAGACGCATTTGCAGGATGTCAACGCCGCGCTGGCCCAACGGTTGCGGAGCATGATCGAGATCCACGGCCACAAGCCCGACCTCGTGGGCCTGCTCGCTAACACCCAGTCGTGAGTGCTCTCAGACCGGAAGATCGAAAAGCTTGAACGCGAGTTCGGGGCAAATGCGAACTTCCTTGCCGACCGGGGGAAGCTCGACCCCGCTGTGGCCACCATCGCCAAGAACCTCCACCGCTACCGCAACGGCCTCTACCATCGTCTCCAGCTCCGGAAGGAGGTGCTCAGGCCGGCGACGTACGTCTACTTCGACGTCGCGTGCTCTGTGCTCGCTACGTGGACCTTCCAGCGATCATGGTCATCCGAAGAGGCATACGAGGACTTGGCCCGATTCGGCGTGACGCAGTACGACTTGTTCGAGAATGACGTCACAAATCGCGTTGCCTCGCACCTGCGGGCATCCGTCGGCATCGACCTCGCCAGTGCCCGCACTGCCCTGATCGATCACCTGAACAGCCGCCTGGACGACCTTGACGAGGTTATCTCCCAGATCCGCGCGGTCATGCCCGAAGAGTACGGCGACCCAGGCGACGTATTCCGGATCGTGCAGTCGAACTGGAAAGAACGGTTGCTGCCGCCAGCCGAGCTACGTGACCGCCACTTCCCCACCTCTGAACGCATGCTGCAACTGTGGCGCCGTGAAACACGGTCCCTCGCGGATATAGCTGACCGGTACACGATGTACGCCCGGTACGCGACGGTAGAAGACGCCTTGCAAAAGTTCGAGCAGCAGGCCAGCGATCTTCACGAGACTATAGAGCGCGCAGTGGAACTGGCTATCGACGAAGAGCGAGGCAGGTGACGGAAGTAACCGCTGGCTCCGCCCATGCCTTGTCCTCAGTCCGGCCGGACGAACGGCGTGAAGTCGGGCAGTAACGGGGACCCGCTCGCGATCCTTGGGCTCGAGGCAAGGGCGGCGAGTCAGTGGGCAGAGTTCTTCAGGCTCGCGACCAGTTCGTCCGCGGTAAGGATCTCATGAGCGAACCGCGGCCAGTCGTACTCGATCGTCGCGGTGTGCGCCTCCATGGTGAAGGCGCCGACGGCATCCTTGACGAAGGTGACGTGATAGCCCTTCTCGTAGGCGTCGCGGCCCGTCGAGTCGATGCAGGTGTTTGTCACCATTCCGACCAGGATGATGTGGTCGATACCGCGCTGGCGCAGCTGCGTATCCAGATCGGTGCCGTGGAAAGCGTCGAACGACTTGTGCGGCACGACGACCACCTCCCCGTCAGCAGGAACAAAGCCCGGGTGGAACTCCGCGCCCCAGGAACCGGCAGCGAAGACCTGGTGCTCATACGTGAGGTTGTGGCTCAAGGATGAGTTGATCCAGGGGCCGTAGTCTCATGGCTGCGTGACCATCGGGGCGTGCAGGACCGGGATGCCCGCGTCCCGGGCTGCGGCAACCGCGCGCGCCATGTTCGGTATAACGCCGACCTGCGTCACGACGTCCTCGACCGCTTCCCAGAGCTTGCCGCCCTCGGAGATGAAGTCGTTGGTCGCGTCCACCACGATCAGGCCCGTCCGGTTCGGCGGGTAGGTGGTCTCTGCCATGTCCAGCTCCCTTGTTAGCTCGTACGAGCATACTAGCGATGCGTTCTCTCTTTGGTCAACCCTCCGCTGAGATGTTCACCGCCTGATTGTGCTGTTGAACAGCAGGAACGAAGATTGAGAGCCTAGCCGATCTACGGGGTGTAGTCGTGGCGCCGGCTGGTCGGCAGGATTGATAGTGTTGGTGGTACGTGCGAGCGACGTTGGGTCCTCGATAACCAGGGTGGAGAGGAGCCAGTCGTGCCTCGAACCGACACGCGCGACCGTGTCATCCGGTCGTCTCTGGAGCTGATACGCCGCCGCGGGTACGCGGGCACCGCTATCAGCGACATCGTCAACGAGTCGAAGGCGCCACGCGGCTCGGTCACGTTCCACTTCCCCGGTGGCAAAGAAGAGATCGCGGCGGAGGTCGTGGATCTCATGACCCGTGACATCCTTGACCATGTCGACCGGGCCGCTGAGCACGCCACCACTGCGGCCGCCGTAGTCCGGGCCCAGATCACCGAGATTGGTGATCTGCTCAAGTCCTCAGGATGGGTTGCCGGCTGTCCCGTCGCGCCTATCACCGTCGAGCTCGCCGATGACTCCGAGGTCATCCGCCGCGCCTGCGCTCACTTCTTCAGTATGTGGCAGGCCAGCCTGGCCCGCAGGCTCGCCGACCGAGGTCTCGACGATGCCCGGGCCACACGAGTCGCCGCGATGGCCATCTACGCGATAGAAGGCGCACTCACGGTGAGCCGCGCCGACCGCGACCTCGATCCCCTGCACACCGTTGCCGACGAGATCAGCCTGCTCTGCGAGTCCGGCGGCGGTCGGGGATCCCCAGGCCCATGACGCGATTGCTGACCGGGCCAGCATCTGACCGCGGCCCGTGAAGGCGGTAACGCCGCAGCACCCTGACCGGAGCGCGATTCCTGCGAGACACCCCAATGTCCGGCCTGGCGGCAAGGATGAGTCCGCAGAACGCGAACCGGCCGGCCATCGCGACCCCGGGGGCAGCACGCGCGCTAGCGCAGGCGGCCCCAACCGGGCCCCGTTCCCCGCCACGTTACCGCCTCGTCGCGCTCGTCGCCGTCATCGCACTGCCTGATGAAGAACCCAGAGCCGCGCCCGGGCCACCAGGCTATCTGCCCACCAGGCGCGCCAGATCTGGCCATTCTGTGCCGCTCAGCCGCGGCGAACACGCTCTCGACATGCAACGCAGAGTCGGCGATCCGCAGCTGACGCGAGAACCCTACTTGGCTACCGTGCGTAATCCATACTCGTTACCGCTTCGCGATCCGTTGACCGTTTCCGGAGCCACGCAGATGACGTCCGGATCGCCGAGATGACCTCGCGTTCGCGCGCCACCCGCGGGCGGGTACGGGCGGACGCGGGTTGCTGGCTGTGCCAGCGGTATGGTGCTGGCGTGGAAGGCAGGTCCAGCCAGCTCGCTTCCGAGCTCATCGGCCGTGCTCGCGAGGAGATCTCCGCCCGCGCGGTCCCGAACCGGTTTGTTGATTTGCTGGAGGTCGGCAGTGTTCCGCGGGAGAGGCTGACCTGGCTCGCGGGTGAGCAGTTCCGCATCGTCGGCAGCGATCAGCGCAGTTTCGCGTTGCTCGCGGCGCGCTTCCCCGAACCGCCGGCCGGTGAGATGTTTCTGTCCCTCGCGCAGGGTGAGCTGCACGCGCTGCGGCTGCTGGCCGATTTCGCCGCCGCGCTGGGGTGGGGGGAGCGGGATCTGAAAGCCTACGAGCCGAGGCCGCTCGCCCAGGCATACCCTGCCTATCTCGCCTGGAGCGCGCTGTTCGGCACCTGCAGCGGGGTCGCGCTGGCGATGCTGGCCAACCTGGAGGAGTGGGGCGGCTACTGCGGCCGGGTCGCCGAGGCGCTGCTGACCCGCTATGGCATGCCGGAGCAGGCTGCCGGGTTCTTCCGGTTCTTCGCCGGGTCGCCGCCGGGCTTCGCCGGGCAGGCGACGTCCGTCGTGGCGGCCGGGCTCGCCGCGGGCGAGGATCCGCAGGAGGCGGTGCGGGCGGCGCTGGCCCTGCACGCTTACGAGATCGCGTTCTGGGACGTGCTCGCCGACGGCCTTGGCTGACGAGGGCACAGGCGGCCGGCGTACGGGGCGGAGATCGAAAGAGGGGTGCCCGGCGTAGCGGTTCGATCATGTTGCCGCATACACCTGGTGACTTCGATGTTGGCGGCCCGGCTGCCGGCGGCAGGGGGCTTCCCGCCTGAACCGACGGATTGTTTCGTGTCCGGTCTCCCCAAGGCCCGGGCCTTTGGTGCAGAAGCGGCAATCGTCGACGCTGGGACCCGGCACTAGCATTCACATTCCGTATTCAGAACTTGTTACAACTTCACGATCCGTATCCGCCGCTATGCGCGGCTGCGGGACCTGTGGCGCTTGTCATGTGAGGCGCGCATATCGGGCTGATCTGTTGCGAGGCAGCCGCGTAGCCGGCTCGATTGTGCCGGGTTGAGCGTGCTGTCCGTACGCATGCTTACGTACTGAGCGGCGTCATCACTGCCCAGCGGTGCCGTCTGGGTTCTGCGGCTCGGGTGGCCGTGGATGTCGAGGGCGAGCATTTGGGTCGTCCTGCCACCCTGGCAGGCACCAGGAGTGCTGCGCGGGCCAGCCCGGAGCCTTCGGCCCGCCCGGCGGTGCCGGTGTCGCCCCCGGCGTCGGCCAAGCCCACGCCGCCGCACTCGGCTTCGCCCCCGGCGTCGGCCTCCATGTCATCCCCCGGCATCGCCGTCACCGATACCGATGCATTCGCGTACGCCGCCGGCATCACCCTCGCCGCCCCCGGCGCCGTCACCGTCTCCCTCGCCGTGGCGGTCGGGAACGTAGCCGCCGTCGCCCCTGATTAGCCAGCAAACCAGGGCTGGATGCCGGCGATTCAACTACCGTGTGGGGCATGAAGGACCGCGAGATCGTCGCGGCCATTGCGGCAGGCGACCCGGCCGGGCTAGCCGACGCCTACGACAAGTACGCGGAGTCCCTGTACGGTTACTGCGGCTGGATGTTGAGCGAGTCGGACCGTGCCGCCGATACCGTCCAGGATACGTTCGCCATCGCCGCCGCCAACCTCGGCGGCCTCCGCGATCCTCGCAGGCTGCGGCCCTGGCTTTACGCGGTGGCCCGCAACGAATGCCGCCGCCGCCGGCTGCGCGCGGGGGAAGCGGGCCTTGATGAGGCGGCCGACCTGGCCGACCCGTCCGCCAACGCCGGCGATAACACTGAGCGGGCCGAACTGCGCGGGCTTGTCCGCGCCGCCATGGACGGGCTGAACCCGGGTGAGCGTGAGGTCATCGAGCTCGGCCTCAGGCACGACCTGTCCGGCGCGGATCTAGCGGCCGTGCTCGGCGTTTCGCGGAACCAGGCGCACGCCTTGGCATCGCGCGCCCGCGGCCGGCTGGAGCGGGAGCTCGGCGTGCTGCTCGTCGCCCGCACCGGGCGGTGGGCCTGCCCGACGCTCGACCTGATGCTCTACGACTGGGACGGGCAGCTGACCGAGCCGATGCGCAAGCAGGTCGCCAGGCACACCGGCCAATGCGACGCCTGCGCGTACCGCAGGCGCAGCGCGCTGCGCCCGGCGGCGCTGGACGGCATGGCGCCGCTGGCCGCGCTTCCGGGCGGCCTGCGCGAGAAGGTGCTTTGGCTGTGCGCCGACTGCAGCCCGCCGGCGCAGGCGTACCGCGAGGAGGTGACGCAGCGTGCGGGCCCGTTCGGCGCCGATGGCTTCCCGCAGCAGGTCAGACAGCCCAGGGGACGGATGCTCGCGCTTTCCGGCGCCGCGGCCGCGTCGGCCATCCTGATCGCGATCGTGGCGACCGGGGCGATCCTCGCGCTCGGCGGTTCACCCACCCCGCGGTCGCTTGACGACACCAGGTCCCGCGGCGCGTCAGCGACCGCGAGCGCGGCCGTGACCGGAAGGGCGGGAGCGACCAGAGTGTCTCCCAGGTTGTCGCCTGCCGCTCGTCAGCCCGGAACCAGCGCCCCGCCGCCTGTGGCCGTGCCGTCACCGTCACGCGCGGCTACGTCCTCCCCGTCCGCCTTCCCGTCGCCGCCACCGAGGCCGTCTGCGTCCACGTCCTCCTCATGCCCGCATCCACTTCCACACCACCGGTGCCATCCCTGACCGGCGGAATTATCGGTCGCCCATGTCACGCTCCGAAGCCGCGCGGAACCGAAGGTAGTGAGCTCGTCCAGCTGGATCGAGCTCGACCTCTTGATCCAGACATTGGTGCGGTGACGCTGGATACGGCACTGCACCGGCGAAGATACGGGCAGCCGGCTGGTGACTCGCCATCCGGTCACCGGGGGCAGCGGGATCATCGCGGCCTTGCCGGCGCCGATCCGCTCCGCGGGCGCACAGCCAGTGCCCGGTGACGGCGGGTGTCCGCCCTCGCCAGCCAGCAGGCCAGCTGAGCGTTGAAGTCTGCCGGGGGCGCAGGCCCGGCCGCACAGGAACGGGCGTTCCAGGGAGCCGTGCAGCCGTTCGGCCAGGCCCCGGCGGGCAGGTTCACGGTGATGACCACCCGCGCCATGCGCGGCGATCCGGACGCGCGTCTCTACTGTGCAGTCACCTACGATGACTCGGTGGCGACGAGTTCGATCCGGCCGGTCGCCCTCCGGAACGGCGTCAATATCGAAGATCCCCTGAGGGTCGTGCCCGGTTTCCTGCAGGCCCGCCGGCGAGGCGCAGTTACCGGCTCACCGAGGTGCGAATCCTCGACCTGCTGATCTTGTCCGCCCAGGCCGCGGCCTGGGCGGCTGGTCCCTGACGTCTTGGCGCAGTAGCCTCACCACCACCCGTATTCGAGCCGCCAGGCGGCCGTGCGCAAGTATCCGCCGTTCTGCGGTGTGTCCTGAAAGGGGAGTGAGGCGATGTAGAAGGTCGCCGGCACGTACCGTGCTGTGCCAGTGATGGAGGTAGGTCCTCCGGGTTCGCCGTGCAGGCGGGGAGCCCAAACTGTTCCGCGTCGCGCTGGGTGGGCATGTCGGCGTCGCGCTGGGTGGGCATGACGGGTGCCGGGAAAGGCCCCGCCGGCGGGGCCGGCGGGGCCTGGTGGTGCCCGGGTTGTCGCGGTGGCGGCCCGGTTGTCGCGGTCAGCCGTTGGCGCGGGTGATGGCCGTGGTGACCAGGGCGATGTTGGCGTGGTCGAGGGAGCCCAGGACACGGGCGAGGTGGACGGGGATGTGGTGGTCGCCGAGGCTGGCGGCGATGCGCAGGATGCCGGCTTCTGAGGGCGAGCAGCAGAGGTTGCGGGTGTCGAGGGCGGTGACGGCGCGTTCCCAGTCGATGTAGGCGTAGGGGTGGCCGTCGGGGCGGGTGCCGGCGTCGATGTAGCCGGTGACGAACTCGGCCCTGGTCAGCCAGGTTTGGTGGGCGCAGATCAGCTCGGCGGCGGCGGTGTCGCTGGTGAGGCGGCGGCGTGGAGGAGGAGGGCGTCGGCCAGGCCGGGGCGGGGGGCGTCGGGGGTCATTGGTCGTTCACCTCGGTGATGGCGGCGCGGACGGCGGTGGTGTCGGCGATGGTCTTGTGCGTGGTGTAGGTGGCCAGCAGGGCGGCGGCCGCGAGCCGGTTGACCGCCCGGGGGAAGCCGCGGCTGGCCTGGTGGATCAGTTCGGCGGCGTCATCGGAGAACAGCTGGTCGGACCGGCCGGCTTCACCGAACTATGGAAGCCGAGTTGCAAGGTTGGGATGGCGTAGCAGGTCACGGCGGCTGCATGGGCGCTCAAGGCCCGCCAGGGCGGCGTCAAAGATCGGCAGCGAGGAGAAGCTGGGCCGGTGGTTGAGCACCGTATGTC